>Ga0265319_1000926_pt1 | contig 18375 bp, 16 predicted proteins | sample 4824metaG_FD_192443 | JGI IMG/M metagenome (GOLD analysis project Ga0265319, IMG submission 192443) | Rhizosphere microbial communities from Carex aquatilis grown in University of Washington, Seatle, WA, United States - 4-8-24 metaG | ecosystem: Host-associated > Plants > Roots > Rhizosphere >...
TCCCACTGCGGCGACGCTGTAGAGCTTGGACGGGAGGAGGTAGGGCTCGCAGCCCGGGCGCAGCGTCACGAAATGAACGTCCCCCAGGGCCAGCGCTGCCGCGAGCCGCGCCCGGGGCGGCTGCGGGTGGAACTGGACGTTTCGCAGGCCCCGGCGGGCGGCCTCGGCCTCCAGGGCGGCGCGCTGCGGGCCGCCGCCGATGAAGACGAATGCGATGCGCGGGTCCGCTGCCAGGAGCCCCGCCGCCTCCAGAAGGATCCCGAGATCGTGGGCGCGCCCGAGGTTGCCTGTGTAGGCGGCGACGAATTTCCCGGCGAGCCCCCATTCCCCGCGCAGTCCCGCGGCCGTTTCGTCGGGCTGGGGCCGGAGGTCGGCCTGCGCGTAGTTGGGCACGACGAACAGCTTGTCTTCGGGGACTCCCGATGCGCGGATGACCGCGGCCATGTCCGTGCCGAGCGTCACGCAGGCGTCCGAGCGGCGCCAGGAGACGTTCCTCGGGCCCCGGGCCGCGAGCAGCCAGCGCTGGCCGCTCAGGACCGCCGCGACCTCCGGATAGATGTCCTGCACCCAGTGGACGATGCGCGCCCCGCGCAGCCGGGCGACAAGCCAGGCCGGGATCCCGATCAGCGGCGGATCGGTCAGGGCGATGACGATGTCGCCCCTGCGCGCGGTCGCGAATAGCCTGAACAGTGCCGCGCCATGGAAGGTCGCAAAATCGAGCGCCTTCGCCGCCGCCCCATGGCGGCCCCAGCGGGTGCTGCGCAGCCGTTCGATGCGCACGCCCCGCACCGTCTCCGCCAGGCTGACTCCCGCGGGCCCCGGATGGCTCGCGATGACCGTGACCTCGTGCCCGCCGGCGGCGAGCGCCTCGGCGAGGTCGGTCAGGAGCTGCGCCGTGGCGGGCTCATCCGGGCGGTAGAAGCGGTTTACGAATAGGAGCCGCATGACAATGCCCGTCCGCGCCGCCGTCAGCTCCGCCCCGTGCGCCCGAGCTCGCGCGCCTTGGCCACGGAGAGAAATTCATAGAAGGCGAGAAGCCGGCAGAAGACATAGCCGCGGTAGCCGTCGAGGAACCCCGCACGGATGACGTAGTGGTAGGCGAACCGGAGGCTGGGGCGGAACGGCAGTCGCGCGGCAAGATCCTTCAGCTGGCGCTTCCGCCTGAGCGCGGGATCGATCCGTGCGGCCGCCGACGCATCCGTGCGCCGGGCCTCCCAGTTGCTGTACCGGTTGTGCTTCTCCACCCAGACCTCCAGGGTCGGGTAGGCAAAGTGGTTCATGGCGTTCGAGAGCCGGCCGGTGCGCCCGTTGAGGATCACGTGCTCGTGGACTTCATTGTCGCCCGAACCGGTGTCCGCTCTGCCGGCGGGCTGCTCATAGCGGCCGAGCCCGTGGCGAAACAGGCGGAGGTTCCAGCTCGGGTAGTAGCCGCAGTGCCGCAGCCAGTCGCCCATGAACCAGAAGCGCCGGTTGACATAATAGCCCTCGGCCCCGGGGGCGGACACTGTCCGGGCGAGTTCCGCCGCCAATTCCGGCGTGATCCGCTCGTCCGCATCCAGGATGAAAACCCATTCGTGCCGCCAGGGGACGTTCGCGAGCGCCCAGTTCTTCTTCTTGGGATAGCTCCCGTTCCATGCAAAATCGACCACGGTGGCGCCGAGCTCAGCGGCGATCTCGCGCGTGCCGTCGGTGCTTCCCGAATCCACGACGACGACCTCGCCGGCGAACCGCGCCGACTCGATGCAGGCGCGGATGTTGGCGCGCTCGTTCCTGGAAGGGATGAGGATGGAAAGGGGGCAGGCCATCAAAGGAGGGCGCTCGGGTGCGACGGGGCCTGCTGCGGGGCGGGCTCCTTCGCAGCGCCTTCGCCGGAATGCTGCAGCTGGGAGTAGCGGACCGCCGAAAAGAAGCACATCCACCACGTGAGCACGACCGCGATGTTTCCGAACGGAAACTCGAGGATCGCGTAGAGAAGGACGAGCCCGCAGCCGCCGAGCAGGTAGGCGGGAAGGGGGCTGCGCGGCGGGCGCTCGATCAGCCCCATCAGCGGCACGAGGCCGCACAGGACGAGGAGCGCGGTGCCGAAGATTCCGTGCTCGGCCACGGACTGGAACCAGTCGTTGTGGGCGTCGCGGTAGGTGACCGGCAGGTGATCCACGGGCCCCGGGCTTTGGGAATTGTAGAATTCGAACACCTTCGGATACGAGGCCATCCCCCAGCCAAACCAGATTCGGTCCTCCGCCATCCGCCAGGTGTCCCGGTAGAGGATCCACCGGCCGACGCTCCCGCTCGCGCGAATATCCGCCACCTGCTCCTCCGTCTTGGCTATCCGTATCCGGATCGTCTCGCTGGCAAGGAACCAGATGCCCGCGGCAGCGACGACGCCCGCCGCGAGGACGCTCGTCAGGGGGGCGGCCATGGATTCGTTGAACTGGCGGCGCCGGCGCACGAGGTGCGTCAGCCAGTGGACAAACGCGCCGGCGAGGAGGAGAAGCGTCAGCACGGTGCACGACCGCGACGTGCTGAGCGGCGTGGTCGCCGCGATGAACAGGACCGCGACCAGGCCTCCGAAGGCCGGCGTATAGAGGAGGCCTCGCGGGCTCCGGCCGCGGAGGCCGCTGTACCAGACAAGTCCCAGGCAGGTGGCCGTCATCAGGACCGCGAAAGCCCCCCAGTGGTTGTGGTAGATGAAACTTGCAAAGAAGTAGGGCTGAGGGGACTTGACCAGCCCGAAATACAGGCCCTCCGCGTGGGTCAGCTTCTGCAGCGTGCCGAAGATCGCGAGGACGAGGGCGTTCGAGCCCGCGAAGACAAGGAGGGCGCGCAGGGTGCGCCTCCGGTGAACGATCAGCGCGAGATTGAAGCAGGAGATGTAGATGACGTCGAAGAGCGCCAGGGCGCTGCAGGCCTTGGCCGGGAGCGCGGCGCTCGGCCGCCAGGACGAAAGGTCGACCGGGGCATAGAATGCGTTTCCGCCTATTTCCATCATGCGGAGTCCCGGAGTCAGGCAGGAGACGAGGACGAGGAGGTTGAAAAGCGCCAGCGGAGCGAGCCAGCCCAGCCGCCGGACGCTGACGCGCGTCCGGGTCTCCCGCGTCATGAGAACGGCGGCCGTCAGGATCGCGCCGAGGCATCCCCAGCCCGTGAGAATCGGCCTCACCCATTCGGCGTTCCCGCCGAACCCCCAGGTGGCGAGGGCGAAGAAGACGCCGACGTGGAGGACGGCCGCGGTCTCCGGCCACGGGGCCCCCTGCTTGCGCGAGTGCCGGGGCGGGCTCATGCGAGCAGTTGCCTGTAAAACCCGGCGAGGAGCCGCGCGGGCCGCTCGCTGGAGAATTCCCGGAGGACCCATTCCTTCGCGCGCGCGCCGCGCTCCTTGAGGCGCTCGGGCCCCTCGGCCGCGGCGGCTCTGAGGGCCGCCGGGAAATCCGGCCAGGGAACGCACCAGCCCGCCTCTTCCCGCCCGAGAGCCTCCCAGGGGGTCGTGTCCGTCACGAGGGCGGGCACGCCCTGGGCAAGGGCCTCGGCGACCACGAGCCCGAAATTCTCGCTGTGCGAGGGCAGGAGGAAGAGCGAGGCGACCGGATAGGGCGCGGGCAGTCCGGCGCCCGAGAAAGCGCGGACGCGGCCCTCGCCGGAGGCCCGCTGCACGTACTCGTTCAGCATCTCGGGCGTGTATTCCTGGGGGATTCCCACGAGGAGGAGCAGCCAGTCGCGCGGCCCTTCCGCGAGCCAGAGGTCGATCAGCTCCAGGACGCGCTTCTTGCGGTGAAACCGGGAGTAGAACAGCGCGACCGGACGCTCTGCGATGGCGGGCCACCTGCGCCTCCAGTGCCTCTGCGCCCGCGCCGCGTCATCCGCCGAGGGCGCGCTCACGCCGTTCGGCGCGACGCAGACCGGCTGGGAGAATCCGCGCGCCCGGATCTCGGCGGCCTCGGCCTCGCTCGTCGCATGCCAGCCGCCCACGGCGGACAGGGCTCCCGGGTGGATGAGCCAGTCCGCCACCCGTTTCCTGAAGCGATGGTGGTTCCAGGACCAGTCGCTCATCATGCCCCGGGGCGATACGACGAGCGGCGCGTGACGGCGCCGGGCCCGGGCATGGCAGTAGTGCAGCGTGCGCAGCCAGAGCGAATGGTGGTGGATGACGTCGGCCTCCACCTGGTGCAGGCGCCGGCGGAGCCCCGCGGAAGGGCAGATCCGCTGCGGCCAGTCCCGGTGGAATCTCTCGACCAGAAGCCTTCCCTCACGGTTGGAGCCTCCCGGCCCGCGATCGGTCGCGAGCAGTTCGACATCGTCGCCCGCCGCGGCCAGCGCGACCGAGAGGTCGTGCACGGACTTGCTCGGGCCCCCGTGGCGCTCCTCGAGGCTGGGCACGACGTGGCAGAGCTTCATGACGGACCGGGCTCCGGCCGGTCCTTTATAGGCCGGCACGGATGGCCGACGCATATCTTTCGCGGAGGCAGGTCGCGGACGACGACCGAGCGGGCGCCGACGACGCAAAGCTCCCCGATCGTGACTCCGGGCCCGACGAAGACGTCGGCGCCCAGCCAGGTGTTCTCGCCGATCGCGATCGGCCCGGCGACGAGCGGCATGCTCCAGCGCCTGAAATCGTGCGTCCCGGAGCAAAGGTGGCAATTCTGGCTCACGTTGGCGCCCCGCAGCAGGGTGATAGGCGCGGGATTGTAGAGCAGCACATGCGGCCCGACCATGGACCTCGGCTCGAGGACGAGCTTCCAGGGAAAGAGGACTCTCGCCGTGGGGAAGACCACGACCTGCGACAGGGCGGGGATCCGGGCCCCGAACATCCACAGGAGCCGCGCCCGGAAGCCGTGGAGCGGACGGGGGCTCCATCGGAAGAGGGTCGCCTGGACGAGCGCCCACACCCAGCGCCGCGCGACTTCGCGGCGTGGATACGGCGTCACGCAGTTCTGGCCTAGGTAGGGCGTTTCACTCGGCATGTTCGGGGGACCTTGGTGACAAGACACAACCGATAAGCCGTCCGACCACAAGATTGTCCTCCGGGGCCGTCGTCACGGCCGGCTCCCGGCCGCAAGCCGCGCAAAGTCCGCGAGCAGGTCGTCGGCCACGGCTCCATAGTCGAATCTGCGGGAGTCATCGCGCGCGCGGACGGCCATCCGCCCGCGCCGCGCCGGGTCGATGAGAAGCTCGGCGAGGCAGTCGGCGAGCCGGTCGGCCCGGTCGGGCGCCCGATGGTCGAAGACGAGCCCGTTCATCCCGTCCTCGATGACGTCGCGGTAGCAGTCGAGCGCCGAGACAACGGGCACGGCCTCGGCCGCCATCGCCTCGATCGGCGCAACGCTCAGGCCCTCGCCCTTCTCCGCGAGACTCGGATAGCAGAAGATATCCAGGCTGCCGTAGACGCGGGCCAGTTTCTCGGGATCGTAGATCGGCGCCTCGATCGAGATGTCGGCGCCGGCCGCCGCCGCCAGCCTGCGCAGGGCGTCCACATGGGCCTCGCCGCCGCCGCCCTCGGCGACCTTCTGCGGTCCGACGAGCCGCAGGCGCCAGGCGGGCAGGCTGGGACGCCTGGCCAGCGCCGCCGCCGCCTGGACCAGGATTTCGACGCCCTTCTCCGGATGCAGCCGTCCCACGTATCCGATCGTGAGCGGGGCCGGGGGCGCCGCCTTGTTGACCGAGGCCTGGTGGAGCCGCCAGTCGATCGGGTTCGGAAGGACGAGCGTGCGCTCGCGCAGGCGCGGATTCTCGGCCAGGGCCCGGGTCTTCACGGCCTCGCTCGTGGCGACGAGGCGGTCGATCCGGCCGTAGAAATGGGCGTGCCCCTTCGACATCCGGGACAGGATGACGACGACCCGGCCCGCGGCCGGGCGGGTCAGGGAGAGATGGGCGGGCAGGGAGACCGTGTTGCAGGCGACGATGTCGCCCGGCGGCAGCCGCCTTGCGACGCGCAAGCCCCAGATGAGATCGAGCGCGAGATTGCTCCAGGTTCGCCGGGTGTGGTCGAACCCGGGAAGCCGCAGGATGCGCACCCCGTCGATCGTCTCCTCGTCGGGAAACCCCGGCCAGGTGCGCGAGAAGAGCGTCACCGCGTGCCCACGGGCCGCGAATTCCCGGCCGAGCCGGAACCAGATCTTTTCCATGGCCCCGCCGCGGACCGGCGGAACCGGCAGGAAGAAGCTGCATACGATCGAGATTTTCATCGGCGGCGGGGCGGGAGGCTCGCGAGCGCCGCAAGGAGGCCGGAGGTCGCCTGCGCGTAGGAGTAGCCTGCGATCCGCGCCGCGACCCTCGGCCGGAAGGCCGGCAGGTCCGCGGCCAGGGCCTCGGAGAGTTTTTTCCGAAGGTCCTCCGGCTCGCACGCCCGGAACACCCAGCCCGTCTCCCCATCCGTCACGAGGTCCTGCTGGCATCCGACCCGGTCGCTCACAAGGCAGGGGACGCCCATGTGCATGGCCTCGTTGACGGCCAGGCCCCATGTCTCGTAAAGGCCGCGCGACGGCAGGGCGAACACATCGGCCAGGAGGTAGCAGCCGGGCATTTCCGTCTGGTTTGCGAACGGAAGGAAATGCACGCTGCCTCCGGGCGCCGAAGCTGCGCGGGCCGCGAGGGCCGCCTTCTCCTCCCCGTCCCCGACGAAGACGATCGCCGCGCCGCGCGGTTGCAGGGCGAGGAAGGCTTCCAGGAGTTCGCGCGGCTGCTTCGCGGGCACGAGCTTGCCGGCGTAAAGGACGACGCGGGTCCCGGGCGCGAGGCCCAGCCTTGTCCGGAGGGCCGCGGCGGCCTCCCGGGCCGCCGGCTGCAGGGGATCGTAGAGCGACCCATCGACGGCGTGGGGGGCGAAGAAAATTCTCTCCCCGGGCACTCCGAGCCGGCGGAAATAGGCCTTGTTTGCGGCGCCGACGCACGTGATCGCCGCGAACTGGCGGTAGAGGATGCGCAGGGGAAGGGTCCTGCGCCAGCCCGGTGCCGGGCGGCCGAGGAAATGGGAATCGCCCCGGAACACCAGGGGCACGCCATTCCACCGCGCCCACGCGATCGCGCGCAGGTGGCTCGCCCACTTGTAGCCGAAGAGGAGGAGGGCGTCCGGCCGCCACGCAGCCAGGCGCGCCGTCAGCTGCGGGTTCCTCAGGCCGCCGAAGTGATCGGTTCCCGGCGCGCGCGCGGTATTCGGCACGAATTCCGAATCGTAGCCGGACAAGAGGTCGACGTCCCACTTGAACGCCGCCTGGAAAAGCGGGTCGCGCTGGACCGAGACCCCGAACTCCCACAGATAGAAGACGCGGAATTCGAGCGTGGCGTGCGCGCGCAGCCAGCGGAACCAGGGGCTGTAGTACTGTATCGGATGCGAGAGGACGACCGCGAGCCGTCGCGCGGGCGCGCCCTCCCCGAGCCCTGGCGTGGACGGCGCGGGAGTCACGGCGGGGCGGCGGACGGATGCCCGGGCGCCAGAAAGAGGGCGTTCTCCATCGGGGTGAGGCCGTGCAGGGGCTCGGGCCTGCCCGAGTCCCTGAGCCGCCACGGCGTGTAGCCATGGCGGCGCAGGAAGGCTATGCTCTCGGCACCCGCGCTGCCGATCTCCTGATAGACGGCGCGCACGCGCCCGGATGCCAGCGAACGCGCCGCGCCGGACAGGGCCTCCATCTCATAGCCCTCGACGTCGAGTTTCCACAGGTCGAGGGCCTCGATCCCGTGGCGGTCGAGCTCCCCGTCCAGCGTGACGATCTCGATCGGCTCGCCCTCCGAGGCGTTGACCTGGTTCCAGGAGCCGTGAAGGCCGCCGGCGCCGACGTTTCCAAGGAATGCGTTCTGGGGCGATGCTCCGAGGCCCGCCGCGTGGACCGCGACCTGCCTGAGGCCGTTCGCCGCGACGCCCTCCTCGAGCCACTGGCGCGCGGCGCGCCCGGGCTCGTAGGCGAGGATGCGGGCGCGGGGAAGCAGGGTCGCGAAGTAGAGGACCGTCTGGCCGATGTTCGCTCCCGAATCCACGATCGTCCGGAATTCCGCGCCGTGCCGCCGCAGCCAGCGCCAGAGCGAGGGCCCCTCGTACCAGCCGTAGGCGATCCAGCGGTGGGTCGGATTGCCGAGGTCGAGCCTCCAGCCCGGCCCGGGCGCCGTCTGCACCCATCTGACGCCCTGGCTTGCGAGGCGGGCCGCGAACAGCCGTTCGCACAGCCCCAGCTTCCCGGGAAATTCCAGGCGCTGGAGGGCTCGCAGGCCCGGCGGCGGCGCCCAGACGTCCTTTGGAGGAGGGGAGGTCACCCCAGGAAATTCCTCCACGCAAACGGCACGCCGAGCGCGACGACCGTCGCCTGATAGAGCGAGCCGATCCAGTCGCTCAGCGGAAGCTCCGTCTGGAAAGACCACGCCATGAGAATGACCATGAACATTCCGGGGTAGGACAGCATCGGGCTCTCGGAGGCCCAGCCGCTGATTTTCCTGAAAAGAAAGGCGAAGAAAAAGCCGATCGCCGCCATGCCGAAGAAGCCGAAATTGACGTAGGCCTCCGTCAGTGTCCCAAAGCCGATTGTCGTGGACATGGTGTCCTCCTCGGACTGGAGCCCGTAATAGATCGCCATCCTGTAGGTGCTCTCGTGGACGCGGGGCTTGCCCGGCCAGAAGAACCGCGGGATGAATTGCGCGGGAAGGTCTATGTACGTCTCTCCGTTGAGAAACGGCTTCTTGTCGGGAGAATTTGCCACAACCAGGCACATGATCTGCATGAGCGACGTGCGCTGGAGAATGGCGCTTCCCTTGCGGGAGGCGTCCTCCTCGGGCGGATGAAGGCCGTCCTGGATCCATTCGCCGAAAAATCCGGGGAGGTCTGTGATTCCCACCTGCGGGGCTCCGGACTGCGCCCAGTATTTCGCGCGCATGGCGCTTTTTCCATTGTGGAAGAGCGCGGTGATGGGGAGCGCTATGCACACCGCGAGGATGGGGATCCGCCTGCTTCCGGACACGAACCCCAGGAGGGCGATCATCAGGATCGTGATTCCCTGGACGAGGAAGAGGGCGGCCCAGCTGAAGACGACCTGGACGATCACCTGCGTTAGGAAGATTCCCTTGTCGTAATAGGGGAGTTCGCCCTGGCCCCACCGGCGGGCCTGGATGAACGTCGCGAGCATGCCGAGCCCGTAGCACACCGCGCGCACGATTCCGGTGAGGTCGCCCGGGATCCAGTCCGTGAACTGGACGACGATCGTGTAGATCGTCGTCAGGATCATCCCGTAGCCGAGGAAGCGGGAGGCACCTCCGGAAATGACCTCCTCGCGCCACATCTTTCCGTTCTTGGGCCGGGCCGGCAGGTAGGCGAAGGTTACGTTCGCGACGATCTGAAAGAGGAGGACGGCAAGCGCGGACTTGGTGACGGTGTCGGCGTCGTAGCCCGTGATCTCCTGCTGCGCGCTCAGCATCGGGATCGCATACGTGCTGATGTTCGTCAGCATGAACATCTCGAAGAGGGGCAGCCCATAGCGGGCCTGCTTCGCCCACCGGAGGCCGGGCAGGATCGAAAGCGCTATGATGCCTTCTCCCAGGTACAGGTGCAGGGGATCCTGCACCTTGGCGGTCACGGCATAGTAGAGCATGATCGCCACCCCGGCGGAGAGTCCGAACTGGAAAAGCTGCCGTCCCGACCTGCGCGACACCGGAGTGCCTGCCGTCGCCTTGCCGCCGCCCGAATTCTCGGGGCGCGGGCTCGGCTCGTCGGGCGCGGGGGGCGGCAATCCGTTCATGGGCGGGCGGCGAAGCGGGACAGCGCCTGTTCGAAAAGCGCGCACTGCTGGCGGGTCAGCTCGTCGGCGAGGAATTTGGCGTTGAATGCCGCGTCATTGCGCTTCGGCAGCGAGCCGGCCGGGAATCCTTCGAGGGCGAGGTCGAAGAAGCGGTGGATGTCCCTATAGGCGTCGTCCTTTGCTCCCATGATGCTGAAGCGCGCTATGTAGGCGCAGGAGAGCTCCTCGAGAAGGCGTTCCAGGACGCTGTTGAAAAACACGAGGCCGAGGATGGGCTTTTGCGTCAGGTAGTAAACGTACACTTTCGAGGGGGAGTAGGCGAGGTCGCTCGATCCGGGCAGGAGGAGCGCGTCCGCGTCCTGCTGCATGCGTATGGATTCGAGATGGCCCACGCGATGCGGCACTTCCGACACCTGGTCGGCGACGCCGCATTGCTCGGCCACCGGCATGACCGAGAACTTGCCGCGTCCCGGGCGCACATAGCTCGTTCCGACGAAGTGAAAGCGCAGGCGCGCCGCCTTCTCCGGATGGCGGTCCCTGTATATCCGCACCGCCACAAAAAGGACGGTCAGGGCGTGCGGCATCACAGGCCCCGCCGCTCCTGTGTAGAGAAAATGCACGTAGGGCTTCGAGCGGTCGTACGTGTATGTCGGCGAGGCGATCCGGCGCGCCTGCTCGAAGTCGACCATCGTCGTGCCGAAGCGGATCACGCTCGCCGGGGTGGCCCGGAACCCCGGGTAGCGCTCGCGCAGATCCTTTATGTAGCTCGGCGACACGCTCATCACGGCGCTCGCACCGGCAAACGACCAGCCTTCGAACATCCAGGCGAGCAGGCGGGCCACCTGGTATTTCCAGCCCCCCGGCGGGCTGCGCGATCCGGGCCGCTCGTAGTAGTCGGTGCGCCAGGGATCCTGGACGTCGAGCACGTAGGGCACATGGAACGCCGCCTTCCAGATTCTGCCCAGCGGAAATGCCATGAATTGCGTCGTCGAGAAGAACACGAGGTCGAACTTTTCCTTCCGCATCAGCCTGATCCCCGCCATGAGGAGAAACGGCAGGGCGCGGATGCCCAGGGTGCCGATTCCAAGCCAGCGCGACCACCGCACGGGAATTGCCCGGCACGCCACGATCCGCACGTCGCCGGGAATCGTGTCGAGGAGTTCCGGCTCTCGGGTGCCATCCTGCCAGCGGTCCCCGACCACGAGGACGACCGGCTCCCACCCGCTGCCCCGGTAGTAGGGCAGGCTCATGCGCACCCTCTGGAGATCGGGGGCGTTCAGCGGGGGCCAGTGCGGGCTTACGATCAGGAGTTTTTTCATCGGATCCCGAGATGCCGGGCGATCTTTTCAACGCTTCGGGCGATCGTGTGCTCGCCGAGCGCCCGGGCCTGGCCCGCCGAGCGGAGCCGCCGCCGCCGCGGCTCGTCGCGGGAAAGCGCGGCGACCTGGGCCGCCAGTTCGGCCGGATCGCGGTAGACCTCGATTTCGCGCCCTGGCTCGTAGAGCTCATCCAGTCCCGGAGCCCACTCCGTGAGGTAGCAGGCGCCGGCCATCGGAGCCTCGATGTCCCGCAGCCGGGAGTAGCAGCGGGGCCGGCCTGGCGGATGGCGCGGGCTGGGATAACGGTTTATGCCGACGCATACCCGCGATTCCCGCAGCACGCGCCAGTAGTCCTCCCCCTCGGGCGATGGCCGCACGTGCGGCAGAAAATCGAAGGTGACGGGCTCGGGCGGCCGGAATCTATGCCAGATCTTGCGGGCGAGGGCGGCCGGCCCGTGCCGGGCGGCGAAGTCCCACTGGTTGCGCCACAGGTTCATCCCTTCGCCGCGCGGCGGATCCGGCTCGCGTTCCGCCCAGCCGCGCCCGCGCAGTTCCAGCTGCAGGCCGCGGGCGAAGGCGTCCGCCAGGAGCCTCTGGCGCACCTCGTCGCCGCTGCCCACGAAGGTCGGCGGAAGCGTCTCGCCCGTCGCGGCCACGCGGAAAGCGGGCGGCACCCAGCAGGGCATGGGTGCGGCGATGAATTCCAGGCCGGCTCTCCGGTACATCGGCCGGGCCCCGGCCTCGGGGACCCAGTGAAGGTCGAAGGCCCGGTAGGCCGGAGGCACCCGCCGGAAGAGCCGCACATTGTCGCAGAAGAAATTCACCGAGGGCACGCCGGCCGCACGAATCTCCGCTAGAGCCGCAGGCTCCACCTGTTCCGGGTAGAGGTAGGCGAGAAAGAGGTCGATCGGACGCGCTGCGTGCTCCCTTCGGACGAAGTCCAGCGCGCGCTGCCAGGTCGATTCGCGCCACGCGTCCAGCGACTCCCCGCTTTGGGGGACGAGGCCGGCCGCCCAGTCGCATCCGGGAGCCTCGATGCAGGCATGCCCCGCCTCGGCCAGCGCCGAGCGGAAATAACCCGCCCAGAAACGATAGGGCGGCACGGGGTGCGGCTGCAGGTCCTGCTGGCAGCACAGGAAGATGCGGAGGGGCCTCGTCATCGGCCGTCCCTTGAGGCGGGTATGTGGCGCTCGAAGAAAAATTCTTCCGGGCCGCAGCAGGCCTGCGTGAGCGAGGGCGAAAGCGCCGGCTCGCCCCAGGGCGGAACGGGTTCGATCTGGGAGCGATGGCAGGCCAGGGCCTTCATTTTTACCCGCCGCAGGGGACCGAGTGCAAAACGAAAGTTCCCCTCCCGCTTTCGGAGCCGGGGGAGCAGCCGGAAGGGATTCCACCACGCCCACACGGGGTACTCCAGGAGCGTTCCACCGCCGGCCTGCGCGAGGGCCGAGACGGTCGCATCGAAGGCGGCCGTGTGCTCGGTGCTGCCGCCATCCCTGTAGGGGACGAAGACACGCGAGGGGCCGAGCGTGCCGATGAGCCCGGCGAGGCGGGCGACCAGGCCCCTGAGGCTGTCCGGAGGAAGCTTGTCCAGCGTGCCGTCGGGCAGGCCGAGGAAATGGAGGCGGCCGGCGGCGACACCGAGGACCGCCGCCGCGGATGTCGCCTCCGCGCGCCTCACTCGGGCGAGCTCGGCCGGCGCCAGGACGGGGTGCCCCGGATGGGATGCCGCGCTGTCTGTTATGAAGACGATGTCGACCGGCCTCCCGGCTCCCGTCTGCGAGGCTATGAGCCCGCCGCAGCCCAGGGTCTCGTCGTCTGCGTGCGGCGCCACGATGAGGCTGCCCCCGGGGCCGGGCGAAAAGCGTCCGCTGGAGAGCCGCAGGGCGCCCCTCATCAGGGTCACGCATCCCGCGCGAATGAGGTCTTTGACTGGGGAGGACACGATGCGGGGTCAGGTCATTTCCCGATAGAGGGCGACGTACTGCGCCGCGCAGGCGGCGAGGCTGAAGCGCCCCAGCGCAGCCCGCCTGCATTCGGCCCGGTCGATATCCGCCAGGCGGCCCACCGCGGCCGCACCCTCCGCAACCGTCCCCATGAAGAATCCGGTTCGGCCTTCCTCCACGATTTCCGGCAACGCGCCTCGGGCGCACGTGATGACCGGGGTGCCCGCGGCGAGGGCCTCCGTGAAGACGATCCCGAACGGTTCATCCCATTGTATGGGCACGATCATCGCGGCGGCGCGGCCCAGAAGCGCGTTCTTCCGGACGTCGTCGACCTCGCCGGCGTACTCGATCCCTGCGGTTCCCAGATGGGGGGCTATCTCCCGGTCCCAATAGTCCCGCTCGGGCCCGGTGTCGGCGTGGTTGCCGGCGATGATCAGCCTTCGTCCGGCGGCCCGCGCCACCGCGATCGCAAGATCCGCCCCCTTGATGGACTCCACGCGGCTCAGGAAGACGAGCGGGGCGTCCGGCGGCACGCTCGGGACAAAGTCCAGCTTATCGGGCTCTATGAAGTTGAATATGGTCCGCCAGTCGCCCCCGGCCTTCCTGCCCATCGCGCTTATGAATTCGCTGCAGCCCGTGAATCGGAGGGAGCGCCCGCCAAGGCGCGCGGCGAGCGCGACCTGCCGCCCGCCCGTGTGGCGCTGGTAGGACATGATCTTCGGCAGCCGCGTCGGCAGGAGCGGCGCGAGATAGGCCAGCCGCGAAAAGCTGTGCAGGAGATCGGGCCGGAAATCGCGCGCGGCCCGCCGGAGGGCGAGCGTGTTTCGCAGCGTGTCCAGCTTCGAGAGGGACGAATTGCCCGGCCATCCGAAGACCGCATCGGCGGGCGATTCGGACCCGGCTCGTGCCGCGAGGCCGACCGTGTGGCCCTGGGCGCGGTACTCTCTCACGAGCGCGTCGACGATCCGCTGGATGCCGCCGTACCCGCGGGGCGGGACGGCGATCTCCGGATCGGCTGTGAGAAGGATGCGCATCAGCGGGATCTCTCGGGAACGCCCGCCAGCCGCCCGAGCCAGCGCCGGAGGGCGGGCGTATTCCGCTCGGTCAGCCGGGCGATCGACCAGGCAAAGGCATAGAAGGCCCCGAGCGCCGCCGCGAAGAAGGCGAAGGATCCCCCGGTGAACTCGGTCATTCGAAGGCCGGTGCCGAAACGCTCCCAGGCGACCACCACGAATAGGAAGATGAAGGGGTCGTGCAGGAGATAAAGGCTGTAGGAAAATCCCGCGAGTTCCCGGTGGACGCCGGCAAACCGCGGAGGCGCGGACGGCGCCGCATGATCCACCGAGTTTATGAAGAGGGCGAAGGCGAGCGCCAGCAGAAGGTCCTGCTGCAGCTCCGTCAGGTTGTCGAGCAGCCCCACCCGGGTCGCAGCCGCAATCATGCCGATCATGCAGAGCGGCCACCAGAAAGACTTGAATGCCGGCCCGGTGAGCAGGCGCGGCGCGAGCCCGAGGAGCCAGATGCTTGAATAGACGAGGAGCTGCCCGCGGACGAACCAGGCGGCCCCGGCCAGGACTGCCAGGCAGGCGAGGCGAACCCCGCCCTTCCTCGCCAGAAGGGCTCCGAGAAGGAGCGGGAACATGAGGTAGTACCACGCCTCGTTTGAAAGGGACCAGAGCGGGGCGTTGCTTCCGAACGTCCCGGCCAGCAGTCCCTGGCAGAATATGAGATTTGCGAGCAGGGTCGGCGGGTTCAGGTGCTCGACGATGGAATAGGGGAGGTCCTGGGCGTGGACCTGGTGCGTGTAAAGCCCCGAGGAGTTGAAATGATGCGCCCCGATCCAGTCGAAGGCACCGCCGAGCGCCAGGGCCGCGATATAGACCGCGTAGAGCCGCGCCGCGCGCCTGACCGCGTAAGCGCGCCCGTCGAAGTCGCCCCGCTGAAATCCCTGGAGCGCCTCCCCGCCGACCAGGTAGCCGCTCAGGACGAAGAATACGATGACGGCCTGGTGGCCGAAATCGGTGACGAAGAAGACTCCCTTGGCGAAGAGGTTCATGCCGCCGTGCATCTGCCGGTACCCTGCGAAGACGATTCCGCGCACATGCTCCGTGGTGACCAGAGCCGCCGCGGCCCAGCGCGAGATGTCGAGGGCCTGGGACAGCCGCGGCGCGATCCTGTGGGGCGGCCGCAGGTGCGAGAGCCACGCCGAGCCGGGCGATGCGCTACCGGATGGCATCGACATAAAGCGAATACGGGGCGTGATTCGGCTGATCCAGGGCCAATCCGGGATCGACGGACACGCCGAAGCGCTGCCGGATGACCCGGGAGAATCCGGCCCGCCCGAGCGCGGCCTCAAGGGTCTCGAAATCCCAGCCGAAGAGGTGTTCGCCGCCCTGGTGAAACACGTGGTTGATCATGTCCATCGGCGTGCGCATCCCGAGCGGCAATCGATCGGGGTCCAGCCCGAGGTCCCGCCAGGCGGCGGCGTCGCCGCCCGCGTAGGCCCTGAGGTAGCGCCCGGCATCGGGGACTATGATCCGGACGGCCCCGCCCGGCTCCAGGACGCGGTGGAATTCCGCGAACACGCGCGGGATGTCGTCCGAGTAATCCAGGTGCTCCACGATGTGCTCGGCCAGGATGCGCTTCACCGCCCCGTTCGAAAAGGGCAGCGGCCTGCGGATGTCGAAGGGGCAGTAGAGGTCGGCGTGATGGGGCGATGCGTCGAAATTGATCCATCTGGCCCGTCCGCGGCCGCCGCTTCCCACGTTGAGAGAGGCGCCACTCATGCTCCGCAGTCGGGCGATCCGCGTGCGCCGCCACGGAAGCGCGGCATTCCAGATCCGCTGGCGTAGGAAGCGAAACTCCAGCCGGAGCGTCTCGAACAGCCGCCGGCTGCACGGCCGGCGGGCCTGGATCCACTTTCCGAGCCTCTGCTTCAGCGTCATATGTCCCGGCCGGCTCCGACCGGCAGGTTCCGGCGGATGGAGTCCAGAAATTTTCCCTTTTCGATGTCCCAGCAGAACCGGTTTCGGGCCGCGTCCCAGGCCGCGCGGCGTGCGCGGGCGACGCGCCCGGGATCTGCAAAGAATTCATCCAGCCTCCGGGCGGTCTTCCCGCTCTCACCGAGGTCGCAGAGGATGGCCGCCTCGCCGATCTCCGGCGCAAGGGCGGCCTGTGCCGTGGTCCGGGACAGGAGCTGGGGAATTCCGGCCAGAAGATAGGTGAATATCTTGTTCGTCAGGCAGATGTCCCGGTTGAGCGGCTGCGATTCCTCCGTGGAAAGGCCCAGGTCGAAGGCGGCGGCCAGGCGGGCCATTTCCGCGGCCGGGCCCTGCGCGTGGAAGACGATCGGCCGCGCCAGGCCGGACGTGCGCCTGAGCGACTCGAGCCGGGAGACAGTATCGGCCGACGCAAACCCGCGGAGGTGCAGCTCCGTGGGCGTGCGCATCCGCGCCAGGGTAGCGACGACCGATTCAAGCCCGCGTCCGCGGCCCGTCGTCTGCGAGAACCAGTAGATGCGGGCGGGCCGGTCCGCGCCGACCGGGCCGGGATCGACGGGCGCGGCCGGCGCCTCCGCGAGTGGAAACACATTCAGGATGGTCGCCGGTTTGACGCCGTAGGCCTCCTCGTAGCGCCTGCCGATGAGCGGCGAGGCGGCGGTCAGGTGGGCGCAGCCGGGCAGGAGCGCGGATTGGATCGTTCTGCGCGCGGCGGCCTCCACCGGATCCTGAATCGCCTCCTCCGTCTCCGCGTCATGGAAGTCCTCGGCGTCGAATCCGTAGGGCACTCCGCGGGCGTGCGCCGCAAACGCCGCGGCCGGCAGTCCGGGCAGGCAGTGCCCGAGATAGAACTGCGCCGGCACCCGCGCCGCCAGCGCCGCCAGGTGCAGCGCCTCGGCATGCTGGATTCGCGCGGCCAGCCGGACGGGGATCTTTGTTTTCCCTCTCGCCCAGGCGCGCAGCATCCGGCGAATCAGTTTCCTCGCGGCCGCGCCCGGGCCGCCGCGAGAATCCGCCTCCGTGTGCGCCCAGGCTGCGCCCGAATGGATTTCCCGGTCCAGCGCGTCGAGGGGACGGCTGTAGCGCCCCGCGACGACATGGACGCGGTAGCCCGCCTCGGACAGTGCGGACGCATTCTTGACCATCCGCGGCGTGGACGCGGCGTGGCCCGAAGTGATCAGGCAGATGAGGGGAGCCTTCAGCGGGAAAGACGCATGGCGATGCGCCGGGCTAGCCGCCAGCCGACCAGGTGGCGGGCGAGTTGGAATTTTGGCCCGCCCTCGGGCTGGAGCCGGGAGCCGCCCAGGGCGGCGACCTCGGCAGCCGCCCTGCGGCGCGACTCGGCGGCCCAGGGATATGATTCGTAGATGAACCGCTGGAACATGCTCGCGCAGGCATGGCGGGTCCGGGCGGACTCTTCGGCGCGGCGCAGCCGGCCTGCGGTCAGGGCGTGGGAGCGATAGATGCTTGTCCAGGCCTCGTCGGAGCCCGCGCCGCTCAGGCTGCCCGCCAGGCCCGACCGGTAGTACGACACGGACTCGCGGCAGAACCGAACGCCCTTGGAGGCAAGGACAACCCGGGCAAAGTATTCTCCGTCGTCGTCGGGATCCCGGTTCTCGTCCCAGGGGCCGGCGCGCACCGCGAGCAGGCGGGAGGTCAGCCACGCGGCGGGATGCATCATTCCGCCCGTCTCGAATTTCAGGACGAGCCAATCCACCGGGCCGGCGTCCCTGCACAGCGGCTGGGGCGGGAAGGATGCTTCCGACGGCTTGTCGCGGAACCTTCCCCAGGAGCCGGACACGAGAAATTCCGGCCCGCATTCGCCGGCGAGCCGCATCTGCTGCTCGATCTTGTCGGGCGCGATCAGGTCGTCCGCATCGAGAAACTGGATGTAGTCGCCGGCGGCTGCCGCCAGTCCTGCGTTCCGCGCGGCCGGCGCTCCCCGGTTCGGCTGGTCGATCACGCGGACGCCGAATTTCTCGAAGGTCCGCGCTGCCGCAAGGCTCCCGTCGCGCGAGCCGTCGTTCACGACGATGATCTCCGTCCTGGGCCAGGTCTGCGCGATCGCCGAATCGATCGTCGCGGCGATCCAGCGCTCGGCGTTGTAGCAGGGGATGACGATGCTGACGAGGGCGGTCATCGTGTGCCCCGCTGTTCGGGCCGCAGGGACAGGGACACGGAGGGCGGGCGGGACAACACGCCGCGGGCGGCCACGATCAATCCATCCACCGAATAGCTCTGGCGGGGCGCCACGTCGGCGAGAATCGTGAGCGCCATGCCGGCGAGATGGCCGCGGCACTCCGCATGCAGCGCTTCGCCATGCGTTGAAATGAAGAGGAAATCGATCCGCTCCCCGGCGAGCATTTGCTTTGCGCCGCGCAGCATCTGCATTTCGAAGCCCTGG
>Ga0265319_1000928_pt1 | contig 18370 bp, 14 predicted proteins | sample 4824metaG_FD_192443 | JGI IMG/M metagenome (GOLD analysis project Ga0265319, IMG submission 192443) | Rhizosphere microbial communities from Carex aquatilis grown in University of Washington, Seatle, WA, United States - 4-8-24 metaG | ecosystem: Host-associated > Plants > Roots > Rhizosphere >...
TTGGCGGCCGCCCGGGCGGGCAGGAAGCAGGCGGCGCTCGCGACAGCCGCCAGGAGGGCCATAGATGCGCCGATGACCGGCAGCGGGCTCGTATCGAGACCCGGCATCATGTTTCCGAGCAATTTCGTGATGGCGAAGCCCCCCAGAAGCCCGACGGCTGAGCCCAGGAGGGCCAGCCGCATGCCCGAGGCGAGGACCAGGCTCCTCACGTTGGCCAGCGAGGCGCCGAGCGCCATGCGGATGCCGATCTCTTGCGTGCGCTGGACAACGGTGCGCGCGATGACCCCGTAGATCCCGAGCGCCGCAAGCAGGAGCCCGAGGAGCGCGAAGGTGCTGAGCATTTTCTTCAGCAGGGTCACGTCGAACGAGGACTGCTCGACCATCGCGTCGGCCGTCATGAAGTTCTCGACCGCGAGGTCCGGGTCGATGGACGCGATTGCCGGCCTGAGCTCGGCCAGCACCGGCTTCAGGGCGCCGGGCTGCGCCCGCACCGCGAACATCGAGTACTGCCACGTTTCCTGGGAGATCGGGTGGTAGACCTGGAAGACATACGGCTGCTTGTAGAAGGCCGCCGTCCTCGTGTCGGCGGCAACGCCGACCACCTGGGACCACTCGGGCTTCTCCGTGTCCGTCCGCCTGATCCGCTGGCCGATCGCATCTCCGTCGGGGAAAAGGGCCCGGGCCATGCTCTCACTGATGATCGAGACCCGGGCGGATTGGGCCGTGTCCGCGTCGGTGAAGGCGCGTCCGGCCAGAATCCGGCCGCCGCTCACCCTGAAGTAGTCCGGCGAGATGCCGTCGAAGGTGGCCGTCGGTTCCATGCCCCTGGCCGGCGCCGGCCGGCCCTCGACGAGGTACTGGCGGCTTCCCATCTGCCCATTATAGGGAAATGCGTAGGCGAGGGAGAAGGAGTCCACCCCAGGGATCCCCCCGATCCTTGCGGCTAGCGCGCGCTGGAACGCCTGGATCTTCTCGCTGGAGTCGTACCTTGCCTTCGGGAGGTCGAACTGGCCCACGGCGACATCCGCCGAATCCCAGCCCAGGTGCTGGCGGATCATGCCGTTCGCCCCGCGGATCAGGAACGCGGCGCCCGCAAGCAGCGTCATAGCCATCGCGAACTGTCCGATGACGAGAAGGCCCCGCATCCTCATGTGCCCGCTCCCGGCGGTCGCGCCGCGCATGCCGCTCTTCAGCGTGGTGTTCAGGTTCAGCTTCGCGACGAGGAGCGCCGGGGCCGTGCCGAAGACCAGCGCGGTCGCGACGGCGGAGGCCACGGCGGCACTGAGCACCCGCCAGTCGATCGGGAAGTGGATCGCGGATCCCCCGCTCGCGATAGCCTGGGCGCTGAGCCAGTCCGAGCACCACGAGTCCACGAGGAGCGCCCCGAGGCCGCCCGCCGAGGAGAGAAGCAGGGCCTCCAGCGCGATCGGCCTGACGAGCTGGCAGAGCGACGCGCCGAGGGCCGCGCGAACCGACAGCTGCTGGGAGCGCTCCAGCGTGCGGGCGAGGACGAAGTTCGCCAGATTCGAGCACGCGATCAGCATCACGCACACGGAGAGGCACAGGAGCATCGCGACGATGACCCTCCCCGTCTGGTTTCCCGTGGCGCCCACGAGGCGCTGCGCCCGCAGCGCGGCATTGCCGTCGGCCTTCGGATTGTCGCGAGCCAGCCTCGCGCCGATGGCGGCGACGAAGGCCTTCCCCTGCTCGGGCGTGACCGCCGCCGACCTTCTGCCAATCACGCGCATCCAGGGCTCGTCGCGGGAGGCTTGCTCCGCGGGGGCGAGCCGCTGCGGGCGAAAGATCCCGAAGTCGCGGATGAATCGGCCGTCGTTCGCGGATTCGGGGAGCACGCCGACGATCACGTGGCTCTCTCCGCCGATGCGGACGACCCGACCGACGGCGTCGGGCGAGCTGGCGTAGCGCCTCCTCCAGAGGTCGTGGCTGATGACGGCGACCCTTGGGCTGCCCAGGGACTCGTCCGCCCCGGTCAGGGTCCTCCCGACCTCGGCATGCAGCCGAAGCACATTGAAATAGTCCGGTGAGACTCGTAAGGAATGCTGAAGCTCTGTCGTCGCGCCCTTCTCCGTCAGCGAGACCGTCTCGTCCCACGAGGACGCAAATGCGCCAAACCCGGATTGCGCCGCCCGCAGGTCGAGGAAGTCGCCCGCCGAGAGGTCGCCCTCGTTGTTGCCCGGGGTCACCCGCAAGACGCGAACAAGCGATGACGCATCCTCAAACGGAAGCGGGCGCAGGAACATCGCGTTCATGAGGCTGAAGACCGCGGTGTTAAGACCGATGCCGAGCGCGAGCGTCACGATGGCGACGCCGGCGAATCCGGGACTCTTGATCAGGCTTCGCAGGGCGTATTTGAGGTCGTTCATGGGTAATGCGGGCAGGCACCTTTTGCAGGGCGTGTGCCAACATCGCGCTGATTCATAAGGAATTCCATATCAGTTTATTACGGAGAATCCTGTCTGGCCGGATGCTCTCCGGAAACCCGGATGCGATACTTGCCGCTCCCGGAAATGGGACATACGCCCCCGTCGCGAGGGGCTGGCCAAGAGCCCCGGTCTTGCGGCATCCTTCGCCATGCCCGAGCCGGCCGAGCACCGCAGCGTCCTGCATCTGAACGTCCACAAGCTGGCGCGGTTCGCCCTGTTCGGCTTCATCCTGACGTTCATCGCGGCGCGCGCCTTCGTTTTCATGATCATGGCGGGCACGATCCATAATTTCTATTTCTTCCTGCAGGGGACGCACGTCCACCACCTGAACTACGGGATCTTCCTGCTCGCCGTGGTCGGCGGCTACGGCGTCTTCCGGCGCCCGGTGGGCCGCCCGGCGGAGGTGACCGCGCTCCTCTACGGCGTGGCGATGGCGCTCACCTTCGACGAGTTCGGCATGTGGCTTCACCTGGGAGGCAGCTACTGGCAGCGGGCGAGCGTCGACATGGTCATCATTGTCGCGGCCGTCTTCGCGCTCTGCGCCTACATGCGCTCAATCGAGCACTTCGAGGCAAGGCACCGCCGCGCCGGCGTCATCCTTCTGCTGGCGCTGGCGGGCTTCGGCTGGGTCGTCTACGCGGCGGGACTTCGCCTGGGCGACGTCTACGGGCCCCGGCTCCATGAGCTCGAGGTCTCGTCGTCGCCGTAGGCTACGGCTTGCCGCCGTAGGTCACGTAGTCGTCGAGCTCAAGCCAGTCGAACCACGTCGAGATGTCGGAGCGCAGCGGCGCGTTCCTGCGGTGGACGTCGTTGAAGAAGGCGCGCGCGTCCGGGTCGCTGGGCGTGAGGCTCTCGTACCACCGCGTCCACGAGGCGATCTGGGAGGCGGTGCGGGCCGGCTTGAGATGCGCCATGGCGTAGGCGAGGAGCTCGCCGTCGCTCTTGCCGGATTTCACCTCGGCCATGAAGGCCTCGTGGCTGATGCCCGTGAAGCTGAAGAAATGCACGTCCATGGGGCAGTTGTAGTGGAACTCGCCCTGCTTTCCGGCGGCCACGGCGCGCGCCTTGTCGATCAGGCGCGGCAGGTGCACGAAGCCGCCCAGGCGCGTGCGCGGGCTGCGGGGAGGGTGCCGGGTGAGGTCCGGGGAGAACAGGTCGACGCCGGGCTTCTTTTCGGTGGGCTTCAGGTAGGATTTCTTGACGTCTTTTGCCATGGGGGGACGGGTTTGGGTTTTTGTTGTTAGGCCCTGATCTCGCGAAGGAGGCTCGTGAAATACGGGATCAGCTGCTTTTTCCTGCTCACGATGCCGGGGAGCTCGAAGATCTCGTCCTTCTCGACCTGCGAATAGGTGATGCGCTCGATGAGCTCCGGGTCCCCCTTGACCATGAGGAGGGAGTTCTGGGTGTTCACGTCGGTGACGAGGAGAGCCGCGAACGAGAGGCGCTCGCCCTTCCTCAGCTCCGCAAGCGCGAGCGAGATCTCCTTGGCGCGGCCCCAGAAGTTCGCGAACCCGAGCTCCTCGACCTGCGAGACGGAGAAGCGCACGCCCTCCTCCTCGTACACCTTGTGGTCGGCCTGGACGATCTCCTGGGGGGAGTGGGCCTGGATCACCGAGCCCGAGGAGAAGATGGCCTCCGCGAGCGCGCGCGGCTCCTCGCCGGCGATCCCCGCCAGCCATGCCAGCATCTCCTCGTCTTTCGGGGTGGTAGTGGGGCTGTTCAGGTGAAGCGTGTCCGAGATGAGCCCGGACATCATGATCCCAGCGACGCCGGGGGAGGGGACGAGCCCCGAGGCGCGGAACAGGTCGGCGACGATCGTGCAGGTTGAGCCGACGGGCTCGTTGATGAAGAGGATCGGCGCCTGGGTGTTCATCGCCCCAAGGCGGTGGTGGTCGATGATCTCCGTGATCTGGACGTCCTCCGCGCCGTTCACGGCCTGGGTGATCTCGTTGTGGTCGACGAGCACAAGGCGCGTGCGGATGGGCTTCAGGATGTCGCTCTTCGAGAGCACGCCCGACAGGGCGCCGTTCTCGTCCACGACCATGAGGGCGGGGGCGTCGAGGGTGGAGATCTTGCGTCGTATGTCGCTTATCCGGGCGTCGCGGTTCACCGTGGCGAAGCCGCGGTCGATCACCCGCTCGATGCTGGAGGCGGTCCTGACGACCCACGCCGTCGTCGCGGAGTCATAGGGGCTCCTGATGACGCTCACGCCCTTAGCGCGCGCCTTCTCGAGGACGTCCTCGTCAATCGGCATGTTGCTCGTGAGGATGATCCCCCGCAGGCCGAGCTCGATCGCCCGAAGCTGGATGTCGCGGCGGTCGCCGACGATGATGAGGGCGTTCGCGGCGGGGATACCCTCCCGCTCGGAAATCTTCCAAAAGGAGCGGATGTCCATCGTGCCTACGCGCACATAGAGCTCCTCCTGGCGCGCCGCGTCGACGGCGTGGATGACCTCCGCCTTCAGGGCGCGGGCGATGTTGGCCAGGGTGCCGTGCACCTGGCGCATAAGCTTCGGCTTGCTGACCCTGGGAATGAAGATGCCGCCTAGGTGGGGCAGCGAAATCGTGCCGACGACCCTTTTGGCCGAGTCGACCACCGGCAGGAGTCCGACGTCGTGTGTGTCGATCAGCTCCAGCGCCTCGGCGCAGGTGGCGTTCTCGGGGACCGTCACGACGCCTGTCTGCATCAGGTCGCGCACGCGCGGCCAGACGTCGCTCAGGTAGACCGGCAGGGGGTGGCGGAAGCGGCCGAGGATCATGTCGATCCGGGCGTTCGAGTTGCCGCACCGCGCCGCCACGTAGCCCCTCTCCCCGCGGGCCTCCTTGTAGGCTGTGTAGGCTATGGCCGAGCAGATGGCGTCCGCGTCGGGGTTGCGGTGCCCGATGACGTAGGTGGTGTTGCTTGAGGGCGCGAAGGGCGCGGTCGACATGGCTCTCCAGACTGTTGGGGCAAAAGACCCCGAATTCAAGGAACTCGACAAGACTTTGGCCCGAATCTTACCCTAGCAGGATGAAGATATACCTCGACGGAAGGTTCGTGGACGAGGCCGACGCCAAGGTGTCGGTTTTCGACCATGGGCTGCTCTACGGCGACGGCGTATTCGAGGGCATACGCCTCTACGGGGGCAACGTGTTCCGCCTGGACGAGCACCTCGAGCGCTTCGAGTACTCGGCGAAGGCCATCCTGCTCGACATGCCGCTGACCCGCAAGGAGTGGAGCGACGCGATCTGCGAGACGTGCCGCGTCAACGGGCTGAAGGACGGCTACATCCGCGCGGTGGTCACCCGCGGCGTGGGCGACTTGGGGCTCGCCCCCTGGCTCTGCGCCAAGCCGTCCTACTTCGTCATCGCGAGCAAGATCTCCCTGTACCCGGCCGAGCATTATGAGAAGGGGCTCGCGATCGTCACCGTGCCTTCCCGCAGGATCGGCCCCGCGTCGCTGCCTGCGACGATCAAGTCCCTCAACTACCTGAACAACATCCTCGGCAAGATCGAGGCGAGGCAGGCGGGCGCGCTCGAGGCCATCATGCTGAACGACCAGGGCTTCGTCGCCGAGGCCACGGCCGACAACGTCTTCATCGTCCACAAGGGCGAGCTCATGACGCCGTCGGCCTCGCAGGGCGCGCTCAAGGGCGTCACCCGCAGCGCGATCGTCGACATCGCCAGGGACCTCGGCCTGCCGCTGCGCGAGGCCAACCTGACCCGCTACGACCTGTGGTGCTCCGACGAGTGCTTCCTCACGGGCTCCGGCGCCGAGGTGATCCCCGTCGTCAAGCTGGACGGCCGCGTCATCGGGGCGGGGACGCCCGGCCCGGTCACGAAGCGGGTCACCGCCGAGTTCCACAAGCGCGTGCTGACCGACGGCACGCGCATCTGAGCGCGCCGCCCGCTTTGCGCCGCATTGGCGCTTCCCGCGGCCGGTCTGGGCCGTATTGCTACTTAGCGCAGGGGGCATGCGCGCGGCTTGCCCTATGGGCCAGGTCATGGCATGTTAGCTGCATAGCAAACACCACACCCAATGGCCAACCCGCTTAAGTGCGATCTCTGCTCGAAGCCCGCCACGGTGCACCTGACCCAGATACTGGACAACAAGGTGCACAAGGTGGACCTGTGCGAGGAGTGCGCGCAGGAGAAGGGCGTGACAGACCCGAGCGGGTTCTCGCTCGCCGACCTGCTCCTGAAGGCGTCGCTCAACCCCGACCCGGCCTCGGGCGGCGTGCGCTGCGAGCAGTGCGGCTTCGCGCCCTCGGACTTCAAGAAGCAGGGCCGATTCGGCTGCCCGGCGTGCTACGACGCGTTCAAGGGCATCCTGGACCCGATGCTCGAGGGCATGCACAAGGGCACCGTCCACTCGGGGAAGGTCCCGAAGCGGGCTCTCGAGAGGAAGTCGCTTTACGACAGGCTCACCAGGCTCGAGGTCGACCTCACGGAGGCGATCAAGGCCGAACGCTACGAGGAAGCCGCACGCTGCCGCGATGAAATCAACCAAGTCAGACAAGCCGTCGAGCAAAAGCCCTCGCGCTGATCCAATGACCATTGGATCGCTCATCGACACCCCGTCGGAACTGACGGACGCGTCGAGCAGCAAGGCGGCCATCGTCCTCATGACGAGGATCCGCCTTGCGCGCAACCTCGCCGGCCAGCCCTTTCCGGGCTGGGCGAAGCCCGCCCAGCGCGAGAAGGTCCTAGGCGCCTGCCGCGAGGCCGTCACGTCGACCTCGGCGATGAAGCGCGGCCTGGCCGTCGGGGTCGGGGACCTCGGCGAGCTGGAAAAGAAGATCCTTGTCGAGCGCCACCTGATCAGCCGCGAGCTCTCCGGCTCCAAGCAGGGTAGCGGCGTCGTCATCAGCCGGGACCAGGCGTTCTCGGTGATGATCAACGAGGAGGACCACCTGAGGATCCAGATGCTGCGCGCCGGCTTCCAGCTGAAGAAGGCCTGGGCGGCGATCAACGAGATGGACTCCGCCCTCGAAGAGTCGCTCGACTTCGCCTTCTCGCCCACCCTCGGCTACCTGACTGCCTGCCCGACCAACCTCGGCACCGGCATGCGCGCGTCCGCGATGATGCACCTTCCCGCCCTCGTGATCTCCAACCAGATGGAGAAGGTGGTGCGCGCCGTGAACCAGCTCGGCATGGTCGTGCGCGGCCTCTTCGGCGAGGGCTCGGACGCCAGCGGGAGCATCTTCCAGATCTCGAACCAGATGACGCTTGGCGAGTCGGAGGAGGAGATCCTCAAGCGCCTGTCGGGGGTCCTGCAGTCGATCATCGAGCACGAGCTCAACGCCCGCGCCCGCCTCCTCGAGGCGGACTCCGGCAAGCTCTTCGACAAGATCGGGCGCGCCTTCGGCATCCTCCAGAACGGCCACGTGCTCAGCTCGAACGAGGCCATGAACCTGCTCTCGCTCATACGCCTCGGGGTGGACCTCGGGGTATTCCCGGACGCCAAGCGCTCCGTGACGGACCGCCTCTTCATCGAGGCCCAGCCCGGCCACCTCCAGCACGCCCAGAAGGGCGAAATCGAGGCCGGCCAGCGCGACCTCCTCCGCGCCGAGAGACTGCGTTCCGAGTTTGCCAATTTCGCCCGTCCGGACTTCACTCTCTCAGCCAACGGTAACAACTGACCCGTAGCCCACGCACACATGTCGCAGGAACCGATGAATAATTTTACGCCGCGCGCCCAGCAGGTGCTGGCGCTGGCACGCAAGGAAGCCGACCGCTTCCACCACAACTACGTCGGCACCGAGCATATCCTGCTCGGGCTGATAAAGTTGGGCCAGGGTGTGGCCGTGAGCGTGCTCCAGAAGATGGGGCTCGACCTCGAGACCGTGCGCGCCGCCGTCGAGAAGCAGGTCGGGACCGGCCAGGAGACCAAGGCCCAGGGCAGCATCCCCTACACGCCCCGCGTCAAGAAGGTCCTCGCCCTCGCGGGCAAGGAGGCGAAGGCGCTCAACCACTCCTATGTCGGCACCGAGCACATCCTGCTCGGGCTCCTGAGGGAGGGCGAGGGGGTGGCCGCCCGCGTGCTCAAGTCCCTCGACGTGGACATCGAGCGCACGCGCAACGAGATCCTGCGCGAGCTCGACCCCCAGTTCTCCGGCGGCAGCGAGGGCGTCGGCGAGGAGGCCGCCGCCGGGACCCCGCAGAGGCCGGGAGGCCAGAACGACGAGAAGAAGGAGGTCAAGACCCCCGCGCTCAAGGCGTTCGGAAGGGACCTGACCGAGCTCGCCCGCAAGGGCGAGATGGACCCCGTCGTGGGCAGAAAGAACGAGATCCGCCGCGTCATCCAGATCCTCTGCAGGCGCACGAAGAACAACCCCGTGCTGATCGGCGAGGCCGGCGTCGGCAAGACCGCCATCGTCGAGGGCCTGGCCCAGGAGATCGCGGCCGGCAACGTGCCCGAGATCCTCTTCGACAAGAAGGTCATCACCCTCGACCTCGCGCTCATGGTCGCCGGGACGAAGTACCGCGGCCAGTTCGAGGAGCGGATCAAGGCCGTCATGGACGAGATCAAGCGCGCCCGAAACGTCATCCTCTTCATCGACGAGCTGCACACGATCGTCGGCGCCGGCGCCGCGGAGGGCGCCATGGACGCCTCCAACATCTTCAAGCCCGCGCTCTCGCGCGGCGAGCTCCAGTGCGTCGGGGCGACGACCCTCAACGAGTACCGCAAGTACATCGAGAAGGACAGCGCCCTCGACCGCCGCTTCCAGTCGGTCAAGGTCGAGCCGCCGTCCGTCGACGACACGATCACGATCCTCAAGGGGATACGCGGCAAGTACGAGGACCACCACAAGGTGATCTTCACCGACCTCGCCCTGGAGACGGCCGCCAAGCTCTCCGACCGCTACATCACGGGCAGATTCCTCCCCGACAAGGCGATCGACGTCATGGACGAGTCCGGCTCGCGCGCGCGCATCGCGGCGCTCAGCAGGCCGCCCGACATCGAGGGCCTGTCCAAGGAGATCGAGGAGGTCTGCGCCCAGAAGGAGAAGGCGATCAGCGAGCAGCACTTCGAGGAGGCCGCCAAGTTCCGCGACCGGGAGAAGCAGCTGCGCGCTAAGCAGGAGCAGGCCACCGAGCAGTGGAAGAAGGCCCGCGAGGAGAAGCGCGTCACGATCGACGAGGAGCTCATGGTGCAGGTCGTCGCCGACTGGACAGGGATTCCGCTCTCGCGCATGGAGAAGAAGGAGAGCGAGAAGCTCCTGAACCTCGAGGCCGAGCTGCACAAGTCCGTGATCGGGCAGGGCGTCGCCGCCAGCTCGATTGCCCGGGCTCTTCGGCGCTCCAGGGCCGACCTCAAGGACCCCCGCAGGCCGATCGGCTCGTTCCTCTTCGTCGGGCCGACCGGCGTCGGCAAGACCGAGACCGCCAAGCAGCTCGCCGCGCAGATGTTCGGCAAGCAGGACGCCCTCGTGCAGATCGACATGAGCGAGTACATGGAGAAGTTCTCCGTTTCCCGGCTCATCGGCTCGCCCCCTGGCTACGTGGGGTACGAGGAGGGCGGCCAGCTCACGGAGTCCGTGCGCCGCAGGCCCTATGCCGTGATCCTCTTCGACGAGGTCGAGAAGGCCCATCCCGACGTCCTGCAGATACTCCTGCAGATCCTCGAGGACGGCCGGCTGACCGACTCCTTGGGGCGCACCGTGGACTTCAGGAACACGATCATCATCATGACCTCGAACGTCGGGGCGCAGCTCCTGCAGCGCCAGACCTCGATGGGTTTCGCCGCGGCGGCCTCGAGCTTCAACGACGCCGAGAAGATGCGCGAGAAGGTGCTGGAGGAGGCCAAGCGTGTCTTCAAGCCGGAGTTCCTGAACCGCATCTCGGACATCGTCTTCTTCAGGCCGCTCGACAAGAACGACCTGATCCTGATCGTCGACCTGGAGATCGCCAAGTTCGCGACGAGGCTCGTCGACCGCAAGATCACGCTCGAGTTCACGCCCGAGTCGAAGGAGCTGCTGATCGAGAAGGGCTACGACGAGAAGTACGGCGCCAGGCCGCTCAGGCGCGCCGTGGAGCACTACCTCGAGGACCCGCTCGCGGAGGCCATCCTTCGCGGGGACATCAAGGAGGGCGAGTCGGTCATGGTGGGCCGCGACGGGGAAGTCCTCAATTTCAAGCAAAAGACCCCTCCCGCCACGACTGAAGTGGCGCCATAAAAAAAGGCGGCCAACCGCCGCCGAGAAAGGCCCCGCCCCCGGATTAAACGGGAGCGGGGTTTTCTGTCGCCGATGCGGGCCCCGCCGTGGTTGGATCCTGCGTGAAATGAGCCCGCTCCGCCTCCGCCTCGCCTCGGGCCTCCTCGCCGGCGCGCTCCTCGCCGCCGCGGGGCGCGCCCAGACGACGGAGACCGGCTTCATGGTCCCCGACAAGGAGACCCAGGACCCCCCGAGCGCGGCCCGCCTCGCCTCGATCGAGGCCGAGGCCGCGGCCACCGGATGGGCGGGGGTGGTGCTCCCGCTGCGGTCCGCGGCGGTGCGCGCCTACGGCCGCGACCGCTTCGCCGCGGCCGACGCGTGGTTCCACGCCTACCGCTGGGCCGCCCTCTTCGCGGAGCCCGAGGACCGCTTCATCTCCGACTGGGTGGGCGCGATCGTGGCCAACCACCTGAACTACGAGGGCGTGGCGGGCCGCTACAGCCCGACCAGCCGGCCGATCGGCATCAACATGTCGCCGGAGCTGCAGGCCTGGGTCCTGTCCAACGAGGCGTTCTCGGAGGAGTTCTTCGCGAACATCAAGACGGTCGACCACCTTCCGAACGTCCTGGCCATCCTCGAGGGCCTGCACCGCCGGGGCGCCGAGAACTTCCAGAGGTACGCCTCCCTGGCGCTCGCGATCGCCCTTGTCTACGACGTCAAGCCGCCCCCCTACTGGCCGCACTTCCAGGTCTCGCCGGAGATGCTGCCGAGGAGGCTGGTCAACCCCGCGGAGACCTTCGAGAGGCTGGTCGGCGAGGACAAGCTCGGGCGCACCTACCACCGGCTGACGAGGCTGCGGGCGGAGGAGCTCAAGTTTGTCGTCGACTCGGCGGCGCCGCCCTCGGAGCTCGCCTGGTCGGAGTCGAACGTGCCCTATCCGCTGGACCAGTTCGAGCAGGCGTATTCGATGATAAGATACAGGATGGACAGGGCGAACGACTACTCGAAGATGACCTGGTCGTCCACGCCGTACACGCTGCAGGCGATCAAGGCGAGCGGGGGCATCTGCGTCGACCAGGCCTACTTCGCGACCGAGGCCGGGAAGGCGCGCGGCGTCCCGACGCTGTTCTTCAGCGGGTCGGGCCAGGACGCCCGGCACGCCTGGTTCGGGTTCCTGGACGGCCAGCACACGTGGCGCCTCGACGCCGGGCGCTACGCGGAGCAGCGCCTGGTGACCGGCAACGCCCTCGACCCGCAGACGTGGCTGCCGATGTCCGACCACGACCTCGAGTTCCTGTCGGAGCGCTTCAGGGCGCTCCCGACGTTCATGCTATCCCGTGTCAATGAGGAGTTTGCGAGCGACTTCATGGCCGCCGGGGACCCGCGCGCCGCGGCGCGCGCCGCGCGGGCCGCGGTGAACTACGAGCGGCGCAACCTCGACGGCTGGGAGACCCTCCTCGAGGCGGACGCGGCGCTCGGCCTCGGCGCCGCGCAGAGGGAGGGTGTCATGAGGGAGGCGGCGCTTGCCTTCACGCCAAAGTACCCTGACCTCGTGGTCTCCTACGTGAACAGGGTCTGCGCGAGCCTGCGCGCCCGGGGCGAGACGAGCCTCGCCAACTTCGAGGAGCAGGGCCTCGGCGAGAGGCTCAAGGGCGACCGGGCGGACCTCGCGATCACCCAGGCCGCGTCGATCCTGTCCCGCAGCATCGCGACGCAGTCGATCCCCGACCAGGTCGCCACCTACAACGCCATCCTGGTCCAGCTCGGGCACGGCGCGGGGACGATGTTCTTCGACCAGATCGTGGCGGCCTTCGCCGAGCACCTCTCGATGGCCAACCTGAAGCCCGACGCCCGCGCCGCCGTCGAGCGCGCGAGGTCGGCGCTTGACGTCCAGCCCGGCACGGCGCTCGCCATGGACGTGGACAAGCTCCTCGCGAAACTCCAGGACTAGGCACCGCTTAGGCTTTCCAAACGCCCGCGACCCGTGAAGGATCGGGGCGATGGACTCGCCTTCCGCACGCAAGCCCGCCGTGGGCTTCATCTTTGTCACCCTCGTCCTCCTCATGGTGGGGGTGGGGATCATCATCCCCGTCCTCCCCGGCCTCATCACCAAGTTCGAGGGGGGCAGCGTGGCGGAGGGATCCCAGTCCTACGGGTGGCTGGTCGGCGTCTTTGCGGCCATGCAGTTCATCGCGTCGCCGATCCTCGGCTCGCTGTCCGACCGCTACGGCCGCAGGCGCGTGATCCTCATCGCGCTGACGGGCTCGGCGATCGACTACGTCGTCCTGGGGTTTGCGCCCAACATGGCGTGGCTCTTCGTGGCCCGGGTGATCTCCGGGGCTACCGCCGGCTCGCTCGCCGCCTGCAACGCCTACATTGCCGACGTCACCCCGCCCGAGAAGCGGGCGCAGGCCTACGGCATGGTCGGGGCCGCGTTCGGGATTGGCTTCGTCATCGGCCCGGCCGTCGGCGGCTTCCTGGGGCACTTCAGCCTGAGGCTGCCGTTCTTCGTGGCCGCGGGCTGCGTCGGGCTGAACGCGCTCTACGGCGCCTTCGTCCTTCCCGAGTCGCTCTCCGTCGAGAACCGCCGGCCGTTCTCGTGGAGCCGGGCGAACCCGGTCGGCTCGCTCCTCGCGCTGCGGCGCTTCCGGGGCGTCGTGGACCTGGCCTGGATGTACTTCATCTTCAGCTTCGCCAACACGATGCTCCAGAGCGTGTGGGTGCTCTACACGGGCAACCGCTTCGGCTGGACGACCCTGCAGGTCGGCCTGTCGCTCACCTACGTCGGGGTGATGGCGATCGTGGTGCAGGGGGTGCTGGTCAAGAGGATCATCGTGTGGACGGGCGAGAGGAAGGGCCTCGTCATCGGCCTCCTCATCTCGGCCTTCGCGATGGCCGGGTACGGCACGGTCACCCGGGGGTGGATGTTCTATGCCCTTGCCACGTTCGGCGCCCTGGGCGGCATCGCCGGGCCCGCAGCGCAGGCGCTCCTGACGAAGCATGTGCCGCCCAACGAGCAGGGGGCGCTCCAGGGCTCGCTCTCAGGCCTCACGAGCCTCTCGTACGTCTTCGGCCCGATGCTCGCGGCCTGGAGCTTCGGGAAGGCCCTCGCCTCGAGCGGCTGGTGGCACATCGAGGGCATCTCGTTCTACGAGGCCTCGATCTTCCTGCTGGTCGCGCTCGCGCTGGCCCTGCGCTCGTTCCAGCTGGACGACCGCCTCGCGGCGAAAGGCTAGGCCGCGGCGTGCCTGGCGGCGGCCTCGAGGAGCGCTGCCAGGGCCGGCTGCGGGGGAGGTTCGCGCTTCCAGCCGACGACCAGCCGGCTCTCTGGCGCCGGGCCGGCCAGGATTCGGAAGATCACCTTGTCGGGCAGGTGCTTTGCCTCCGAGGGTGCGGCGAACATCGCGCCGACCCCGGCGCGCACGAGGCCGACCCCGTTTGAGCGCGGCCAGACCTCCTCGGCTATCCTCGGGGCCACGCCGCTCGACGCGAAAGCGGCGAGGACCCGGTCGTAGAAGCCCGGGTTGTTGGCCCTCGGGAACAGCACGAAGGGCGTCTCGGAGAGGTCCCTGAGCCGGAGCGCCTTCCTGGCCCGCAGCGGGTGGTCGGAGGGCAGGAGCACGCCGTTTCGCTCGCGAAGGAGGAGCGTGGTCTCGATCCCAGGCGACGGCCCGTCCGGATGAAAGAAGCCGCAGTCGATCTCGCCCGCCTGCAGGGCTGCGAGCTGGAGCGCGGTAGGCGACTCGTTGAGCTCCAGGCGGATGCCGGGGAACTGCCTGTGGAACCCGCGCAGGATGTCGGGAAGGACGGTCGCCATCGCAAGGCCGGTGAACGCGACCCTGAGGCGGCCGACGCGGCCCTCGGCGACCGCCTTCATGTCGGCCGGCACCCGCGCGAGCACGGCCAGGACGGGCTCGATCCGCTCGAGGAGCGCGGCGCCGGCCGGCGTCAGCTCGACCCGCCGGCTCGAGCGGTTCAGCAGGCGAACGCCGAGCGCCGCCTCCAGGTGGGCTACCTGGCGGCTGAGGGCGGGCTGGGCGATCGCGAGGGCCTCCGCAGCCTTCCTGAAGTGCAGCCGGCGGGCGACCTCGCGGAAGTAGGCGAGGTGGCGCAACTCGAAGGGCAATTGATACTCTCTCGGCATCAATGATAGCGAAACAAGTATTTCCCTCACAATCAATCCCATGTTATACCTGTGCGCATGCCCCGAACCCTCTTCGACAAAGTCTGGGATGCGCACACCGTGCGGACGCTGGCCAGCGGCCAGACGCAGCTCCTCGTGGGCACGCACCTGATCCACGAGGTCACGAGCCCCCAGGCGTTCGGGATGATGCGCGACCTCGGGCTGAAGGTGGCCATGCCCCACCGCACCTTCGCGACCGTGGACCACATCGTCCCGACGGACCAGGTAAGCGAGCCCTACGCCGACCCGATGGCCGACGCGATGATCAAGGAGCTGCGCAAGAGCTGCAGGGAGTCGGGCATCACGTTCTTCGACCGCTCGACCGGCAAGCAGGGGATCGTGCACATCGTGGGCCCCGAGCAGGGGATCACCCAGCCCGGGACGACGATCGCGTGCGGCGACTCGCACACGAGCACCCACGGCGCCTTCGGTGCCATCGCATTCGGCATCGGAACCACCCAGATCCGCGACGTCCTCGCGACGCAGACCATGGCGCTCGGGCGCCTCAAGGTGCGTCGCATCGAGGTGAACGGAAAGCTCAGGCCGGGCGTCTACGCGAAGGACGTCATCCTCCACATCATCTGCACCCTCGGTGTCAACGGGGGCACGGGCTACGCGTACGAGTACGCGGGCGATCTCTTTGACCGGTTCTCGATGGAGGAGCGCATGACTGTGTGCAACATGTCGATCGAGGGCGGGGCCCGGGCCGGCTACGTGAATCCCGACGAGACGACATTCGCCTACCTGAAAGGGCGCCCCTACTCGCCGAAGGGCGCGGACTGGGACGCCGCGGTGGCGCGCTGGCGCTCCACCGCAAGCGACCCGGGCTGCGCGTACGACGACGTCGTCAGGATCGACGCCGCCGACATCGCGCCCACGGTCACCTGGGGCATCAACCCGGGGCAGGGGATCCCGATCACGGGGACGATCCCGGACCCGGCCACCGCGGGCAGCGTGGACGAGAGGGCCTCGATCGTGGAGGCGCTCGCCTACATGAAGCTGAAGGCCGGCGCGCCGATCAAGGGGACCCGCATCGACGTCGCCTTCCTCGGTTCCTGCACGAACGGCCGCCTGAGCGACTTCCAGGAGGTCGCCCGCCACATCAAGGGCCGGCGCGTCGCGCCGGGGGTCAAGGCGATCGCCGTCCCCGGCTCCCAGGGCGTCGGCGTCCTCTGCGCCGAGCTCGGCATCGACAAGATCTTCCGCGACGCGGGCTTCGAGTGGCGAAACGCCGGGTGCTCCATGTGCCTGGCCATGAACCCGGACAAGCTGGTCGGGGACCAGCTCTGCGCGAGCTCGTCGAACCGCAACTTCAAGGGCCGCCAGGGCAGCCCGACGGGCCGCACGGTCCTCATGAGCCCCCTCATGGTCGCCGCCGCGGCCGTCACCGGCTCCGTGGCCGACGCCCGCGAGGTGTTCGGCGTTAGCGCCAACTGAAACCCCCGGACCCTTCCACCATGGCACTCGAAAACATCACGCGCGTCGCCGGCCGGGCCGTTTACGTCCCCGGCAACGACATCGACACGGACCGCATCATCCCGGCCCGCTACCTGAAGTGCGTCACCTTCGACGGGCTCGGCGAGTTCCTGTTCTACGACGTCCGCAAGAACGCGGACGGCAGCGACAAGCCGCATCCCCTCAACGAGGCGGCCCACAGGGGCGCGACGATCCTCCTCTCGGGCGCGAACTTCGGGTGCGGCTCCTCGCGGGAGCACGCGCCCCAGGCCCTCCAGAAATACGGCATCCGCGGCGTCATCGCCGAGGGCTTCGCCGAGATCTTCCACGGGAACTCGACGACGCTCGGGATGCCCTGCGTCACGGCGAGCCGCGAGGACATCGCGAGGATCGCCGCCGCGGTCGAGGCCGACCCCAAGACGGAGGTCGTGATCGACCTCGTGAACCTGAAGATCACCTTCGCCGGACAGACGGCCGTCGCCACGCTCCGGGAAAGCGCCCGCGACGCGCTCGTCCACGGGCGCTGGGACCCGATCGGCGAACTGCTCGAGGGCGCCGCCGACGCGGCCAAAGTTGCAGGCGGGTTGCGGTACATGTCCGCCTGAGGGGGTAGCCCTTGGGGACTTGGTCCCTTGACCTCCCGGGCGAGGCGCCCCCGTTATCACCCCATGGGGGGCGGGGTGTTATCGGCTTGGCCTCCAGCGGCGTGACCCGCAATATTAGGGACCTTTTTGCGAGCGAAAGCGTCTTACTGGCACACCCATATCTATGACACTTGGAATGATCGAAGTCTTCAAGGGGGCCGGCCTCCTCATCTATCCCCTTGGACTATGCTCGGCGCTGGCCGTCTTCATCATCTTCGAGCGGATCTACGCCCTGCGCACGGCGGCGGTGCTTCCCCCGGACCTCGTGGACTCGGTGATGATGGGCCGCCCGCTCGTCGGCGGCCGCCACACGGTCCTCTCCCGCATCGTCGAATTCTCCCAGCAGCACGCCGATGACCCGGACTCGCTGAAGGCCTTCGCGAGGCTCGAGGTGAACCGCATGGAGCGCGGGGTCCCGTACCTCGACGTCATCTACGCCGCGGCGCCCCTCATCGGGCTCTCCGGCACGGTGACCGGCCTCCTGCAGGTCTTCTCCGAGATCTCCCCGGACACGGGGCTTCCCGACCCGGTCGTCTTCACGAAGGGCGTGGCGCTCGCCCTCTCGGCGACCGTGATTGGCCTGGCGATCGCGATCCCGTCCCTCGTCGGCAGCGGCTACCTCCAGCGCCGGATAGACAACTACGCCGCCCAGATGGACGTGCTCCTCGAGCGTATCATCAACCGCGCGGGCAAATGAGCGGATTCCGCCAGAAGCGGCGCAAGCGGCCCGAGCTCAACCTCGTGCCGCTGATCGACGTGCTCGTCATGCTGATCTTCTTCGCATTCGTGACGATGCAGTTCAGGTCGGCGACGATGCTCAACATCACGCTCCCGAGGATAGCGACCGCGGGCAAGAACGAGTACAAGGGCACGGTCACGATAGGCATCGACAACAAGGGCGTCATCTCCTTCAACGGGAAGGAGATCGCCGACGACCAGCTGCCCGGCCTCGTCAAGGCCGTGAGCGAGCAGGCCCGCGACATCCCGGTCCTCATCAAGGCCGACGAGACGACCCAGCTGAAGAAGCTGGCGTTCGCCATGGACGTCTGCCGGATGAACGGCCTCAACAAGATCAGCCTGCAGTCGAGGTGAGCCCGTGAACATCGTCATCACCGGCGTCACGCGCGGCCTCGGAAGGGCGCTGGCCGAGTGGTGCATCGCCAACGGCCACACGGTCGCCGGCTGCGGCAGGAGCGGACCGGCGATCTTCGACTTCAGGTTCACCCATCCCGAGCCGAACACCTTCGACGCGGTCGACGTGACGCTCCCGGTCAAGGTCAACCTCTGGGCGGAGCGGGTTCTGGGCGCCATGGGGCCGCCCGACATCCTGGTCAACAACGCCGGCCTCATCAACCAGCCGGCCCCGCTCTGGAAGGTGCCACCCGACGAGGTCTCAAAGGTGGTCTCGGTCAACATCCTCGGCGTCGTGAACGTCATCCGCGCCTTCGCGCCGGCCATGGTCGAGAGGGGCAAGGGGGTCATCGTCAACCTGAGCTCGGGCTGGGGA
>Ga0265319_1000929_pt1 | contig 18359 bp, 17 predicted proteins | sample 4824metaG_FD_192443 | JGI IMG/M metagenome (GOLD analysis project Ga0265319, IMG submission 192443) | Rhizosphere microbial communities from Carex aquatilis grown in University of Washington, Seatle, WA, United States - 4-8-24 metaG | ecosystem: Host-associated > Plants > Roots > Rhizosphere >...
CCCGCGCGGCGGCGGACGTCTGCCGGCGGCGGCGCGGGCCGGCGGCGCAGGGCGCCGCACCGGCGGGATCGGCGGGAACGTGTCGCTGTGGCCGTTCGTGGCGTTCGGCGCGGCAGCCGGTGTGGGCGCGGGCGTGGGCACGCCCTTGGCGGCCGCCGCGGTCGCCGGAGCGGGGGTTGCGGCAGCGGCCGTCGGCGGGACCGCCGGCGCGGCGGGGACGGCGCTCGGCGCCTCGACGGGCGCGGGAGCAGCGGCAGGCGCCGGCGCTCCGGCGGGCGGATGCTTCGGCAGCGGCACGAACACGGTCGCGGCGCCGAGCGCGGCGCCGCCGACGCCGGCCGGCGCGGCCGGCAGCAGCGGCAGGCGCGTCGGCGCGCTGGTGCTGGCGGCGACCTGTCCGCGCGTGGCCGCGGCCGCGGCGGGACGCGCTGCGGCCGGACGCGGCGCGGGCGCGCCGGCGCCGGGCGCCATCGTCCGCTGCGACGTGCTCGCGCGGCGCGCCAGCTCGAGCGCCGCCGCGAGGCGTCTCTCCAGCTCGCCGATGCGGTCGTGCGCGTGCGCGCCCCACTCCCGCATGCGCCGCAGCTCGCGCGCCTGCGCGAACAGCAGCAGGGCGAGCAGGGCCAGCCCGATCACCGCGGCGAAGCCCGCGTAGGAGCCGATCTTGTCGACGAAGCTGTGGATCGAGAAGGCGAAGATCACGGCCATAGGGGGAGCCGGTACACGCTAGATGACCATCAAGCGTCCGACGAGGGTACCCCGACGGGCGGCGCGGCGGTCCGCACGGCCGACAGCTCGCTCACCTTCGCGGCCAGCGCGGCGGCGTCGCCCTCGAGCACGAACAGGTTGATCTCGCCGAACGTGCGCTCGACCCACGCGGGGTCGAGCCGCCGCCGTTCGGCGCGCAGGATCTTCTCCGCAGGCGTCGGCTGCGGGCGCTCGTAGAGGTTGAACAGCTCCTCGTGGAGCTTCTCGCCGGGCCGCGCGCCGACGACCTCGATCGCGATGTCCTTCTCCGGCTCGAAGCCCGACAGGCGGATCATCGCCTTCGCCAGGTCGACGATCAGGACCGGCTCACCCATCTCGAGCACGAACACCTCGCCGGAGCGCTCGCTCAGCGAGCCGGAGCGGATGATCAGCTGCACCGCCTCCGGGATCGTCATGAAGTAGCGCTGCATGCGCGCGTCCGTCACGGTGACGGGGCCGCCCGCGGCGATCTGGCGGCGGAAGATCGGGACGACCGAGCCGGAGGAGCCCAGCACGTTGCCGAAGCGCACGGTCGCGAAGCGCGTGTCGGGATGGCGTTCGGCGGCCGCTTCGACGGCCCACTCCGCGAGCGCCTTCGAGGCGCCCATCACGGTCGCGGGCGAAACCGCCTTGTCGGTCGAGACGAGCACGAACGTCTTGACGCCCAGCTCGCCGGCGATGCGGGCGACGAGGCGCGTCGCGAGCGCGTTGTTGCGCACGGCCTCGACGGGGTTCAGCTCCATCATCCCGACGTGCTTGTAGGCGGCGGCGTGGAAGACGATCGCCGGGCGATGCTCGGCGAGCACCTCCCGCATGCGCTCCTCCTCCTTGCAGTCGGCCAGCACGGGGACGGCGGTGCGGACGTGGCGCTCCTCCTCCAGCTCGCGCGCGATCTCGAACAGGTTGTCCTCGGCGTGGTCGACGAGCACCAGCTTGCGCGGGCCCACGCGCGCGATCTGGCGGCACAGCTCGCCGCCGATCGAGCCGCCGGCGCCGGTCACGAGCACGACCTGGTTGGCGAGGTAGGCGCCGACGCGGTCCAGCTCCATCCGCACCGGCTCACGGCCGAGCACGTCCTCGACCTGCAGCTCGCGCAGCTGGCGCATCACTCTGATGCCGCCGTTGCCGTTGGTGCCGTCCTGCAGCAGCTCGAAGACGGTCGGCAGCGTGCGCACGGGGATCCCGCGCGGGCGGCAGGCGGCGACGACGCGGCCGCGCAGCGTGCCCGGCGCGGAGGGGATCGCGACGATCGCCTCGTCGGGGGTGAACTTCTCGAGGACGCGCGCGAGGTCGTCGTCGCTCGTGGTGCCCAGCACTCTGAGGTGGTGCTCGTCCTTCATGCCGCGCTTGCGCGGATCGTCGTCGAGGAACCCGATCGGCGTGAGGCCGAGGTCGGGGTTGCGCACGAGCTCGCGCGCGACGAGGCGGCCGCCGTCGCCGCCGCCGACGATCAGGACGGTGCGCGCGCCCTTGCGCATGCGCGGGCCGCGACCGACGCGGCCCTCGAAGATCAGGTGCGAGAGGAAGCGCGCGCCGGCGGTGAAGAAGAGCGTCAGCATCACCCACATCGCGGCCACGCCGACCGGCATCCCGACGGCGAGCTGGTCGCCGGTGTGGGCCGTCACCTCGACCGGGTGCACAAGCGCGATCCCGCCGACGACGAGGATCGCGGAGACGACGACGGCGCGCAGCAGCGCCTCGTAGTCACGCTGGCCGACGTAGGTCCACAGCCGCTGGTAGAGGCCAAAGGCCATGAAGACGGCGATGCAGAGCGGGACGACCCACAGGATCGTGTGGTCGCGCAGCAGGTCGTAGCGGCGTGGGATGCCGTTGTCGAAACGCAGCTCGAACGCGAGCGCGTACGCGAGGGCGACGAGCCCACCGTCCACGATCAGCTGCACGAGGGAGTGGCGGTGAACCGGGAACGCCCCGGAGCGATACCACCGGCGCATTGCGCAGAGTCTACGGCGCGCGGCTGCTCATCCGCCAGTCCGCCGCGGAATTGGTGCACCCCTCGGGCTACACGCTCGACGTGATCGACGTTCCCGTCGACTGCGTCAGAGTGTCATCCCGGCAGGGCGTGCGAGCAGTCGCGTGAAGTCGCGAGGGTCGCGGCGGATGCGGTCCGGCTGACCGCCGGCCGCGGCTCGCTTGGCGACGACGACGTCGGCGGGGTCGCGCAGGAGCTTGAGGCGGCCCTCGGCGATCAACTGCTCGTCGACCGCTCCCAGTCTGCCCTCGAAGGAGGAGAAGACGGGCGTGCCGAGCGCGACGGCCTCGCGGTTCATCGTGCCGCCGGCGCTGATGACGAGGTCGGCGTAGGCGATCAGCGACTGGGCGTCGATCGCGCGCTCGGGGATGACGAACCCGCCGGCTGCGCCCAGCTCGGCGCGCTGCTCGGGCGTGCGCGGGAGCACGACCGCCTGCGCGCCCTCGTCGCGCAGCCGCGCCAGCACCGCGCCGAACGTGTCGTGCTCGAAGCGGTGGTAGAGCGAGACGACGGGCGGGGTGCGCACGACGACGATCGGCTCGGCCGGGTCGAGCGACAGCTCCTCCAGCACGGCCCGGTCGGGCTCGAAGTCGGCGAGGTAGTACTCCTCCTTGAGGCCCGGATACCGCTGCAGCTTCTTCGTCGCGCCGTAGCGCGCGAGCCGCTCCGGCGGGATCGCATCCGGCACGACGACCGCCTGCGCGAGCCGGCAGTTGACCGTGTGCTGGACGGTCGCCCACTCGTAGTCGAACGTGGTGGAGCAGGGGATCCGCAGCAGCGCGGCGGCGACGGTCACGTCGTTGGAGCCGTGGCCGAGCGCGAGGTCGAACGGGCCGTGGCGGCGCGCCCAGCGCACGAGCGCGCCGGAGCGCTGCACCAGCCCGAGACCCTTCGCGGCGAGCTTCCCGCCGCGGTGGTGGCCGATCGCCGTGCAGTCGATCCCGAAGCGCTCGCACAGCGCGAGCGTCTGCGCGAAGTCGCGCGCGGTCACGTGCACCTCGTGGCCGTCGGCGCGCAGCACGTCGATCACGGGCCGCATGACGAGCACGTGGGGCGAGTTCGTGAGGTCGATCCAGACGCGCATGGCGAGCGGCTACGCGGCGAGCGCCGCGCGCACGGCCGCGGTCGCCTGATCGGCGGCGGCGCGGTCGAGCAGCGGGTTCATCGGGATCGCGAGGTGGGTGCGGGCCAGCTCGTCGGTGGCGGGCAGCGACAGGTCCGCCGAAACCCACGGCGCCAGCGCGGCCTGACGGTGCAGGGGCGTGCGGTAATAGCCGCGCGCGCCGATCCCGGCGGCGCCCAGCGCGGTCTCCAGCTCGGCCGCGCGCTCGTGGCGCACGACGAACAGGTGCCAAGCGGGGATCGCGCCCGCGGTGGCCACCGGCAGCGCGACCAGCTCGCCGAGCCCGGCGTCGGCGTAGTGCGCGGCCGCCGCGCGGCGGCCCGCCGCCCACTCGTCGAGCTGCGGCAGCAGCACCCGCAGGATCGCCGCCTGCAGCTCGTCGAGCCGCGAGTTCCAGCCGATCCGCTCGTAGGTGACCTTGTCGCGCGAGCCGTGGAAGCCCAGCACGCGCGCGGCCTCCGCGAGCACGTCGTCGTCGGTCGCGATCGCGCCGCCGTCGCCAAAGCAGCCGAGGTTCTTGGAGGGGAAGAAGGAGAACGTCGCGAGCGTTCCGAGCGCGCCGGCGGCGCGCCCGCCCAGGCGCGCACCGGCCGCCTGCGCCGCGTCCTCCACGACCGGCACGCCGAGCGCGGCGATCTCCGGGATCGGCGCGGGGTTGCCGAACAGGTCGACCGCGATCACCGCTCTCGTGCGCGGCGTGAGCGCGGCGCGCACCGTCGCGGGAGTGATGTTCATGGTCTCCGGGTCGACGTCGCAGAAGACCGGCGTGGCGCCCGTCGGCGGGATCGCCTCGGCGCTCGCGTAGAAGGTGAACGACGGCACGACGACCTCGTCGCCCGGGCCGACGCCGAGCGCCTGCAGCGCGATCGTCAGCGCGTCGGTGCCGTTCGCGACGCCGACGACGTGCTTCACACCGAGGTAGGCGGCGAGCTCCCGCTCGAACGCCTCGACCTCGGGGCCGAGGATGTAGACGCCGCGGTCGAGCACCCCGGCCACGGCGGCGTCGATCTCCGCACGCAGCGGCGCGACCGGCGAGACGGTGTCGAACAGGGGGACGGGCACGGACGCGCCGGAGCCTACCTACGGCTCAGCGGGGCGTTCGGCGCGGCGGTGGGGATCGGGTCCTGCGGGACGAGTCTCGTGCCGGTCCAGCGGTAGGTCACGGAAGCGCTCCCGCCGGTCGGGTCGTCGATCGCGTCGGACGGTCTGTAGAGCCCGTACTGCAGCGTCACGCTGCTGCCGTCCTGCGCGGCGACCTCGAGCTGGCCGCTCGGAGCCGTCGTGTCGTTGCCGATGAAGGTGGCGCCGACGAAGAAGAACGCCAGCTCGCGGCGCGAGCCGGCCGGGGTGCGCGTCGCGACGCCGAGCAGCACCTTCAGCGGCTGGTCCGGTCGCCAGTCGCTCTCCGTCAGCGTCGCGTAGCCGTGCGCGGCGAGCACCTGCTCGGCGGCGTGCAGCGACAGCGTCGCGTTCGGGTTCGGCGCGGCGCTCGTCGTGGTGGGAGCGGTCGTCGCCGGCGACGGCACCGTGTCGCTGCCGGTGCTCGTGACAGTGACGATGCGCGTGGTCACGTGCGCGCTCGTGCGCGCGCCGCCGCCGCATCCGGCCAGCGCAGGCAGCGCGAGGGCAGCGGGCGCGAGCGCGAGCAGGAGGCGGCGGCGGAACGGCACGACCCGGCCTTCGACGCCGCGCACCCTTTCCCTGCTGTTTGCACGGCCGGCCGGTCCACCCCGTTACCCTTCCGCTCGTGCTCGTCCTCGCCTCCGTCACCGGTGCGCTCGCCGACTTCGCCACGAACGTGATCGGCGACCTCGGCCTCGCCGGCGTGTTCCTGCTCTCGCTGCTCGGCAGCGCCTGCATCCCGATCCCGTCCGAGGTCGTGATGCTGTTCGCCGGCTTCAACGTCGCGCTCGGCAGATACTCGCTGCTGGCGGCCACGGCCGCCGGCGTCGCGGGCAACGTCGCCGGCTCGTGGATCGCCTACGCGGTCGGCTACTACGGGCGGCTCGAGCTGGTCGAGCGCCACGGCAACAAGCTGCACATCTCGCCCGCGAGACTGGCGCTCGCCGAGCGCTGGTTCAGACGCTGGGGCGCGATCGCCGTGCTGGTCGGGCGCCTGCTGCCGGTCGTGCGCGCGTTCATCTCGGTGCCGGCCGGCGTCGCGCGGATGGCCTTCTGGCGCTTCACGCTCTACACCGCGATCGGCTCGATCCCGTGGTGCCTCGGGCTGGCGTACGCCGGCCAGCAGACGCGCCACAACTGGACGAGATGGAAGGACGCGCTGCACTACGTCGACTACGTCGTGCTCGTGCTGCTGGTCGCCGGGATCGTCTGGTGGATCGTCAGACGGCGCAGCGGGACCGCTCCGCCGTCCGAGCCGCCCGCCGGCGAGCGCGAGCCCGCCGCCGACCTGACCGCGTGAGCGAGGCGGGCGAGGCCGCCGAGTCGCTCCCGCTGCGCGAGGCGCTCGCGCTCGGGGTCCTGCACGGTCCCGCCGAGCTGCTGCCGATCTCGTCCTCCGGCCACGTCGCGCTGATCCCATGGCTCGCCGGCTGGCGCTACTGCGAGCTGGACCCGGAGCTGCGCAAGGCGTTCGAGGTCGCGCTGCACGCGGGCACGGCGGCGGCGCTGCTGATCGGGCTGCGCAGCGAGGTCGGCGAGACGGCGCGCGGGCTCGACCGCAGGCGGCTGACGCTGCTCGTGCTGTCGTTCGCGCCGGCGGGCGCGTTGGCGTTCCTGTTCGAGCGCCCGATCGAGCGCCACCTCGGCACGCCCGCGACGACCGCCGCCGGGCTCGTGCTCGGCGCGATCGCGATGGCGGCCGCCGACCGCATGCCGCAGGAGCGCGAGCGCGAGTCGGCGACGGCGGGCGACGCGCTGGCGCTCGGGATCGGCCAGGCGTGTGCGCTGGTGCCGGGCGTCTCGCGCAACGGCGCCACGCTCGCGGCGGCACGCTGGCGCCGCTTCACGCGCGCGGACGCGAACGTGCTCTCGCGCCATGCCGCGCTGCCGCTGATCCTCGCGGCCACGGGGCTGAAGGGGGTGCGGCTGTGGAAGCGCGGGCTGCCGCGCGACGTGCACGCGGCGTTCGCCCTCGGCACGGGCGCGTCGTTCGCCTCGACGCTCGCCTCGACGTGGCTGATCCACCAGGTCGAGCGGGATCGCTCGCTGGCGCCGTACGCGGCGTACCGCTTGGGGCTGGCCGGACTCGTGCTCGCACGCCTGCGCCGCCGCCGCGCGCGGCGCTGACTCAATCCGAGCGGGCCCGCGCCGATCACCTGGGTGATCGCCGATGACTTCGCGCTCCGACACCGCTCCCGCTGCTTCGCTCGTGCTGCGTGGCGAGCACGGCGGCGTGCACTCGCTCGCGCACGTCAACGACGGGCTGGGCGGGGCGCTCTCGCGGCTGGGATACGAGATCGTGCGCAGCGCGCCGCGCAGCGGGCAGCTGCCGCTCGCCTGCCCGACGATCTCGCACTCGTGGCCGCCCGACTTCTCGGCGGGCAGCGAGGGGCCGACGGTGCTGATCCTGCCGTGGGAGGTCGGGTCGCCGCCGCGTGCGTGGGTCCAGACGGTGCGCGAGCGGGTCGACCGCGTGTGGGTGCCGAGCGCGTTCGTGCGCGACGGCTACGTCGCCGGCGGGATGCCGCCGGGGATCGTGGACGTGGTGCCCAACGGCGTCGACCTCGAGCGCTTCGCGCCCGGCGACCGGGCGCTCGAGCTGGGCGAGCCGGCGGGCTGCACCTTCCTGTTCGTCGGCGGGACGATCTGGCGCAAGGGGATCGACGTCCTGCTGGCCGCGTGGGCGCGCGCGTTCGGGCCCGACGACGACGTGCGGCTCGTGGTGAAGGACTTCGGCGTGGAGACCTCCTACAAGGGGCAGACGGCGGGCGACGACGTGCGGGCGCTGGCCGCCCGCGCCGACGCCGCGCCGGTGACCTATCTGACGCAGGACCTGCCGGCGGCCGAGCTGCCGGCGCTGTACCGCGCCGCCGACGTGGTCGTGCTGCCGTACCGCGCCGAGGGCTTCTGCCTGCCGGCGCTCGAGGCGATGGCGTGCGGCGTCCCCGTGATCCACACCGCCGCCGGCCCGACGGGCGAGTTCTGCCCGCCCGACGCCGGCTGGGCGCTGCACGCGCGGCGCGACGAGTTCCAGGCGCAGACGTACGCCGGCCCGACCGTCGGCCCGGCATGCGTGCTCGAGGTCGACCCCGACGTGCTGGCCGGCGCGCTGCGCGCTGCTGCCTCAGCGGGCGCAGAGGCGCGCGCCGAGCGCGGGGCGCACGCGCGCCGCGCCGCCGAGCGGATGAGCTGGGACGCCGCCGGCGCGGTCGCCGCCCGGCGGCTCGCCGAGCTGGCGCGCCACGCGCCGCCGCGCTGGGCGCGCGCGATCGTCCCACCGCCGCTCGACGCGCGCGGAACGGCCGTGCTCTACGCGCCCGCGTGGGAGCGGCCGCAGACGTGGGAGCCGGTGCTGCGCGCGTGGGCCGCGACGCTGTCGGCCGAGGACGACGCGACGCTCGTGCTGGTCGCGCCGCCGGGCGAGCGCGACGCGCTCGCGCCGGCCGCGCTCGCCGCGCTGGAGGCGAGCGGGCGCCCGCCCGACGCGCTCCCCGACGTCCTGCTCGACGACCCGCCGGCCGATCGGGTCGACGGGCTCGTGGCGCGCTGCCACGCGGTCCTGCTCGACGGGACCGCACCGGCGGCCGGATCGACCGGGCACGAGGCGCTGACCCGCCGCGCGCTGCGCACGCTGACGGCGGACCCGCCGGCGCTGGCGGCGTTCGCGGCGCACCTGCGCGACGGCGCTTCGAAGGCGCGGACCGCCGGCTCGCTCGCCGCCTGACGCGTACGGGCGCGTCACCGCGCACGTCGCTGGCCGGCGAGCCGATACGCAAATACAACTCAATGGTGGGGTTTTCCACCACGATCGTGTCTGGTATGCGGGTGATCGGATGGGCAGGGTGCCGGACTCATGCCGGATCCGGATCCTCGGTTGGTTGCACTCGGTCGCGCGCTGCGCAAGGCGCGTCGCGACCGCGACCTGTCGCAGGAGGCGATCGGGCAGCGTGCCGGCATGCACCCGAACCACGTCGGGACGATCGAGCGCGGCACGAAGGACCTGCGCGCCACGACGCTCCTGCGGCTGATCGAGGCGCTCGAGATGTCGCCCGCCGAACTGTTCGCGGACTACGGGGTGCCGGAGCGCGCCGAGACGCCCGGGAGCTGACGCTTCAGCACCTTGCCCGTCGGGTTGCGCGGGATCGCGTCGAGGAAGCGGATCTCGCGCGGGAGCTTGTAGCGGGCGAGGCGCTCGCGCAGGTAGGCGGACAGCTCCTCCTCGGTGACCGTCTCGCCGTCCCGCACGACGACGAACGCGCGCAGGCGCTGGCCGAAGTCGGGGTCCTCGACGCCGACCACGGCCGCGTCGGCGAGCTGCGGATGGCCGGCGAGCACGTCCTCGATCTCCTGCGGGAAGACGTTCTCGCCGCCCGACAGGATCATGTCGTCCTCGCGCCCGTCGACGAACAGGCGGCCGGCCGCGTCGAGGTGGCCGAGGTCGCCGATGTTCATCATCCCGCCGACGACCTCGCGCGAGCCGCCGCCGGCGTAGCCGTCGAACACGAGCCCGCTGCCGACGAAGACGGTCCCGACCGTGCCCGGACGGACGGGGCGGCGCTGCTCGTCGAGCACCTCGATCGTCGTGCCGCGCGGCGCGCGCCCGACGGTGCCGGGCGCCGCGCGCAGGTCCGCCGGACCGGCCCACGAGGCGAAGCCGGTCTCGGTCGAGCCGTAGAGGTTGAAGAGCACCTCCCCGAACGCGTCCATGAAGGCGGTCGCGACGTCGGGCGCGAGCGGCGCGCCGGCGGAGGCGACCGCGCGCAGCGAGCTGGTGTCGCGGCGCGCGCGCTCGGCCGCGGGCAGGCCGAGGATCCGCTGCAGCATCACGGGCACGCCGACCAGGTGCGTCGCGCGGTGGCGCTCGACGTCGGCGAGCATCGCGGCCGGGTCGAAGCGGCGGCGCAGCACGACCGGCGCGCCGATGAACAGCGCGACGCCGAGGAACGCGAGGCCGAAGCCGTGGAAGACGGGCGGGCCGATCACGATCGGGTCGCGCGCCCGCGGCCTCATCTGCTCGAGCAGCGTCGTCAGCGGCCCGAGCGCGGCCGACGCGGACGGCTGGCGCGGCGCCCCCTTCGGGGCGCCGGTCGTGCCGGAGCTGAGGATCACGAGGCGGCCGGGAGTGGCGGGCGCCGGCAGCGGCGGACCGCCGGCAGCGGCGAGCGAATCGAGCGTGGACGCGCCGGCCGCGGGCTCCTCGTCGTGCCAGGCGAGCACGCGCGTGGCGCGCGCTCCCGCCGCGTCGAGCGCCGGGCCGAACTCCTCGTCGTGGACAATCGCGGCCGGTCGGTGCGGGGCGAGCGCCTGCGCGAGCTGCGGGCCGGGGAAGTCGGTGTTCAGCAGCAGCAGGTCGGCGCCGAGGCGCGAGGCCGTCAGCATCGCCTCGACGAAGCCGCGGTGGTTGCGGCACATGACGGCGAGCGAGTCGGCCTCGCCCAGGCCGACGCCGTGCTCGGCGCGCAGCGCGGCGGCGATCCGCCCGGCCCGCTCGTCCAGCTCGGTGAACGTGAGCGCTCCGCGCTCGTCGATCACGGCCAGGCCGTGCGGGTCGCGCGCGGCGCTGACGGCGCAGCCGCCCGCCGCGCCGAGGCCGAGCGCGCGGGCCGCGCCGAGCGCCCGCAGCGCCCGCGCCGGCGGCAGCGGCTTCAGCGCGCCGGCGCCCACGAGCGCCCGCACCGCCGGCAGCGCGAGGCCGGCGACCGCGCGCGCCTCGGCGCGCCTGGCGGAGTCGATCACGACGGCGTCTCCTCGCGCGACGGCGCGGCGGCCGGTCGCGGCTCCCCGCGCGACGTGAAGCGCGACGCGTAGAGCCGCACGAGCGCGTCGCTCGCACCGCGCGCGGCAGTGTCGATCAGGCCCGCGCTCGTCGCCCACCAGGGGGCGATCGACGACGGCCGGTCGACGATCGCGTGGCAGACGAGCCCGGCGGCCTCCTCCGCGGTGAGGCCCGGCACGAGCTTGAAGTCGTCGGTCGGCGCGCTCATGCGCGTGTGCACGAGCGCCATGTAGAGACCGGTCGCCGTGACCCCGTCGGCGTGCGTCTCGGCCGCGACGGCGCGCAGCCACGTGTCGAACGCCGACTTCGACGCCTGGTAAGCCGACCAGCGCGGCGTCGGCGGCAGCAGCACGCCGACCGTCGAGACGTTGACGATGTGCCCGGATCCGCGCTCGCGCATCGCCGGCAGCAGCGCCAGCAGCAGCCGCACCGGCCCGAGGTAGTTGAGGTCGGCCGTCCGCGTGAAGTCGTGGAAGCGATCGTAGGAGCGGTCGATCGCGCGGCGGATCGACTTGCCGGCGTTGTTGACGAGCACGTCCGGCGGGCCGTGCTCGGCGAGGATCCGCTCCGCGAGCGCCGGCACGGCGCCGTCGAGGTCGCTGAGGTCGGCGGGCAGCGCGAAGGCGGCGCAGCCGTCGGCGCGCAGCTGCTCGGCCAGCTCCTCCAGCACGTCGGCGGAGCGCGCGACGAGCAGCACGGTCGCGCCCGCGTGCGCGAGCCGGATCGCCGTCTGGCGGCCGATCCCGTGCGAGGCGCCGGTCACGAGGATCGTCGTCCCGGCGACGTGCGCGCGCAGCGTCTCGTCGCTCGGCGCGCCACCAGGATTGAACACGCGCGACGCGACCCGTCGCGCGAGGCCGACGAGCGGGTTATGGTCTTGACTCTTGTTCAAGATGGGTGAGACTAACGGGCCGCGCGACGTGCACGCGGCGATCGTCGGCGGCGGGCTGAGCGGGATCGGCGCGACGGCCATGCTGCGCCGCGCCAGGATCGGCGACGTCGTCGTCTTCGAGCGCGCCGACGAGGTCGGCGGGACGTGGCGGGACAACACATACCCCGGCTGTGCCTGCGACGTGCCCTCGGCGCTCTACTCGTTCTCGTTCGCGCCCAACCCGGCCTGGGGCCGGCTGTACGCGCGCCAACCGGAGATCCAGGAGTACGCGCGTCGCGTCGCGCGCGAGCACGGCGTGCTGGAGCACGTCGTCACGGGCGCCGACGTGCTGGGCGCCGACTGGGACGAGGGCGCGCAGCGCTGGCGGATCCGCACGACGCGCGGCGACTGGAGCGCGCGGGCGCTGATCTCCGCGACGGGGCCGTGGAGCGAGCCGGTCGTCCCCGACCTGCCCGGCCTCGACGCGTTCGGCGGAACGGTCTTCCACTCCTCGCGCTGGGCCCACGGCCACGATCTGCGCGGCCGCCGCGTCGCGGTGGTCGGCACCGGCGCCTCGGCCGTCCAGTTCGTGCCGCGGATCCAGCCCGACGTCGAGCGGCTGACGGTCTTCCAGCGCACGGCGCAGTGGGTCCTGCCGAAGCCCGACCGCGCGATCACAGCCGCCGAGCAGGCGCTCTACCGCCGCGTCCCGCTGACGCAGCGAGCGCTGCGCGAGGCGCTCTACCGCGGCTTCGAGCTGGGCGGCTTCGCGCAGCGCAACCCGTGGGCGATCGGCGGGCTGCAGCGGCTCGCCGAGCGGCACCTGCGGCGCAGCGTGGCGGATCCCGCACTGCGACGGGCGCTGACGCCCGACCACGTGCTCGGCTGCAAGCGGATGCTGTTCTCCAACGACTGGTACCGGGCGCTCGCACAGCCGAACGTCGAGTTGGCGCCGCACGCGGTGACGGAGGTCACGCCGGGCGGCGTCGTCGGCGCCGACGACGTCGAGCGGGCGGCCGACACGCTGATCCTCGGCACCGGCTTCACGATCACCGAGCTGCCGATCGCGCAGCGCGTGCGCGGCCGCGACGGGCGCTCGCTGGAGGAGGTGTGGGACGGCAGCCCGACCGGCTACCTCGGCACCGTCGTCAGCGGCTTCCCGAACCTGTTCGTGGTGCTCGGCCCGAACGTCGGCAACGGCCACACGTCGGCGACGGTGCTGATCGAGCTGCAGGTGCAGTTCGCGATCGAGGCGCTGCGCGCGCTCGAGCGCGACGGGCACGCGAGCGCCGACGTGCGCCCGGCCGTGCAGGAGGCGTTCAACGAGGAGGTCCAGCGGCGCCTGCGCGGCACCGTCTGGAACGCAGGCGGCTGCGCCAGCTACTACCTCGACCGCAACGGCCGCAACAGCACGATCTTCCCCGGCTCGACGTTGGAGCTGCGGCGGCGGATGCGCTTCCGGCCTTCGGAGTACGCCCTCGGCTAGTGTGCCGGGCGTGAGCGATTCCTACGCAGCCGCCGGCGTCGACATCGCGGAGGCGGACGAGGGCGTTCGGGCGCTCGTCGAGGTGCTGAAGACAATCGATCCGGGGCGGCCGTCGGCGTCGGTGCTCGGCTCGGGCCACTACGCCAACGTGCTGCGCGTGGCGCCGAACCTCGGCATCGCCGTGTGCGCCGACGGCGTCGGCTCGAAGGTGATCGTCGCCGAGCAGACGGGCCGCTACGACACAGTCGGGATCGACTGCATCGCGATGAACGTCAACGACGTGATCTGCGTCGGCGCCGAGCCGCTGGCGGTGCTCGACTACCTCGCGGTCGAGCAGGCCGACCCGGGCGTGTTGCGCGACATCGCGCTCGGGCTGAAGCGTGGCGCCGAGGAGGCGGGCGTCGAGATCCCCGGCGGCGAGCTGGCGCAGCTGCCCGAGCTGATCAAGGGTCACCCGTCGCCGAACGGCTTCGACCTGACCGGTGCCTGCTTCGGCACCGTCGCACTCGACGCGATCGTCACCGGCGACGCGATCGCGCCCGGCGACGCGCTGATCGGCCTACCGTCGAGCGGCGTGCACTCGAACGGCCTCACACTCGCGCGGCGCGCGCTGCTCGAGGACGGCGGGCTCGGGCTCGACGACCGCCCGGAGGAGCTGGGCGGCGCGTCGGTCGCCGACGTGCTGCTGGAGCCGACCGTCCTCTACGTGCGGGCGGTGCTCGAGCTGCTGCGCAGCGACGTTCCCGTGCACGGGCTCGCGCACATCACCGGCGGCGGCGTGCTGAACCTGCTGCGGCTCGGCGGCGCCAACGGCGCCGGCTACGAGATCGCCGCGCCGCTGCCCGTCCCGCCCGTGTTCGAGCTGATCGCGCGCTGCGGCGCCGTCGAGCCGGCGGAGATGCAGAAGGTCTTCAACATGGGCTGCGGCTTCGTCGCGATCGTGCCGGCGGACGCCGCCGCAGCGGCGATCTCGCTGCTGGGCGCACGGCACCCGGGCACCGCGCGGATCGGCTCGGTGACCAGCGACGCCGGCCGCGTGACGCTGCCAGCGCTCGGGCTCGCCGGCGACGCGCACGGACTCATGCGCGCGTAGGCGCAGGAGAAGCGTGTCCGGTCGTCGTACCCCTTGAGCTGGAGAGCCGTCCCCGGCTCTCCGTCACCGTCTTCCAGGAGGAGCACATGAGCAGCGTGGAGTTCGTCGTCATAGAGGAGCCGGAGCCGCGCGGGATGCCGGCGTTCGTCGCAGAGACGATCGGCACGTTCCTGCTCGTCTTCTTCATCTGCGGATTCATCTCGGTCTCGTCGGCCGGCGGCTTCGACCTCGCCGGGCTGGCGCTCGCGCACGCGTTCGTGCTGGCGGTCCTGATCTACGCGCTGGGCGGCGCCTCGGGCGCGCACTTCAACCCGGCCGTCACGTTCGCGCTGTGGTCGATCAAGAAGATCTCGACGCCCAACGCGATCGTCTACGTGATCTGCCAGTGCATCGGCGGGGTCCTCGGCGCGCTCGTCGTGCTGCTGCTGTTCAAGACCGTCGGCGACCCCGTCAACTACGGCGCGACCGCGATCAACGGTCACATCCTGCACAACGGCTCCGTCTGGCTCGGCCTGATCGCCGAGGGGCTCGGGACGTTCATGCTGATGTGGGCGATCATGGGCCTCGCGGTCAACCCGCGCGGCGAGGCGTCGCTCGCGGGCCTCGGGATCGGCGCGGCGCTCGGCGTCGCCGTGATCGTGTTCGGCCCCGCGACGGGCGCCGGCCTCAACCCCGCCCGCTGGCTCGGCCCGGCCGTCGCCTCCGGCAGATTCGACGACGCGTGGATCTACATCGTCGGCCCGCTCGTCGGCGCGCTGCTCGCAGCGCTCGTGTACCGCACCTTCGTGCTCGAGGAGCGCGGCCTGGTCGGCCAGCGCCCGAAGGACGAGCTGCCCGGGTAGCGCGCAGCGCCCAGCAGCTCCGGACGTACAGGCGGCGCCCTCCGGGGCGCCGCCGTCAGTAGGAGGCCGTGCCGGCGAGGCGCACGCGCGCTCGGCTGGCGTCGGGCTTGGCACGGCCGGTGACGGTCAGCCCGCGGGCGTGGATGCCGGCGAAGCGACCGGTGCCGCCCGTGATGACGCCGCTGCCGCGCAGCCCGGGCCACGTCGCGCTGTCGAGGATCGCGACGGCGAGCGCGTGGCCGACGATCGTCCCGCCCGGGAGGGTGGCGGTGAAGCGCACGAGCACGCCCTGCGAGGTGATCCGCGCCTCGACCGCCATCGTGCCGGCGTAGGTGCCGGTGACGGTGCCCTGCTGGAAGTAGTGCGCCGGGCCCGCGCGGCTCGTGAGCGTGAGGTCGGCGAGCTCGTCTATCGGCGTGCCCGCCGGCTTCGGCGCCGGCCTCGGCGCCGGCGCGGCGGCCGCGGGGGCGCCGGCCGGCTTGGACGCGGACGTGGCGGGCGTCGTCGTGGCCGGCACGGTCGCGGCGCCCGAGCCGACCGCGCGCTGCGTGGTCGTCCGCGCGGCGGGCGGCGCGGGCACGGTCGTGCGCGGTGCGGGCGTGGTCGTGGTCGCGCGGGCGACCGTCGGCGCAGACGCGGTCGTGGCAGGCTGCGCGGCCGGCGCTGCCTGCGCGGCGGTGGTCGCGACGACGGGCGGCCCGGTCGTGCCGCCGCCGCAGCCTGCGAGCGCGGCGGTCAGCGCCAGCACGAGGGCGCCGGAAGCGATCGGCGGGGGCAGCGACAGGCCCACGCGCCCAGACTACACCGGCTTCGGGTGCGCTGCCGACCGAAGCGTCGGTTGCGGCGGCGGCGGGCCTGACGACCGCGCGGCGGTCCGCGTCAGACGCGGATCGCCGACTCGCGGATCGCGATCGCGACGGCGTGCGCGCGGCTGGACGCCTCGAGCTTGCGCATCACGTTGCGCATGTGCGTGCGGACCGTGTGCGGGCTGAGCGAGAGCGCTTCCGCCGTCGCTTCGGTCGAGCCGCCCTCGGCGACCAGCGCGAGCACGCGCAGCTCGGAGCTGGACAGCGTGGACGTGCGCCGCTGGCCGCGCGGAAGCGGCAGCGGCTCCGCCGGCTTGGGGGCCGGCGCGAGCAGTTCGTCGTCGCGCTCCTCGAACCACAGCCCGCCGGTCGCGACCAGGCGCAGGGCCTCGGCGAGCTCGGCGATCGAGCGGCGCTTGGCGACGACGCCGGCCGCTCCGGCGTTGACCGCAGCCGCCGAGTCCTCGCAGTCGGAGTCGTCGGCGTACAGCACGACGGCGCTGCGCAGCCCGCGCCGCACGAGCCGCCGCACGAGCGAGATCCCGTCGACGTCCGGCAGGTCGGCGGCGACGAGCGCGATGTCGGGCTCGTGGCGCGTGACGAGCGCCTCGCCGCCGGCGCCCGTGGAGGCGCCGCCGAGCACGGTGAGGCCTTCGGGCGGCAACAGCAGCGAGAGGCCCTCGCGCACCGGTGGACACGAATCCACGATCACCACGCTCGTCGTCGCCAACAACGGTGCGGCAGCTGGCCGGCCGGCGAGAAAGGGGTCGGAGCGGTGGTCGAGCGCAGACACAGGAGCGGTTATTCGCCGTTGAGCGGTCAACTCATCCGGACGTAGCCGACGGCATCGGAAAAATCGTGCACATTGCGGGAAACTCTGTCTGAGTAGTTGCCTTCGACGGTCTCGATCTTGCCACCGGGAAGGACCTGCTCGACGATCCCGACGTGCTCGTGGAAGACCACGAGGTCGCCCGGCCGCGGCACGACGCCGGGCCCGTTCGGGACCGCACGGCCGGTCCGCTGCGCCCACGCGTAAAGCTGGTCGACGGAGCCGAAGCCCTCGCCGTTGTCGCCGAGCGGCGTGCCCGCCTGGCGCGCGACCCACGAGACGAAGTAGGCGCACCAGGGGCCGACGCCGCTGCCGGCCGTGGCGCTGCGGTACTGCGCGATGCGCGGCGAGTCGTTGGAGCCGGGCGGCTGCTCGGCCTGGCCGACCTCGCCGTCGGCGATCGCGCACATCGTGTTGGCGGGCGTGCCCGTGCCGGGCAGCCCAGCCGCGGGAAGCGCGCCCTGGAGCGCGCTCGCGAACGAGGGGAACGGGCTCGCGGTCCCGGCGCTCGCCGCAGCGGCGGTCGGGTCGCTCGGCGCGGCGGCGCCGCCGACGGCGGCGGACATCGCGGCGACGTCGGGCGGCACGAGCGCCCGCTCGATCTGGTCGATGCGGGCGAGTGCGAGCGAGAGCGACACGTCCCGTGTCATCGGACGCGCGCGACGCATCTTTACCGCGACGGTGCGAGAGCGGACGCAGAGGCGGGGCGAGCGGCCGAAGCCACCCGCCCCGCTCCCTTGGCGTCACCCCCTGGAGTGAGCCTGCTGCGCGGTGCTTAGTGCAGCAGCGAGAGGACTGCCTGCGGCGCCTGGTTCGCCTGCGACAGCATCGCCGTGCCGGCCTGGACCAGGATCTGGTTCTTGGTCAGGTTCGTCATCTCCGACGCCATGTCGACGTCGGTGATGCGGCTCTGCGAGGCCGTCAGGTTCTCCTGGTAGGTCTGCAGGTTGCTGTAGGTGTGCGAGAGGCGGTCCTCGACGGCGCCGAAGGTCGCGCGCTGCGAGGAGACGGCGTCGATCGCTCTGTCGACGTCAGCGAGGACCGTCGAGGAGGTCAGGTCGACCGTGCCGACCGCCGAGCCGAGGCTCACCGTCGAGACGGAGATGACCTCGCCGTCGTTGGCGCCGACCTGGAACGTGATCGTCTGCGCCGTGTCCAGCAGGTGGATGTTGTTGAACTGCGCGGTCGTCCCGATGCGCTGGATCTCGCTGGTGAGCTGCGAGACCTCGGAGCCGATCGCCCCTCTGTCCGACGTCGAGAGCGTGCCGTTCTGGTACTGCACGGCGAGCTCGCGGACGCGCTGGAGCATCGAGTGCACCTCGGTCAGCGAACCCTCAGCCGTCTGGACGAGCGAGATGCCGTCCTGGACGTTGCGCCCGGCCTGGTCGAGACCGCCGATCTGGCCCTTCAGCTTCTCGCTGATCGCGAGGCCGGCGGCGTCGTCGGCCGCACGGTTGATGCGGAGGCCGGAGCTCAGGCGCTCCATCGACGTGGCGACCGCGCCGCTCGTCGCCTCGAGGTTACGGTGCGCGTCGAACGCCTCGACGTTCGTGTTGATGCGAAGGGACATACGTGCATCTCCTTGATGTCGTCCCGGGGCGACTCCATGTCACCCTCGTTCGACCCGGTCATCGGCATCCGGGCGAGAAGCTTTAGCGCCGGCTACGAGACGTC
>Ga0265319_1000931_pt1 | contig 18319 bp, 16 predicted proteins | sample 4824metaG_FD_192443 | JGI IMG/M metagenome (GOLD analysis project Ga0265319, IMG submission 192443) | Rhizosphere microbial communities from Carex aquatilis grown in University of Washington, Seatle, WA, United States - 4-8-24 metaG | ecosystem: Host-associated > Plants > Roots > Rhizosphere >...
TCATCGCCCACATCGACCAGCTCGGCCCGAAGCAGTCCGGCGACGTCACGTTCAAGGTTCCGGATGCCCCCGGTGAATATCCCTTCTTTTGCTCCTTCCCGGCCCATTACATGGTAGGCATGAAGGGCGTTCTTGTGGTAAAATGAACGGTGCTTGGTACCAACGTTCCTACCTATCTGCACGAGACGACGGAAGTGAACGGGGACAACACGCTGGAAATATTGTTCACCCCAGTATCGATCAGGACATGCACACGCTGTTCCTGCGGCAGATCGGCCAGACTGCCCCGCTAGCTCTGCACGCTATCAGCTAAAATCAGGCCGTCCACCTTCCGGAACTGATCCCCGGCGAACCGCCAACGTGCGTCTGCTTCCGTTGCTGCCCTACAGTCCCGAACTCAATCCCGTGTAAAACTCAGGGTACTTTGTGAAGGACCAGTTTTTTATCCGGCTGTATCCGAGCCTGCGCAAGATCGAGGACAGGATCCTCACCGCTCTCCAGCCCTGGCGGCACGAGCCTGGCCCGCTTGGGCATCTTGATCGGCTCGGGCTGGCTGCGCGCCAGCCTAAAGTCTAATTGCTAAGGGCCGATTGGTATAACACACTTCACTCAGTTGTATGCGCCCGCTGGGGTACCCCGGGTGACGTTTACACTCGGTGAGCCTATGGCTCGTCTTCATTGACCGAATGCGAAGTGCCGGTGTTCAGCTTGGGCTCCGAAATTCGGTCCGTTATGAGAAACCCTTTTGTGAGTCCGTAGTTGACCCCGCCTTCCCATGGTGTCGTTAGAAACTCCCTGACTGTCGTAAAAAGATGGGCAATTACGTCTGGGTAGATTGGGTTTTTCTTGTACGCGGCGTCATATCGAAATTCTCGATCAGTATTCTTTTGCTTTCGCACCACGTAGATTTGGTCGATCTTGAACTTCCGAAGGTTCACAGCTTCGGTCAATTTGAGCCACTCGGCAACAACGATGTAAAGCGCGCTGGGATTGCGGTACTTCAACTGTTCGGCTGCCGTAGACGCATCCTGTAACATGGTCTTATCTAGATAGGTCTTGCACTCAATTGCTACAGCGGGGAGGTCCCAACTATCCTGAACCTCATCGGTTTGGCCCCTTGACTTGAAACGAGCATCCACACGAACACCAATAGCGAAATCATGGTCCTTCTTCTCAATAAGAATCTTAGGACTCCTTAGCATATCTTGGTAGCTGTCTGCTTTAAAAAAAAGGTCCTTGAATGCGTGTGACTTTCCAAGAAGAGCATGTTCGGAGATATCCCTTACCATATCATGGAAAAGGTAATACATGAACTCCTCAAGAACCGAAGAATGAAGATTGGAGCGCGAATCAAATTGTTCGGCGTAATGCTGGGTATCGATAAAATCCTTATAATCATTGAGCAACTTCACTCGTGCACCGATTATCTCTTGATCTTTTGGAGTGCTCTTTGAACCGGGACCAGAGAGCGCAAGGTTTTGAGACTTCCATTTATTATACGCAGTACGTATTTCCGCCAAATACTTGCGCGAGATAGCATCCCCATATTTCGTGGGATGGCTCTCCTTCTGCTCTAGATTGCTACCATGGATGTACATTCGACGGCCTGGGATATTGTGGCTTTGATGTTTAAGGCGACGGCGCGCGCGAGGAAAGGAGGAACAGCGTTGCCAATCTGATTGTACTGACAAAGGTGCCGTTCTTCATCGCGTTGCTCACGGGCTAGCAACTTGTGGCTAACTACTGTAGGCTTTCCAAGGAATCGATACCAATCGGGAAAAGATTGAATTCGCGCACCTTCACGGGCAGTGAAGTTACGATGTTGAAAGGGATGCACAAAATTTGCGTAAAAGGAAGCGGGGACCGTGTGGCAAGGGCGATCAGCGTGCATTCGACGATTGTTTTGATCGTAGCTTCTATAGGCTATTTCGGTGGAATTTCGGCGCCGAGGCTTTAAGTGTTCGGCGACATCGTTAACTGACTCTCCGCACTGCATGGATTCGAAGCGTTCGACCATTCGCTTTGTATGGCACATAGCCTTATGATTGTAGAGGCGGAAGGACCCCTGACGAAGTTCTCGTTGATATGGATTAAGAGGTTCCGAGGTATAGCCTTGGTCTTCCGCCCCTTCGCCGGCTTTTAGGTCGGGTAAGTCGGAAATTGCGTCCCAGAGATTAGGGCACTTTGGCAGTGTGTCGCCAAACAGACTTGGCTGCGCGGCTTCATCGAGAGTGTGAGTCGGTGCCGGGAAAGGCTGCAGTAGGGGTTTTTTCGATCCGATTACAAAAAGCCTTTGACGAATTTGCGGTATTCCGAAACTCGTTGCGTGCAACACCGCAGAATATGCGTGATATCCTAGTTCTTCCAGACTCCGCTTGATCAGCTCTAGGACGCTTTCGCCAGAACTGGTACGAGCTGCCGCCAAATTCGGAACGTTCTCCATTACCATGAACTCGGGCTCAAGAACCTGACCGACGCGTAAAAATTCACGAAATAGTGAATTTCTTGGGTCCTTAGGATCACCGCCGTTGCGATTGGCGATTGAGAATCCTTGGCAAGGTGGGCCTCCGACAATTACATCAGGCTTATGAGCAGAAAAGAGGGTCCTTAGCTCATCATTCGGTACCTCTTGAATACAACGATGGATCGTGGTCGCTTCGGGATGATTTGATGCAAAAGTCTGAGTGGCCCATTTATCGGATTCAATTGCACCGATGACTTTGAAGCCGGCTAGGTGGAAACCTAAGCTGAATCCCCCCGCCCCAGCAAAGGTATCTAACACTGTTGGTGCTTGGGGTGTAATTAGTTCCATTGAGGTCGACGAATCTTGGCCAGGCAACGATCCTTGCTGGCAATGAGCGGTTCAGCGTCTGCATTGGTCAAGCGTTTTTACCCCTTTCGAGACGGATGATGTGGTGTCCTGCTTCAATCGAGGGGCAGATACACCGCCTAGCTGAGGCTACTGAGTGAAGGAGAAAATCGCGTCGAGGATCGTACGCTTCGGATGCTTCCATAGCCGCCCGGCCTTACGCGCCCTCGGAATTAGCGGATCGTGGATCGCCCATTCCGCGTCGTTCGGGTCACTTGGGCAGCTGGTTTTTCCGGTCGGTGATTCCATCCCCGCTTCCGATCAGACCTCCGCCCCTTTGATGATCGGATTCGGGACTTTTTAGACACCCTCTTAGAAAATGAACTAACACAGCCCAGGTTTCCTTGGGTAGGGCGAGGTATCCCGGCCGAGCCGCGGCTCACCGGGACGGTTCGCCCTACCTATAGTCCAAATGTTATGGGACGTTGATGTGAGTCGGGACTTGGCCAGGCGTCAGCTTGACGTTGGCCACCACTGGTAGAGGAAGAAATAGACGAGCACGCCGGTGACCGAGACGTAGTACCAGAGGGGAAAGGTCCAGCGGGCCCAGGCGCGGTGCCGCTTGTAGTTGCCCTTGAGGGCGAGGGTCAGCGTGCGCAGGATCAGGGGCACGATCACGATCGCGAGCAGGATGTGCGAGATCAGCATCGTGTAATAGATCGTGCGGATCGCCCCGGTGCCTCCGAACGGCGTGCGGGCGCCGGTCGTCAGATGATAGTAAAGGTAGCAGGCGAGGAAAACGGTCGAGACGGCGAAGGCGCCGAGCATGCACGCGCGATGGGCGGTGGTGTTCTTCCGCTTGATGAAGACGAAGCCGGCCGTCAGCAGCACGGCGGCGGTGCCGTTGAGGCTGGCGTCGAGGGCGGGAAAATCCTGGAGGGTCATGCGGAAAAGATCAGGCGGTCCGCCACGAGCGCGCCGAGCTGCAGCGGCAGGTAGGCGATGGAGGTGAGGAAGAGCTTCCGGGCCGCGAGGTCACGGCTCTCTGCGCCGATGAACTGCACCGCCCGCCAGAGAAACCACGCGCCCAGCAGAAGCGTGACGGTCAGGTAGCAGCGGCCGGCCAGTCCGAGCGCGACGGGCAGGACGGTGACCACCACGAGTGCGATCGTGTTCACCAGCGACCAGGCGGCGACCTTGCCGCCGGTCTCATCGCGCACGGGCAGCATGGGAAAGTTCACCGCCGCGTAATCCTTCCGGTAGATCCATGCCACCGCCATGAAATGAGGGATCTGCCAGAAGAACAGGATGCCGAACAGGATCCAGCCGAGCGTCGACACCCGGCCCTCGCCCGCCGCCCAGCCGATGAGCGGGGGGAACGCGCCGGCGAGCGCACCGATTTCCGTGCTCCAGAATGACCACCGCTTGGCCGGAGTGTACCAGCCCAGGTAGGCCGCGATGGTCAGCAGGGTGAAGAGCGCCGCGAGACCGTTGACCTTCACGAAAATGACGCCGAGCGCGACAATGCACATCAGTATGCCCAGGACAAAGGCGGAGCCGGTGGCGACCTTGCCGGTCGGGATGGGCCGGTCGGCGGTGCGCTTCATGCGGGCGTCGGTCTCGTGCTCCATCCATTGGTTGAGCGCGGCGACACCGCCCGCGGCGAGCGATGTGCCGACGATCACCGCGAGCAATTCACCGAGGATGAAGGGCGGGCGCGCCGAAAGATAGCCGACGAGGGCGGTAATGACCGACAGCAGGCTCAGGCGGGGCTTGGTGAGCTCCAGGTAATCGCTGAATTTGGCGGGCTCCGGCGCGGTCATGGCCTTGGTCGTCGTCATGTGGCGGCCTTTGCCTCGATGGCATCGCGATGGGCGAGCCAGGTGAGGGCGAACGTCGTCGCCAAGGTGAGCGCGCCGACCAGCACATGGCCGGTGGTCATGATCTGGTTGCGTGACGTCCAGATGATCTGGGCGCCGAGCAGAATCTGCAATCCGAGCAGGCTGACCAGCATGGACGCGCCACAACGCATGGCCAGGGAGGCGGCACGGCAGGTCCACAGCCGGACCGCGAACCATACCAGGGCGACAGCCAGCACGGCGGCCATCACCCGGTGCGCGAAATGAATCCCGATGCGGAAATTCCACGCCGCGGGAAGAAGTTCGCGCGATGCCGTGGCATAGGGGAAGTAGGGAATCGCCAGCCCGGCGAAACTGTGACGCATGATGGCCGCGATGGCGAGCTGGGTGAACAGTAGGGCGCAGCACACCAGTCCAGTGCGGCGCAGGATCCCGGCGTCGCCCCGCGGCCGGCCCTCGATCCACGGCCGCGAGCAGGCGGTAGTTACGGCAATGAGGGTGCACACAAAAAGCTGGGCGAGGCAGGCGTGGAGCATGGCGAAAAGTCGCCCGAGACTCGTGTCGACCGTTTCGATCTGCAGGGAGTCCAGTAGCACCCGGAGCCCGCCCACCACTGCCTGGGTGAGGACCAGGCCGACGGCAAACCACGCGAGCCGGCGCAGCCACGAACGCGTCTCGGTGCGCCACAGCCAGACGGCAAGGATGATGGTCACAGTGCTCATCACGCTCGCGCTCAGCCGATGTGAGTGTTCGGCAAACTTGTCCGCCTCCGTTAGCCAGCCATTAGGATTCAGCGAACCGTTGGACAAAGGCCAGTCGGGGAAGGCCATGCCCGCACCGATGCTGGTTGTGAACGCCCCCAGCGTTACCAACACGAAAACCCACAGGGTCCCAACTGCGGCGAACCACGCGAGGGTGGGTTTGTAAGTGGGTGTACGAACCGACTTAGGTAGGAACCAGCAGATGCAATAGACGAGGACGCCGACGCTCACGATTGCCGTGGTAATCTCAGCAAAGAGCTTAGTGAGATAGTATTCTATAGAAACATTCATGAGCAGGGTGACTGTCCAGCAGAAGGCCTGATTCTCGCCGCCGCAAACCCTTTGACAATTTTTTCCTCCGGCGAATCCGTAGTGGTGTGAAATCTAATGCCCGCATGGCCTTCCTGGCCGTTGGCTTCCTCCTGGCCTGCGCTGGCTGCAACCGCGCGCAGAAACCGGAGGTCGCCGCGGGACCGCAGGAGAAGCGCTATCCGCTGGCCGGTGAGGTCATCTCGGTTGACCCGAAACGCCGCGTGATCGCGGTCCAGCACGGGGCCGTCGAGGGCCTGATGCCCGCGATGACCATGGAATTTTCCGTCTCGGCGGGCGACACCGCGGTGGTCCGGGAGGGCGAGCACATCCGCGCCGAGCTGGTGCAGGACGCCAAGGGGGATTTTCACCTGGAGAAGATCTGGCCCGACGACCGCACCGCCGCCGCGACCGTGGCGGCCAGCGCCGAGGCGCTGCGGCAGGACACGCTCATTCGCGGGCGCAGCGCCTATCGCGAGGTGGGCGAGACGCTGCCGGATTTCGCGCTTTACGACCAGACGGGGCAGGTGGTCCAGAGCCGGCGTTTTCGGGGCAAGCAGATCATGCTCAATTTCATCTACACGCGCTGTCCGGTCGCCACCATGTGCCCGGCGGCCACGACCAGCATGATCGCCGCGCAGAAGCTGGCGCGCGAGGCGGGCATCAGGAACATCGAGTTCGTTTCCGTTTCCTTCGATTCCGCCAACGACACGCCCGGCGTGCTCAAGGATTACGCCGATGCCCGCGGGATCGACACCAGCAATTTCTCCCTGCTCACGGGCCCGGAGGGGGCGATCCGGGATTTGCTGACGCAGTTCGGCGTGATCGCCGAATTCAACGGCCCCTTGGTCAAACACACGCTTGCGACCCTGCTGATCGACGAGAGCGGCAAGATCATTCACCGCGCCGACGCGAGCGGCTGGGATCCGCGCGACTTCGTGGCCAAGATGCGAAAGTGACCTTGGACAGAATGAACAAAATCTACGGAATTCAGGCGGGTCTGGCATTTTGAACATTCGGTCCATTCTGTCGGAAATGACTTTCACGCGGCCGCAGCAAATCCAAGCCGCGCTCATCACGCTCGGTGCGCTGGCGATCTTCTGGATCTTCCGCAACCTTCCGACGGGCACGAATCTCAGCCATATGGATTTCCGGGTCCAGGGCGGCAACTCGATCGAGATGTGCGATCCGCTGAATCCGCAGTTCATCCCCGTGGTGGACGTGCGCTCGCCCGTGACGATGGCGCTGACGACGGCGAACGCGGCGCAGGCGGGCGTCGAGGTGCAGGCGACGTTCACGCTGAGGACCGCAAGCGGCAAGGCGATCGCGCCGGAAGACCTCGTGGTTGCGCATACGAAAAAGATGCACCTGCTCATCATCGACCCGAGCCTGACCGACTACCAGCACGTGCATCCGGATGCCACGGCCACGCCGGGCGAATGGACCTTTCATTTCACGCCGCGATTCGGCGGAACGTACCGGATCTTCGCCGACTTCACGCCGATCGCGACGGGCCTGGGCCTCTATGCCAACACGGAGCTGGCGGTAAAGGGTGACGTTCCCACAGCGGCGGCATTGGCCGAGGCCCGGCGTCCGGCCTGGACCTGCGAGCGGGACGGATTGCGCTTCGAATTGCATCCTGGGGCGCTGCCGTTGCGCATCCGCACCGCGATCGACCTTCGGTTCACCGTGACCCGCCCGGACGGCGGAGTCGTTCCGCTTGAACCTCTGATGGGCGCCTATGCGCACCTGGTGGCATTTGACGAGGGACGCAGCGGGTTTGCGCACCTGCATCCCGTGGAGACGGATTTGTCCAAGAGGCCAGATCCGATCCGTCCGACGCTTTCGTTCAAGATCATGATCCCGCGTGCCGGGCGCTATGTGATCTGGGCGCAGCTCAACCTCGGGGGGCGCGAGGTGTTTGCGCCGTTCTGGTTCGACGTGGTGCCTTAACGAGGACGCGTGCCTTGGGATCGTTTCGACTTGTAGCAGCCGAGGTAACGAGGCTGGGTCGCAAGACCGCTCGGTTGGGGATGCGACGTCCCCGTCGCATCGGGCCGCGACCGGGAGGTCGCGGCTCCAACCAGCAAAAGCCTCGTTACCTCGACTGCTACATCGTAGGGCGGCGCTACTGCCGCTCCACCGTGGCGTTGAGTTGGTAGTCGATGAAGATCTCGACATTGATGTCGTCGAGCTGATGCACGGAGATGGGATTGTTCAGGCCCTCGATTACCACCGTGCGGGCTCCGAAGCTGCGCTGGGCGCCATGGGCTTGTTCGCCGATCAGGTCGAGCAGGCGGTCGCGGTACTGTTCCGCGCTGTCGACGGCGAGGTTGATCGAGACAACCTGCATCTCGGCCCCGGGCGCGACTTCCAGGCTGGCGACGAATTGACGGAGCAGCCGGGTGTCGTTGAACACGTCGGCACTGGTGCCGTTGACCAGCGGGCAAAGCACCCGGACGCTCGTCTGCAGCACGGCGTTGTTGTAGGTGGATTTGCTGGTGATCGAGCTGGCGTTGCCGGCGAGGTGCAGGGGGCCGTCGTGAAATTGGAAGCGCGAGGACCGTTCCGCCGCGGCACGCAGGGTGCCGAGGGTCTGCTGGACCGCCTGGGTCTGGCGGTCGATCTCCTTGAGCGTGCTGCGGATGACCACGGTCGCGCACAGGTAGTCGGCGGTCTGGACCAGGCTCACGGCCGGGGCCGCCTTGGGGCTGTCGGAGGGCAGGGTGATGACGGCCGAACTGATGCTGGCGAACGCGGGGGCACCCGAGAGCAACAGGAGGATGGGGCGGAGCAGGTTCAGTTTCATGAGGGAAGCGGTTCCGAGAAAAGACGCCAGCCGGTGTCCCGCGGTTCCCCGCAGAAGCTAGAAACGCAGGTGTTTTACGGTGAGGCCCTTGTTGATCAGCTGCTTCAGGGCGTCGATGCCGATGCGCAGATGATCCGAGACGAAGGTCTCGTCGACCTTCCGGTCGCTCTCGGCGGTCTTGATGCCCTCGGGCACCATCGGCTGGTCGGACACGAGCAGTAATGCCCCGGTCGGGATCTCGTTGAAGAAGCCGGTCATGAAGATTGTCGCGGTCTCCATGTCGACCGCCATGACGCGGATCTTCTTCAGGTATTTCTTGAAAACCTCGTCGTGCTCCCAGACGCGGCGGTTCGTCGTGTAGACGGTGCCGGTCCAGTAATCGCGGGCGTGGTCGCGGATGGTGGTCGAGATGGCCTTTTGGAGGGCAAACGACGGCAGCGCGGGCACCTCGGACGGGAAATAGTCGTTGCTCGTGCCCTCGCCGCGGATCGCGGCGATGGGCAGGATCAGGTCGCCGATCTCTGCGCGGTGCTTGATGCCGCCGCATTTGCCGAGGAAGAGCACGGCCTTCGGCTTGATCGCGCTGAGGAGGTCCATCACGGTCGCGGCGGTGGCGCTGCCCATGCCGAAGTTGATGATGGTGATGTCGCCGGCCGTGGCACTGGGCATCGGCTTGTCCTTGCCCAGCACCGGCACGCGGTGCCACTGGGCGAAGAGCTTCACATACTGGTGAAAATTGGTCAGCAGGATGTACCCGCCGAACTTGTCGAGGGGAACACCGGTGTAGCGCGGCAGCCAGTTGGTGACGATTTCGCGGCGGTTGTTCATGGGAAACAGCTAGTCCATGGGACCCGCGAAAGACACGAAAAAGTTTGGGGTCATCCGGTCCGGCTGCGGGAACGGAAACTCCGGCGAATCAAGTGCCGGCCAGGGCGTTAGCCGTATTCAGGTGCTCGTCGCCGGTGTACTTCTGCGACTGCTCGTCGGCGTGGTAGCTCGAGCGGACGAGCGCGCCGCTTTCCACGACGCCGAGGCCGGCGGCGAGACCGAAGTCCTTCCAGTGAACGAACTCCTCCGGCGGCACCCAGCGGGCGATCGGGAGGTGCTGCGGCGTGGGTTGGAGATACTGGCCGATGGTGAGGATGTCCGTCCGGTCGGACGCGATGTCACGGATGGTCTGCTCGATCTCCGCCTGCTCCTCGCCGAGGCCGAGCATGATGCCGGTCTTGGTGACGAATCCACGGCTCTTGGCGTGCTGCAGCACGCTGCGCGAACGGTCATAGCGGGCCTGCACGCGCACCGGCTTTTGCAGGCGTTCGACCGTCTCGAGGTTGTGGTTGTAGATGTCGGGCTTGGCGTCGAGGACGGTGTCGACGAGTTCCAGCTGGCCCTTGAAATCCGGCACGAGCACCTCGATCGCGGTCTGCGGATTGCGATGGCGGACGGCGCGGATGGTCGCGGCCCAGACGCCGGCGCCGCCGTCCTTCAGCTCGTCGCGCGCGACGCTGGTGATGACGCAGTGCTTGAGGCCCATCTTGGCGACGGCCTCGGCCACGCGCGCGGGCTCGCCGAGGTCGAGCTCGGTCGGCCGCCCGGTCTGCACCGCGCAGAAGTTGCAGGAGCGCGTGCAGATGTTGCCAAGGATCATCACCGTGGCGGTGCCGCGCGACCAACATTCGCCGAGATTCGGGCACTGCGCACTCTGGCAGACGGTGTGGAGCTTGTGGTCATCCACGAGCTTGCGCACGGCGGCATAGCCGGGCCCGGAGGGCAGCTTGGCACGGAGCCAGGAGGGTTTGCGCTTGGTGTCCATCGATGGTCTGGGAAAAGGGGAATCAACCACGGATTACACGGATGCACACGGATAATTTTCGCAAATGCCCGGGGCTCATGAGGTCATTCATCCGTGTTTATCCGTGGAATCCGCGGTCAAAAATTCGGGCAGCAGTCTCCAAAATTCCGCCGCCAGCGCGGATTTCACTTCGGCTGGATCCATGGTGCGGCCCAGCTCCGCCTGCATCGACGTCACCGTGCCCTCGTCGGCGCCGATGCCGCAGGGCACGATGCCTTGGAAATGGGACAGGTCGGGATTCACGTTGAGGGCGAAGCCGTGGTAGGTGACCCAGCGCCGCACGGCCACGCCGAGGGCGGCGATCTTGCGCGACCCGAGCCAGATGCCGGTCTTGGCCTCGCGCCGGGCAGCCGCGAGGCCAAGCGAGCCGAGGCTGTCAATCAGCACCTGCTCGAGGAATCGCAGGTAAGCGTGCAGGTCCTGGCGCGGTGCAAGCGAGATGATGGGATAGCCCACGATCTGGCCCGGGCCGTGATAGGTGATGTCGCCGCCGCGGTTGGTCTTCACCACGTCGATGCGCTCGTGTGCGAGGCGTTCCGGGCTCCACACGAGGTTGGCGTCGGCTCCGCGGCGGAGGCCGAGCGTGAAAACCGGGTCGTGCTCGGTGAACACCAGCGTGTCGCCGATCTCGCCCGCGATCCGGCGGGCGACAAGCGCCTCCTGGCGCTGCCGTGCGTCCTCGTACGGCGTGCGGCCCCAGTCCAGCGTCACGGGCAGTCGACCGGACTGGGCGGGGGCGGGCAGGATGGCGTGGCCGGAAGGCATGGGCGCTTATTTTTATCGGTGTGTCCCGCGATGCAACCTTCGGCACACGATTGCCGATGGCCGGGGGCGCCTGGATTTCCCTGCTGGGGTCGCACAATCGTGCTCGTACTTCGTTCTCTTTCTCGTTCTCGCCCTGAATGAAGTGGAGAACGAGGAACGATTATGAGAACGAGAACGATTGGTTGGGGCCGGGCGAAAAAAAGCGGCCGTGGCCCGGCCCAGTTTCCGTTTGCCCCGTGCGCCGGTGCGCGCCACGGTGCGCGGTTCCATGAGCGACCCTCTCCCTGACATCTCCCACGACCAGCATGCGGTCCGCCGGCAGAAGCTGGCCGACCTGCGGGCTGCGGGGTTCGACCCTTTCCGGGCGAACTTTGCGACGACACATTTCTCGGGGGACGCGTTGAAAGCATACGTCGAGGGCCAGGAAAACACCGTCGGCGTCGCCGTGGCGGGCCGGCTCGTCGTCATCCGCGACATGGGCAAGAGCCAGTTCGTGAAGATCCTCGACCAGCAGGGGCAGATCCAGCTCTACGTGAAGAAGGATGTCGTCGGCGAGGAGGCCTACGCCGCCTTCAAGAAGCTCGACCTTGGCGACATCCTCGGGGCCAAGGGCACACTCTTCAAGACTAAGACCGGCGAGGTCACGGTGCGGGTCGACAGCTACACCCTCGTTGCGAAGGCACTGCGCCCGCTACCGGAGAAGTGGCACGGCCTGGCCGACCCGGAGCAGGTCTACCGGCAGCGCTACCTCGACCTGATCGTGAACGAGGAGTCGCGGAAGCGGCTGATGCTGCGGCCGCGGATCGTCTCGCACATCCGCCGGTTCCTCGAGGACCGGCAATTCATCGAGGTCGAGACGCCCGTGCTGCAGAACGTGGCCGGCGGCGCGGCGGCGCGGCCTTTCAGTACGCACCACAATGCGTTGGGAGTGGATTTCTTCCTCCGCATCTCGCTCGAACTTTACCTCAAGCGCCTGCTCGTCGGCGGCTACGACCGGGTGTTCGAGATCGGCCGCAATTTCCGGAACGAAGGCGTCTCCCGCAAGCACAACCCCGAGTTCACCATGCTCGAGGTCTACCAGGCCTACAGCGACCACCGCGGAATGATGACCCTGATCAAGGACCTGCTCACGAGCCTCTGCCGCGACGTGCTCGGCACAACCAAGATCAAGCATCCGGCCAGCGGCCAGGAGATCGACTTTGCCGGCGAGTGGCGCGAGGTGACTTACAAGGATTTGATCCGCGCGGAGACCGGCGATCCGGGCTGGTTCAACCTTTCCAAGGCCGAAAAGGTCGTGCGCGCCGAGGCGATGGGTCTCTCGATCAACCCGGCTTGGGAGGACTTCGAGGTGACGAACGAGATCTTCTCCAAGAAAATCGAGCCCACGCTGATCCAGCCGACCTTCGTGCTGAACCTGCCGAAGGAGCTGTGCCCGCTGGCGAAGATCAACCAGGAGGATCCGACCACGCTCGACGTCTTCGAGCTGACGATCGGCGGCATGGAAGTGGCGCCGGCCTATTCGGAGCAGAACGACCCCGACGTGCAGCGCCAGATGTTCGAGGCGCAGGCGGGCGAGGACAAGCAGAGCATCGACCAGGACTTCCTTACCGCGCTCGAGCACGGTATGCCCCCGGCTGGCGGCATGGGGGTAGGCATCGACCGCCTCTGCATCCTGCTGACCGGCGCCGAGAGCATCCGCGACGTGATCCTGTTCCCGCAGCTGCGGCCGGGCGGCAGTACATGAGTTTTTGGCCACGGAGGCACGGAGGACACCGAGTGAAGCCACCCAGGTTTGAATTCTTTGTGCTCTCCGTGCCTTTGTGGTTCAAATAGAGCAATGCCCTGGTACCTCTACCTCGCCCTGAAGCAGCTCTTTCCGAGCGGGCGGAAGTTTCCGTTCTTCACGGCGATCTCGGTCCTCGGCGTCGCGCTGGGCGTGGCCGTGCTGATCATCTCGACGAGTGTGATGGGCGGGTTCGGCCACCAGATCCGGCTGATGACGGTCGACACGCAGGGCGACGTGCAGGTGCGCGCGGACGGTTTCATCAACAATTCCGAGGAGGTCCAGGCCCTGCTCGCGCGCATCCCGGGAGTCGTGGCCACGACGCCTTACGCCCAGGGCATGGTGGGCGTCCTGCACGACTCGAAGGCGCAGTATCCCGGCATCCAGGGCATCGATCCGGCCCGGATCGGCCGGGTCGTGCCGCTGCAACGCTACCTCACGCCGGCCAATGCGCTGGACGACCTTGACGACGACTCCGTCATCCTCAGCAAGCAGCTCGCCGGCCTGCTCGGGGCGCAGGTCGGGGACAAGGTCGAGGTGTACTCGCCGCTCCTCATCGAAAAGCTCAAGAAGGACAATCTGCTCCTGCCGCGGGAGCTGCGGGTCGTCGGGATCTTCGAGTTCGGTCACCAGGCGCTCGACAGCACGGTGGTCCTCGTGACCCTGCGCACGATGCAGGACCTCTACGGCCTCGGCAGTGCGATCCACGGGATCAACGTCAAGATCCAGGCGGGCCTCGATGCCGACGAAGCGGCCGCGCGCATCAATGCGGCGCTGCCGCCGGCGCTGCACCTCTATGCGGTGTCGTGGATGGACATCAACCACGACTTCCTCTTCGTCCTGCAGTTCGAGCGGAACATGCTGTTTTTCCTGCTCACGTTTATCATCGTCGTGGCCGCGTTCTCCGTGACCAGCTCGCTGCTGATCTCGGTCGTGCGGAAAACCCGCGAGATCGGCCTCCTCGGCGCGCTCGGCGGCCAGCCGTGGCAGGTGGCCGCGTGCTTCTGCTTCCAGGGCTTCATCATCGGGGCCGCCGGCACCGTCCTCGGCCTCGGCCTCGGCTTCGGCGTCCTCGCGATCCGCGACGACATCGTGCACCTCTTCACGCGTCTCACCGGCAGCGAGGCGGCGATGCTGCGGTTCTACCAGTTCAGCCACCTGCCTTCCTACCCGGATCCCGCCTATATCGGTGCGACCGTCGTGTGCTCGATCGTCATCTCGACGCTGGCCGGCCTGCTCCCTGCATGGCGGGCCGCGCGGCTGCAACCTGTGGAGGCGCTGCGCAATGAGTGAGGCCATTGTCACGGCCCGCGGGCTCGCCAAATCCTATCTCAGCGGTGACCGCCGCATCGACGTGCTGAGGGGCATCGATCTCGACATTGCCGCCGGCGAGAGCGTCAGCATCCGGGGCGAGTCCGGCTCGGGCAAGTCGACCCTGCTCAACCTGCTTGCCGGCCTTGACGCACCCGATGCAGGCACGCTCGCGTGGGGCGACCAGCCGGCCGCGGCCGCGCGCCGCGCTCAGTTCCTTGGCATGGTCTTCCAGTCGTTTTATCTCATTCCCGAGATCGACGCGCTGGCGAACATCCTGATGGCGTCGCGCATCATCCGCGCCCCGAGTGAGACCGAGCGGGCGCGGGCGCGGGAGCTGCTGGCAAGCGTCGGTCTGGCGGAACGGGCGAAGCACCTCCCGGCCCAGCTCTCCGGCGGCGAGCGCCAGCGCGTGGCCCTGGCCCGCGCCCTCATGAACGCACCGAAGCTTATTCTGGCGGACGAACCGACCGGGAACCTCGATGAGCACACGGGCGACGCCGTCATCGATCTGCTGCTGGGACTCTGCGCCGAGACGCGGACCACGCTCGTGCTCGTGACCCACAACGCCGCCTACGCCGCGCGCACGGCCCGCCAGTTGTTCCTGCGGGACGGCGTTTTTCGATGAGACCGGATCAAAGGGTCCGGACGGACGCCGAAACATTCCCCGGAATTCATTCTGTCCATTCCGTGCATTCTGTCTAAATCCAGCCCATGCCTGCCCTGAAAATAAAATGCGGCGTGGCCGGAGTGGGCTCGCTCGGCCAGCATCATGCGCGCATCTATGACTCGCTGCCCGGTGCCGAGCTGGCGGGCATCTTCGAGACGAGCGACGCCCGCGCCACCGAGATCTGCGCGAAGTTCAACTGCCGCCGGTTCGCCACGCTGGACGAGCTGGGCGCGGCCTGTGACGCCGTCTCCGTCGTGGTGCCGACCGACCGTCATGCGGAGGTGGCCCTGCCGCTGCTGGCGAAGGGCTGCCACCTGCTGATCGAAAAACCGCTCTGCGCGTCGCTTGAGGAGGCGGAGCAGGTGCTCGAGGCCGCCCGCGCGAACCGCTGCCTCGTGCAGGTCGGCCATATCGAGCACTTCAACCCGGTGATGAGCTTCCTGGAGAAGCAGATCGACGAGCCGCGCTACATCACGGCCGAACGGCTCGCGCCCTACCAGCCGCGCGGCACCGAGGTGGGCGTCGTGCTCGACCTGATGATCCACGACATCGGGATCGTGCTCGCGCTGGTGAAGTCGCCCATCGTGAAGATCGACAGCGTCGGCGTGACCGTGCTCTCGAAAAGCGAGGACATCGCCAACGCGCGCATCCAGTTTGAAAATGGCTGCGTGGCCAACCTCAGCGCGAGCCGCATGAGCACGAAGAAGGCGCGCGAGATCCGCATCTTCCAGTCCGACGCCTACCTCTCGCTCGATTTCATGAACCAGGCCGGGCACCTCGTGAAGAAGAGCGACATCCTCGCCTACGGGTTGAAAATGAAGATCGGCCTGGTGAAGGCCGGCGACCTCAGCGCGATCCCCGTGAAGGAAATCCCCATCGAGAAGGGTGAGCCGCTGGCCCTGGAGCTGGCGCATTTTGTCGAGAGCGTGGCCAAGGCCAAGCAGCCCAAGGTCGGCGCGGCGCTCGGCAAGAGCGCGCTCGAGGTGGCGATCACGATCACCGAGCAGATCCGCGCGGCGCAGCGATGAAGAACCGTTTCAGGCAATCACCAGTGTGTGCAGGGCCGGTCTCGGGGCCGCCCTTTCAGGCCGCGCAGGGCGGGTCAACGAGCCGGCCGGCATTCGACCTCCGTCCGTTGGCCTGAGACGTCATGCCCGCCGCCCCGCCATTCCGGCTGCCACCGCCCACTGCGGGTCGCGTTGACTTGCTGGTCGTCGCTGGCGAGCACTCGGGCGACGAGCACGCCGCGCGGATGGTGCGAGACCTCCGCGCGCGCGATCCGGGCCTGAAGGTCGCCGCGCTCGGCGGGCCGCAGCTCGCCGCGGCGGGTGCGCAGTTGCTCCACGACCTGACGGCCTCGTCGGTTGTCGGCTTGGTCGAGGTCCTGAAGAACTATTCCTTTTTCCGCGCCCTGTTCGGCGAAACGCTCCGCTGGATCAGCGAGCATCGGCCGCGCGCGGTGTGCTTCGTTGACTATCCCGGGCTCAACCTCCGCCTGGCTGCCGCCCTGCGTGAACGCGGCCTGTCCGTGAAAGGCGGGGGAAAGATCAAGGTCCTCTATTACATCTCGCCGCAGATCTGGGCGTGGAAGGCCGGCCGGCGCTTCGCCATGGCCCGCGACCTCGACGCCTTGGCGGTGATTTTCCCCTTCGAGGTGAAGTGCTACGCGGACACAGCGCTGCCCGTGGAGTTCGTGGGGCATCCATTCCTCGCGCCCGGGCACGATGCGCCGGTCAGCCACGATCCGGCCGGTCCGGTCCTGCTGCTTCCCGGCAGCCGCAAGCAGGCCGTCGCGCGGATCTTTCCCGTGCTGCTGGCGGGATTCCGTGCGCTGGGCGAGCGGGACGCCGTGGTGCTTTATCCGAGCGACGACATCCTCGCGGTGCTCCGGTCGGCCCGCCCGCCCGCCGGCGTGCGGCTGGAAAAAACCGGCGGGCCCGTCGCCGCCGCCGCCGTGCTCACCTCGAGCGGAACCATGTCGATGCACTGCGCCCTCGCCGGCATCCCTGGAGCCATCGCCTACCGCGCCCATCCGCTGACCTACCTCATAGGACGCTGGCTCGTGAAGGTGCCGTACCTCGGCATCGCGAACCTGCTGCTGGACGAGCCGATGTATCCCGAATTCATCCAAGGCGCCGCGACCCCGGCGGCGCTTGCCGCGGAATTGCGCGCCTGCCTGCACGACCCCGCGCGGCTGGCGCGCACCGCGGTGCAGGCGGCAAGGTTGCGCACGTCGCTGGCCGTGCCGGCCAACGGCACTGCGGCGGACTGGGTGGTGAGGCATAGTACCTAAGGGAAAGGAGTTGGCGTCGCGGCAGCATTCATGATGCTTTGGCCGCTGAATGCAGACCGAGGGCACTACCCCCCCACGCCATGGAAGGCGCAGCCGCGCGCTGGCGGTCCTGATGCTGCTGGCCGGACTCGGGCTTTCCCTCGGCGGATACTGGTACGCCGGGCACGAAGGCGGTCCGGGATTCGCCGACCTGCGCGCCCGGCTCCTGCCCTGGTTGATCCTGGTGGCGGGCCTCGCATTCACGGTGGTCGGCAGCCTGCTGGTCTGGTCTCTCGCCTCGGCCCGGGCCCGGGCGCTGGGGCAGGCCGACACCGTGACCGCCAGCCTGCGACGCTCCGAGGCCCAGGCGCGGCGCCTCGCGCTGGTGGCCAGTCATGCGGCCAGCTCGGTTGTGCTGACGGATGCCGACTGGAGGATCGAGTGGATTAACGACAGTTTCACGCGGCTCTTCGGTTATACGCCGGCGGAAACGATCGGCCGGCGACCAAGCGAGCTCTTGCACGGGCCGGGAACCGACCCCGCGACGCTGGCCGCCATTAATGCCCGCTGCGACGCCGGCCAGCCGTTCAAGGGCGAGATCCTGAACTACGCGAAGGACGGACACACCTGCTGGGTCGAACTCGACATCCAGCCCCTGCGGGACGAGCAGGGCGGGATCACGGGCTTCATGGCGATGCAGCTCGACATGACCGAGCGCAAGCGCTTCCAGGAGGAACTGGCGCGCAAGGAGGCGCAGTTCCGCTTCATCTTCGAGTCGGTTCCCGTCGGGCTCTCCTGGGTGGTGCCGGGAAAGGACGAGACCCGCATCGTCAATGCCGAGCACGTGCGCGTGACCGGCGTCAGTGCCGAGGAGGCGAAGCAGCCCGGGATCTTTGTCGAGCGCTCGCACCCCGACGACCGGGCGCGGCAGGCGGAACTCGTGCAGAAGGTCATGGCGGGCGAGATCGATGCGTTCACCCTGGACAAGCGCTACGTTCATCCCGACGGCACGGCCTCCTGGGTGCGGCTCTCGCGCAGGATGTTCCGGGATGCGGCCGGCGCGTTGACGGAGCTTAACGCCCTGGTTGACATCACGGAGCTCAAGCGCGCGCAGGAAGC
>Ga0265319_1000932_pt1 | contig 18298 bp, 16 predicted proteins | sample 4824metaG_FD_192443 | JGI IMG/M metagenome (GOLD analysis project Ga0265319, IMG submission 192443) | Rhizosphere microbial communities from Carex aquatilis grown in University of Washington, Seatle, WA, United States - 4-8-24 metaG | ecosystem: Host-associated > Plants > Roots > Rhizosphere >...
CGTTGCGGGGCGGTGCCGCACGCTCGCGCGCGGCCGATCGCCCGGGTCCCGTCGACGCAGCCGACCTCGGCTGGATCCTGCTGCTGCCGGCCGTCCTGATCGCGGTCCCGGCGATCGCGCTGCTGGCGCCGATCGGCGGGCGCCTGCTGCTGCCCGACCCCGGCTACCACTACTGGCCGGGGATCGTGGTCGTGCGCAAGGCGACGGTGCAGGTCGGCTACGGGCTGTTCGTGCTGGCGGCGCTCGCGTACGCCGCCTCGATCGTGGCGCTGCGCGGCGCGCGCCTGCGCCCGCGCCTGCGCCGCCTGCTCGTCGCGCTCGCGCAGGCGGGCGTGCTGGCGTTCGTCGTCGTCTGCTGGATCGCGCAGCGGCGCGGCACCTTCTCCGGAGCGCGCGACGCGTACTTCACGCCTGCGACGCTCGCGGTGTCGGCCGTCGCGACCGCTGCGGTCGCCGTCGTCGTCCACCTGCGGCGGGGCGGGCGCCTGCGGGTCGACGCGGGCGCCGCGCTGCGCCGCGCCGACACGCGCGCGGTCGGCTGGGCCTGCCTCGGCGCGGCGGTGCTGGCCACGGTCCTGTGGCTGCTGCCCGCGATCCACACCGACAGCGCGACCCCGTCCGGCGCGGCGTACCTCGACTCGCTCTTCTTCGACGAGACGACCGCGGTCCTCGACGGCCGCTCCCCGCTCGTGAACATGGTCGCCTACGGGAGCCTGTGGCCGTACCTCGTCGCGCTTCCGCTGCGGGCGTTCGGCGGCGCCTACGGGGCGTACGCGGTGACGATGGCGACGATCGCCGGCGCCGCGATGCTCGCCGTGCACGGCGTCCTGCGGCGCGTCACGCGCAGCCCGCTGCTGGCGCTCGGCCTCTACCTGCCGGTGCTCGCGACGAGCTTCTTCATCGAGGAAGCGATAGGCGGCGACCGCTACGACCCCGGCACCTACTTCGGCATGTTCCCGCTGCGCTACGCCGGCCCGTACCTGCTCGCGTGGCTGACCGTCTGGCAGCTCGGGCGCGATGCCGCGGGCCGCTGGTCGCTGCGGCTGCTGTTCGCCGCCGGCGGGCTCGTCGCGCTCAACAACCTCGACTTCGGCGGCGCGGCGCTGCTGGCGAGCGCCGCCGCGGTGGCGGTCGTGCGCCGCCCGTCCGACCGCGCAGCGCTCGGCCGGCTCGCGCTCGACGCCGCGGCCGGCCTCGTCGCCGCGCTCGCGCTCGTCTCGCTGGTGACGCTCGTGCGCGCCGGGTCGCTGCCGCACCTGGCGCTGCTGACGCGCTACGGCCGCGTGTTCGTCGACGGGGGCGCGGAGAACCTGCGGCTGCCCGCGCTCGGCTTCCAGCTGGTCGTCAGCGCGACGTTCGTCGCCGCCGCGGCGGCCGCGGCCGTGCGCGTGGCGCGCGGCGAGCAGAGGGACCTGCTCGGCGGGATGCTCGCGTGGTGCGCGATCTTCGGCTTCGGCGCGAGCGTGTACTACTACGCGTACCGCTCGCATCCGGACGTGCTGATCGCCCTCTTCTCGATCTGGAGCCTGACGCTCGCGCTGCTGCTCGTGGCCGCGCTGCGCGGCGCGCCCGCCGCGCGCTCGCGCCACTGGCCGAGCGCGCCGGCGCTGGCGGTGACGTTCGGCTTCGCGCTCGCCGTCTGCTCGCTGGCGCAGGTGCCGAGCCCGTGGGGCGAGCTGCAGCGGATCGGCGAGGCGACGCGGGCGGACCAGGCGAAAGCCGTGCCCGCGGGAGGCTTCCGCGAGGCGCCGGTCACGCGGATCGTCGCCGAACAGACGCGCCCGGGCGAGCGCGTCGTGGTCCTCTCGCAGGTCGGGCACCGCGTCGCGCGCGACGCCCACGTCGTCAACGTGAGCCCGTACACGGGCCTCGAACAGATGCCGGCGGTCGAGCAGCTCGACGAGACCGTCGGGATCCTGCGGCGCGAAGGCGGGACGAAGCTGTTCGTGGTGCAGCCTTCGCCGCCGGGGATGGAAGCGGAGCTGGGCCGGCTCGGCTTCGCCGTCGCGGGACGCTGGAACGTGAGCGCCTGGCCGGTGCCGATCGTCACCGAGTACCGCGCGTCCTGACCGCGGCACCGGCCGAGGCGGCGCTGGCCGGCGCAGGCGCGGTCTAGACTCCGGCCGGTCGCCTTGGCCGCAGAGCCAACCCCCCCGATGGCCTCCACCCGCATCCTCATCCTCTCCTGGGAGTACCCGCCGCTGATCGAGGGCGGGCTGGCGCGGCACGTGCGCAAGCTGTCGGAGCAGCTCGTGCAGCAGGACGTGGAGGTCCACGTGCTGACCCGCGGCGACGACGCGATGGCAGCCGAGCAGGAGCTGTGCGGCGTGCACGTGCACCGCGTGCGCGAGCCGCGCAAGCCGCGCGACCTGACTGAGTTCGTCGCCTGGATCGAGCACATGAACGCCGACATGCTCGCCGCCGGCCTGGAACTGGGGGAGCGGCTCGACTTCGACCTCGTCCACGGCCACGATTGGCTCGTCGCGACCGCTGGCGACAGACTCGCCCGCGCGCTCGACTGCCCGTGGGTCGTGACGATCCACGCGACCGAGTACGGTCGCCACCAGGGCTGGGTCGACAAGCACCCGCAGTCGCACATCCACGGCGTCGAGACGTGGATGGCGAACGAGGCGGACGCGGTCATCACCTGCTCGCACTACATGCGCGACCACGTCGCCGACATCTACGGGCTGGAGGAGTCGCGCGTCGCGGTGATCCCGAACGGGATCGACCCGCTCGACCTGCAGCCGGTCGAGGATCTCGACGCGCTGCGCGCGCGCTTCGCGGCGCCGCACGAGCGGCTCGTACTGCTCGTCGGCCGCCTCGTCTACGAGAAGGGCTTCCAGATCGCGCTGGAGGCGCTGCCGGGCGTGATCGAGCGGCTCGGCGACGTCCGTTTCCTGGTGGCCGGCTCCGGCACCGCCGAGGCGGAGCTGCGCGCGCAGGCGGACGCGCTCGGGCTGACCGAGCACGGCACGTTCCTCGGCTGGATCGGCGACGACGTGCTGCACTCGCTCTATCGCATCGCCGACCTGACGGTGGTCCCCTCGATCTACGAGCCGTTCGGGCTCGTCGCGCTGGAGGCGATGGCGTCGGGCTGCCCGTGCATCGTCGCCGACACCGGCGGCTTGCGCGAGGTCGTGCCCAACGAGCACGTGGGCCTGCGCTTCGAGTCGCGCGACCCCGTCTCGCTGGCGACGATGATGGAGCGCGTGCTGTCCGACGACGCGCTGCGCGACCGCCTCGTCGCCGAGGCGAGCGAGCACGTGCTGCGCTTCGACTGGGCCGACATCGCGCGCCAGACGGCCGAGATCTACGGCGGCCTGCGCCGCCTCGCCGTCTGACCCGATGTGATCCGCCGGGCGGTCCGGTGCGAATACCTTCGTTGAGAGCCGCGCTCCTGCAGCCGGCTTAATTCTCGACTGGGGAGTTCACTCATGTCATCTCGCTCCAGCCACGGAGTGGTGGATCGCCGCGCGTTCATCGGCAAGGGCGCGCTCGCCGGCGTCGGTGCGCTCGCGGGCGGCGGCGCGATCGAGGCGCTGGTGCCGTCGCTCGCCGCCGCGCGCGGTCACAAGGGCGGCGTCACGAAGGGCGACCTCGCGATCCTCGGCGCCGCGCAGATCGCGGAGGCGCTCGCCGTCACCACGTACACCGGGATCATCGACAGCTCGCCGTTCTTCGGCCGGCTCGCGAGCGACGACCAGGGGTACCTGAAGGCCGCGCGCCAGGAGGAGATGGCGCACTACCTGCTGGAGAGAAGCGTCACCAGAAAGCCCGCCGGCGCGAGCACCTTCTACTACCCGCCGAAGATGTTCGACGACGCGCAGACGACGCTCAACGTGCTCGTCACCTTGGAGGACGCGTTCATCGCGGCGTACCTCGTGGGCGTGCGCCAGTTCAGCTCGGCCGACCTGCGCGTCACCGCCGCGCGCATCATGGGCATCGAGAGCGACCACCGCACGCTCGCGCGCGTCGTCGCCCCCAGCGTCGCCTCGAAGGACGGCGGCCCGATCGAGAAGGTCACAGGCGTCCAGGGCAAGGCCGAGTCGGTCGACCCGCCGAACAACAACACGTACGAGCGCACGCTGCGCTGGACGAGCATCGCGAGCGCCGTGACCGCGCTCACGCCGTTCATCGACAAGCGCGCCGCCGCGAGAGCCGGCTTCGACACGAGCCGCCCGTTCGCGTTCAAGCCGTTCACGCCGTCGCTGCCGGGCAGCCTCGGCGACTTCCACTCGTTCGTCGGCTGAGCGACGCCGCCCTCCCCGAGCACTGCGCATCTCGCCTCGCTATGCGAGGTCAGATTCGCAGTGCTCGCGCGGCGTCCTCCAAGCGGTCGTCGCCCCAGAACGCCTGATCGCCGACGAGCACCGTCGGAACGCCCTGCACGCCGAGCGCGATCGCGGCGTCGGTGCGCTCGCGGAGCGCGGCCTTGACCGCCGGCGTCGAAGCCGCCGCCAGCAGCGCGTCCCCCTCGATGCCCGCCGTAGACGCCGCGTCCGCCACCGCCGCCGGATCCGACAGGTCGCGGCCGTGCACGAACCCGAGCCGCAGACCCGCCAACAGGAACGCACGGGCGGCGCCCAGCTCGGCCGCCGCCACCGCACACCGCATCGCCAGCAGCATGTTCCCCGGCCACGGCTCCGGCCAGCGCACCGGCGGAAGCCCATACGCAGCAGCCCGCCGCTCCACCTCCGCCATCCCCGACGCGCGCTCGTCCGTCAACGCCCACGATCCCCAACCCCGCGCCGCGAACAGCGCGCCCGCCAGCACCGGCTCCCACACCGGCGCAACCGGAAGCACGGCCTCGGCCCGCTCCGCCGCCAGCCACGCATACGGCGAGCCGACATCCAGCAGCAGGCGGGGGCGAACGGTCATCGGCTCAGTCGATCAACCGCTTGCGCATCCGCCAGATCGCGACGCGCCACAGGCCGAGCGCGAACACGAGCAGCACCGCGAGGTGCAGCAGGTCGGCGGCGGGGTGGATGCCGATCACGACGAGGTCGCGCACGAGCGCGACGCAGTGGTGGAGCGGGTTGATCTCCGCGATCGCCCGCATCACCGGCGGGAAGTTGCTGATCGGGAAGAACGTCCCGGCCGTCAGGAACATGGGCGTGAGGATGCCGCTCGTGACGTAGCTGAAGTTGTCGATCGACTGGGCGGTGGCGGCCAGCGTCACGCCGAACGCGACGAAGCCCGCACCCGTGATGAAGCAGACGAACGGCACGAGCAGCGCGGTCGGCAGCGGGTCGAGCCCGAACGCGATCGCCACGAGCAGCGGCACGTTGCCGTAGACGCCGGCGCGCAGCGCGATCCACAGGATCTCCGCGGAGACGATCTCGTCGACGTCGACCGGCGCCGCCAGGAACGCGTCGTACGTGCGCTGGAAGCGGTACTTGAGGAACGTCCCGTACATCCCCGGGAAGGCCGACGAGAACAGCACCGCGGTCGCGACGATCCCGGTCGCGACGTACTGCTTGTAGCTGATGCCGCCGATCGAGGAGATCAGCGCGCCGAAGCCGAAGCCGAACGCGAGCAGGTAGATCGTCGGCTCGACGATCGAGGAGAACGTCGTCGTCTTCCAGTTGCGCGTGAAGACGGTCGCGTCGCGGCTGACGACGCCGATCACGGCGGCCGGCTCGATGCGGTGCAAGCGCCGCATGCGGCGGTTTCGCCCTCCGCTCATCGCAAGCGACGAGCTGCGGGCGACGTCACCCTCGCTCACTCGATCTCCTCCCCGGTCAGCGCGACGAACGCGTCCTCCAGCGTCGCGGCGCGCCGCACGCCCTCGGGCAGCGTGCCGTCGTGGCGCTCGGCGCGCAGGATCGCCAGCGCCGGGCCGGAGCGGCGCATCGCCCAGCCCGCCCGCTCGCCCTGCGCGCGCAGCTCCTCCAGCCGCGCCGGCGGCCCGTAGACCTCGTGCGTCTGCTCGCCGGCGTGCTCGCGCACGAGGTCGGCGGGCTTGCCGCGCGCGACGATCGCGCCGCTCGCCATCACCGCGACCGTGTCGGCGAGCCGCTCGGCCTCCTCGATGTAGTGCGTCGACATCAGCACCGTCGTGCCCTCGGCGCGCAGCGCGTCGATCAGCGACCACAGCTCCTGGCGCACCTGCGGGTCGAGCCCGACGGTCGGCTCGTCGAGCAGCACGAGCCGCGGCCTGTGCACGAGCCCGCGCGCGATCAGCAGCCGGCGGCGCATCCCGCCGCTCAGCAGGTCCACGCGCGTCTCGGCGCGCTCGGTCAGGTTCGCGATCTGCAGCGCGCGCTGCACCGCCGCCGCCCGCTCGTCGGGCGGGACGCGGTAGAGGCGCGCGAAGACGGTGAGGATCTGGCGGCAGGTCAGCTCGACGTCGAGGTTGTCGAGCTGCGGCACGACGCCCATCTCCGCGCGCGCCTGCTTCGACTCGCCGGGCAGCGTGTAGCCGAGCACCTCGATCGTCCCCTCATCGGCGATCGACTGTGCGGTCAGCATCCGCATCGTCGTCGACTTGCCGGCGCCGTTGGGGCCGAGCAGGCCGAGGCAGATCCCGGGCGGGACCTCGAGGTCGAGCCCGGCGACGGCCGTGATCGCGCCGAAGCGCTTCACCACGCCGCGCAGCGAGATCGCCGGGCGGGCGGCGCCCGCGCCCGCCTGCGCGCCGCTCGCGCCGCCCGGCTGCGCGCTCACGCCCATCTCATCGCCTGCGGCGCGTCGCGCATCCGCAGCACCCGCGCCGGCACGCCGCCCGCGACCGCGTTGTCGGGCAGGTCCTTCGTGACGACCGCGCTCGTGCCGATCACGGCGTTGTCGCCGACCGTCACGCCGCGCAGGATGCTGGCGGCGTAGCCGATCCACACGTTGTTGCCGACGCGCACGTCGCGCTTGTAGATCCCCTGCAGGCGGATCGGCCGCTCGACCTCGACGACGCCGTGGTCGAAGTCGATCAGCATCACGCGGTCGGCGACGATGCACTCGCGCCCGATCGAGACGTGCTGGTAGGCGGAGATCGTGCACTCCTGGCCGAGCACCGACTTCGCGCCGATCACGACCTCGCCCTCGTGCGCGCGCACCTTCGTGCCGTGCCCGAGCCAGGACCAGCGGCCGAGCACGACGCGCGCGCCCTTGCCGATCTCGAACTGCACGCCGGGGCAGACGAACGCGATCCCGTCGGTCTGCAGGCGCCCGCGGAAGCGCAGCTTCAGCCACGCCAGCCGCAGCAGCAGCAGCGCATAGCGGCGGTTCAGCATCGCGTTGCGGCGCATGAAGCGCAGCAGCGTGAGCGGCCCGCCGTGCAGCGGCGGGGGGGCGGCGCGGACCTCCGGCGGGAGGTCGACGGAGGGCGGCGCGAGCGTCGAGTCCATCTGCTGGCATGGTATGTGCGGCGGGCGGCGGGAGCGCCGCGTGCCGTGCCATCATGCGCGGCCCATGACGCCCGACCCGACCCTCGCCGAGCGCCTCCTCAAGGGCGACAAGCGCGCCCTTGCCCGCGCGATCACGCTCGTCGAGGACGACCGCCCGGAGGGCTGGGAGCTCGTGCGCGAGGTCTATCCGCACACCGGCAAGGCGGCCGTCGTCGGCTTCACCGGCCCACCCGGCGTCGGCAAGTCGACGCTGCTGGGCGCGCTGACGAAGGCCGAGCGCGCGAAGGACCGCACGGTCGGCGTGCTCAGCATCGACCCGTCTTCGCCGTTCACGCAGGGTGCGCTGCTGGGCGACCGCATCCGCCTGTCCGAGCACTTCCTCGACACGGGCGTGTTCATCCGCTCGATGGCGAACCGCGGCGCGCTCGGCGGCCTCTCCGAGGCCGCCCTGCAGGCGGCGCTGCTGATGGACGCCGCCGGCCGCGACGTCGTGCTCGTCGAGACGGTCGGCGTGGGGCAGGCGGAGGTCGACGTGATGGACCACGCCGACACGATCGTGCTCGTGCTGATGCCGGGCTCGGGCGACTCGATCCAGGCGCTGAAGGCCGGCGTGATGGAGATCCCCGACGTGATCGTCGTCAACAAGGCCGACCACCCGCTGACGGACACGATGGTGCGCGAGATCCGCGGCGTCCTGTCGCTCGGCGAGCAGAGAGGCTGGCGCGTGCCGATCGTCAAGACGCAGGCCGCGCACGCCATCGGCATCGACGAGCTGCTCGAGCAGCTGGAGGCGCACCGCGCCTACATCCAGCAGGAGGGGACGCTGCTGGAGCGCCGCCGCCGCAACCTCATGAACGAGGTCGTCGCGATCGCGACGACGCGCATGCGCCGCGAGCTGGAGGCGTCGATCCGCGAGGACCCGGACGTGCAGCAGCTGCTCGACGAGGTCTGTGCGCGCAGACTCGACCCGGCGAGCGCCGCCACGCAGATCCTCGCCCGCGGCGCCGAGCGCGCCGCGGCGAAGTAGCGGCTCAGTCTCGCAGCCGCCGCGCCAGCGCCACGAGCGTGTGGACGCCCCAGCCGGACCCGCCTCTGCCCGCGTACGGCTTGCCGTTGTCCCACGCGGTGCCGGCGATGTCGAGGTGCGCCCACGGCACGTCGCCGACGAAGCGGTGCAGGAACTCGGCGGCGGTGATCGAGCCGGCCTTGCGGCTCTCGACGGCGTTGATGATGTCCGCGTAGCGACCTCTGATCAGGTCGGCGTAGGACTCGTGCAGCGGCAGGCGCCACAGCGGCTCGCCGGCGACGCGGCCGGCGTCGGTCACGGCGGCGGCCCAGTCGTCGTCGTTGCTCATCAGCCCGGCATGCGAGTCGCCGAGCGCGGTCACGATCGCGCCCGTCAGCGTCGCCAGGTCGACGATCCGCTCGGCGCCGAGCGAGACCGCATGCGCGAGGCAGTCGGCCAGCACGAGGCGCCCCTCGGCGTCGGTGTTGACGATCTCGATCGTCGTGCCGTTCGACGCGCGCACGATGTCGCCCGGCTTCACGGCCGTGCTGCTCGGCATGTTCTCGGTCGCGCCGACGATCCCCAGCACGCGGATCGGCAGTCTCAGCCGCGCGATCGCGCCGACCGCCTCCAGCACGGCCGCGCCGCCCGACATGTCGAACTTCATCTCCGACATTCTCGCGCCGGGCTTGAGCGAGATCCCGCCGCTGTCGAACGTCACCGCCTTGCCGACGAGCGCGAGCACGGGACCCTCCGCGTCCGGCCCCTCGTATCTGAGGACGATCAGCTTCGCCTCCTGCGCCGAGCCCTGCGCGACGGCCGCGAAGGCGCCCATCCCGCGCTCGCGGATCTCCGCCTCGCTCAGCACGTCGACCGCGATCCCGTCGGCCTCGCCGGCGATCTCCTGCGCGCGGTGCGCGAGGAACGCCGGCGTCGCCGCGTTGCCGGGCAGGTTCTGCAGATCGCGCGCGCGGTTCTGCGCCTCCGCGACGACGGTCCCGACGCCGACGGGCTCGCTCACGTCGTCATGGGCGCTCAGCAGCAGCGTCTCGAGCGCGCCGTCGTCCTCGGGATGGTTGCGATACGCGTCGAAGCGATACGCGGCCAGCACGGTGCCCTCGACGAGCCCGGCGACGATCGCGTCGCCGGCGTGGTGGGGGACCTCCCAGCACAACGTCGTCGCCCCCAGCTCGCGCGTGCGGCCGTAGACCGCGGCCGCCGCGATCCGCGCGCGCTCGGCGTCGAACGCCTCGCGCGCGCCGAGCCCGACGACGATCCAGCGACGCTCCTCGGCGTGCACGACGGCGAGGTGCCGGAAGGCGCGGCGCGCCTCGCCGCGGTCGAGCAGACGCTGGAGCGTGCCGCCGGCGACGTCGTGCGCGACGTCCTCGCCGTCGAACACGCCGACGGCGATCGTGTCGGCGGTCGTCGCGAGGGGGCCGTCGGTCGTCGCCGCGATTCGCATTGCGGCGCAGACTACCCATCGGCGCGTCGGCGCTACCGGCGACATCGCACTTCCGTCGCCCGCTGGCGGCATATGCGAGGAGGGTCACCTAGCATTGAGGGCCGGCGCCCGCCCGCGCGCGCCGCTCCCACACCGCGAAACGGAGATCCGATGCCCAAGACCGTCATCCTCGGCGCCGCGCGCACCCCGATCGGCAAGCTCGGCGGCGGCCTCGCCTCGCTCGACGCGACCGAGCTCGGCGGCACCGCCATCAAGGCCGCGCTGGAGCGCGCCGGCGTCGAGCCGGAGCAGGTCCAGCACGTGATCATGGGCCAGGTGATCCAGGCCGGCCAGGGGCAGATCCCCTCGCGCCAGGCGCAGATCAAGGCGGGGATCCCCAAGGAGGTGTCCTCGGAGACGATCAACAAGGTCTGCGCCTCCGGCATCCGCGCGGCCGGCATCCTCGACGCGGCGATCCGCGCGGGCGACGTCGAGGTCGCCGTCGGCGGCGGCATGGAGTCGATGTCGAACGCGCCCTACCTGCTCAAGGGCGCGCGCTTCGGCTTCCGCATGGGCGACGCGAAGGCGATCGACTCGATGATCAACGACGGGCTCACGAACCCGTTCTCCGGCAAGCACATGGCGCACGAGGCGTCCGAGGTCGCGGCCGAGCTGGAGCTGACGCGCGCGGACATGGACCGCTGGTCGGTCCGCTCGCACGAGCTGGCGCTCAAGGCGACCGACGAGGGCCGCCTGCCGGAGGAGATCGTCCCGGTGACCGTGAAGGGCAAGAAGGGCGACACGATCGTCGAGGTCGACGAGGCGCCGCGTCCCGGCACCTCGCTGGAGACGCTCTCGAAGCTCCCGCCGATCTTCACGAAGGACGGCTCGCACACGGCCGGCAACGCTCCGGGCGTCAACGACGGCGGCGGCGCGCTCGTGCTCGCCTCCGACGAGTGGGCGGCCGCCAACGGCAAGCGCGCGCTCGCGACGATCGTCGCGCAGGCGCAGGTCGCCGACGACTTCCCTTACCTCGCGAGAACGCCCGCGCTCGCCGCGCAGAAGGCGCTCGCGAAGCTCGGGCTCACGCCCGGCGACATCGACCTGTGGGAGATCAACGAGGCGTTCGCGTCCGTCACGCTCAACTCGATCCGCATGCTCGGGATCGACGAGGACAAGGTCAACGTCAACGGCGGCGCGGTCGCGCTCGGCCACCCGATCGGCGCCTCCGGCGCGCGCATCCTCGGCTCGCTGGTGCTCGAGCTGCAGCGGCGCGGCGGCGGCCGCGGCTGCGCGGCGATCTGCTCTGGCGGCGGCCAGGGCGACGCCGTGATCGTCGAGGTGCCGGCGTCCTGACTGACGCCGGCTCCGGCCCCACCCCGCCGGACCTCGCGCGCGGCGCCGACGCGCCGCGTGCGGCCGCCTTCTTCGACCTCGACCGCACGCTGATGGCGGGCTCGTCGGCGTACGAGTTCGCCCGCGCCTCCTACCGCAACGGCCTGCTGAGCCGCCGGCAGCTCGCGCGCGGGGCGTGGGCCAACGTGCAGTTCCGCCTGCGCGGATCGACCGACGCCGCCACCGACGAGCTGCGCGAGCGGATCGCGCAGGCGATCGAGGGCGTGCGCGTGCGCGACCTCCAGCGCCTCGGCCCGGCCGTGCTCGCGGGCGTCCTCCCGCGCATCTACCCGCAGATGCTGCACGTCGCGTGGGAGCACCAGGACGCCGGCCGCGAGGTCTACATCTGCACCGCCGCCGCGCACGAGCTGGCCGAAGTGCTCGCGCGCGTGCTCGGCTTCGACGGCGGCATCGGCGCCCGCTCGGAGGTCCGCGACGGCGTCTACACCGGGCGCCCGCACGGGCCGTTCACCTACCGTGAGGGCAAGGCGATCGCGATGCGCGCGCTCGCCGCCGAGCGCGGCATCGACCTCGCCGCCTCGTGGGCCTACTCGGACTCCGAGTCGGACCTGCCGATGCTGCGCGCCGTCGGCAACCCGGTCGCGGTGAACCCTGACGCGACGCTCGCGCGGATCGCCCGCGAGGAGGGCTGGGAGACGCTGCGCTTCGAGCGGCTCGGCCGGCGCCTCGTCGTCGCCGGCTCGGTCGTCGCCGCGGCGACGCTCGGCGGCGTCGGATCGCTCGCGCTTGGCCGCCGCAAGCCGGTTCCCCCGCCGCGCCGCATCCCGCCCCGCTTTCCGCACCGCCACCGGCGATGAGCGAGCACGAGCTGACCGACGAGCAGCGCGAGATCCGCGCGCTCGCGCGCGACTTCGCCGAGCGCGAGATCGCACCACACGCGGCCGCCTGGGACCGCGAGCACCGCTTCCCGCACGAGGTCTTCGCGCAGCTCGGCGAGCTTGGCCTGATGGGCGCGTGCGTGCCGGTCGAGCACGGCGGCGCCGGGGCCGACTTCCTCTCCTACGTGCTCGCGCTCGAGGAGCTGGCCCGCGCCGATGCGGGCGTCGCCGTCACGGTCGCCGTGCACACGAGCGCCGCCACGCTGCCGCTGCTCGCCCACGGCACCGACGAGCAGATCGCGCGGCTTGTCCCACCGCTCGCCCAGGGCATCGAGCTGGGTGCCTTCGCGCTGACGGAGCCGGAGGTCGGCTCCGACGCCGCCGCGCTGCGCACCCGTGCCGATGCGGAGGGCCGCATCACGGGCGCGAAGCAGTTCATCACGACCGGCTCGCACGCCCACACGCTGCTCGTCTTCGCCCGGGAGACGTCGTCCGAAGGCGATCGCTCGCGATCGCCGGAGGCCGAAACCCCGTCTCGCATCTCCGCCTACGTCGTCCGTCGCCCGGCCCCCGGGCTGACGGTCAGCAAGGAGGAGGAGAAGCTGGGCCTCAACTCCTCCAGCACCGCCGCCCTCTCGTTCGACGCCGTCCCCGGCGAGCGCCTGGGCGCTCCGGGCGCCGGCATGCGGATCGCGCTCGGGACGCTCGACGGCGGGCGCATCGGAATCGCCGCGCAGGCCGTCGGCATCGCGCAGGCCGCGCTCGACACGGCGACGGCCTACGCGAGAGAGCGCACCGCCTTCGGCGGTCCGATCGCCCGCTTCGGGCAGCTGCAGCAGAAACTCGCCGACATGCAGACGGAGATCGAGGCGGCCCGTGCCCTCACCTGGCGCGCCGCGCGGCTCAAGCAGGCCGGTCGTCCCCACACGGTCGAGGGCGCGCAGGCGAAGCTGTTCGCCTCCGCCGTCGCCCGCCGCCAGACGGGCGAGGCGATCCAGGTGCTCGGCGGCTATGGCTACACGAAGGACTATCCGGCCGAGCGCTACTACCGCGACGCGAAGGTCACCGAGATCTACGAGGGCACGTCCGAGATCCAGCGGCTCGTCATCGCGCGTGCCCTGCTGGGGGACGCTGCGCGCGGCGACGGCATGTAGGAGGAGTTTCACCTACCATTCGCGCCCGATGAGCACGACCGACCGCAAGATCCGCGTCGTCGTCGCGAAGCCGGGCCTGGACGGGCACGATCGCGGCGCCAAGATCATCGCCCGCGCGCTGCGCGACGCGGGCATGGAGGTCATCTACACGGGTCTCCACCAGACGCCCGAGCAGATCGTCGAGACGGTGATCCAGGAGGACGCGGACGCCGTCGGCCTCTCGATCCTGTCCGGTGCGCACATGACGCTCGTCCCGCGCATCGTCGAGCTGCTGCACGCGCAGGACGTCACCGACGTGATCGTCACCGTCGGCGGGACGATCCCCGCGGACGACATCCCCGAGCTCAAGCAGCTCGGCGTGGCCGAGGTCTTCACGCCCGGCACGCCGACGCAGGACATCGTCGCGTTCGTGCGCGGCGCCGTCCGCGCCTCGGCCTGATCCCCGTCCCCACGGGCGCAGCGGCGCTCGGTGGGCGTTCGCGCACCCTGGTGCGATTGACTGGTCAGTCAACGCGGTATCATCCGGCGCCGAACACTGCCGAGAACACGCGTTTGCATCTTCTGAGGAGGCACCCGAGTTGAAGATTTGCGTCCTGGTCAAAGAGGTGCCAGACGCCGCCGTCGAGAAGCGCATAGACCCATCGACGGGGCGAATGGACCGCAGCGGGGAGAAGAACCTCAACCCGTATGACACGCACGCCATCGAGGCGGCGATGCAGATCAAGGAGGGCGGGGCGATCCCCGTCGAGGAGATCGTCGCTGTGACGATGGGCCCGGAGAGCGCCGTGCGCGCGCTCCACAAGGCCGTCTCGCTCGGAGCCGACCGCTCCGTGCACCTGACCGACCCTGCCCTCGCGGGCTCCGACGTCGCCGCGACGGGCTACGCGCTCGCCAAGGCGCTCGAGTCCGAGTCGCCCGACCTGGTGCTGCTCGGCCAGCAGTCGGACGACGGCGAGTGCTACACGATCGGCGCCGTCGTGGCCGATCACCTCAAGATGCCCTCGCTCACGCAGGTCATCAAGATGGACGTCGACGGCGGCGCGCTGCGCTGCGAGCGTCAGGCCGAGTACGGCTACGACACGGTCCAGGTTCAGCTCCCGGCCGTGATCTCGGTCGGCGACGCGATCAACGAGCCGCGCTACCCGTCGCTGAAGGCGATCATGGGCGCGAAGAAGAAGCCGCTCGACACGAAGGCGTCGGGCGACGTCGGGATCGACGGCTCGCTCGTCGGCGCCGACGGCTCGCGCGTCGACTGCGGCGACTACAAGGCGCCGCCCGCCAAGGCCGGCGGCAAGATCATCGAGGACGAGGACACGAACGAGACGGTCGAGCAGATCGTCGCGTGGCTCGACGAAAGGAAGCTGATCTAGATGGGCGGGATCCTCGTCTACGTCCTCCACTACGAGGGCGCTTTCAACAAGAACTCGCTCGGCGCCGTCTCCGAGGGCGCGAAGCTCGCCGGCGAGCTCGGCACCACCTGTGACGCCGTCGTCGTCGGCGGCTCCGACCTCACGAACGACCTCTGCGCCACGCTCGGAACCTACGGGGCCAAGAAGGTCTTCAAGGCCGAGGGCGCCGAGGGCCTCGCGCAGCCCGTCATCGACGTCATGGCGAAGGTCATCGACGAGAACGGCCATTCGTACGCGCTGTTCGGCGGTGGCCTGCTCGGCTTCGAGATCGGCGCCGGCCTCGCCGCCCGCAAGAACGCGGGCGTGACGATGGAGGTGACGGCGGTCAACGTGGCCGACGGCAAGCTCGTCGCCGAGCGCCCGATCCTGGGCGACTCGCAGATCTCAACCTCCAAGTATCGCGGCGACCTCGGGATCATCATCGGGCGCATCAACGCGTTCGAGCTCAAGGAGTCCGGTGCCGGCGCGGCTGAGGTGGTCGACGTCGCCGTCGAGTACTCGCCGTGGTCGAACCAGGCGACGATGGTCCAGCGCGGCGAGCAGCGCGGCGCCGACGTGAACATCGAGGACGCCAGCGTGCTCGTGGCCGGCGGCCGCGGGCTCGGCAAGGCCGAGGGCTTCGAGCTCTGCGAGGAGCTCGCGGGCGCGCTTGGCGGTGCCGTCGCGGCGACGCGCGCCGTGGTCGACGCCGGCTGGTACCCCTACGCGGCGCAGATCGGCCAGACGGGCAAGACCGTCGCGCCGAAGCTGTACCTCGCAGCGGGCATCTCCGGCGCGATCCAGCACAAGGTCGGCATGCAGGCCTCGGAGAACATCGTGGCGATCAACAAGGACTCGAACGCCCCGATCTTCGAGTTCTCCGACCTCGGCATCGTCGGCGACCTCAACAAGATCCTGCCGAAGCTCACCGAGGCCGTGAAGGCCAAGAAGGGAGCCTAGTCACCATGTCTGCCAGCAACGGAAACGGCAAGGCGGTCCCGGCGGCGTACCCGCCGCCGGTCGACTCGCCGAACGAGTTCGTCAAGCACGGCCTCGACGCTGAGGACGAGCTGATCGAGGTCGGTGTCGCGATCGTCGGGGGCGGCACCGCCGGCCTCGCGTGCGCGAACCGCCTGCTCCAGCTGCTGGCGGACGACCCGGCCCTCATGGAGCGTCTCGGCGAGGTGCCGGTGGCGGTCCTGGAGAAGGCCAAGACGTGCGGCGGCCACAACCTGTCCGGGGCGGTCATGCGCCCCGGCCCGCTGCAGGAGCTGTTCCCGGACCTCAGCCGTGAGGACTGGCGCAAGGAGGGCTTCGCCTTCGGCGAGGTCACCAAGGAGGCGGTCTACATGACGCCGACCTCCAAGATCTCCCTGCGCGTCCCCACGCCGCCGCCGTTCAAGAACCACGGCAACGAGATCGTCTCCGTCTCCGCGCTGGCGCGCTTCCAGCAGCGCCAGGTGGAGGAGGCCGGCGCCTACGTGCTGACCGAGACCTCGGCGACGCAATTGATCGTCGAGGAGGGCCGCGTCGTCGGCGTGCGCTCGGGCGACAAGGGCCGCGGCAAGGACGGCGAGCCGCTCGGCAACTTCGAGCCGGGCACGGACATCAAGGCGAAGGCCGTCGTGCTGGCCGAGGGCTGCTGGGGCCATCTCACCGGCGCCGCGATCCGCGAGTTCGACCTCGGCGACGGCCGCGAGCCGCAGGTGTGGGAGCTGGGCGTCAAGGAGGTCTGGAAGGTCCCGAGAGCGCTCGACCGCCTGATCCACACCGTCGGACCCTGGCCGGCGAAGATCTCCGGCAGATACGGCCAGGTCGGCGGCACGTGGCTCTACCCGATGAAGGACGAGAGAACGGGCGACGACCTCGTCTCGCTCGGCTTCGTGATCGGGCTCGAGTACGCCGACGCCACCACGTCTCCCCACGACCTGCTGCAGACGTTCAAGCTGCACCCGCTCGTCAGAAAGATCCTCGAGGGCGGCGAGCGCGTCGCGTGGGGCGCGAAGGCGCTGCCGGGCGGCGGCTACTGGTCGATGCCGAAGCTGTCGATGCCGGGCGCGGTGATCGTCGGCGACGCCGGCGGCATGGTCGACACGGCGGCGCTGAAGGGCGTCCACCACTGCATCAACTCCGGCAAGCTGGCCGCCGAGGCGATCTACAGAGGCCTCAAGAACGGCGAGTCGTCGTTCGAGTCCTACGAGTACGCGATCGAGGACTCGGTCACCGGGAGAGAGCTGTACGAGGTGCGCAACCTGCGCCAGCCGTTCCAGAAGGGCTTCCTCAAGGGCGGCCCGCTCGTCAACCTCGCGATCGCGTCGAGAGGCAAGCTGCCGCCCGGCCGCCTCGCCTGGCACCGCAACGACGAGAAGCCGATGTTCATCGGCAACACGTGGAAGCGCTACCCGAGACCGGACGGCAGATACACGTTCGACAAGCTGTCGTCGGTCTTCATCACCGGCAACGCCACGCGCGACGACGCGCCGAACCACATCCGCGTGCAGAAGCACGTGCCGCGCGAGGTCGCGGAGACGTGGAAGTGGATGTGCCCCGCGGGCGTGTACGAGATCCCCGAGGACGCGCCCGAGACGGGTCCGGTCGACGTGATCGTCAACTACACGAACTGCGTGCAGTGCGGCGCGATCACCGCGAAGGGCGGACGCCTCACGACGCCCGAGGGCGGCGACGGGCCGCTCTACCAGATCACCTGACGTGCTCGTGTGCGGCCGGCGACGCCGGCCGCACGCAACTTCCCCCGCGCCAGGCGGTTAACGCGACACGATGGTCGCTCGTCTCGTCACCGCTCTGATCGCCGCCACGCTGGTCGCGCCGTCGGCGCTCGCTGCCGCATCCGAGCGCGGCGCGAGCGCTGCGTCTAGCGCACCCGCCGGCGCGCGTCTCGTCTCCTGCCACCGCTCGCCGTCGCTCGCCGCGCGCGTCGCGGTCGTCGAGACGTCGATGCGCCCGCTCCCCGCCGGCAGAAGGCTGGCGGTGAGGGTCGACCTGTGGCAGCGCGTGCCGGGCGCCCGCTGGATGCAGCGCACCGACGTCCCGGGCCTCGGCGTGTGGATCGCCCCGAGCAACCCGCAGCTCGGCTCGCAGCCGGGCGACGTCTTCAAGTACCGCCAGTCGGTCGGCCGTCTCGTCGTCCCGGCCTCGTACCGCTTCCGCGTGTCGTTCCGCTGGTCCGACGCCGCGGGCGCGGTCGTGCGTGCGACATCGGTCACGACGGCGACCTGCCGCCAGCCGGACCTGCGGCCCGACCTCGTCCTCGCCGCCGTGCAGGCGACGCCTGCGCCGCGCCGCAACGGCCTCGCGCGCTACGCCGTCACCGTGCGCAACGCCGGCCGCTCGGCCGCACCCCGCTCGGTCGTCGCGGCGACGCTGCCCGGCGACGCGATCCCGAACGGGCGCACGCGCAGCGTCCCGCGGCTGCTCCCCGGTGCGAGCGCCGTCGTCACGTTCGTCGGCCCCGGCTGCGCGGCTGGGGGCCAGCCGGCGTCGTTCGTCGCGGATCCGGCGAACGCGATCGACGAGGCGGATGAGGCGAACAACACGATCGCCGCCGTGTGCCCGGCGCCATAGGGGCGCCGGCCGGGTCCCGCGCGCCGCTACACTGGACCGACGATGAAGACTGAAATCCACCCCACCTACCGCGACGCGCACGTGCGCTGCACCTGCGGCAACGAGTTCACGACGCGCTCGGTCGAAAAAGAGATCCACGTCGAGATC
>Ga0265319_1000934_pt1 | contig 18284 bp, 16 predicted proteins | sample 4824metaG_FD_192443 | JGI IMG/M metagenome (GOLD analysis project Ga0265319, IMG submission 192443) | Rhizosphere microbial communities from Carex aquatilis grown in University of Washington, Seatle, WA, United States - 4-8-24 metaG | ecosystem: Host-associated > Plants > Roots > Rhizosphere >...
ATCCTCATGAATATATTCGCTGCTTGGACCCAGGATCAGGACGGGGTTGTCACAGTGGCGGGCTCGACGCAAGCGCTCGAATGGCTCAACCAATCGGTTTCCGGCCCCAGTTACCTGGCGAGTATTCCCGCCATCTTTTCGATGTTCGGCGACGCCAATCCGGCTGCCGCCATCGCGTTGCTGGATAAAGTCGCCGACCCACGAGCCCTGCCAATCGCAATCAACGAAATCGCCGACCGCTGGGGCGAATCTGATCCCAAAGGCGCCCTGGCCTGGGCGGTGACTTTGACCGAGACCAATGGGGTTTCGCGCAATGACACCGTTACGAACATCATCACCCAATGGGCGGGCGAGGATCCGGCTGCCGCGACGGCCTACCTGCAAAGCGCGGGGGACCCCAACTTATTCGCCGCCGCCGCGCCGATTTTGACGGACGGGTTGGCCCGAAAGGATTTTCCCGCCGCGCTGGCCTTTGTGCAGAGTTTGCCAGCGGGAACCGTCCACGACGACGCCATGACGAATTTGGTCGTGGCCGATATTCAAAGAAGTCCCGACCAGGCCGTTTCATTGCTCGACGAAATTCCCGCCGGACCGGCACAAGTCACTGCCACTGAGTCCATGGCCGCAACGTGGGTCCAAGAAGACCCCCAAGCTCTTTCCCTCTGGATCAATACTCTCATGCCCGGCGACCTGCGCGACGCTGCCGTCAAAGAAATGGTCTCTGCGCAAGCGGCCAAGGACCCCGTCGCCGCCTTTACCTGGGCCAACACCATCGCCAACGCCGACTTGCGCGCCGCGCAAATTGAAACGGTCCTCACCACCTGGTCAGCGAACAACCCCACCGCCGCAGCGTCCGCCGCCCAAACCGCAAATCTCAGCGAAGTCCAACGCGCCGCATTGCGGCAAAAGTTGAAGGGCGCTGTGGGAGCAGAGAAATGAGTTTCTCCCATGCGGCGTGGAATTGTAAAGGGTGCGCTTTTCTTTCGCCCCTGACGGGGCTCCTGATTGCAATGACCGGGTGCTGGCAATTTCTGTAGCGCACCGGACAAAAATTGATCGCCATAAGTTAGGATTGCCTTGGTGAAATGGGGCCGGTTCAATGGGCGTGGAATAGGTTCCTGGTACTGGTGTCAAAATTCCACAATCTGCATTTCCCACCTCATGAAAAACTTCGTTCGCCGTTACACCATTCGGGTTCTCGCCATCGGGCTGCTGGGCGTAAGTCTCGCCGGCTGCATTATCACGAACAGCTCATCGAACCGGGTGACCGGCAAGAAAATCACGACTGAGCAATTGGCCCAGGTAAAGCCCGGCACGACCAAAGAGAGTGTCATTGATCTGCTGGGGGTGCCGTCCAAGCGGACGGACCTTGGGTCCGGCCTGGAAGTCTGGGAATGGGATTATACGGAAAACTCGAACAAAGCCTCCGGCTTCATATTTCTGTATTCATCGGACACGTCCACCCACGTGGATCAGGCCACGTCAGTCGAGTTCAAGGACGGCGCGGTGACGAAGACGTGGAGCAAGTAAAGTTTTGGTTTCGAGTTTTGGGTTTTGAGTTTCGAGTTTGCCGAAATGAAACCAACCCGGGCGCGCTGAGCGTCGCGGGCGGAACACTTGCCGCCGACCCGGGCGCTGAATTGGTGGACCAACCTGAAACGCAAAACCCGAAACGCGAAACTTATCCATCACCTTTTTGCCGCCCGGTAGAGCAGCCAAATGCCCAGGGCCTCAAAGATGAAATTCGGCGCCCAGAGCAGCAAATCCGGGCGAAGTTCCGGATGTTTGTGGAGGAGATTGATCGAAAAGAGCAGGAAATAATAGATCAGCGCCAAACCGAGAGCGAGGGCGAGATTGACAAAATTCTCCGCCCGGCCGACCCGCAGGGACAGCGGCAGGCCGAGCAAGGCCAGGGCCAGGACGGAGAACGCCCCGGCGAAGTCGCGCTGGATTTGCATTTGCACTTCCATGCGCCAGACGGCGGTTTCCGCAGGCTTCGGATTGGCTAAATTGGGCGGTTTTTCATCGCGGCGCCGCAAGAGTTCATCCACCGTCAACAGGGAGAGTTTGGTGAAGCCCGCGGAAAACGGAATCAGGTCACCCATGTTCAAGGGATAACCGCCGCCTTTGAATTGGGGGCCGGCATTTTTGACACTGGCCAGGTAATCGGGGTCGGTGGGATTGTAACTTTCTTCGGCGCCGTCCTCCAGGATGAGGGTGAGGACATCGCTGGCTGAATTATAGTCCAAGTGGCCGCGGGAGCCATGGACTCTGGCCACGGCCCGACCCTGGTCGTCCACCTTCCAAATCCAAATGTCGAGAAGCTTGGGCCCTTCGCGCCCGCCCGAACGAATGATGTAGCCCTTGAATTCGCGCACATAACTGCCGGGAATGAAAAGGCGTGACGGGTCCTGGCGCACCAGGTTGGCCAAGGCGACTTTGACCGCATGGTCGGCCGCTGGCGCATAGTCAATATTGATGAACAGGCAGAGCAACGTGCCCAAACAGGCGACGAGCATAATCGGGGCCGCGAGGGACCACAGGCTCAAGCCAGCGGCGCGCATGGCGGTGAATTCGCGCTGGGCGCACATCCGGCCCACGACCAGGAGCACGGCGGTAAGCAGGCCCAGCGGCAGGGCGTAGGGAATTACGCCGGGGATGTAATTGACCAGCAAGTAGCCGAACATCGGCAAGTCTATCTGGCCGCTGGCCAGGCGGTCGAGCACTTCGCGCATGACGTTGCCGAGCACGAGCACAAAGACGAACAGGCCAACCGCCATCGCCGTGGCGGCGACGATTTCCTTAAAGATGTAGCGGTGCAGCAGATTCACGGCAAAAAGTTGGTCAGACAGGCAATGATAATCGTTCCAAAAAAAGCTTTAATGGGGCGCAGATAAGGTCGATAATACCCATATCGGTTCGACTGTGAACTGCGAATTTTGCGCCGGGGCGGCTTTTTTGAGCCGTTAATCGCTGATTCCGAGCCACAGGTCATGCACCACCCCACCCCAAATCGCCAGGTTTTGCTCAAGCCCGGCTTTTTTCCTGTTTTTTCCGCAGGCGCGCCAAACTGGCCGGCGTGGGTGCGGCGTAGCGTGGCCTTGGGCGGCGCCCTTTTGCTGGTTGCGGCCAGCCAGCCGGAGATGCACGCGTTTACGGAGGCCGGTGGCCAGACTTATCCGGCCGAGGTGGTCTTGGTCAAAAACGGCGAAGTCGTGGTCAAGCGCGCGGATGGGAAGGCCTACAGTCTAGATGTGCAATCCCTTACTGTGGCCGACCGCGAGTATGTGCGGGGCTGGAAACCCGCGGCCGACCAACCCAGGGATGCCCTGGCCACCACGGAATCCGATATTGCGATAAAAATCACCCTTGAGGCGGTGGTGGCGGCAGCGCCGAACCCCCGCGGGCCGGGACTGCGGTCACCCAAAGTGATTTTGATTAACCGGGAAACCAAGTTAAATTTCAAGGGTCTCAAGGGAACCCTGGTCCTGATTGGGCAGCAGCCCGGGCCGGCCGGGCGTTATAAAGTAATCGGCGTCCAAACGTTTGCGGTGGATTTGGATGCGGTCGGTCGGCAGGATTATTCAGGCGCAGCCATCCCTGAATCGGTCGCGAGCATCACCCCGGGTCTGGCGCCGTTCCACTATCAGGGTTACCTGTTCGTTTTGCAAAACTCCGAGAATAATATCATCCAATTCCAACGATTGGATGTGGCCGGAAAAACGGCCGATGAAGCACTAAAATTGAAATTGGGCGACACCTTTTCCCAGCGCCGGCCAGTGGGCCGGGCGCCAGCCAGGAATGGTGCGCGGGCGGTGCCAAGTGCGCTGCCGTTGGGAGGGTAATAGGAAGGGAGCAGTTTACGGTTTACAGTTTTCGGTTCGCAAAACGATGCAAGCTAAAGGTAGTTCGGGGTCAGAATTGATGCCTTAATGTCCCAACTGTAAACGGTAAACCGCAAACCGTAAACTATTTCAGCCCCAGCATGGACCGCAATTGTTCCTCCACGGCTTGCAACAACGGGTCGTCCGCCCCATGGGGCGCTCTGCCGGCGTTGACTTCGATGGCTTCACCGATCGTAATAGTTACGGCAAGCGGGACATAAGGTTGCAATTTGTCGGTCAAATCCTCCTGGTAGCGCTCGATGGTCTCGAGCAGGCGCTCGGGAGGAGGATCGCCGGCCAGGTAATCTGGCGGATAGGCGTCCAATTGCTGGGCAAGATAAATGTCGGCCAGGTGCTTCCAGCGGCGTTTGACCTCGGCCTCGGGGAGATCTTTTTTCACCAAACCAGGAACAATGGCCACGCGGAGGCGGCGCACCCGAGACTGCACGGGCTCGCTGTGATAGCGCGCCCCAATCCATTCATCTTCGAGCGGTTGGAGAAGCACCTGGATAAGGTGGGCGAGGCGAGGCGCGAGCGGACCGGTTTGGGCCTGGCCGAGGTGTTCGATTTCCCGTTTGGCTTGCAGTGCTTCGCCAATTTTATCCACCCGCTCCCGCAAGGGGAGTTTCGCGCCCTGAGGCAGCGCAAGGCGTTGTTCAATTTCCGTCAAAACGCCCGCGACGCCCGGTGCGAGGGGACCGAGCACGTGATAGCGCAGGGCGATGGGATGCACGACAATTTTTCCCGTCGGGTTGATTTGGGCGCGCTTCCTGGCGGCCGCGCGCGCAATAAGGGCGGGGCCGTCCATCATCGCATTCAGCCGGTCGTTGCTGCGCCCCAAATAGCCTTCCGGGAAGATGACGATCGGCCGGCGCGCATGGGCGAGGATGTCCACCGACGTTTTCACCGAGGAACGATCCGCGCCTTCGCGATTGACGCTGTAAAGGCCGATGCGCGGCAGCATGAACCCTTGGAGCCAACCCATCTTGAACACATGCCAGCTGGACATGTAGTAAAACCAGGAACGGAGTTTTACGGAGATTTGGCCGACCACAAAGCCGTCCTCGTCCCGGCAATGATTGGGCATGAGGACAATGCCATGACCGGCGCGCAGGGATTCCCGCAGGCGCTCGAGGTTCCGGAGATCGAACTGCACAACGCCATAGGATTTCCGCAAGAACCACGGCAAAATGCGACCGCACAGGGCGGGCCAAAAGTTGCCATGCTTGGGCGGCACAGGCACGTAGGGCTCGGTGACAATGATGTTTTGCATTTCCGGTAGAGGTCCAACTTTTCACACGACAGGCAGTTGGTCAATCGTTTGCGCGCGCTGAACCGGGATTTCATGCCGGCGAATTCCGCCCGGTGGCGGACAAGTTATGTGCCGCGGCGGGTTCCTGGGGGATTTCCCGGTAAAGTTGGCGTTAAAAAAGTCGCATGGCTACTTGCAGTTTTAAACCTAGTGATATTACCACGGCCAAGGGGGCCGGATCTGCCTTGCGGGCGTGCCATCGGAATCTTCAGGTGATTAGGCTTGCGGCGACACCGCAATTATGGGCTAAAGGGAAGGCGAAAACCAACCCGGCCCGCTCATGAGTGATTGGCAGGCAAACCCTGGACAAAGTTCTGTACCGCCGCCCATGGGGCCAGCGGGAAGCGCGACGCACGCGTGCGTTGAATGCGGCCAGGTATTTGCCGTGGAAGAAATGATCAAGCACGGGGAGGCATACGTTTGCGCCAGTTGCAAACCGATTTTCATGCAAAAGCTGGCGGAAGGCGCGCGGATTGACCCGGCGGAAATGCGTTATGCCGGATTTTGGGTGCGATTTGGAGCGCTACTGGTGGACGGAATCGTTGTCGGCATTCCCATCGGCGTGGTACTGGTGCTGGTGCTTTTGGCCACCGCCTCCCGGCCGTCAGCTAATGTATTGCCGAGCGTTTTTTTCATGGCGTCTATTTGGGTGTTGGTGGCCCGGACGATCATCATGACCGTCTATGAGACCCTGATGATTGGCAAATATGGCGCCACTTTGGGCAAAATGGCGTGCAAGATCCGGGTGGTAACGGGCCAAAACGAAAGCGTGTCGTACCGGCGCGCATTGAGCCGTGCGTTTTGCAAGAACATTGCCCGGGCCAACATTTATCTGGAACTGGCGGCCTTTCTCCCCGCGGCGTTTGACAAGGAAAAGCGGGCGGCGCAGGATTTCTTGTGCAACACCCGCGTGATTTACAAATAGCCCCCCGGGCCCCGGACACCCGGCCCGGATAAATTGCCGGAATGGGCTGATTTTCCATGGGGGGTATTGATTAAGCTTGCAGTCAATCGTTATTTATTAGCTAAAAGAAGGTCGAACCCCCAACCCAGGAACCCCCATGAGCGACTGGAATTCGAATCCCGAGCCAAACCCCGTTCCGCCGCCGTTAGGAACAGCGGGCGGTGGCGCGACGCGAGTATGCGTGGAATGCGGCAAACTCTTTGCCGCCGATGAGATGATCAAACATGGCGACAGTTACGTCTGCGCCGGTTGCAAACCTATTTTCATGCAGAAGCTGGCCGAGGGCGCGCGCATTGATCCCCTGGCGTTTCGTTACGCTGGGTTTTGGATACGCATTCTGGCCTGGTTTTTGGATGCAATCGTAATGAATATATTCTCGATCCTTTTTCGGCTGGCGCTTGGCCTGAGTGCCATCCAGACCCAGGAAAGCATGGCGAGTGAGTCGGCGGGCCAGAAAATCACTGCTGGCGTGCTCGGGCTGGTGATTGGAATCGCCTATGAAGTCTTTTTCATCGGAAAGTATGGCGCCACCCTCGGCAAGATGGCGTGCCGGATCAAAGTCGTCACTGCCGACGGCGGACCCGTCTCGTACCTGCGGGCGTTGGGTCGCTGGGCCAGCAAGATCGTGAGCGCAATGATTCTCTGCATCGGGTATATCATGGTTGGATTTGACGCCGAAAAGCGCGGATTGCACGATCGTATGTGCGATACCCGCGTGATCTATAAATAATCGCGTGCACCCATGAGCCCGGCCCCCGTGAAATGTCCCAAGTGCCAGGCGCCCCTGGACGGCGGCTCGCTCAATCAGCCGGAATTGCTCCCCTGCCCCAATTGCCAAACGCCATTGCAGGTGGAAGTATATCCCGCGCTGTTCCGGCGGGTGGCGGCGGGGCGCAGCGGTGACCTGGTCGTGGTGGACGGCGAGGCGACCTGCTTTTATCACCCGGCCAAAAAGGCCGTGCGGCCCTGTGACGGTTGCGGCCGGTTCATGTGCGCACTGTGCGATTGCGAATTACTGGGGGCCCACTATTGCCCGGCCTGCCTGGAAGTGGGCAAAAAGAAAGGGAAGATCAAGAGCCTCGAAAACCGCCGGATGCTGTATGACAGTCTGGCCCTCGGCCTCGCCTTTTGGCCATTGCTTTGCTGGCCGTTGACCGTATTCAGTGCGCCAGTGGCGTTGTTCATTGCGATCCGCCATTGGAACTCGCCGCGCAGCATCATCCATCGCACGCGGATTCGTTTTGTTTTCGCGATCATCATGGCCCTGCTGCAAATTGCCGGTTGGGTGCTGCTCATTTTCACCCTGGTGAACAACCATTCCAGCAATGTCTGACTCGCAATATACCCGGCTGACCCGCGCCCACCGCCGCCTGGTGGGCGGAGGCTTGTTTTCGGTGTCGGCCGGATATTCCAGTTTGTGGCTGGGCCCGGACCATATGCTGTGTATTGATGTCAGCGGCGTAGCGGAGGAATACAAGCGTTTTTACTACAGTGACATTCAGGCAATTATCGTTAAGAAGAATTGGCGCGGGCTGGTCCGGAACATCTTGGCCTGCCTGCCACTGCTGTTCTTTCTGGCCGTGGCCGTTTTTGCGGATGACACCTTCGCCAACATTTTCTGCGGATTTATCGCGCTGATGATAGGCCTGATGCTGGGATTCAACCTTTACTTGGGAACAACTGTCACCACCTACTTGCGGACGGCGGTACAAATCGAGGAACTGCCGTCGTTAAACACGATCCGGCGCGCGCGCAAGGCCATGGCGAAATTGCGGCCGCTCATCGCCGCCGCCCAGGGGGAACTCGTGCCCGGGGAAATCGCCGAGAAATTGCCGGAGCTTTATCAGGCGGCTCCCCTCCATCTGCCGTCCGTCCCGCCGGCGGCCCCACCTCCGCTCAATCCTTGAACTAGCCGATGCCCAGCCTTGTCCACCAACGCTGCCTGAACCATGGCGAACGGGAAGCGGTCGCCCGGTGCCCGTCCTGTGGCCAATTCTATTGCCGCGAGTGCATCACCGAGCACGACGACAAGGTGATCTGCGCGTCCTGCCTCATAAAGATTAAACGCGCCGCGCCGCGCCGCAAACGGTCCCTGGCCAGCCTGGGGCGGGTGGCGGCCCTGGGTGCGGGTTTCTTGATGGCCTGGTTCTTTTTTTATCTGCTGGGCACCGCGCTGCTCACGATCCCCACATCGTTTCATGACAGCACCGCCTGGCACTCCAGCCAGGCCAAGGACGAAGAAAACCCATGAAATCTTCCGCACGCAAGGAGACCGCCCCCCGGGCGCTGGACCTCGTTGAGGAAGCGACGCACGTGCTGCGCGGCGCGCCGATCCAAGCATGGGCCAGCTATTATTTGGGGTCGCTGCCCATGGTATTGGGGTTTCTCTACTTCTGGGCGGACATGAGCCGCAGCGCGTTTGCCCGCAACCACGTGGCGGAGGCCTCGCTGGCGCTGACCCTGCTGTTTTTATGGATGAAATTCTGGCAGACGGGGTTCACGCGTCATATCCGGGCCGCGGTCGCGGCGGAACCACCACCCACCCTGGACTGGCGCCGCGGGTGGCGCATTTTTTTGACCCAATCCACATTGCAACCGTTCAGCCTGCTGCTGGGTGTGGCGCCGGTGATGGCGATGCAGGCGATCGGGAGTTTTTTCCTCGGCATGTTGTTTACGGTGCCGGTGCTGGGATTTATCCTTGTGCCCGGAATGGTGGCCTTCGCGTTGGCGCTTTTTTCCCCCGCCATTGCCTTCTTTCAAAACATCACCGTGGTCGGAAACGGGGAACCGCCATCCCTGGGCGCCGTGGTGAAGCAGGCCGGGAAATTTGCCGGTTTGTGGCGGAAGCAAAACTTGCGGGTGTTGGTTACCTTGCTGGGGTTCGCCTTCGTCGTCCTGTTCAACTGGTATATCTTTTGCATTTTGCTGCCGCAGATGGGTAAAACGTTTCTCGGGATTGAATCCGCCTATACGCGGATTGGAATACGCGGCTTGATGAATTCGACGTTTTTTGCCGCCATGATTGGGCTGGCCTATCTCAGCGTTGATCCCCTGGTGAAAGTTTACTACACGTTGCGGTGCTTTTATGCCGAATCCCTCGATTCCGGCGACGATCTAAAGGTCCGGTTGAAGCGTTGGTCGGTGGAAGCAAGGGCGGCGGCGGTTATACTGTTGGCGGGCATTTGTCTCCTCGGCGGGCAGGTGGCGGCGGCGGAGGTTGCGCCGGGCGCGGCACCGGCGGCGTCCCCCCCGGACACCACGGCCTCCACCCCGAAGCCGGCGGCAATCCCTGGCGAACCGAATGCGCGGCAACTGGACCAAAACATCAGCGAGGTCATCAACCAGGACAAGTACGCCTGGCGCAATCCCCAAGCGGAGAAATTGGACGACGACAAGGATTTGGGCGTCATCGGCCGGTTCTTCGCCGAAGTTCGGCGGACGTTGCTGCATTGGATCAATAAGATTGGCACCTGGCTAAGGGATCTGTGGGAGAAATTGTTTCCGTCGAGTGACCCCGCGCAGCGCAATTCGACGGACAGTTCCTCCTCCTTCCTGCTCGGCATGACTTTTTCGCAAACCCTGATTTTCATCTTGATCGGCGTGGTCGTGGCGGTGCTCGGCATCTTCCTCTATCGCGCCTGGAAAAACCGGCAGCGGGCGGGCGCCCCGACGCCGGCCGTCCCGATGGCCCCGGCGCTCCCCGACTTGAGCGATGAGAACGTCGGGGCGGAGCAATTGCCCGAGGACGGCTGGACGAAGCTGGCCAATGAAATGCTGGCGCGCGGGGAATATCGGCTGGCGCTGCGGGCCTTTTATCTCGCCGGGCTGGCCCACCTGGCGGGCCGCCACCTCGTAAGTCTGGCCAAATTCAAATCCAACCGGGATTATGAACGCGAATTGAACCGCCGCGGGCACGCCTTTCCGCAACTGCCACCAACCTTTGCGGAAATGGTGCTGATGTTCGAGCGCGTCTGGTACGGGCTGCATCCGGCCAATGCCGACCAAGTCGGGCGGATTGCCGAGCAAATGAACAAACTGAAAGGTACGCCGTGAGCAAACGGGTCCTGATTATGGCGCTGGTGGCGGGCGGGCTGGCGTTTGCCGCCGGCCTGTTCTGGCTCATGCAAATGCGGCTGGAGAGCGGCGTGGATTACCCGCCCTATTCCTCATTGCGCACCGACCCCCTCGGCACCATGGCCTTTTATGAGAGCTTGGAGCGAATGCCGAATTTGACGCTGCTGCGCGACTATAGCGTGGACGACCGACTACCCGCCGAGCCCCATACGGTTTACCTTCATCTCGCGGCCGACTCGTCGGAAATGGACGAAATCTCGCCGAGCCTATATTCCGAAGTGAATGGTTTTCTTGCCCGCGGCGGGCGCCTCGTAATCACCTATAAATATTCCGCCATGGCCAATATGCTGGGCGACGTGAAGGATAAAACGGCCGACAAAACGCCGCTGGCGGACAAGCCCGACGGAAAAAAATCGCCCCCGGCGGATTCCGCGACGCCCAAGAAGAAGCCCGCCCCGGGAAAATCTGATCCCGGTAAAACCACGGAGGAGAATCCCGATGTCAATTTGCTCGAAAAATGGGGGGTGACCATAGATTCCAATCCGCTGGACGTACTGGACAGCGTCATCTCTCCGGTGCCGGTGCACAAGGCGTCCCCCCTCCCCCTCCCACCGTCGCTGCAATGGCACAGTGGTTTGATCTTTACGAAACTGGACCAGGCGTGGAACGTGATTTACCAGCGCGATTCCGATCCCGTGGTCATCGAGCGGATGTTTGGGCCGGGTTCCGTCGTGCTGGTGTCGGATTCATATCTGCTGAGCAATGAGGCATTGCGCGGAGACCGGCATGCGGATTTTCTCGCCTGGCTGGTTGGGTCCGGTCGCCAGGTGGTTTTTGATGAAGCCCACCTTGGGGTGGCGGAAACGCCGGGCATTGCCCTGCTGGTACGCCAATACCATCTCGCCGGGCTGGCCGCCGGGCTGGTATTACTCGCCGGATTGTTCATTTGGAAAAATTCACCGAGCCTCGTGCCCCCGCCGCCGGAGGAAAAAATGGCGGGTTTTGTCGCGGGCAAAGATGCCGCCGCCGGATTCGTCAATCTGCTCCGGCGCAATGTTACCGATGCAAACATTCTCAATGCCTGTTTCGAAGAGTGGCGGAAATCGCCTGCGGCGGCGCGGCCCGGGCCAAAATTGGCGGAGGTCCAAGCCGTGATGGATGCGGAAAAAGCGCTCCCCGCCCGCAAACGCAACGCCGTGGCCGCCTACCGGCGCATGGCGGAAATACTTTCGAAACCCACCTTCTCCGCGGCGCCACCCGCCGCCCAACCTCCGATTCTCCCCTCATGAATACCGAACGACTCAAGGAAGTTCTCGCCCAAGCCCGCCATGAAACCGCCAAGGTCATCATTGGCCAGCATGACGTCATCGAAAAGGCGCTCATTGTCATCTTCACCGGCAATCACGCCCTCATCGAGGGCGTCCCCGGCGTGGCCAAAACACTGCTCGTGCGCACCCTGGGCAAAGTGCTGGGCTGCGACTTCGCCCGCATCCAGTTCACACCTGACTTGATGCCCGCCGACATCACCGGCACAAGCATCTATAATTTGCAGCGCAATGAGTTCAGTGTCGCCAAGGGGCCCGTGTTCACGTCGTTCCTGCTGGCTGACGAAATCAACCGCGCCCCGGCCAAAACCCAGTCCGCGCTGCTTCAGGCCATGCAGGAGCGCACGGTGACCATTGACCGCGACACCTATACGCTTCCCCCGGACTTCACCGTCTTTGCCACGCAGAACCCCATCGAGTACGAAGGCACCTACCCACTGCCGGAGGCCCAGAAGGACCGCTTCATGCTCAAAATCACCATGGGGGCACCGGACCGGGCCGACGAATTGACGCTTGCGCAACGGACCATGACCAGGGACGCGCCGGAAGCGGTGCTGGCCCAAGGCGAGGTCAAGCAGGTGGTCACCCGTGAAGAACTGGTCGAACTGCGCACTCTCCTGGGCACGATCACGTTGCGGGACGAATTGCTGGCCTACTTGGTGGACCTCGTGCGGGCCACCCGGGCGCATGAAAGCGTGTTGGTCGGCGCCGGCCCCCGCGCCACGCAATCGCTCATCATGGGGGCGCGCGCCTACGCCGCCATTTCGGGGCGCGACTTTGTGACGCCCGACGACATCAAGGTGATGGCGGTTCCCGTGTTGGAGCACCGCCTCATCCTCCGCCCCGAATTTGAAATTGAAGGTCTGGGCATGGTCGAGGTCATTCACCAAATTCTGCAACAAATTGCCGTGCCGCGATGATTGTCCCCCGGAACCGATTGCTCCTCTGGGTGGCGCTGATCGTGCTGCCCTTTGCGCTGCTGGGCGCCACCGGGCCGGCGGCCGCGGGCACCGCCCTACTCGCGGTGGCGGCACTCGGGATTGTCGTGGCCGTTGATGGCTTCGCCGCGCGGCGCAATTTGCATGGTTTGGGGGTCGAACTCCCCGCGATTGCACGGATGTCCAAGGACCGGGATGCAAAATTGGAATTGCGCGTGCGCAACGATTCGCAACAGGCGCGGCAGTTGCGCCTTGGGCTGGCGCTGCCCCGCGAAATCGAATCGTCCCAGGAAGATCTTACCGTGGCCCTCGGTGCCGCGTCAGTCTGGTCCCAGGTCGCGTGGCCCATAATTCCCCGTCGGCGGGGACGGTATCAACTCGACAAGGTTTACCTGGAAGCGAGTTCGCCGCTGGGCTTTTGGAATGCCCGCCGCGCGCTGCCCGCGAAAGCGGAAATCCGGGTCTATCCCAATTTGGTTGCCGAACGCAAGAAGATGGCGGCACTGTTTCTACACCGTGGGACCTTCGGGACCCACGCGCAGCGCCAAATCGGCAAGGGCCATGAGTTTGAAAAACTCCGCGAATACGTCTCCGGCGACAGCATGGACGACATCCATTGGAAGACGACGGCCAAGCGGGGTCGGCCCATCACCAAGGTTTTTCAAATCGAACGCACTCAGGAAGTCTATGTCGTGCTCGACGTCTCCCGCCTCTCGGCCCGGCCCGTCCAGCGCCCGGGTGATGCGCAACCCGCGCCAAGCCTGGAACTCTATTTGACTGCGGCGTTGGCGCTGGGGTTGGCGGCGGAGCAGCAAGGCGACCTGTTTGGCTTGCTGGTCTTTAGCGACAAGGTCAATTCGTTCGTGCGGGCAAAAAACGGCCAGGCGCATTACAATGCCTGCCGCGACGTGCTCTACACCGTCCAGCCCCAAATTGTGTCGCCGGATTACGATGAAGTTTGCACCTACATCCGCCTGCGCCTGCGCCGCCGCACCCTGCTGATTTTTCTGACTGCGCTCGACAATCCCGAATTGTCCGCCAGTTTCGTCAAGAACGTGGATTTAATCCGCCGCCAGCATCTCGTGCTGGTGAACATGCTGCAACCGCCGGGCGTGGCCCCGCTGTTTTCCCGCCCGGATGCGCAGACCACGGACGACTTGTATGAGCGGCTGGGCGGGCATCTCTTCTGGCAAAATTTGCGGGAATTGGGCAAGGTGCTCCAGCGGCGCGGCGTGCAGTTCAATTTACTCGGGGACGAGCGGTTTAGTGCCGACCTCATTTCGCAATATCTCCGCGTCAAACAAAGGCAATTGCTGTGATTATTGACCTCGAAAGATTTCTCGCGACCGAACGCACCTGCTGGACCGAGCTGGAAAACCTGCTCGACCGGTTGGAGGCGGACCCGGGCCGGAAACTGTCCCTGGCGCAGCTCCGGCATTTCCACGAACTGTATGAGCGCACCGCCGCTGACCTCGCGAAAATCACCACCTTCTCCTCCGAGCCGCAGACCCGCCGCTACCTTGAAAACCTGGTGGCGCGGGCCTACGGCGAAATCCACGAGACCCGCCAGCGTCAACAGCGCTTTTCCCTGAAGCAATGGTTTACGCAGGAACTGCCACGGACGTTTCGGAAGCATGTGCGGGCCTTTTGGTTGTCGCTCGGCATCACCCTGGCCGGTTGTGCCTTTGGGGGCCTGGCCATCCTGCTCGATCCTTCGTCCAAGGCTGTCCTGATGCCCTTCGAGCACCTCCAGCAGGACCCGGCCAAACGCGTGGCCGACGAGGAAAATGCGCAGGATGACAAGCTGGCCGGGCACAAGGCGACGTTCTCCGCCGAATTGATGACCCACAATACGCGGATTTCCATAAATACCATGGCCCTCGGGATGACTTATGGATTCGGCACCATCGTATTGCTTTTCTACAACGGGGTTACGCTCGGCGCGGTGGCCGCCGATTATCTCCACGCCGGGCAGGCGCTGTTTCTCTTTGGCTGGCTGCTGCCGCACGGGGTCATTGAAATCCCCGCCATCTTGATTGCTGGCCAGGCCGGTCTGGTGCTGGCCGGAGCGCTCATTGGCTGGGGTCGGCGCATTCCCCTCCGGGCCCGCTTGCGCGAGGTTTCGCGCAGCCTCGTGACCCTGATTTTTGGCGTCGGCCTGCTGCTGACCTGGGCCGGGTTTGTGGAGTCGTTTTTGTCGCAGTACCACGAGCCGGTCATCCCGTACGCGGTGAAGATTGCCTTTGGCGTGGTCGAGCTCGCCCTGCTCATCTTCTTTCTCGCCAAATCCGGCCGCACGCCCAAAGCCGCCGCCACCGCGCCGTCGCCATGACTACTTCGACGCTGCAAATTCGCACGCCGGAAGGCATTGTCTTCTCGCAGGAGATTGCGGGGCCGGTTACCCGTTTTCTGGCCTGGATGCTGGATGCGGTTTGCGTCTACGCGATTCTCTATGTCCTCACCCTTGTCTTGCGGTTGCTGAGCATTTTCAGCGACAACCTTTCGACTGCGCTGCAGGTGTTGGGCTTTTTTGTCATCAGCATCGGCTACGGCATTGCCTGCGAATGGTATTGGCGCGGGCAGACCGTTGGCAAGCGGCTCTACCGGTTGCGGGTGGTGGATGCCGAGGGCCTGCGGCTGCACTTCAGCCAAATCGTCCTGCGTAATCTGCTGCGGGCCGTGGACGGGCTGCCGCTGTTCTATTTCCTGGGCGGGCTGGTCTGCTGGTTCACGCCCAAATGCCAGCGCTTGGGCGACATCGCCGGCAACACCCTGGTCATTCACCAACCCGAACTGGCGGAACCCAATCTTGACCAACTGCTCGCTGGGAAATTCAATTCGTTGCGCGCCTACCCGCACCTTGCCGCCCGCCTGCGCCAACTCGTCGCGCCCGGCGAAGCCGCCATTGCCCTCCAGGCTGTTCTGCGGCGCGACACCTTCGATGCCGTCTCCCGCGTGGAACTCTTCGCGGAACTGGCTGGCCACTTCCGCGCCAAAGTCACCTTCCCTGCCGAAGCCACCGAAGGCATCACCGATGAGCAATTCATCCGCAATGTCGTGGACGTCGTTTACCGGTCGCGGGTCGAAAATAAACCTGCTGTAACCGCGTAGAAGCAGGGAGCGGGGAGACCGTAGACAGGAAAAAAACTTCCGTCCCGGACGACAACGCCTCGCGTAGCGAGGGCCGAAAATAACCGTGGATTTCAATCCACGGAACCAAGCCGGCACCAGAACAGCGCGTCGCGTCGCGACGCTTTAACTGGCCATCGTTCAGCTCATAGTCCCACTTCAGGTTAACTTGAACAGCCGGACCCCATCCGGCATCCAGACCCCGTCCGGCATTCCCCAGTCTCCCCTATTCCAACTTCCAGCTCCTAACTTCTAACTTCCGACGCCCGGTTGCTTCAACGCCTTTCCGATTGCGCATTCACACTACGCCATCGTCGCCAATGCAATGATGGGTTTGTTACCCTCCTGTATCCTGACTCCCAAATTCCAACTCCCCAATTCCCGATTCCAACTTCCAGCTTCCATTAGCCATTGTGCACTCTTGCGTCGGCGCCATTCGCGCAGGAGGGCCAGGGCCGCCAGGGCCGCGCCCGCCGGCACCGTGCCCGGCTCCGGCGCGACGACATAGGGCACTACTTCACCCGTGGGCAGGATAACGGCTGAGAAGTTGCCGCTGGCGCCCGTCATCCCGTTGGCTGCGTCCTGCGGGTTGACAAAGATGATTTCGCCCAGCTGCCCGCCGCTCAGGCCGGCCGGCGAGTTGCCGAAGATAATTTCGTCCTGGCCGCCGCCGCCGGCAATCGCGTCGTTCGAGGCTTCTCCTGTCCAATGGTTGATATAGAGTATCTGTCCGGGAGTCCAGCTCACCGATTGGCTGGCCGCGAAGTTGATGGTGTTGGTGGCGCTGCCGCTGCCGTTCCCGAGGGTGAGGTTCGACGTGGCAGTCAGGGTCAGCGTGTTCAGGTTGGCGGTGAAGGCGGCTTGGGCCGAGGCACTGGTGGAGTTTAGCGCATTGGTGGCCCAGGTGCCACCGTTGAGCACCAGCTTGACTCCCGCATTGAGCTGCCCGCTGGTGTCAGTCAGAAGCGTGCCGCCATTGTTGATGGTCAGTGTGTTGGTGTTACTGACACTTGGGGCGCCATTGGGCCCATTCAATTCCAGCGTGCCCGCCGACACGCTTGTGGCCCCCGTGTAGGTATTGGCGCCACTCAAGATCAGCGTGCCGCCGGCCGTCTTATTCAGCCCAACCGTCCCACCCAGAATCGCACTCACCGTGCCGCTTTGCCCGGCGTAGTCGGCGGTGCTGGTCAGCGTGCCGTTTTGAATGTTCCCGCCACTAATCGTAACCGTGCCGATATTATTCGGCGTGGTGCCGCCGAGGTCCAAGTTGCCGCCGTTTACTGTCAGGGCGGCGGTGGCAGCGCCCAGCGTGCCCGCGCCGCTGAGCAAGAGCGTGCCCGCACTCACCGTGGTCAATCCGGTGTAAGTATTGACGCCGTTGAGAATGAGCACGCCCGAGCTTAGGGTGAGGTTGCCTGCACCAACAGAATCCGTGATACTGCCGGAAACCGACGTGTTGCTCGTGCCGGAAAAGGTCACGTTATTGCCCGCAAGATCAACCGTGTCTTCCAGGATGAGTTGTGGCCCGGCGCTCGTGCCATTGTTCGAGATGAGGAGTGAACTGCCCAGAATGATCGGGGAATTAATCGTGGCAGTGCCGTTGTACGCCGCAGTCATGGTCAACGACGGAGAACTGCCGGCAAAGGTCAACGTGTTATAGGGCGGAATGCTGGTTAGCACAAAATTGAGGGGGGCGGTATTTGTATACGCATTCAGGGAATCGAAGGTCAGATTGTTCAAAACGATGTTAATCGCCAAAGTGGCGCTATCCCCATAAGTTGGGCCTGATAGAGATTTACTACTGTCGATCAGCGCTTCGGCCGCTGTTGAATTCGGAACCGCATCCGGGGACCAATTGCTGTAAGTCGCCCAAGAGGGATTATAGCCCAACCATACCATCGTCTGCGCCTCAGCGCGCGGGCCCAACGCGAGGCCCATGATTATCGCCAACAGCAACGCCAGCCACGCGCGACCGGGAAGCAAAGGGTGCCGTCGAAGTCTTGCCTCCAAGGTTGCGGGCGGCGGCACTGTCAGAAAATGACCGGGCAACTTGCTGGGATGGAAGTGGACAGCGAAGTTCATCGGACATGCTGAAATCAGCTGTCCCAAGGTTACACCCAGCACTGTAAAGGAGATATGGGGTGTAGTGCCCGCAGCGCAAAAGCGAACGGAATGGTAAAACCAGGAAGTCCGTATTCATCTTTCATCCCTCAACCTTTATCCTTCCAGTATCCGTACCCGGCAGACTAAATTTGCAGCTGTAACTTTTAGGACCCCACAAGTGGCCAAGTAGTGCCCAAGAAATATATTCAGCCTTCGAGCGCCAATCAGGCCAACGTGGTGCTTTCCATTGAAAAACAATGACTTAAAGGTGGTGGCGAATCCCGGATTTGAACCGGGGACACAAGGATTTTCAGTCCTCTGCTCTACCAACTGAGCTAATTCGCCCTGACGGAAAGGGAAGAAATTGCCGGAAAGAGGCGGTGGGGTCAAGAATGAAGCGGGGGGAAGCTAGGAGTTAGAAGCTAGGAGTTAGAAGCTAGAAGCGGGGAGCGGGGAGCAGGGAGCGGGGAGCAGGGAGCGGAATATTTCAGCTCAAGCCAGAATTGTTTGGGTTTGGCTTCTAGATTCTAGCTCCTAACTTCTCGCTTCTCGCTG
>Ga0265319_1000936_pt1 | contig 18274 bp, 19 predicted proteins | sample 4824metaG_FD_192443 | JGI IMG/M metagenome (GOLD analysis project Ga0265319, IMG submission 192443) | Rhizosphere microbial communities from Carex aquatilis grown in University of Washington, Seatle, WA, United States - 4-8-24 metaG | ecosystem: Host-associated > Plants > Roots > Rhizosphere >...
TCCCGTCCGGGGCGGTCCCCGCTGAAAGCCCGGGTGTGTCGGGCACCTGGTAGTCGCTGTAGGACGCGCCGCCCATGAAGGTGAGGCGGCTGCCGTGGTCGAGAATGTAGGACAGGTAGGTGAATGCCTTGTACTGGTCCGTGTCGTCGTGGACCGCAGACGTGCCGGCCGTGGGGCTCTCGATCCCCAGGCTGTTGTGGTCGTAGCTCGCGTCCGCGAAGTAGCTCAGGTTCCCGCTGGATCCGCCCCACTCGACGCTCGGGCGCACCGTGTCGAAGCTGCCCCCGTAGAGGGACGCCTCGCCGCCATGGTCGAAGCCGCCGGTCTTCGTCTGGATGTCGACGATGCCCGCGGTGCGGAAGCCGTACTGAGCGGGCAGCGAGCCGGTGATCAGCTGCATGCTCTGGACAAAGCGCGGGTCGAGCTCGAGGCCGAACCCCGTGATCCCCTCGGGGAGGAGGACGTCGTTGATCCTGTACTGGAGGTTGCCGTGCTCGCCCCTGACGTGCAGGTCGCCGTTCGCGGCCGAGTCCTCGGCCACTCCGGGAGCCCGCAGCAGCACCTGGTTGAAGGGCGCGTCCGCCCCCTGCGGCAGGTTGAGGATCTGCTGCTCGTCCATGATGAACGAGGTGGCGCCGAGGCTCGGTTGGATGAGCCCGCGGGTTTCGTCGAGCTCCCCCGTGACGACCATGGCGTCGAGCTCGGTGACTTTCGATGCGGCGGCCTGGCCGGGCACCGCGGGGGAGGGTGCGTCCTGGCTTCGGGCCTGGGAGGCCGCGCCGAGGGCGATGAGGGGAATGATGAGACTGCGGAAATTCATGATGGATCTGATGTGTAGCACCTGGGCATCCGGGCGGCGGTGCACCCGGGTCGCTAGCCATGCCGCAAGCGCGGCGTCGGGGACACCGGGGAGCGGCGGAACGCCGGGTCATGCGGCGGGACGGCACCCTTCGGGTGCTCGGTCCCGCCGGCCGGCGGAAGGGCTCAGGCCAGGGGCGGAGCCTGCGCGGGCAGGCGCAGGTAGCGGGGCGCGTCCGGGATCACCCGGTCGACGTGCGCGAAATCTGAGAGGCGGATCGTCTGGCCGGTGAAGGCCAGGGCGAGGAGCGACAGGGCGAGGACGACGCCCTGGGCAAAGAGGGTGACCACGCAGCCGTCGTCGGACTCATCGGCCCTCAGGCCGCTGGCAGGTCCCGCCTCGTGGCTTGCCGCCGCGGCAGCGGGGTGGCCGTGAAGGCGCTCATGGAGCTCCGGGCTTGCGGCGAGGACCGTCAGGGCCAGCACGAGCACAACGGCCAGCGAGGCGGTGACGCGCGCAAGGAGGGACGGGCGACTGTGGCTGAGGCGGAACATCGGGCCTTGAACGTCGCCAGTTTACCCTATTCGTCAACCCGGGAAGAGTGAGGCGGCGGGGAACCTTCGCCGCCGGCGGGCGACAATGGTGGGCATGAACACCCCCAAGACGAAGATCTCGCGCCGGGTCGCCGCCGCGATCGCGGCCTCCCTCTGCTCCAGCCTGTTCGCGCAAACGTTCGCGCAGACGACGCCCACGCCGACCCCTGAGCAGCCCCCGTCGGCCGGCGCGAAGGCAGGCTCCCTGACCCATCATGACCGCGCCTTCCTGAAAAAGGCCGCGGGGGCCGGCATGAAGGAGATAGACATCTCCCGGGCGGTCCTGGACCGCCTCGCCAACAGGCACGGCAAGGACCTGGCGCAGATGATGGTCACCGATCACACGGCGGCGAACGAGGAGCTCATGGCCCTCGCCGCCAGCAAGGGCGTGACGCTGCCCGCCGAGGATGTGTCGGTCTCCGCCGACTGGGCCAAGAAGACCGGCGACATCGACCGCGCGTACGCAAAGGAGATGGTGTCCGACCACGTCGGCGCGGTGAAGCTCTTCGAGAACGCCTCCCAGAGCGCCGATCCCGATATTGCCGCCTTCGCCCGGAAGACCCTTCCGACCCTGCAGCACCATCTTGCGATGGCCCAGGAGCTCGCCAAGGACGTCAACTGACCGTAAGCGTCGGCGCCCGGGGTCAGCGGGGCCCCGCCTTGCCCCCGCCCAGAGCCTCGTAGCCCGAGACGACGTCGAACAGCTCCTCGTCGATCGCCTCCTGCCGGATGCGGTGGAACGTGCGGTTCAGGCCCTCGAGTATCTCGCCGATGTTCTTCTCCGCGCGCTGCATGGCCGCGAGGCGGCTGGCGTTCTCGCTCGCGAGCGACTCGGCGCAGGCCTGGAAGAGCAGGACGAAGAGGTATCCCCGGATGAAGGACTCGAGGGCCGGAGTGGCACCCTCGATGACCTGGGGCCTGCTCTTCGTGGGCCACGGCAGCTCCACGAGGCTTTGTTGCCAGGCATGATCCAGGGGAAGGAGGCGCCTGCCCACGGGCTCATAGGCGGCTCCGGGCCTCGGCCGGTTGTGGAAGACGTAGACCTCGCCGACCTCGCCGCGTGCGCGCGCCTCCACGATCTCCACGAGGATACGGCCGACGAGCGGCGTGATCCCATAGACCGAGAGGGGAGCCTGCAGCAGGGACGCCTGGGCCATGCCTGAGTCGACCATGAGTGCCTGGACGCGCTCGCCGACCGCCCATATCCTTCCCTGGCTTCCGGGGCGCGCCTTGAGTTCGTTCACGGCGAAGTCCGCGATCACCTCGTTGAAGCGCCCGACAAGGCCCTGGTCTGAGCCGAAGATGACCGCGCCGGCAGGCCCCCTTTCTCGCGCGGGCCTTTGCGGGGGGGCTCCCGATTTGCGGAAGCAGGCGGCAAGCCCGAGCTCCACCGTCCTGTAGTAGTGGTCCAGGGAACGGACGGCCCTCTCGTATTGCCCGAGGCTCGATGCGGCCAGCGCCTTCATCGAGCGGACCACGCCCTCCAGGTCCCCGGCCCCCTCGATCCTTCGGCGCAGGCCCTCCGTTGTGCCGCTCATGACGGGGCATTCGGGCCGGGCTTTTGATCCTTCCCGGGATCTGGCCTGGCGGGGGCCTTGGGGTCGGGGGCCGGCAGGAACGGGGCGAGCGCCCTCGCGGCGATCGCAAGGAGGGCCTTTCGGTCCGCGTCGGCCAGCGTGTCGGCTGAGACGAGGCGCCCGGCGGCGTCGGGCGGGGTGGCGGACGCGGCGGCACGCAGAGCCCGCTCGGCGTCCGGGACCTTCTCGAGGGGAACGGGGTCGAACAGGCCCGCGGTGAGGGCAAGGAGCACGGCAACCTGCTCCAGCATGGAGACGGGCTGGGATTCGGGCTGCTTGAGGCAGGCGCGGATGCGCCGCCCATGGTCGATGATCCTGCGGGTGGATTCGTCAAGGCGTGTTCCGAACCTCGCGAACGCCTCCAGCTCCTCGAACTGCGAGTAGGCGAGCTTGAGGTCCCCCGCGACGGAGCGGTAGGCCGCCCTCTGGGCCTCCCCGCCCACCCGGGAGACGGATTTCCCGACGTCGATCGCGGGGAGGATCCCCAGCTCGAACAGCGTCGGGGAGAGGTAGATCTGGCCGTCGGTGATGGAGATGAGGTTGGTCGGAATGTAGGCGGAGATGTCCTGCGCGTCCGTCTCGATGATCGGCAGCGCGGTCAGGGAGCCGCCCCCGCGCTCCTTGCAGAGGTGCGTCGAGCGCTCGAGCATCCGCGAGTGGATGTAGAAGATGTCGCCGGGGAACGCCTCCCGCCCCGGCGGGCGCCTCAGCAGCAGGGAGAGCTCCCGATAGGAGCGGGCGTGATGCGTGAGGTCGTCGTAGACGATGAGCACGTCGCGTCCCGCCTCCATGAAGGATTCCGCGATGCTGGTTGCGGCATACGGGGTGATGTACGACAGGCCGGGCGCGCCGTTGCCCTCGGCGACGACGACGACGGTGTAGTCCATGGCTCCCTTCTCCCCGAGGTTCGCCACGACCTTGGCGACCGATGAGGCCCGCTGCCCGATCGCGCAGTACACGCAGATGACGTTCTTTCCCCTCTGGTTCAGGATGGCATCGATTGCGATGGCGGTCTTGCCCGTCTGGCGGTCGCCAAGGATCAGCTCGCGCTGGCCGAGGCCGATCGGGATCAGCGCGTCCACGACCATGAGGCCGGTCTGCAGGGGAACGGTGACGGGCGCCCGGTCCATGATGGCGGGCGCGGGGCGCTCGACGGGCAGGCGCCTGTCCGTGGCCACAGGCCCCTTGTTGTCCAGGGGCCTGCCCAGCGGGTCGATCACGCGCCCGAGAAGGGCGTCCCCGACGGCCACGTCCATGACGCGCCCGGTGCGCTCGACCTCGTCGCCCGCGTGCAGGTCCTCGTACTCCCCAAGCAGGATCACGCCGACCTCGCCCTCATCTACGTTGAACGCGATGCCGAGCAGGCCTCCCGGGAACCTGACCAGCTCCTCGAAGCCGACTCCCGGGAGCCCCGAAATGGTGGCGATCCCGGTGGTGACATTCGTCACTGTTCCCACCTCGCGCGGAGCGAGCCGCGGCGCATATCCCGCCCGGGCCCCGCGCATGCCGGCGAAGGCGCGGTCCACGGCGCTCTGCAGGATGTCGGGTGGCGCGCTCATCCGGTCCCGGCTATGCGACGGACCTGAGGGCGGGCGTCTCCGCAGGGCGGGGCGCCGGCGCTGCGGCCCCCGGCGGGGATTTGGCGTCGAGCAGCGCGCCGACCTGCTGCTCGAGGGATGAGAGGTAGCCTGCGATGCTCCAGGCCACCTGCTGGCCGCCTGCCGTCAGCTCGATCCCGCAGATCGGCTCGCCCGCCGTTTCGAACCGGACAGGGATGTTGGCGGAAAAGTCCTCGTTGAGGGCGTTCTGGATGGCGGCCCTCTGGGCGGGACCTAGGTCGAAGGTGCTTCGTACCAAGGCCGGCCCGGCCGGGGCCCTTAGGGCCGCGCCGAGCGCGTCCCTCGCCCCAGGGTCCATCGTGCGCAGGCGGCGCGTGAACACCTCCCCGATGCGCTCCTCGAGGCTGACGGTGGCGAGGTCCGAGAGGGTCTTTCGGGCGACTTCAAAGACCTCCGCCACGGCGAGGTGGGTGATCTCGCCGGCGAGCCGCTCGCGGTCGCCGCGAAGCGCCGCGTCCTGCTTTGCGCGAAGGTCGTCGGCCTCCTTCGCCGCCGCGGCGAGGAGGCGCTCGCGCTCGGCCTTCGCCTCGCCAACGGCCTTCGCCAATAGGGAGCTGCGCTGTTCATCGAACGCCTTGTTCTTGGCCTGGAAATCATCGCGCTCCTTCTGGGCCTCGGCCTTCCTTGCGTCGGCATCGGCGAGCTCGGCGGCGATGCGCTTCTCGCGGGCGTCGATGGCGGCGAGGACGGGCTTGTAGAGAAAGCGCTTCAGCAGCCATACCAGGATGACGAAGTTGAGCGCCTGGGCCCCGACGGTGAACCAGTTGATGAGCATGGCTTACTTCCCCCCGGCTTGGGTGATGACATGGGTCCAGAACGGGTTCGCGAAGATGAGGATCATCGAGACGACGAAGCAGTAGATTGCCGTCGACTCGATCATCGCCAGTCCCACGAAGAGAGTTCGCGTGATCGTGGCCGAGGCGTCGGGCTGCTGCGCCAGGGATGTTAGGGCGGTGGCGACGGCCCGGCCCTCGCCGAGGGCGGGGCACATGCAGCCGACGCACGTGGTGAGGCCGGCGGTGGCGATTGAGGCTACGGCGATGACGGTGTTGCTGTCCATGATGTGTCCTTTGTTGGGTCCAGTTGCGGGTTCAAGGGGTGGGCGGGGGCCGCGGCCCGGGGACGGGCTGCGGCCTGCGAATGGTGGTTGCGGCCGCGATGTAGACCGCGGCCAGCACGCTGAAGATGTAGGCCTGGACCATGCCGGTCAGCAGGCCGAGCGCCGTCATGGCGATCGGAAAGAAATAGGGGGTGATTGTCAGCAGGATGCCGATGATCATCACGCCGCTCATCATGTTCCCGAAGAGCCGGACAGCCAGGGCCAGCGTGCGCGAGAACTCGGCTATGATGTTGAACGGAAGCATGACGGGCGTGGGCTTCACATAGGTCCCGAGGTAGCCGGACCATCCGTGCCTCTGGATGCCGAAGAGAGGCACGGCGAAGAATACGCAGAGCGCCAGAGCGGCCGTGGTCGAGAGCGAGCCCGTGGGCGGCGCGAACCCGGGGATGACGGTGCAGAGGGTGGCCGTCGCGATGAAGAGGAAGAGGGTGCCGAGGAAGGGCAGGTACCTCTCCGGCTCGTCCATGCCGACCTCGCGGATCTGCTGCTCGATGGACGTGATGACGATCTCGAGCGAACACTGCCAGCGCGAGAGGGTGCGCTCGGTCGCGAGCCTGTGGGTCACCAGCTTCGCGCCCAGGGCCATCGCGAGCATCATGGCCCATGTGGTGACGATGGTCCCGTTCAGCTCCATGCTCCCATGGCGCCACAGGACCTGCTGGTCAGAGGTGAGGTTCACGGGACTCCTCCCTCTGCGGACCGCCCTGCATCTGGCTGCGGGAGGCTCGCGAGGCGCGTCACGGCGAAGCGCGCGAGGAGGAATCCCAGCAGGCAGGCCAGCATCCTCGGGAGGTGGCCGCCCGAGACGAGGTAGAAGCCCGCGACGGCGGCGGCCGTTCGCAGCAGGAGGCTGCCGAGGAACAGGAGGGCCGGCCGGCGGGACGAGAGGCCCCTGCGGATTGTCCACCATAGGCCGCCGAAGAAGATCCCTCCGAGGAGGGCGCCTGCAAGCAGCGCCGGAATGAGTGTCAGCGCGTCACGCATCCTTGTCCTTTGCGTCATCGCGCATGGCCTCGTCCTCCTGCGTGATCCAGTGCCACGCGTTGGCGCAGCCGACGAAAAGGCCGGCGGCCATCAGCACGAGCGTCCATGAGTGGGCGCCCGGATGGCCCCGGTCCAACCAGAGGCCCAGCATCGCGCCGGCGAGCGTCGGGACCGCCACGGACCAGCCGATCAGTCCCGACATGCCCAGCCCGAACCAGACACCGCGCGGCCCGCCGCTTTGCGCGGAGAGCTTTCGCGAGGCCTTCGCGGCAACCTGCCTTGCGAATTCGGCCTCTTGCCCCGGGGACGGGTCTGAGGGGTCACCGTCCATGCTGGAGCTCCGCCACCCTGCGGACGAGCCCGCCCTCCATCCTTGCGACCGCCGCCCGGACGTCCCTCTCCTGCTCGCCGACCTTCAGGAATTCGCGAGACACCGCCTCATGGAGCCGGCCGAGGTCCGCTCCCCCGATGGCACGGCGGACGGAGACGAGCACGTCCGCACCCGTCTTGACCATCACTCCCTCGTCCACCGCGACGTAGGTGACCCCGCTCCCCTCCGCCTCATACGTCAGTATGCCGGGCACGAGCGCCGCGACGCAGTCGAGGCGGTGGGGGAGCAGCCCGTATTCACCGTCGCTCGTGTCGACGACGATGCGCGAGACCCCGGTGATATCCGCGAAGATCTCGAAGGGCAGCAGGATTTTAAGGTTCATGGGCGGCCACCGGCTCGGGCTTTTTCTGCGGCTCGGGCGCCGGCTGTGCGCCTGGTTTCCTCGCCTCCCCGATGGCGCCGATCATGTAGAGCGCGCTCTCGGGATAATCCTTGAACTCGTCCCTCAGGATGCGTTCGCACCCGTCAATCGAGTCTCCCAGGCTCACGAGCTTCCCCTTGATGCCGCTGAACTGCTCCGTGGCGAAGAACGGCTGCGTCAGGAAGCGCTCGAGGCGCCGGGCGCGGGCGACCGCGCTCCGGTCCTCCGGGGACAGCTGCTCCAGGCCAAGCATCGCGATGATGTCCTTTAGGTCCTCGTACTGCGCGAGGGTGCGCCTGATGTCCTGCGCGAGGTTGTAGTGCCGCTCGCCGATGATGCCGGGCGTGGCCATCTTCGAGCTCGACTGCAGGAGGTCGATGGCGGGGTAGAGGCCCTCGCCGGCCCGCTTGCGGGAGAGGACGATCGAGGCGGAGAGGTGGGAGAACACGTGGACCGCCGCCGGGTCCGTCAGGTCGTCGGCGGGAACGTACACAGCCTGGATGGAGGTGATGGCCCCGGCGCGGGTGTTCGCGATCCGCTCCTCAAGCCCGGACAGCTCGGTCCCCATCGTGGGCTGGTAGCCGAGGCGCGACGGCATCTGTCCCATGAGGCCAGACACCTCCATGCCGGCCTGGATGAATCGGAAGATGTTGTCGACCAGCAGCAGCACGTCCCGGTGCTCATCGTCGCGGAAATACTCGGCCATTGTGAGGGCGGCATGGCCCACCCGGAACCGGCTGCCGGGCGGCTCGTTCATTTGCCCGAACACCATGACCATGCTCTGGAGCACGCCCGCCGCCTTCATGTCCCTGTAGAGCTCCTCGCCCTCGCGGCAGCGCTCCCCGATCCCGCAGAAGATGCTCACGCCCTTCTGGTGGCCGATCATGTTGTGGATCATCTCGGTCAGGAGCACCGTCTTGCCGACGCCGGCCCCGCCGAATAGGCCCGCCTTGCCGCCGCGCTCCAGCGGCATGAGAAGGTCGATGGCCTTGATACCCGTCTCAAAGATCTCGGACGTGGTGGAGCGTTCGGAAAGCGGCGGGGGCTCGCGATGGACGGTGCGCCACTGCACTCCCTCCGGGGCCGGCTGGCGGTCGATGGCGCTGCCGAAGACGTCGAACATGCGCGAGATGATGGCTTTTCCCACGGGCGCCTTCAGAGGGCCGCCCGTGTCCTCAACCGGCATCCCCCGGGCGAGCCCCTGCGTCGGAGTGAGGGCGATCCCGCGGACGCGGTGCGCGTCGATCTGCGCCAGCACCTCGATCACGATCTTTCCCCGCTCCCCCGCGCGCAGCATCGAGTAGATCGGGGGCAGGTGCCGGTCGAATCGCACGTCGACGACGCTTCCCCGCACGGAGACGACCGCGCCGATGTTTGCCGGAGTGGGTTCATACCTCATGTTCGGAGTTTTCAACGCGCGCCCCGGGTCGGGCCCGGGTGCGATGGACTCGAACCCCGTCCGGGCAGGCATAGTGCTCGATCATGCTCCCCATCCCGGGAGAATCATATGGGGTGTTGATCCCACGGCGGCCCCGGGCGGGATGCCGCGCGGGTGCGCGGCCGCCGGGGATTACACCCCATTGGCCCAGGCGGCTGGCGGGCGTACACTCTCGGACCCAAGGCGCGGGCACGCAATCTCTGCGGTCCCGCTCCGCCACGGGAGCCAGGACAATCGAATCATGCTACAAGAAATAAAAACTCTCTTCGGCGACAAGCTCGCCGCATCCGACGGCGACATCGGCCACATCCAGGACTTCTACTTTGACGACAGGAGCTGGGCGATCCGGTACCTAGTCGCGGACACCGGAACCTGGCTCACGGGGCGCCTTGTCCTCATCTCACCCATGGCCTTTGGCCGCCTCGACCAGCCGGGGAAAACCCTCCATGTGAAACTGGCCCGCAAGCAGATTGAGGGCAGCCCTTCGATTGAGTCCCACATGCCCGTCTCCCGCAGGTTCGAGGCCGAGTACCACCGCTACTACGGGTGGCCGGAGTACTGGAGCGGCGGGGCGATGGGGGGTCTTGCCGGCTTCCCGATGGTCCTGCCCCATTCCGACGAGGTGATGGAGGCCCAGCTGCGGCACAGCAGCCGGGATGACAAGCAGCTCCAGGGCGTGCGCGCCGTCACCGGATTTCACATACAGACGGTGGATGGGATGATCGGCCACGTGAGCGGCTTCCTCGTCGACGACAAGAGCTGGGTGATACGCGACCTGATCGTGGAGGCGGGTCCCTGGTACGCGGGCAAGGAGATCCGGATACCCTCCGGCAAGGTCGAGCGGGTGAGCTTCGAGGAATCGACGGTGTTCGTCAGCCTGTCCAAGGCCGACATACAGCGGACCGAGGAGGACCACGTCGCTCATGCGTCCGCGGAGAGCCGCGGCGAGGCAAGCTTCCGCGACTAGGTTGAAACCTCTTCCTCACCACTCATGAACACCTTCCCAGACAAGAATTTCCTCACGACGGGCGCGATCGCCAAGGGCCTCAAGGGCATCGGCCCGGCGACCCGGCACATGGTCCATTCCCGGACGATGGAACTAGCCCAGATCGCGGGCCGAGATAGGTCGGACGTTTCCCAGGCGGACTATGAGCAGGCAAAGCGGGAATTGACCGGCGAGTCGGACCAGGATCTCCAGGACAAGCTCCTGGAGTCGCTGCCCGAGGAGGGACGTTCGGGACTCGTCCTGGACGATGCCGGGCGGGAGGATCCGGAGCCGCCCAGCGAGGAGGCTGACGACGAGGGGCGAAACGAGAGCGCGCAGCTCGTCGAGGAGGGCCTCCAGGAGGCGGAGCACGACCTGATGCTCCAGTCCGCGCGGTCTGTCGTGGAAGCCGACAGGCGGGAGAAGAGGGGCCGCTGACGCCTGCAGTCACCGCGGCCCGGCGAGAAGCCCGCGAAGCTTTTCCAACTCCGCCTTCCGGCGAATGCGGAAACGGCGCTGTCGCTCGGCGTTGGCCTTCCGCCTTTGCTCCGGCGTCGTGCTGGGCCTTCCAGCGCGCAGGCGAAGCGGCAGTTCGACATTGTACGTATAGAGATTGCGCCGCTTGAAGGCCAGAGGCGACCTGGCAAGCGAGCTTGCGCGCAGCCTCTTGCTGCCGAGCACGTCGGAAAACCACGGCTCGGCGGCAACCCGCGATTCATCGAACGCCCATTCGGGCGGCGGCCGGCCAATATGCGATGCAACGTGTTCGGCATAGGCGGCGAGCCAGGCGTCCGCAGCTTTCCCTCCCTTGAAGCGGGCTTCCAGGATCCTCGGCTCCTGAAGGTAGGAACGTTCTATTTGGCCTCGGGATGAAAGGCGCCGCACTTCATGGAGCCAGTCCGTGAAATTCAGCCCAAATTCAGCCATGGAGTCCGACAGATCGGCCACCTCCTTCAAAGATGCGGGCCGGCGAGTCATCGTTTGCCGTGCTTGCCGACGGCCCTGCGGACAAGCTCCATGGCCGCCTCCGACAGCACATCATGTGGAAAAAAGCGGTCGTAAATCTTCTCCACCTCGGAGGGGGAGGTGATATCCATCTTGCGCAGGAGGAATTGGATGTCCTCTTGGTCTCCGGCGAAACCCGGGCGCGGCGCGCGGCACGCGCGGAGCTTCATCGCCAGGAGATAGGCGGCGGTTGGGACCGAGACCTGCAGACCCGCCCCGAACTCGTCGCCTTTGAGCCGGCGCTTGGCCTCGTTGTCCGCCAGGAAGAACCTGACATCGTCGTTGATCCAGTCTTCCGGCAGATCCTGCTCCCCGGCCACCCGCGCAGCGAGTTTCCGGGCAAGTTCCGACGGCCGGACGATCGCGTCGACATCCTTTGTGGAGTCGCGGGAGCCGTAGACCAGCGTGAAGACGGCGCCCCCGTAAAGGGATAGCTCCAGGATGGATCCCTCCGCCTGCGCCAATTCACCCAATCGCCGCAAGGCGTTGGTTATGCGTGGCTTTGATAGGGCCTCATAGGGCATTTAAAAATAGGTTACGTAACGTTTAATTGAAGTCAAATGCATTTGGCTGCGTCTGGAAAGCCGGGCTTGTGCGGCCAAATCCCGGCGGCAACCTGAGAACCGTGCCGGCACTTGCGCCCCTTTCCGAAATCACCTCGATCTCCGCGGAGATCGACGCGGTCGTTGCGCCGACGCCCCAGTTCTCGTGGCCGCTTCTCAACGAGCGGGCGGGATGCGAGCTGTGGGTAAAGCACGAGAACCACACCGCGATCGGGTCATTCAAGATCCGGGGGGCGGTCAACTACATCAACCGGCTGGTGGAGCGGGAGCCCGGGGTCCGCGGGGTGGTTGCGGCGACGCGCGGCAACCACGGCCAGGCGGTGGCCTTCGCCGCGGCCCGGCGGGGGCTCACGACCACGGTCCTCGCCCCCCGCGGGAACAGCGTCGAGAAGAACCGGGCCATGCGCGCCCTCGGCGTCGAGCTGATCGAGCACGGCGAGGATTTCCAGGCCGCGCTCGTCCAGTCGCAGAGGATCGCGGCCGAGCGCGGGCTGCACTGGGTCCCCTCGTTCCACCGGGACCTCGTCAACGGCAACGCCGTGTCGATGGTCGATTTCCTCAGGAAGGCGCCGCGGCTCGACCGCGTGTACGTCCCGATAGGGATGGGCTCCGGCATCTGCGCGCTCCTGACCGCGCGCGACGGCCTCGGGCTCTCCACGGAGGTCGTCGGCGTGGCGGCTGAGCGCGCACCCGCGATCTCGATGTCATTCGAGGCGAGGCGGCTGATCTCGCACGCGGCCACGACGCGGATAGCGGACGGGATGGCGTGCTCCACGCACAGTGCCGACGCCCTCGAGGCCATGCTCGCGGGCGCGGGGAGCATCGTGCGGGTGTCGGACGACGAGATCGAGGCGGCGATGCGCGCCTTTTTCTCGGACACGCACAACGTGGCCGAGGGCGCGGGAGCGGCCGCGCTCGCCGCGCTCCTGGGCGACCGCGACCGCGTCGCGGGCAAGCGCGTCGGCGTCGTCCTCACAGGCGGCAACGTCGACGCGGACGTCTTCGCGAGGGTGCTCGCGGCCAGCTGACCGGGACGAGGCGCGCGCCCATGAATAACCCGGCTGTTGGGGCGACGGGGGTGAAGCCGGGGCTGACCCGGGGGCAGGTCCGCCTCTACGTCGCGGGCTACGCCGTCCTCGTCGCGGGCACGCTTGGCTCGGCCTGGGCCTACCGTGTGGCCTCCCGGGACGAGCTGGGCGACGCCCTCGCGGAGCAGGCCCGGAACACGAGGGACTACAAGGGGCAGATGGAGAACATCGGGGGGAAGGCCAACGTGCTCGGGAGCGAGATGCAGGATTGGTTCGCCGGGCTCTGGCACGGGAGGAACCTGGCCTACACGCTGGCCGTGCTGACGATCGCGTCTGCGCTCCTGTGCTTCTATGTCGCTTTCGCCCTGCCCGACCTCCCGCCGTTCGGCGACGGGGAGCCGAAGGAGCCCGACCGGCCGAAGACGTGAGTCGCTGAGCTGGAGGAAACCGCCGCGCCGGCTTCCGCCCTACGAGGAGCGGAGCGCCTCCATCGGCGGGACGCGGGCGGCCCGCAGGGCCGGTACCAGGCACGCTGTCATCGCGACGACCGAGAGGAGCGCCGCCGCGCACGCGAAGACGGCGGGCTGGGCGGCGCCGACGCCGAAGAGGAGGCTCACCATCGCGCGCCCGATCAGCCAGCCGCCGATCACGCCGAGGACGGAGCCGACCGCCACGATCCGGGCCCCGAGGGAGAGGAATTGCGTCATGATCTGCTGGGGGAGGGCGCCGAGCGCCATGCGCACGCCGATCTCGCGCCGGCGCTCGGCCACGGCGTAGGCCAGGACGCCGTAGATCCCGACGGCGGCGAGAACGAGGGCGACGCCGGCGAAGATGCCGGCGAGCATGAGCGGCGACCGCCGGGAGACGAGGCTCTCGTCGAGGCGCGCCGCCATCGGCTTCAGGTCGACGACGGGCAGCTCCGGGTCGATTCGCAGGACGGCGGCGCGCAGCGAGGCGCCGACGGCGCTGGGGGGCTGCGAGGTGCGCAGCACGACGGTCATGTAGGTGCTGTTGTAATGGTAGAAGTCGAAATAGACCGCGCCGTGCGCGCGCGTCTCGGCGAGGTCCCTCGACTTGATCGGCCCGACGACCCCGACGATCGTGAACGCCTCCTCCTTCTTGTCCGGCACCCCGTTGTAGAGCCGGTGGCCGAGCGGGCTCTTCCCGGGCCAGTAGAGGCGCGCCACGTCCTCGTCGACCACGCACACGCGCTGCGCCCTCGAGGAGTCGTCGGCATTGATCACGCGGCCCTCGCGAAGCGGGATGCCGAGGGCCGCGAAGTAGTCGCCCGTGACGCCGCTGGTGAAGTGGGTCTGGATCGACTTGCCGGGAATCGGAGGCTGCCCCTCGATGCTGACGGCGTTGTCGTTCTGGTTGCCGTCGAAGGGCCCTCCCGTCGAGAACCCGACGGCCGTCACGCCCGGAAGCGCGCGAAGCTCCTGGCCCAGGCGCTCGGAGAACGCGAGCTGGGTCTTCTGCTCCTTGTAGCGGGCGTACGGAAGCGGGATACTTCCCGAAAGGACGTTCTCGGGGCGGAATCCGGGATTCACGGCGAGGACCTTGGAGAAGCTGAGGGCCAGAAGGCCCGCGCCCACGAGGAGCGTGAAGGCGAGGGCGAACTGCGCCACGATCAGCGCGTGGCGAAGCCTGTGGGCCGAGCGCGTCGTTGTGCCGCCGCGGGACTCCACGGAGAGCGCCAGGGCCAGGTTGCCCTGCAGCGTGTGCCAGAGCATCGGCAGCGCGAGAAGCAGTCCGGTGAGGACCGAGGCGGCGAGCGCCACGGCGCAGACCTCGCCGTCGAGCGCGTAGGTCCCGAAGTGGGGGAGGTCGTTGACCCCGAGGGACTCTAGGCCGCGCAAGCCGGCCCATCCGAGGCCCAGGCCGAGCAGCCCACCGACGAGCGAGAGCAGGAGGGTCTCGGTCACGAGCAGCCGCGCAATCTGGAGGCGGCCGGCGCCGAGGACCTGCCGCACCGAGAATTCCTTGGCCCGGGCCGTGGCGCGGACGAGGAGCAGGTTCGCGAGGTTGACGGTCCCTATCAGGAGCAGGAAGAGCACGCCGGCCTGAAGCAGAAGGAGCATGGGACGGGTCTCGGCGACATAGTCCTTATGGAAGTCGGCGACGGTCGTGTGGAATCCTGCGTCGATGACGAGCTTCACATAGGGGTCGCTCTCGAGGCCGTGCTTGTTCACGGCGTCGACCTGGGCCTGCGCCTGCGCCAGCGTCGATCCGGGGCGCAGCCTGGCGATCATCGACATGTTATTGCTGTGGCGCTGGTTGGCCTTCTTGTCGTCGTCGCTGAAGCACAGCGGCGTCCACAGCTGGGCCTTGGACGTGCCGAACCGGAAGTCGGCCGACATGACGCCAATCACGGTCTTCGCCGTGCCGTCCGCCCGGACCTTCCTGCCGATGACCTTGGGGTCCGCCCCGTAGTCCTGGCGCCAGAGGGCATTGCTCAGGACAATTACGTCGTCCTTTCCGTAGACCCCCTCCTCCTCGGCAAAGGTGCGGCCGAGGGCCGGCTCAACGCCCAGCACCCTGAAGAACGAGGGTGTGACCGACATGGTCGCCACTCGATCGGGCGATCCCGCCTCACCCAGGGTGACACCCCCGTCGCGGTAGGCGCCGGCCTCGGCGAAAGCCGCCACCCCGGAGCGGCGTTCGAGGTAGTGGGGGGGCGACGCCCCCGAGCGGTCCACGCCGGCCTTGGGGTATTGATTGAATACTATAACAATTTGCTCCGGATGGGGATAGGGAAGCGGTTTTATAAGGACGGCATCGACGACGGCGAACAGGGCGACGTTGGCTCCCAGGCAGAGGGCGAACGTGAGGAGCGCCGCCGCCGTGAAGGCCTTGTCGCGGGCAAGCCCGCGAAATGCCAGCCTCAGGTCGCGCAGGACGGGGTCAAGGAAGGGCATGCCGGGTGTATAACCCCACGTGCGGACAATAAGTCGCAAATTTTGTAACCCACGATCGAAACCGGCGTCTTCTGACCTGCCCAGCACCCTCGCACGGACACTTGACGGGTCCCGGGCGAATACCCTTGAATCAGCATTTCATCCCTAACACCAAACGCATGAACAGCCTACTCCGCCGCTCCCTCATTCCCGCCCTGGTTGCCTGCCTCACGCTGTCGGCTCGCCTTTCCGGCGCCGACACGCCGGCCGCGACGCCCGCCCCCGTCGCTAGCCCGGCCGCAAACGCGGCCGCAAACGCGGCCCCCGCTCCCGGCCCCAAGGTTGTGCCGTTCACACTGCCGAAGAACCTCGAGGGCGTCGTCACGCTCGAGGAGTACACGAGCTACTTCAAGTTCATGCAGTCCCTTCAGCAGGATCCCGAGATCAAGGCGCTGAACGATCAGGCTCGGGCGAAGATGGCCGAGTTCAACGAGCTCAGGAAGCAGTCGGGCGCCGCCCAGCAGAAGGCGATCAACGCCAATCCTGAGATCAAGGCGATCATCGACCGGATGAGGAAGGGCAAGCCGAAGCCCCCGGCTGCGCCGGCCGCCGGTTCGACGGTTGCTCCGGCCAAGGCTCCCGCCGCGGCGGCGACCCCCCCGACTCCGACCAAGCCGTAATTTCCGTCCGTTGATAATGGGCAGAGGATGGAGGCTCGCTCCCTTTTCCGCTCCGTGTTTCACAGGCATCGCTTCGCCGCGATGCCTGTTTAGTTTCCGCCCGCGGCGCCGTCGAGCCTGCGGATTGCCTAAGACATTGATTACCAGTCTATAAATTGGCAGTCCCATACGTAGTTCTCCCGGTTGAATAAAAGCCATGTTCAGTGGATGCTGATCCCATCGATTCCGTGACCCGCTCCGTCAAAGTCGCCCCCCGCTTCCTCTTCCCGCTTCTCGCAGCCCTGGCGCTGGCCGTGGCGGGCACGAGGGCGCGGGCGCAGACTGCGACCGACATCGACGGACTCTACTACACCGGCCTTACGTCGACGGGGGCCCTCCAGGCCGCGGGCGGCACGGACGCCCACTGGACAGTGGCCTACGCCTCGACCAATGGCGGCGGCACGGAGAACACGGCGTACGAGGGCGCGGCTTACGTGATCAGCCCAAGCAGCATCGCGGGCTCGGGCTACACGCCCAATACCACCAACGCCCAGTGGATCACGGCCCCGGGCGCGACGGATTCGGCCGGCAACAACCCGAACACCGGCGGGGACTTCCTCCCGGGCAACGGCAACTCGGGCGGCACCGAGGGCATCTACATCTACACGCTCGCCTTCACCATCACCGGCACGGGCGCGGCGGGAACCGTCGTCAACAGCGCGAACAGCAAGATAAAGATCACGATGACCCTCGCGGCCGACGACCAGTACTCGGTCTACGTCAACCCGACGGGATCCAACCCCACGCCCGCGGCCACGAAGGGCTCGGCGTGGAACAACACGTCCCAGATCACGCTCCAGAACTACGGCGCCGGCGGCGCGAACAACTCGGTCTTCAAGATCGGCGTCAACTACATCGTTATCGAAGTGGACAACACGAACAGCATCAACGGGACCAGCAACAGCACGCAGATCAACGCGAGCGGGCTCCTGGTCTACCAGACGTCAGCGGCCACGATCAATGGCGCGCCCATCCCCGAGGTAGGGACCTTCCTGCCCCTGCTCGGCGTGATCGGCTGCTACGGGCTCGTCGCCTTCCGCCGCCGCCAGACCTCGCTCCTGCCCGTGCGCGCGTGAGCCGGGCGGACCGGCGAAAGCGCCGTCTTGCGTCTGGCCGCGCCCTCTGAGAATAGGGGCTGTCCATGAAGCCGCCTGCAACGCGCTGCACCGCCTTTCGCGCGCTGCCGTGGCTCGCCAAGATAAACGCCCTCGGCCTTAGCGCCGCCGTGGCCTTCTTTGCCGCGCTGCTCTGGCCGCTGTGGCTCCACGACGACAACCTGACCCACGGGATATTCCTGCCGGTCCTGGCGGGCATCCTTGTCATCGAGAGCCGCCGGGACCCGAGCCCCCGGTTCGCGCGGCCGGGGCCCGCGACGGCCTCGATCGGCGCGCCGCTGGCCGTGGCCGGGCTCGCGTGCTACGTGCTCGCCATCATCTACGCCGCGGCGCTCGGCTGGAGCCACTCGCTCGCCGAGTTCATGCTCGCCGCCGGGCTCGTCCTGGTTCTGGGCGCGGCGTGGCTCGGCTTCGCCGACCAACGGGTGCGCTTCATTCCGCTCAACTGGCCCGCGGCGGTGGCGGTGGCCCTGTGGATCTTCGCTGCGCCACCGCCGCCCGGAACTTATGCGAGGCTCGCCTTCTTCATGCAGACCCTGGTCACCGACGGAGTGGTCCGCGTTCTCGGCACATTCGGGATAGCCGCCTACCAGAACGGGAACGTCATCGAGCTCGCGCGCACCAGCGTCGGTGTCAGCGAGGCCTGCAGCGGCGTCCGCAGCCTCATCTCCTGCACGGTCGCGGGGCTGTTCCTGTCGGCGGCGCTCGTGCGCCGCCCCCTCAACCGGGCGCTCGTGATCATCCTTTCGCCCGCGATCGGGCTCGCCATGAACTTCCTGCGCTCGCTGCTCCTCACCCTGCTCGCCAACGCGGGCGTCGATATCGAGGTCCACTGGCACGACGTCACGGGCGGTTCCATCCTCGTGGGGACGACGCTCCTTGTCGCGGCCCTCGGTTTTTGGCTCCGCCGACGCGAGGCCGCGCCCGCGGCGGCGCCGGGAGACGGCCCCCTTGACGCACCGGGCCGCTCGCTCCTGCAGGTGGTGCTCGCCGGCGCCTTGGCGCTCGCCGGCGGGCTGACCTGCCTCATGGTCATCGGCGGCCCGGGGCTCAGGCCCCGCGCCCACCAGGCTCCCGACC
>Ga0265319_1000937_pt1 | contig 18272 bp, 19 predicted proteins | sample 4824metaG_FD_192443 | JGI IMG/M metagenome (GOLD analysis project Ga0265319, IMG submission 192443) | Rhizosphere microbial communities from Carex aquatilis grown in University of Washington, Seatle, WA, United States - 4-8-24 metaG | ecosystem: Host-associated > Plants > Roots > Rhizosphere >...
ACCGGCGCCGCGGACAAGGGCACCTGGGTTCGGCTGCTCCAGCCGCCGATCGAAGGCCGGCTCACGCTCGGTTTTCAAGGACTCAAAGTTGGCGACCACGTCCACGTCAAACTCATCCATACCGATGTCCAACGCGGTTTCATAGATTTCGGCCGCGCCTGACGTTGCCCGGACGGGATGGCTGCCCGTGCGGTGCCCAGTCGCGGCGGCGGTTCAAATCCATCAGCTTGATTCTGCCGGTTGGAAGTGAAATCCCACCACTGGTGCTTCACAAACTGCATCTGCTAGCAGGTCGGGTTATACCCCATAGCCGGCCTTTGGTTGTCCAGCGATGCTTACAGCATGAAACCAAGCAAGTTTTCACCCTGCGCAGACCAGAAGCTGGCCAGGGTTGCAAAAAAGGCCTCCCGTTTCGGTTTTAGTAAAGGAAAAACAATTTTTGCACCATCGCCGGAGGCGGCTGCCCGCCGGCCCGGCAGCATCTATAAATTCCAAGGTTCGCAGTCCGGACATGAATCGAAGCCATGGCTGGAGGCCGAGGCACAATTGATCGACGGAGTTGAACGCGAATCTCAAATGCATCCGGGTTCGTCACTTTTCATTACCGAACATTAAACAGTCATTTTTATATGAAACACCACAAATTATCCAAATCCGAATCCGAGATCATTGGCCTCGGGCCAACATCCGTCGCAGGCACGGACAAGAATGAAACCAATTTCACACCCTCGCCGGACGAGGTGGCCAGAAAAGCTTACTTTGCATATGAGAATGAGGGTTCTCAGCCCGGCCACGAGGTGCAGCATTGGCTTAAGGCAGAGGCGGATTTGATCGCGGAACGCAATCTCACCCGGGTTCACGGTTTTCATAACCGGACATAGAATAATTTTCCACGCGAAAACATGAACATACCCATCATTGACCGGGACCTGTCCAAGCAGGCGCCGCACAGTCCGCGCGAACGCATCGGCGGATTCGCCATCGCGTGCCGGGCCGTGGACAAATGCCGCGCCAGTCTGGCGGGCGTGCTCGGCGAATATCACTACGATTGTCCGCTGGACAACCAGCTCTTCAGTTTCAAGGGCGTCACGGCTGACCAGTTCAAAGCCGCCGTCAAGGTCGCGAAAAATTATGACGACGTCGGCATCTGGCTGCTGGCCAACGGCACGGCGAAGACGCCACCGGAAATCGAGGACTGGTCGGACGATCAGGAAGCCGGCAGCCCGATGAAAAATCCCGAGAAACGCGCCCGCTTTATTGAGAACTGTCATCGGCTCGGGCTGGATCCGGACAAGACCACCACGTTTGACTGGTTGGAAGCAGATGATCGTTTCAGTTTCCGCAGTGCGACCGAATAACCGTGTTTAACCAGACAACCGCCGGGCGACCACGAAGAATTAATTTATGAAAGATCACACCAACAAAGTTGCGGTCCCGCCACAAACGCCGGTTTTTCCGCAAACCCTGCATGAGCTGCGGCCCCCTCACGATAAACCCATGCCCCATCCAAAACCCAAAAAGCGGGACAACATATTTTCCAAATCCCGCGACGTGCGCGAGGATCGCGGCACGCGCGAAATAAAAACGTCGCACAACGACCAAACCTTTCACGCGCGGTAATTTTTTAATTTATGAAAACAAATCCACTCAAAGAAGGTGCGCTGACTGAAAAATCCGCCGGTCTCGGCACGGTTACCCGCAAGATGGTACGGGCCCGGGCGGCGGAGTTGGCGGTCATTGACGGTCACTTGTCGAGCGACGCGACCAAGTCTCATTTTGCGCAGGCCAAACGGGAATTAACCGGCGAACCGGATACGGATCCCAAAGACGCAATTCTTGAATCCGCACCCGAGTCGGAACGCTGGGATCCGGTGCCCGGCTCCACGGGGCGAAAAGTTCCGGCAACGCCGAGCGAAGATGAAGACGATGAAGGGCGAAGTGACAAGGAAAGGCTCGTCGAAGGCGGCATCGCCGAAGCCGAGATTGAGCAAAGTTTCCAAGCCGCCAAAGCGGCTGCCAAAAAGGATTCATGAGTCCGCCGGCAGTTCACGTTCCGCAGACGGGTCCGGTCGCACCCGTTCCGTTTGTGCCGGATTCAAGCGCCGACCCGGTTCAACCGCTTTATGCCCTCATTGAACAACAGCCCTTTTTTAAAGGATTAAATCCCGGGCAGCTTCAACTGCTCGCGGCTTCGGCCTTGGAAATGAAATTTGAAACCGGTGCGACCATTTTTGAGGAGGGAAGTCCCGCCAACCGGTTTTATCTGATATTAACCGGCCGGGTGGAGCTGGCATCGGAAATGGAAGACCGGAATGTGATTCCCATTCAAACGCTTGGGCCGGGCGACGACTTGGGCTGGTCCTGGCTTTTTCCTCCCTATTACATGCATTTCAGTGCGCGCGCCCTGGAGCCTACCACCACGATATTTTTCTATGGGACAAGGCTCCGCGAACAGTGCGAGCAAGACCACGAACTGGGCTACCAGGTCATGAAACGAATCGCCGAGGTGGCGACCCAATCACTCCGGGTCACTCAGCGGCGGTTAATGCAATACATTGACAAAAATATTCCTGGGCAACCATGAAACCGCGATGCCCGGCTTCGAGACCGCGCGGACGCATTCATCGGCGTTTTACCGGGGCAAATGTTGGCAAGAGGGTGGTCAAGCCGGGTTGAGCCTTTCCGCGTGATGTGCTGGTCGTTTCACTTGTAGCGCTGCCCGGTGCGCGGAAGTGCGGGATATGAAGCGGGAATGATGAACATGATCCACTGGCTGCATTCTTTACTGCCTCATATTCCTCATTACGGATATGTGCTGGTGTTCATCGTTGCGTTTTTGAACAACCTCGGCGTTCCGCTGCCGGGAGAAACGATTTTATTGGGGGCCGGATTTGTTTTGGCGAAAACCGGGGATTCACCGTGGCAGCCCGTGGCGGCTGGAACCCTGGCCTGCTTTTTGGGCGGCCTCTTCGCCTTCGGGCTGGGGCGGCGGCTGGGACAGGCCCGTCTGGAACAATTCCACTGGCTTCATCTCACACCGGAACGGATGCAGTGGCCGGAGCAGTTTTTCACACGTCATGGCGCCAAGACGGTTTTTATCGCACGGTTCATCTTCCTTTTTCCTCCCGTCATGGTGAATGTGCTGGCCGGCATGTCGAAAATGCGATGGCGCACCTTTCTGTTTTACAATGTCACGGGATCGGCGGCTTATGCGACCACTTACATCCTCATCGGATATTTTCTTGGAAAGCAGTGGAAACTGCTCGAAGCCTGGTTGGGCCCCACGGCGCTTTACCTGATGCTCGGGGGAGTGGCCATCATGGTTTTCACCGTGCTTTTCAGGCACCCGTTGGCGGGTTATTCGGCGTGCCTTATTGCCAGAAAGCATCCGCCGAAATAAAGGATGGTGGGTGAACCTCCGCCGGTGCCGGCTAAGGCCTGGTTACAGTTTTGCCCGGCCTCTCCTCCGTAATCAATGAATTTCAGTCACCCAGCCCATGATAACCGTAACCCGGAATATTTTTCATAATGACCGTCATCAAGTTGGCGCGAACCGTGAGGGCCTCCGTATCCCCATCCAATAAAAACGAATTGATCGTAACCGAAGATTTCTCGGGCAGGAGTCGTCGCGATGAAAAAACCAACATGCGCTGGGGCGGGTTTTGTTTGCGTTGAAGGACAGTGCCGGACGGTTTCCGGGTTTGCGAGAGGTTGCCTTTTTTCATGACACTACAATTAAGACGAAATGCCGTGCGCGCGCCATGGGGTGTTCACCCCATTCGTTTCTTCACGTCCAACTGCTACGGTTGCAGGGTGCATCAATTCATGAAAACCAATGCTTACGCAGTCCAAAGCGCCACGACGTCGCTCGCGCCGTTCAACCTCCAACGCCGCGATCCCGGCGAGCACGACGTGCAAATCGAGATTCTTTACTGCGGCGTCTGTCATTCGGACGTGCATACCGCCCGCAATGAATGGCAGGGCACCACGTATCCCTGTGTGCCCGGCCATGAAATCATCGGACGCGTCACGAAAGCCGGCGCGCACGTCAGGAAGTTCAAGGAAGGCGACCTCGCCGGCGTGGGTTGCCTGGTGGATTCCTGCCGCGTTTGTGAAAGCTGCAAGGAAGACCTCGAACAGTTTTGCGACCAGAGCCCGATATTTACCTTCAACAGTCCGGATAAACACAGTGGCGGCGTGACTTACGGCGGTTACTCCGGGAGCGTGGTCGTGGATGAAGCCTTTGTGCTTCACATCCCGAAGCATTTGAATCTCGCCGCCGCCGCACCGCTCCTTTGCGCCGGCATCACCACTTATTCCCCGTTGCGTCACAACCAGGTCGTCAAAGGCCAGAAAGTGGGCATCGTGGGACTCGGCGGACTGGGTCACATGGGCGTGAAGCTCGCCAAGGCCATGGGCGCGCAGGTCGTGGTCTTCACCCACACGCCGGACAAAGTCAAGGATGCCTTCCGGCTGGGCGCGGATCAGGTCGTCAATTCGAATAATCCCGAAGAGATGAAGAAACATCTCAAAAGCTTTCATTTCATCCTCGACGCGGTGGCCGCGCAACACGACATCAATGCGTATCTCCGGCTCTTGAAACGCGACGGCACTCTCACACAAGTCGGTTTGCCCCCCAAGCCGCTGGCCGTTCAGGTCAGCAACCTCATCCATGTCCGGCGCAATTTCAACGGCTCGCTCATCGGCGGCATCAAGGAAACCCAGGAGCTGCTGGATTTTTGCGGCAAGCATAATATTACCGCCGACATCGAGCTCATCCCCATCCAGAAAATCAACGAAGCCTACGACCGCGTGGTCAAGGACGACGTGAAATACCGCTTCGTCATTGACATGGCTTCGTTGAAAAAAGGTGCCTAAACCGGATTGATATCAATTATGCCTGCTCAACAACTCTTTCAGCCATTCCGGCTGAAATCGCTGGAACTCAAGAACCGGATTGTCATGGCTCCCATGACGCGCTCGTTTTCTCCCGGCGGCGTGCCCGCTGCAAATGTGGCGGATTATTATGCGCGCCGCGCGGCAGGGGAAGTCGGCCTGATTGTGTCCGAAGGCACGGTGGTCAATCGCCCCGCGTCATCCAATGATCCCAACATCCCCCGTTTTTATGGCGAGCAGCCGCTCCGTGGATGGAAGGCCGTGATTGACAAGGTGCATGCCGCCGGTGGCGTCATGGCCCCGCAACTCTGGCACATGGGCGTGGTCGCTCCCAAGGATTCCGGCTGGCGGCCGGCGGCCCCGTTTGAAGGCCCGTCGGGCTTCGTCGCGCCCGGAAAAATCGGCGGCGTTGCGATGACGGAACACGATATTGCCGGGACGATCGGGGCGTTCGCGCAGGCGGCCGTGGCCGCCAAGGCGCTGGGATTTGACGCGGTCGAGATTCATGGAGCACACGGGTATTTGATTGACCAGTTCTTCTGGCATCCCACCAATCAACGCAACGACCGTTATGGCGGCCAGAGTCTGGCGGAGCGCTCCCGATTCGCCGTGGAACTGGTTCGGGCCGTCCGCACCGCCGTCGGCCCGGACTTTCCGATTTGTTTGCGCATCTCACAATGGAAACTTCAGGATTACACCGCCAAGCTGGCAACGACGCCGCAAGCGATGGCAGCCTGGCTGGTGCCCCTGGCGGAAGCGGGAGTTGACATCTTTCACTGTTCACAGCGCCGCTTCTGGGAGACCGAATTTCCCGGCTCGGATTTGAACTTTGCCGGGTGGGCTAAAAAGCTGGCCGGTAAACCAGCCATCACGGTGGGTTCAATCGGGCTTTCCGGAGACTTTCTGGCCGCCTTCAAGGGAGAAGCCTCGACACCCAGCTCTTTGGATGAACTGCTTCGTCGTTTCGACCGGGGAGATTTTGATTTGGTGGCGGTAGGCCGCGCCCTGCTCGCCGACGCGCGGTGGGCCCGGGAAATTCACGAGGGGCGATCCTCCGAACTGATCGGTTTCCGCAAAGAAGCTCTCGCCACTCTTTCATAGTCCTGATGCCATGAGCAACGTTGTTCTCGAAATCGAAAACATGACCCGCCGCTTCGGCGCGTTCACGGCGGTGGATGCGCTGACGCTTTCGGTCAACGCCGGCGAAGTCTTCGGCCTGCTCGGCTCCAATGGGGCGGGCAAGACCACCACGATCAAGATGCTCACCACGCTGTTGCCGCCCACGTCGGGCGAGGCGCGCGTGGCCGGCTTCTCCATCACCACCCAGGCGGTCGGTGTCCGCCGTGCCATCGGTTATGTGCCGCAGGCGGTCTCCGTGGACGGTTCGCTCACCGGTTACGAAAACCTGCTCATTTTCGCCAAACTCTACGACCTGCCGCACCGCGAGCAGCCCGCACGCATCAAGGAGGCATTGGAGTTTATGAACCTCACGGCCGATGCCGGACGCCTGGTGAGTGAATACTCCGGCGGCATGGTCCGCCGCCTGGAAATCGCCCAGTCCACCTTGCATCGCCCCAAGGTGCTTTTCCTCGATGAACCGACCGTCGGGCTGGATCCCATTGCGCGTGACGCAGTCTGGAAACATCTCGTGGATATGCGGGCCAACTACGGCACGACGTTGTTTTTCACCACTCATTATCTGGAGGAGGCGGAAAGCCATTGTGATCGCATCGCGATCATGCACCTGGGCAAGGTGGCGGCGCTCGGCACGTGCCGGGAACTGGAATCCTCGCTGGGCACCGGTCATACATTGAATGACGTCTTTGTCCACTATGCCGGTAATGCGCTGGATATAGGCAACAACTTCCGCGCCGTCTCCGCCGAACGCGCCACGGCCCTGCGCCTGGGTTGATTTATGACCGCAACATTTATCCACCCGTTCACCAGCTTCATCGAGAAGACGCTGGTCATCACCGAATTTGAGTTGCGCAAGCTGCGCCACGATTTCACGGAACTGGTCACCCGCGCGCTTCAGCCCGCACTCTGGCTGCTCATCTTTGGACAGGTGTTCTCGCGCAGCGGGATGATGCACACGGGCAATATTCCCTATCTGGACTTCATTGCTCCCGGCATCCTGGCACAAAGCGTTCTCTTCGTGGCCATTTTTTACGGCATCAACGTCATCTGGGAGCGCGACCTTGGCATTGTGCAGAAATTTCTCGCCAGCCCTACTCCGCGCGCCGCGCTGGTGCTCGGCAAGGGCTTCTCCGCCGGTTTCCGCACGCTCTCGCAGGCGGCCATCGTTTACGGGCTCTCCCTGTTGCTCGGGGTGAAGCTGAATTGGAGCCTGCTCGCGCTCCTCAACGTGCTGATCATCGTGGTCCTGGCCGCGACGCTGTTCTCGACGTTTTCGCTCATCATTGCCTGCATTGTGAAGACACGCGAACGGTTCATGGGCGTCGGCCAGGTGCTGACTATGCCCCTGTTTTTTGCCAGCAACGCGATTTATCCCACCGACATCATGCCCGGCTGGCTGAAAACCATTTCGCATTTGAATCCGTTGACCTACGTCGTGGATGCCCTGCGCACGTTCATGCTGGCCGGCAGCACGAGCACGTTCGGTCTGGGTTTTGACTATGCGATCATCCTCCTGACCACGACCATCCTGGTCATTATCGGCGCGCGATTGTATCCCCGTCTGGCCACCTAAAACCCGGCAGCAAATGCGTGTGAATACTCGAACCAAAACCGCCCTTTCAGGGACGCCGAAACGCGTCGGCATCGCCGCCGACCATGGCGGTTACGAGTTGAAGGAATATCTGGCCGGAAAATTGCGCGAAGCCGGTCATGCAGTGGTTGACTTCGGCGACGGACGGCCAAAGGAGCAGGATGACTATCCGGATTTCATCGTGCCGCTGGCGCGCGCGGTGGCCGCGCTGACGGTGGATCGCGGTGTCGGCATTTGTGGCAGCGGAGTTGGGGCATCCGTTTGCGCGAACAAGGTGGCGGGAGTTCGGGCCTGCCTGATTCACGAGATTTATTCGGCACATCAAGGCGTCGAGGACGACGATTTAAACCTGATCTGTTTTGGCGGACTGGTCGTCGGCCATGCCCTGGCCTGGGAATTGTTGCAGACCTTTCTCGCCGCGAAATTCACCGGGGCTGATCGTCATTGTCGCCGATTAGCCAAAGTGGCCAATTTGGAAAACCAATCATGAGCGCAGCCAATGTTATGACCTCCAAACCCATACCCGTTAGAAACTCAAAGAATTATAACCTGCCAACAGAAATTGAAGGGTTCGATTCCCTGGCGGAGCTGGCCCTGGATTTACGCTGGTCGTGGAATCACGCCACCGATGATGTGTGGCGGCAGCTGGATCCCACGCTGTGGGATTTTACCCAAAATCCCTGGGTGGTTCTGCAGACCGTTTCCCAGGACAAACTAAAAGGCGTTTTGGCCAATCCCACCTTCCGCAAGAAGATTGATGACCTGTTGCAGGCCAAACGACAGGCGGCGGAGCTGCCCGCATGGTTTCAGAAAAACCATCCGCAGTCGCCCCTGAAGTGTGTCGCGTATTTCAGCATGGAATACATGTTGAGCGAGGCGCTGCCCATTTACTCGGGCGGGTTGGGAAATGTGGCCGGCGATCAGCTCAAAGCCGCCAGCGACCTGGGCGTGCCGGTGGTCGGTGTGGGGCTGCTCTACCAACAAGGCTATTTTCGCCAGGTAATTGACAGGGACGGGGCGCAACAGGCCCTTTATCCGTATAACGACCCCGGACAGTTGCCCATCACGCCGTTGCGCCAGGCGAATGGCGAGTGGTTGCGATTGGAGATCACCTTGCCCGGCTATTCGGTCTGGTTGCGCGCCTGGGAGGTGCAGGTCGGCCGGGTGAAGCTTTACCTGCTGGACAGCAATGACGCGGCAAACTTTCCCGCGCATCGCGGAATTACCAGCGAGTTGTATGGCGGCGGACCGGAGTTGCGGCTCGTGCAGGAAATGGTGCTGGGCATCGGCGGCTGGCGGCTGCTCGCCGCCCTGGGCATCAAGCCGGACGTTTGTCACTTGAATGAAGGTCATGCCGCGTTTGCCGTGTTGGAGCGTGCCCGCAGCTTTATGCAGGAAAATGCGAAGTCCTTTGAAATTGCGCTGGCCGCCACGCGGGCGGGGAACCTCTTCACCACTCACACGGCCGTCGCCGCCGGGTTTGACCGCTTCACCCCGGCGCTCATCGAACAATACCTCGGTCATTATGCCACGCAGAAGCTTGGCATCACCCTCCGTGATTTTCTGGCCCTGGGCCGCCAGAATCCGGACGATGCGTCGGAGAGTTTCAACATGGCTTACCTGGCCGTCCGGGGCAGCGGATCCGTGAATGGCGTGAGTCGCTTGCATGGGCAGGTCAGCCGGCAATTGTTTTCGCCGCTGTTTCCCCACTGGCCGGTGGACGAAGTGCCCGTCGGCTATGTGACCAACGGAGTTCACATGCCGACCTGGGATTCGGCCGCCGCGGATGAGCTTTGGACCAAGGCTTGTGGCAAGGACCGCTGGCTGGGGAAGCCGGAAAATATGGAGCAGGACATTCGCTGCGTCACCGACGACACCCTCTGGCAATTTCGGCTCGCCACCAGCAAATCGCTTGTGGAGTACGCCCGCGACCGCCTGGCCCGGCACTATGCCGCCGCCGGTGCGTCGCCCGGGACGGTTGAGGAGGCAAAACATTTGTTTGATCCCAACGCATTGACACTGGGTTTTGCGCGGCGCTTTGCGACCTACAAAAGACCAAACCTGCTGCTGCACGACCCGGAGCGGCTGTTGCGCCTGTTATCCAATCACGAGCGCCCGGTGCAACTCATCATTGCGGGCAAGGCGCATCCGGCCGACCTGGCAGGACAAGCCCTGATTCAGAAATGGATCCAGTTCATTCGCCGACCGGAGGTCCGGCCGCATGCGATTTTCCTCAGCGATTACGACATGCATCTGACCGGGCGCCTGGTGCAGGGGGTGGATGTCTGGATCAACACGCCCCGACGACCATGGGAGGCGTGCGGGACGAGCGGCATGAAGGTGCTCGTCAACGGCGGCATCAATCTATCGGAACTGGACGGCTGGTGGGCGGAAGCCTTTGCCGCCGACCTGGGCTGGGCGCTGGGCGACGGACAGGAGCATGGCAGCGATCCATCCTGGGACGCGGCCGAGGCCGAAGCGCTGTACGATCGGCTTGAACATGAGGTGATCCCGGAATTTTATGCGCGAAATGACAAAGGCATTCCCCTGGCCTGGGTCGCGCGAATGCGTGAAAGCATGGCGCAATTGACTCCGCGCTTCTCCGCGACCCGCGCCGTGTGCGAATACACCGAACAACATTATCTCCCGGCGGCGGCCGCCTGCCAATCGCGCGTGGCCAACCAGGGCGCCGTCGGCAAACAAATGGTGGACTGGCGGAACGGTCTGGATCAGAAATGGGCGTCGCTGCATCTTGGTAAAATGAAGCTGGCGACCCGCAATGGGACACATGTGTTTGAGATTGAATTCGGCCACGACGGTCTCGACCCGAAAGCCGTGCGGGTGGAGTTATACGCGGACGGAATCAAAGCGGGTGCTCCCGTGCGGCTGGAGATGACCCGCCTGCGTCCGCCTGCCGACTCATCCGGCGGCAATATTTACAGTGCCACCGTGCCGTCAGCCCGTCCGCCGACGGACTACACGGTCCGGGTGATGCCGCGCTGCGATGGAGCAGCCATTCCGTTGGAAGCCCCGCGAATCTTATGGCAACGGTGATTTTAATTGAGCGAACAACATGAAAACTTCAATCGAATACATAATCGTTGCGGTACCGTTTCACGCCGATGCCGCAACTCATGACGAGCTGGCGCGAAAGGTCAATGAGCGGTTGACCGCCGGCTACGAATTGTTGGGTGGACCATTCCTCAGCGAGGAAATGATGTATCAGGCCATGATAAAACCCATTTACCAGACTTCTCAACCATCCACCTGATGAAAAGGACCATGCCGATTACAACCCTGTTTCTGGACATCGGCGGCGTCCTGCTCAACAACGGCTGGGATCACCTGGCCCGCCGGCGGGCCGCGAAACATTTCAAACTGGACTGGGCGGAGATGGAACAGCGACATGGCTTGAACTTTGAAACCCACGAGGAAGACAAACTGGCTTTTAAAGAATATCTGGACCGCGTGGTCTTCTACGAAAAACGTCCGTTCACGCGCGCCCGGTTTCGACGTTTCATGTTTGCGCAATCGAAACCGGTCGCCGGTATGATTGAACTGGTCCGCAGCCTGAAAGCCGGATTCGGGTTGAAGATTATTGTCGTCAGCAACGAGTCGCGCGAACTGAATGCGTATCGAATTCGTAAGTTCAAGCTGGCCGGTCTGGTTGACGCGTTTGTTTCTTCCTGTTTCGTTCATCTCCGCAAACCGGACGCGGATATTTTCAAACTGGCGCTGGACATCTCCCAGACACCCGCCCGGCAGATCGTTTATATCGAAAACACCCCGATGTTCGTCCAGGTTGCGGAAGGTTTTGGGATTCGAAGCCTTCTGCACACGGATTACAAATCCACGTGCGCGAAACTGGCGTTATGGGGATTGCGGAATGACGCAGGAGACACCGATGAAAACCGCTAACCCAGGCATCCTCACGATCAACGGCGGCTCGTCCAGCATCAAATTCGCTCTCTACCATATTGCAGAACCACTGGAGCGGGGACTGTACGGAAAGGTTGACCGCATCGGCCTGAGCGGAACGAATCTGGCGTTTCATGACCTGACCCAGAAACAGCCGGAAAGCCGCAACCTCATTGCCCCGGATCACAAATCGGCGGCGAATTCACTGATTGACTGGCTCGAAAAACAAATTGATTTCAAATCGGTCAAAGCGGTGGGACATCGGGTGGTGCATGGGATGAAACATACCGAGCCGGAGATTGTCACCCAGGAATTGCTGGATGAACTGCATCGCATCAGTCCGAATGACCCGGATCATCTGCCCCGTGAGATTGAATTGATCGAGACGTTCCGTCATCGCCATCCGAAACTGCCGCAGGTGGCCTGCTTCGACACGGCGTTTCACCAGACCATGCCACGCGTGGCCAAACTGCTGCCGATTCCGCGCCGCTTCGACGCCAAGGGCATCCAACGCTACGGTTTCCACGGCCTGTCCTATGCGTATCTGATGGAAGAACTCGCGCGGCTCGGCGACCCGGCAGCGACGAAGGGCCGCGTAATCCTTGCCCATCTCGGCAACGGCGCCAGCCTGGCCGCGGTGCGCGACGGCAAAAGCATCGACACCAGCATGGGTTTCACGCCAACCGCCGGGTTGGTGATGAGCACCCGCACGGGCGATTTGGATCCCGGTCTCGCGCCGTATCTGGCGCGCACCGAGAAGATGACCACCAGCCAGTTTTACAAAATGGTCAATCACGAATCCGGGCTGCTCGGAGTCTCGGAGACGAGCTCCGATATGCGGGATTTGCTCGACCGTGAAAGGCAGGACGTACGGGCGGCGGAAGCCGTGGCGCTGTTTTGTTACCAGGCGAAAAAGTGGATCGGCTCGTTCGCCGCTGTACTCGGTGGCTTGGATACGGTCGTTTTCGCCGGCGGCATCGGTGAAAATGCGCCTGTGGTCCGCGCGCGGATCTGCGAAGGGCTGAACGTCTTCGGCATTGAATTGGATAAATCGCGTAATGCGGAAACCGCGCCCGTGATTTCCATGCAAACCCATCGCGTCACCGTGCGCGTCATTCGCACGGACGAAGAACTGATGATTGCGCGCTCGGTTTTGCGTTCCTGCGCAAAGTCCATTCCCCAATGAGCCTGGAACATTTTGAAAGCCACCCAAACCCAGCGCCACCCGGGCCCGGGTTTCTGGCTCGACAACCTCACGCGCGACCTGTTGGACAGCGGCACGCTTAAACCCGAAAACCGAGGTTGAATTTCTGCGTTAGCGGAGTGCGGCCGTCCCGGCCGCAGTAACGTGGGATGAGTGAGCTGTTGGAAACGATTCTGTGGCTGAAAAGAAGCCTGTGGCTGCGCCCGAGGACGGGCGCACTCCGGGCCGGTCACACCTGGTTGCCGGCCGCGCGAGAACGACAGTGCCTTCCCCGCGGGTTTCGCTTGCGGCCGGAGGCCGGCAACCGCCAAAATTCCACTGCGCACCGCCTGGTCCGGCTAAGCGCAAAAAAATGCGGCTTGGTGCCAGGAAGAAACGAAAGCTGACAAGCATGAATGCCATCATCAAACCACTCACCCAACGCCCGGCCTGGAAAGCCCTCGCCGCGCATCGCAAACAAATCCAAAAACTGCCCCTGCGAAAACTTTTCGCTGAAGACGCCAAACGCGGCCAAAGATTCACGGCCGAGGCCGGCGGATTGTTTCTGGACTTCTCCAAAAATTGCATCACCGACCAGACGCTCAAGCTGCTCCTGCAACTGGCCGGTGAATCCGGTCTCCGCGGGAAAATGGACGCAATGTTCAGTGGCGAAAAAATCAACGTCACCGAAAACCGCGCCGTCCTGCACGTGGCGCTGCGCGCACCGAAAGGGGCCAGAATCTTCGCGGATGGCAAGAACGTCGTGCCGGAAGTCCACGCCGTGCTCGACAAGATGGCGAAATTTTCCAATCGCGTCCGCAGCGGCGAATGGAAAGGGCATACCGGCAAACGCATCACGCACGTCATCAACATCGGCATTGGTGGCTCCGATCTGGGTCCGGTCATGGCTTACGAGGCGCTCAAACATTACAGCGAGCGCCGCCTGACCTTCCGCTTCATCTCGAATGTGGACGGGATGGACTTTGTCGAAGCTGTGCGCGATCTCGACCCGGCGGAAACGCTGTTCATTATTTCGTCAAAAACCTTCACAACCCAGGAAACCATGACGAACGCGCAAAGCGCGCGCGACTGGCTGCTGGCCGGACTCGGCGGCGAGGTCAAAGCCGTGGCAAAACATTTCGTGGCGGTCTCGACCAATGCCGAAAAAGTTTCCGCGTTCGGCATTGATACGGCAAACATGTTCGGCTTCTGGGACTGGGTGGGCGGACGTTATTCAATGGACTCCGCCATCGGCCTTTCGACGATGCTGGCGGTTGGCCCGGACAATTTCTGTGCGCTGCTCGCCGGCTTTCACGAAATGGATGAACATTTCCGCACCGCGCCATTAAAAAAAAACCTGCCGGTGCTGATGGGGCTCCTGTCGGTTTGGAACAACGATTTTCTCGGCGCACAAACCGTGGCGGTGCTGCCCTACGAACAATATCTGAAACGCTTTCCCGCGTATCTCCAGCAGTTGACAATGGAGAGCAACGGCAAACACGTCACGCTCGACGGCAAAAAAGTGAAGTACCAGACGGGGCCGGTTTACTGGGGTGAACCCGGCACGAACGGCCAACACTCGTTTTATCAGTTGATTCATCAGGGCACGCGGCTGATCCCATGCGACTTCATCGCATTTGGCCACGCCCTCGCTCCGTTGGGCCGTCACCACGACATTTTGTTGGCCAACGTTTTTGCCCAGGCCGAGGCCCTCGCTTTTGGCAAAACCGCTGAAGAAGTCAAAGCCGAAGGCACGCCGGATTGGCTGGTGCCGCATCGCGTTTTTGAGGGCAATCGTCCGTCCAACGTCATTCTCGCCGACCGGCTCACGCCGGAGGTTCTCGGCCAGCTCGTCGCGCTTTACGAACACAGCGTCTTCACGCAGGGCGCGATTTGGAACATTGATTCTTTTGATCAATGGGGCGTCGAGTTGGGCAAGGTGCTCGCCCAGCGGATTATTCCCGAATTGGAAGGCAAAACCGCTCCCAAACTCACGCACGACAGCTCAACGAACAACTTGATCAGCCGTTATCGGAAATTGAAGGGGACGGAATAATACCCTCGGCTGGGGCCGTTTTCGGCAGAAGCTGACCCTCGATCATCCACGGTAGGGTTTTACCCCATGGCGGAGCCGCCCCCATCGGCACAAATTGAGCAGGTACCGGCAACGGCGATTATCCTGGCGCAAGTGATTTCTCCAGCAGCCGTCAGCGGCCTGCCGACAGCGAACAAAAGCAAAACGCAAAAAACGAAGGAGCTATTATGTTAATCAAAGCCAAAACACTCGAAGGTTACAAATTGGACAGCCTCGACGGGGAAATCGGGAAGGTCAAAGAATTCTACTTCGATGACCGGCACTGGACCATCCGCTATCTGGTGGCAGAAACCGGAACCTGGCTGGCGGACCGGCAGGTGCTGGTTTCTCCGTATGCGCTGGTCACCGTGAACAAGGCAGAGCGTAACATCGGCGTTGATTTAACCAAAAAGCAGATTGAGGCCAGTCCCACATTGGACACGCACAAGCCGGTCTCCCACCAATTCGAGCAGGCCTATTACGGGCATTACGGCTACCCGGAGTATTGGAGCGGTCCCTTCAGCTGGGGATATAATCCTTACCTGATGCGGGACCCCGAGCAATGGAAAACACCCCCCCAGGACAAAAAGGGATGGGATCCCCATTTGCGCAGCACTTACGGTGTCAGCGGCCATCATATTCAAGCCTTGGACGGCGAGATTGGCCACGTGCAGGATTTTATCATCGATGACGAGACGTGGGCCATTCGCTATCTCATCGTTGACACGCATAACTGGTGGCCGGGCAAAAAGGTCCTGGTCTCGCCACTATGGATCGAGCGCGTCAGTTGGGGCGAACGGATGGTCTTCGTCAACCTGGATCGCGAAACCATCAAGCAGTCACCGGCATACTCGGAGGAATCCCTGTTGACCCGGGATTATGAGATCGGACTGCATCATCATTACCATCGCAAGGGTTACTGGGTGGACGAACTGGTGAACAGTTAGCCTCTGGAGATCATCTGGAGCCGGCCCCGGTCCGGACCGGAGGCGGCTCGTTGATTGCGTTCACGAAGCAAATTATCATGGTTGTCGCCGCTTCAGATCCCCCAACCACCCGGCATCCGCGTCTGGCCCTGGTCGGCTGGCTGGCGCTCTGCTTTGCGGCTTCCATCACCGGCGTCTTTGTTTCAACCAACGGCTGGTATGCTGAATTGCGCAAGCCGTCATGGAATCCACCGGCCTGGGTCTTTGGCCCGGCGTGGACATTGCTCTATGTGCTGATGGCCTTCGCCGCCTGGCTGGTCTGGCGCGAAGGTGGATGGAAAATACAACGTCTGCCGCTGGGACTGTTTCTATTCCAATGGTTGCTGAACGCGCTGTGGACACCGCTCTTTTTTGGGCTGCACCGCTCCGGTCTGGCCTTCGCGGAGATCGTTTTATTCTGGCTGATGCTGGCGGCGACATTCGGGTTGTTCTGGCAGGTGAGGAAAGCCGCCGGCGTTTTGCTTGCGCCATATCTGGCCTGGGTGACCTTTGCCGCGGTGCTGAACTTCACCATTTGGCGGCTTAACTCTTGAGGGGCATACCGATGCCAGTCACTCCATCTTTCGGTGTCCCGGCGGACGATTCCCCGAATGGTCTCACCAGCGATGAGGCTCGCCATCGGTTGGAAAAGGCCGGCCCCAATTCCATGCCGGACACGGCGGTGCATCCCTTGCGCCGGGCGCTGGCCAAATGTTGGAGCCCATTCCCTGGATGCTCGAAGCGGCGATCATTCTCGAACTGGTGCTTCGCTGGTCTTGTCGTCAATCGCCGATCCGGGGATCGTCTTTGCATTCGTCCTGGATTTGGTGAACGTGCCAGAACCTGGTCGCTTGAATATTACATAAACTACGCGGGAACGACGGGCATTTCGCACCTGAATATTAACAATGGGGTATTCACCCCATTGTTATCCGCTCCCTGAAGCAACATTCTCAAGGGTGGTCATTTGAATATTGATGAAACCGGACCCGATGGATTTACCATGAAATCAAAAACTCTCTCTGCGGACCTGCTACAGAAGATGAATGCCTACTGGCGCGCCGCCAACTACCTGTCGGTCGGCCAGATTTATCTCTATGACAATCCGCTGCTCAAACGGCCGCTGAAACTCTCTGACGTAAAGCCGCTGGTGGTCGGACACTGGGGCACGACGCCCGGCCAGAATTTTATCTATGTGCATTTGAACCGGGTCATCAAGAAGTATGACCTGGACATGTTCTACGTCGCCGGTCCTGGTCACGGCGGCCCGGCAATTGTCGGCAACGTCTATCTCGAAGGCACCTGGAGCGAAGTTTATCCGAACGTCACCCAGGACGAAGCCGGACTGAAAAAACTGTTCACGCAATTCTCGTTTCCCGGCGGGATTTCCAGCCATGTGGCGCCGACCACGCCGGGATCCATTCACGAAGGCGGCGAACTGGGCTATTCACTTTCGCACGCTTTCGGCGCGGCATTCGACAATCCCGGTCTGATCGTCGCCTGCGTGGTCGGCGACGGTGAAGCGGAAACCGGACCCCTGGCGACCGCCTGGCAATCCAACAAGTTTCTCGATCCCATCACCGACGGCGCGGTGCTGCCGATTCTGCACCTGAATGGTTTCAAGATCAGCAACCCAACCATTCTGGCGCGCATTGAACACGAGGAATTGGAGCAATTTATCCGCGGCTGCGGCTGGATGCCTTACTTTGTGGAAGGGGACGAGCCGGAAAAGATGCACGAACTCATGGCCACGACCTTGGAAAAGGCCATCGAGGATATTCGACAAATCCAAACAAACGCACGGAGCAATAAAGACACCACGCGTCCGCGTTGGCCGATGATTGTCCTCAAGTCGCCGAAAGGCTGGACGGGGCCGAAGGAAGTGGATGGCCTGAAAGTGGAAGGCACGTTCCGGGCACATCAAGTTCCGCTCCTGGTGGATGCCGATCATCCGGAGCATGTGAAGCAATTGGAAAGCTGGATGAAAAGTTACAAGGCCGAAGAATTGTTCGATATCAATGGCCGACTCAATACGGACCTGGCAGAACTTGCGCCGAAAGGCAACCGGCGGATGGGCGCTAATCCCCACGCCAACGGCGGCATTCTGCTGCGCGACCTGCGGATGCCCGACTTCCACGACCATGCTGTGACTGTGCCTTCGCCCGGGGCGGTGGATGGACAGGATACCATGGTGCTGGGCAAATTCCTGCGCGATGTGGTCAAACTCAATGCGGGCAATTTTCGCGTCTTCGGCCCGGACGAAACCCTCTCCAATCTGTTGGGTGCGGTCTTTGAAATCACCAACCGTCAGTGGGACGCTTATGAAGTAAAGACGGACGAATTCCTCGCGCCCGCCGGCCGCGTGGTGGACTCGATGTTGAGCGAACACCAGTGCGAAGGTTGGTTGGAAGGTTATTTGCTGACCGGACGGCATGGGCTCTTCAACAGCTATGAGGCGTTCATTCGCATCGTGGACTCGATGTTCAGCCAGCACGCCAAATGGCTGAA
>Ga0265319_1000938_pt1 | contig 18260 bp, 8 predicted proteins | sample 4824metaG_FD_192443 | JGI IMG/M metagenome (GOLD analysis project Ga0265319, IMG submission 192443) | Rhizosphere microbial communities from Carex aquatilis grown in University of Washington, Seatle, WA, United States - 4-8-24 metaG | ecosystem: Host-associated > Plants > Roots > Rhizosphere >...
GCCGGGCTGTAGAGCGCAGATTTCGGCACGTTGTTCGACTGGCCGAGCAAAATGTGGGCGGTGGGCCCCAGTATCTCCATCCCGCTTTTCGAGGGCGACCGGAATGAGGCCAACTTCAGCCGCGCGGAATCCGCTTATGTGGAAACAGTGGCGCAATACCGCCAGCGCGTGCTGGTCGCTGTCCAGGAAGTGGAGGACAACTTGAGCGGCCTGCGAACTTTGTCCCAGCGTGCCGCAGCGCAGGAACGCGCGGTTACTTCGGCCCAACGCGCTTACGATATTGCCAATTCCCGGTACAAGGAAGGCTCAATCAGTTTCCTGGACGTGGTGGACGTGCAACGAACCCTGTTGCAAAATCAGCGTGAAGCGGTGCAAACCCTCGGCCAGCGATTTGTAACGAGCGTGCTGCTCGTCAAAGCCCTCGGCGGTGGCTGGCAGGATTCGCCCATTCAACAGTTTTATCCCACCACCAAAAACTGACGCCCAACCAGGCCCAACCAAATTACCACTTACTCAATCTCCGAATTCCCATGAACAACCCGTCCTCACTGCTCCGCAAGGGCATCTTCCTCGCCGCCAGTATCGTCCTGATTGGCGGAACCCTAACGTTTCTCGTGCGCCAAGCTCCGGCCGCGTCCGCGCCAGCCGCCCCGGAGGCCGTTCCCGTGTCCGTCGCCACCGTGCCGGAAATGCCCGTCACCGAGTGGGATGAATTTTCCGGCCGCGTGCAAGCGGTCAACCGCGTGGAAATCCGTCCGCGAGTCCCGGGCCGGATTGATGCGGTGAATTTCGAGGACGGACAATTGGTCAAGGAGGGCGATTTGCTGTTTACGATTGATCCCCTGCCCTTTCAGGCAGAACTGGCCCGCGCGGAAGCCGTGCAGGCCGGCGCCCAAGCCCAGGTTGCGCTCGCGCAAACCGCGCTGGACCGGAGCAAGCGCTTGATCGAAAACCATTCCATTGCGCAAAGTGAACTGGACCAGGCCAATGCCAATCTGCTGGAGGCCGTCGCGCTGCTCAAGGGCGCGGATGCCGCGGTGCAAACAGCCCAACTGAACCTGGGCTATACCAAAATCACGGCGCCCGTCGCCGGGCGGGTGTCACGGGCCGAAATCACGGCCGGCAATCTGGTCGAAGCGGGGGTAACCGCGCTGACGACCGTGGTTTCCGTCTCGCCGGTGTATGTGGAGTTTGATATCGATGAACAGACCTACCTCCGGTACGCGGCCAATGGCGCCATGGGCAATTCGGGCCTCGATCACATTCCGCTGTTCATCGGCCTGGCGAACGAAGAAGGTTACCCTCGTGAAGGCCACCTGAAGTCCATCGACAACCAACTGGATGCGCGGTCCGGCACCATCCGGGTGCGCGCGCTGTTGGACAATGCCAAAGGCGATCTTACACCGGGCATGTTTGCCCGGGTGCGCACCGGCGGATCGACCGTGGCCGCGGCCGTCTTGATTGACGACCGCGCGGTGGGCACCGATCAGGACAAGAAATTTGTGCTCGTGGTGGGATCCGACAACAAGACGGCTTACCGCGAGATCAAGCTCGGGCCCATGGTGGACGGATTGCGCGAAGTGCGGTCGGGGCTGAAAAAGGACGAGCGCATTGTGGTGGTCGGCCTGCAGCGGGTGCGCCCGGGTGACGTCGTCGCCCCAACGCCGGTGGCGATGGACAGCAAACAGCGGACGGCGGTTAAAATGTAATTCCATCACCCAAAAAATCCGCGCAGACTCCCATGAACGTTTCCAAATTCTTCATTGACCGGCCCATTTTTGCGGGCGTGTTGTCGTCGCTGGTTTTAATCGGCGGGCTGATTGCGCTGCCCAACCTGCCCATTTCGGAATATCCGGAGGTGGTGCCGCCGTCCATCGTGGTCAAGGCGCAGTTTCCCGGCGCGAATCCCGAGACCATCGCGGCCACCGTGGCCGCGCCCATTGAGGAAAGCGTCAATGGCATCGAGGGCATGCTCTATATGTCGTCCCAAGCGACGTCGGACGGGCTGATGACCCTGACGATTACATTCAAGCTCGGGATGTCGCCGGACTTGGCCCAACAATTGGTGCAAAACCGGGTTAACCAGGCCCTGCCGCGATTGCCGCAGGAAGTGCAGCAATTGGGCGTGACCACCGTGAAAAGTTCACCCGACCTGACCATGGTCGTGCACGTGCTGTCGCCCAACAACCGGTACGATATGACGTATTTGCGCAACTACGCAGTGTTGAATGTCAAAGACCGCCTCGCGCGGTTGCCGGGGGTCGGCGAAGTGGGGATTTTCGGGTCGGGCGATTACTCGATGCGCATCTGGCTCAACCCGCGCAAGATGGCGGAACGCGAACTGGCGGCCAGTGATGTCGTGCAGTCCATCCGGGAACAAAACGTGGACGTGGCGGCGGGCGTGATTGGCGGACCACCGTCGGACTCGAGCGTGGATTACCAAATTTCGGTCAACGCGCACGGGCGGTTGGTCAGCGAAGAGGATTTTGGGGACATCGTCATCCGGACATCGCCGGACGGGGCGATAACCCGGCTCAAGGATGTGGCGCGCATTGAACTGGGCGCCAACGGCTACGCGTTGCGCTCGCTGCTGGACAATAAGGCGGCCGTGGCCGTGCCCATTTTTCAAGCGCCGGGTTCGAATGCGCTGGAGATTTCCGACCATGTGCGGGCGACGATGGCCGAACTGGCCAAGGACATGCCGGAAGGCGTGACTTATCAAATTGTCTATGACCCGACGCAATTTGTGCGCGCCTCGATTCACGCGGTGGTGGAAACGCTGCTCATTGCCATTCTCCTCGTCGTGATCGTGGTGATCGTCTTTCTCCAGACGTGGCGGGCGTCGTTGATTCCGTTACTGGCCGTGCCGGTGTCGGTGATTGGAACTTTCGGCGTCATGTTATTGCTGGGCTTTTCCATTAATGCGCTTAGCCTGTTCGGGCTGGTGCTGGCGATCGGCATCGTGGTGGATGACGCCATCGTCGTCGTGGAAAACGTGGAACGCAACTTGGAGCGCGGGTTGGCGCCCAAGGAGGCGAGTTACCAGGCGATGAGCGAGGTCTCGGAGCCAATTATCGCGATCGCGCTCACGCTGGTGGCGGTATTTGTCCCGCTGGCGTTTGTGAGCGGGCTGACGGGGCAGTTTTTCAAGCAGTTTGCCCTGACGATTGCGATTTCGACGGTGATTTCCGCCTTTAATTCGCTGACCCTGTCACCAGCCCTCGCCGCCCTGCTGCTGAAGAAACATGGGGCCAGGAAGGACGTTTTTCAACGGGCGATTGATTTCCTGTTCGGCTGGTTCTTCCGTCCGTTCAACAAAGTTTTTCACCGCGGGTCGGAAGCCTACAGCGGCGGGGTGAAGTCCACGTTGCGGCACAAGATCGCGATGCTGGGGATGTATGGTTTGTTGATTGGCGCGGCCCTGTGGCTGTTCCATACCGTGCCTGCGGGTTTTGTGCCGGCGCAGGACAAGCAATACCTGGTGGGCTTTGCCCAACTGCCCCAAGCGGCGTCGCTGGACCGGACCGAGGAGGTTATTCGGAAAATGAGCCAGATCGCCTTGGCGAATCCGAGCGTGGAATCGGCGGTGGCCTTTCCCGGATTATCCATCAGCGGATTCACCAACAGCCCGAGTTCTGGGATTGTGTTTGTCACGCTCAAACCCTTCGAAGAACGCAAGCGGGCGGACCAGAGCGGCTTTGCGATTGCGCAACAGCTCAACCAAAACTTTGGCGCCATTCAGGATGCCTATATCGCCGTGTTTCCGCCGCCGGCGGTGCAGGGTATCGGCACGATTGGCGGTTTCAAATTGCAATTGGAAGACCGCTCGGCGCAGGGGAACGACGCCCTCAATGACGCCCTCAACGCCTTTTTAAACAAGGCGCGGCAGGCGCCGGAACTGGCCGGCATGTTCTCCGGCTTTGAAATCAACGTTCCGCAATTGGATGTGGACGTGGACCGGACGCGGGCGCAGCAGCTAGGCGTGTCAATTCCCGACGTGTTTGAGACCATGCAGATTTACCTCGGCTCGCTCTACGTCAATGATTTCAACAAGTTTGGCCGCACCTACCAGGTGTTGGTGCAGGCCGACGCCCCGTTCCGCGCCCATGCGGAGGACATCGGTTTGTTAAAGGCGCGGAACAACAAGGGCGAGATGGTGCCGCTGTCCTCCCTGTTGAACATCACCCAAAGCCATGGTCCCGACCGGGCCACGCGCTACAATGGATTTCCCGCAGCGGACGTGAATGGCGGCGCGAACGCCGGCTTCAGCACCGGGCAGGCCCAGGCGGCGGTCGAGCGGATTGCCGCGGAAACGCTGCCGCGCGGCATCGGGTATGAATGGACGGAGATCACCTACCAGGAAAAAATCGCCGGCAACACGCTGTTTGTCATCCTCCCGCTGGCGGTGCTGCTGGTCTTTCTCGTGCTCGCCGCGCAATATGAAAGTCTGACGCTGCCCCTGGCGGTGCTGTTGATTGTGCCGATGGGTTTGTTGTGTGCTATCGCCGGCGTGTGGATGACCCATGGAGATAATAACATTTTCACCCAGATTGGCCTGATCGTGCTGGTGGGTTTGGCGTGCAAAAACGCGATTCTGATTGTCCAGTTTGCCAGCGAGCTGGAGCATCGCGGGCGGAGCATCTACGACGCCGCGGTGGAAGCCGCGCATTTGCGGTTGCGCCCCATCTTGATGACTTCCATCGCCTTCATCGCCGGCGTGATTCCGCTGGTCGTTTCCACCGGCGCCGGCTCGGAAATGCGCCATGCGATGGGTGTGGCGGTGTTTGCCGGCATGATTGGCGTGACCAGCTTCGGGCTGTTTTTGACGCCCATCTTCTACGTACTATTGCGCACCCTCGCGACCAAGTTTAAACGGAACCACTAAGAAGCTGCGGTTGGGCCGACCTCAACCACCGCGCCCCCCGCCACCAGGACCGCCGCGGCCGCCAGGTCCGCCTTGTCCACCGTTGAGAATATTGGGCCCGTTGCCAGTGAGGATGAAATTCTGAACCTGTTGGGGAACCCCGCCGGAAGTTGCGGGAGCGCCGCCCGCCGGAGGCCCGCCGCCACCCAGGCCACCACGGCCCCCACCACCAGGGCCGCCACCGCCGCCGGGACCACCGCCAGGACCGCCACCACCCGGTCCACCGGGGCCGCCCGGACCGCCCGGACCGCCGTTGCCGGTAATCATGTCGGCGACAAAGGGCGGCAAATCGGCAATTTGCTGTTTTTGGTCATCGGTGAGGAGATTGGTCGAGGACAGAAATTGGGCGGCCCCGGCGGGATCGACACTCTGCCATTCGACTACCGTGGCCATGGCCAGGCGCTGACGCATGGCATCGTCGGTCACGGTGTTAACCCAGTTCATGGCACTCTGCGGATCCTGTTGGCCCGCATTCAGGGCAAAGACGGCGACCGCGCCATCCTTGTCCCCCGATGGCGGCAGGGCATTCAAATATTTTCCGGCGGCGTCAACGTCCTGGGCAGCCCAGGTATTAATGGTGTTGGCCAACAGATTGCTGTTCGCGTTGGGATTGAAATTATTGGGGTCCACCGGAGTATTAGCGACGGTCCGGTCCAATTGCGCCGCCCAGGCGGCTGCAGCCACCGGGTCGGTGCCGGCCCAGGAATTGAGCAATTGGTTGCTCATATTATTCCGGACTTGGGGGTCAGTGAGGGCCGCAACGTAGGCCGCCGCATCTGCCGGGGCATTCTGGGCCCATTGGTTGACGAGAGTGGAGGTGGCCTGATTCTTCAAATTTCCATCCGGCAGCTGGCCGAACATGGCCAACGCATCGGAATATTTCCCCTGGTTGGCCAGGCCGTTGGCGAGCGCCTGCATCGCCTGGCTCTTGATCCGGGCGTCGGCGGCGGTGGCTTCACCGAGCGATGAAACCAGCCCAAAGGCGCCTTTCGGGTCCGTCGAAGCATATCCCTCAATTGCGGCCGTGTAACGGGATTGCTGGCTGGCCGTGGAGCCGGGGTTGTCTTTCATCCATTGCAGGGCGGCCTGGGGATTTTGCGCGGCCAGGGCCTTCAGGGCGGCCGCGACACCCTGTTCGCGCATTTTCGGACTGGTGATGCCGTCCATCGAAGCCAAGTAGCCCGCAGGATCATGGCCGGCCCACGATCCGACCAGCGCGGCCAAAATGGCGTCGCGGGGATTGCCCGCCGGCTTTGTTTGGAGGGAGGCCAGAGCAGCGGCGCATTCCTCCGGGCTGAGGCTGCGGGCCCAAAGGGCGAGCTCGGCCGGATCCGGTTTCCCAACGACTTTTAAAAAGTCCTCCATTCCGGATTGTCCAACCGCAGTGAGCTTGGCATTGGTCAGCGCGCCCTTGTAACCGGCCATGACCGCGGAGCGGTTGCGGCCGGGGGACGCGGAATTGGCCAGGGCGGGCGCATGGGACCGGCCATACCAGTAGGAGGAGGCGGCGACTCCGCCGCACAAAAGCAGATAGCCAGCCAGGTTGAGGGCGCGTGATTTTTCTTTCATAAATATCCTGGAATTAATTTTTCGTTTTTAGTCGTTTTTTTTATTTCACCCGATTCAACGCCGGTGCGGGACGAAAGTTGCAGCCAATCTCACGGTTTGCGGCCCACCTTATAACACAATTCACCTTAAGCGGGCATTAAGCCGCCGCCGGCGGAAGAGGGCGCGGCCGCCTGCCGGCCGGGGCCGCGTCCCACGTCTTAATCCTGGCTTAAGGTGGCATGCCGTATAATGAATGCCGCACCCCGCCACCGTTCCCGGAGCCATCCGGCCGGTTGCTTTTTAGTTTCATTCCCGCCCCCATTGTCGTCATCATCTTGGAAGCCGGCACCGGAATCTCATGCGTATTCTCATTATCGAAGATGAACCGGATCTGCTGTCCGCGCTAACCCAGGCGTTGCGGGAGGAGGGTTATGCGGTGGACACCGCCAGCGACGGACGCGAGGGTCTGTATAAAGCCCAAATCGCGGTGTACGACGCCCTCGTTCTGGATTTGATGATTCCGCAACTCGACGGCTGGCAGGTGTTGAAGGAACTGCGCCAAGGCGGCAGCACGGTTCCCGTGTTGATTCTCACAGCGCGGGACGCCCTGCCCGACCGCGTACGGGGCTTGGACGCCGGCGCCGACGACTATCTGGTGAAGCCCTATGAACTGAAGGAACTGCTGGCGCGACTGCGCGCGCTCATTCGGCGAGGTGCGGGGAAGCCCAGTTCAATTTTGCAACTCGGCGGCATCGCGGTGGACACGGCGGGCAAACGCGTCTCCAAGGATGGGGCGCCCGTGGCCTTGACCGGGCGCGAATACGCCTTGGTGGAATTCCTGGCGCTGCACCGCGGTGAGATGCTCAGTCGCACGGAGATCTACGACCACTTGTTCGACGAGGAGGACGACAGCCTGTCGAATCTTCTGGATGTCCATGTCTGCAACGTGCGCAAGAAATTGGGAAAAAAATTTATTCTTACCCGGCGCGGGCAGGGTTACACGCTCGGCGACGGCGGGCCCGGAGGGGACGACGATGTTTAGATCCATTCGCTGGACCCTGCAGCTCTGGCACGCCGGAATTCTCCTGCTGGCGCTCACGAGTTTTGGCGTCGCGCTCGACGTCGCGATGGGCCGCGCCCAATTGCGCCGCGTGGATGCGGAGCTCGAAGGCGCAGCGCAAGTACTGGCCAACGGCCCGATGGGGCCGCCGCACCCTCCCGGCAATGACCCGCGGGGCAATGGATTTCCTCCGTTCGGCGGGGACCATCAACCCGGATTCAACGGTAACGGGCCGCCGCGGGGTCCCGATGGCCGCGGCCCCAACGGGGATCAAGGGCCACTGGACAACCGGCCGCACTTTCCCCCGCAAGATTGGTGGACCACCGTGCCGCAGGACGCTTTGCGTCGGCTCGGCGAAAACGAACAGGACCAGCCTTACTTCGTCATTTGGGGCGCCGATGGCGACGTACTGCGCTCGTCGTCGCCCAGTCCCACCGTGCCTTTTGACGCCGACCTGGCCAAATCATTCGCCGCATCCGGGGCGAATGGAATCCCCCAGTTTCGACAGCGCGCCGGTTTTCGGGAAGTTGTCCTGCCCGGGCCATTTGGCATGAGCGTTTTGGTGGGGAAATCCATGTTCTCGGAACAGGCGACCCTCGCCCGCCTCCATTGGCAGTTGTTCGGCGCGGGCGCGGCTGTGTTATTCGTGGGTTTGCTGGGGGGCTGGTTCCTGTCGCGAAGGGTGATGCGGCCAATTCAACAGATCAGCGAAACCGCGCGCTCGATCTCCGCGTCGGATCTGTCGCAGCGCATCGAGGTGGCGGAGACCGAGGGCGAATTGGGCTCGCTGGCGAAAACCCTGAATGAAACTTTCCAACGCCTGCAAACTGCCTTTGAGCGGCAAGTGCAGTTTACCGCGGATGCTTCGCATGAATTGCGCACCCCCTTGTCGGTCATCCATTCACACACCGAACTGGCCTTGAACAAGGAACGGACTGCGGCCGAGTACAAACAAACTTTGGCGACCTCCTTGCGCGCAGCCCAGCGCATGAAATCGCTGGTTGAGTCGCTGCTCGTGTTGGCGCGGGCGGACGCCGGCAAATGGGAAACGCAGACCGAAAAGTTCAACCTGCAATCACTGGCGGAGGAATGCGTGGCCATGATCGCCCCCCGCGCCGCGGAAAAAAATGTGACCATGGCCAAGGATTTGACGCCGGTGGAGATGGACACTGACCGCACGCGCCTGGCGCAATTGCTGACCAATTTGCTGGCGAATGCCGTGCAGTACAATCGGGAAGGTGGGCGGGTGGAATTGAAAGTCGTCCCGGTGGGGTCGGAGGTGCTAATTACCGTGGCAGACTCGGGCGTGGGCATTGCGGAGGATGACCAGCCGCACATCTTCGAACGATTTTTCCGGACAGATAAGGCGCGCTCCCGCGAAGCCGGCGGCAGCGGCCTGGGCTTGGCTATTTGCCAGAGCATCGTCAAAACCCTCGGCGGTACGATTTCGTTTCGCAGTCAACTGGGGGAAGGGACCACTTTTGAGTTGCGCCTGCCCCGGTCGGGACCCAAGGGAGAAACGTAAGCGCGGCGGCGGCCGATGGGCACCGATGATTGTTGCATGAAATTTAATCGGCGAAAAAAGTGCCCGGCGATTGGTAAATTCTCTTGATCAATTTCCGGAACGTTTCCGGGAAAAGTGCCCTCCCAACGTAAAAAAAGTGTTAACCTGCGACCAGGTGCAGGGGCGGTATGAACCGTGCTTTAGAATTGTTGCTGCACGCGACCCAATGCGTGGATCAAACGCAATTAAAACCTTTGTGCCCAAAGACTTAAATCTCCCTTTGGGGACCGAAATTATCCAATCGCCAATAGGCCGGCAGGCAGCTCAGGAACAGGACTTTGAGCTCCAACGGGCCATTTTTGACGCTATTCCCGCCTCGGTGGCGGTCATTGACCATGACGGCCACATTCTCGATTTCAACGAATCTTGGAAGCGATATGCCGGCATCAATCCCCTGTTTGAGACCCCCTTGGAAATCGGGGAAAATTATCTTGAGGCCTGCGTTCGGATCCATGGTGAGAACGCCGACGACGCAGCAGCGGTCGTGCACGGCCTGCGCGGCGTGCTCAGCGGAACCCGGGAAGAATTCGTGCACGAATTCCGGCGCAAATCGAAGGGCGGTAAGCGCTGGTACCGGTTGCGGGCGGCTCCCTTCACCTCTCGTCAGCAGCGCGGCGCGATGCTGCTTTTCACTGACATCACCAAACGCGGCGAAGCGATGGAATCGCTGCAAATTGCCGAACGAAAATACCGGAGCATTTTTGAAAACGCCACTGAGGGCATCTTCCAGACCAGCCTGGCCGGCCAATACCTCGTGGTTAATCCGATGCTGGCCAAAATCTACGGCTACGAATCGGGCGACGATCTGATTGGGTCGATTCGCAACATTGGGCAGCAACTATACGTGAACCCGGGACGCCGTGATGAGTTCATTCAGGTCCTCGAGGCGAAGGACATGGTCTACCAGTTCGAGTCGGCCATCCGGCGTAAAGACGGCAACATCATCTGGATTTCCGAGAATGCCCGGGCGGTGCGCGATGCCGCGGGCAGCCTCCTCTACTACGAAGGCACAGTGGTGGACATTACCGAGCTGAAACATGCCGAGGAGCAAATCCGCAACCAAGCGGCGCTGCTGGACAAAGCACACGATGCCATCGTGGTCCAGGATCTGGAGCATCGCATTCAATATTGGAACAAAAGTGCGGAACGAATTTACGGCTGGACCAGCGCCGAAGTGGCGGGGTCGGACGCCGGCGCGTTGCTGCATCTGGAAATGTCCGCCTTTGAGCGGGCGCTGGCCGTGGCGCTGGCCGAAGGCGGCTGGTTCGGTGAGTTCAAACACCGGCGCAAGGACGGCACCGAGGTCATCGTTGAATCCACCCTGACGCTCGTGCGCGATGCAGAGGGCCGGCCGAAATCCATTCTGGCCATCAATATAGATGCGACAGAAAAGCGGAATTTGGAAAGGCAAGTGATCCACTCCCAGCGCATGGACAGCCTGGGCACGCTGGCTGGCGGCATCGCCCACGACTTCAACAACATCCTCGCCATCATCTCCGGCTTTGCCCAAATGGGTCGCGTCAGCGTTCCACCCAACCACCCGGCGCAACGGAGCCTCGCCGCCATCGAAATGGCCAGCCAACGCGCGGTGGCCATGGTGCGGCAAATCCTGACCTTCAGCCGTCGGCAGGAAACGGAGCGCCGGGTCACGGAATTGCCGCCAGTGGTGAAGGAAGCGGTGGGCTTTCTGCGCACCACGCTCCCGTCCAAAATTGAAATTGTCTCCGTAAATCAAACTGCCATTCCGCCCATTTTTGCCGACGCGACACAAATCCACCAGATCATCATCAACCTGGGCACCAACGCGGCGCACGCCATGCGCGACCGGGGTGGCCGGCTGGAAATACAACTTGAACTCGTGGAGTTTGCCACCGTCCAAGTAAAGGCCGCCGTCCATCTTCCCCCCGGTCGGTATGCGCGCCTCGTCGTGAGCGACACAGGGTCGGGCATGGACGCGCAAACGCTGCCGCACATTTTCGAGCCGTTCTTCACCACCAAAGCCCGCGGCGAGGGCTGTGGTCTGGGTCTGGCGGTGGTGCACGGCATTGTCAAAAACCACGACGGCGCCATCGAGGTGAGCAGTGAACTGGGCAAGGGCTCCGTGTTTCGCCTTTACTTTCCAGCGCTGGAAGCAGAGCCGGCCCGCAAAGAACGCCGCAAACCCAAAGAGGTCGCTGGCCAAGGTCGCCGCATACTTTACGTCGATGACGAGAAAGATCTCGTCCTGTTGACCACGCTGGACTTGCAAGCCCGCGGATATTTGGTTTCTGGCCACACGTTGCCGGAAGAGGCCCTGGCGGCGTTTCGCGCCGCGCCCCATCAATTTGATGCCGCCGTCGTGGACATGTCCATGCCCAGGCTGGACGGGACGGAATTGTGCCGGCAATTGTTGGGCATTCGTCCAGACCTTCCCGTTGTCATGGTCTCCGGATTCTTTCGTCCGGAAGACACGGAAAAAGTGCGGGCCGTGGGGATCACCATGCTGGTCGAAAAACCTCAGATGGTGGCCCTGCTGGGGGGAACTTTGGACCAAGTGTTCAAGCAGGCGCACCGCCGATGATATTTTCTGCTTCGGCCCTGGGATCGCCGGGAATTTGTCATGACTTCGCATGGTCCGCCACCAAGGGGGTGCTAGCGACGAAACAGACTGGGACAGTTCGCGGAATCAGAAAGGCGGCGGTCATCGTAACCCCGGCAAAACACACATTTCATTTGGGTGCATGGCGGTGATTTCGGCCGCGCCCCAGCCGGTTCGACCACCCGCGCTTGAAAGTTCCCAAGCCTGGGACAAACGCAACACTATTGCCAAAGCAAACGGGCCATGGTATAGTCTCAACAATCGTCACTCTTTCGGAAATTCCCCCAATGAAGCCATCGTGGGGCGGGCCGCGCCTCCCGCCAGCCCGCAATCGCCGGCCCACCAGCTCCGGCCGCCGCGGGTTTGGGCGGTTGCTCATCGCCGCGTTGATGGTGTTGGTGCCTTTGACGGTGCGGGCTGATTTTCAACTTTACGTGACGACCGTCGGCAATGGTTCAGTGATCACGCTCAACTCCGCCAGCGCCGAAAGCACTTTGGGAAGCGGTTTAAACACCCCTCAAGCACTGGCGTTTGGGCCAAACGGAGATTTATTTGTCGTGAACGGAGGAAACAGCACCATCTCCGAGATCACTCCGGCCGGGGTGGTAAGCACCTTTGCCAGCGGATTAAACAATCCGCAGGGCCTCGCCTTTGACCGCAACGGGAATCTCTTTGTGGCCAACGGCGGTAATGGCACCATCACTGAAATCACTCCGGCGGGGGTGGTTAGCACGTTTATCTCTGGTTTTGGCTATTTGCAGGGACTGGCTTTTGATGGACATGGGAATCTATACGTGACGGAAAACAACACCGTGATCGCGGTCACGCCGGCGGGCTACGCGAATACGTTTGCCAGCGGGTTTAATGAGCCGGCGGCCTTGGCGTTTGACGGAAATGGAAATTTCTATGTGGCCAATGCCGGCAACAGCACCATATCGAAAGTCACTCCCGATGGGGTGGCAAGTACGTTCGCCTCGATTTCCAGCGGGTTTTCCAGTTTGGCGTTTGACGATGCGGGCAACCTTTACGCGGCGGAAAATGGCGATATCTGGAGAATCACCCCCGACGGCGTGGTGAGCCAGTTTCCCGCGGCCAATCTTGGGTCGGTGAATTATCTGGCCACCGCCTCCACCCCGGCAGTACCGGCCATAACCCGGCAGCCTTCGGATCAAACGGTGGCGGCCGGCACGAATATCAGCCTGACCGCCAGCGTTGGTGGCGCTCCATGGGCCAACAGCTTTCAATGGCAGCGGTTGCCGTCGGGCGGTTCCACCTGGGCCAATTTGACGACCACCAGCAATTATCTTGGAACCACCAGCCCCTCTCTCATTGTGGGCAACGCCACGTTTTCCATGACGGGAGACCAATTCCGGTGCATTGTTACCAATGCGGTTGGGCCGGTGGTCTCCAATTCCGCCACACTTTCCGTGGCGGCGGTGGCGATCGGCCAACAGCCGTCAGACCAGGCCGTGGTTGGCAATTATGGAGCCACCTTCAGTGTGGGCGCGACTGGCGCCGGTTTGCGCTACCAATGGAAAGTGTCCACGAATGGCGGCGGAACTTGGAACTCCCTTTCCGATGACTCGAACCAACGCGGTTCCGCCACGCCCTCCCTTGGGTTAAGCAATACCAGCGCGTCCATGACGGGATACGAATATGAATGCGTTATCACCAGCGATTTTGGTTCGAACACGACCACGCCCGCGTCGCTCACCGTGCTGCCATTTCGCTTATTGGTGTCGAATTCGAATGGCGATATCTCCCAAATTTCCCCCTCGGGGGTGGTCAGTTCGCTGGCCCCCGGAGCCATTGCCCAACCTGCGGGATTGGCCTTTGACCCGGAGGGTAACTTGTATGTGGGAAATTCCAGCAACTCCCTATTCGTGATTAATCCGCAAGGAGCGGTGGGATTGTTCGCGACGGGTGGTTTTTATTATCCCGCTGGATTGGCCTTTGACGCGGGCGGAAATCTGTATGTGGCAAATTCCGGCAATGGTTCGGTGGCGGTGGTCACACCCTCCGGGCTGGTTAGCGCCTTTGCCAGCGGAATGTCCGAGCCCGAGGGCATGGCGATGGACGGAAACGGCAACTTATATGTCGCAAACTTCTTCAGTGGCACCATCGCCCGAATCACCCCGGCCGGCACCGTCAGCACCTACGCGACCGGATTTAACAAGCCCACCGGGCTGGCGTTTGACGGCAGCGGTGATCTCTACGTGACAAATACCGGAAATACCCAGTTGCAAAACGGGGGTGACACGAGGGTGTCGATGATCAAGCCGAACGGGGAGGTAAGCACTTATGCCACGGGATTTAACGGCCCCCTTGGCCTGGCGTTCGACGCCGGCGGGAATCTCTATGTGGCCAATTATTTCACCCAGTCCGTCATGGTCGTTGCCCCGGGCGGGGCGGTGAGCACTTTCGCCGCCAATTTGTCCGCGCCAAATTTTTTAGCCGTCATCTCCTCCCCGGCGGCACCCGCGATTATCACGCAGCCGGCCAATCAAACGGCGGGGGCAGGGGCCGGCAGTGCCAGCTTCTTCGTTGCCGTCAGCGGTGCGCCTGGTTTGAATAGTTTTCAGTGGCAACGCCTGCCCGCGGGAAATACAACCTGGGAAAATCTGGCGGATGGGACGGGCTTCCAAGGCAGCGCCACCCCGACATTGACCGTGTCCAATGCCTCGTTGGCGATGTCGGGCGACCAATTCCGGTGCGTGGCCACCAACGTGGCGGGCTCCGGCACCAGCAATCCCGCGTCGCTCACAGTTCTACCCGTGTACATTTATTCCCCTCCCTCGGATGACACGGTGGTGAGCAGTTATGCAGCAACTTTTTCGGTCGGCGCATCCGGCACAAATCTAAGCTACCAATGGCGGGTTTCCACAAATTCCGGCCTGTCGTGGAGCTCCCTCGCCAATGACGCCACCCACAGCGGGACGACCTCCAGCATGTTGACGGTGGACAATCCGTTGGTGGGCGGGTCAGGAGAGGAATTTGAATGCGTGGTGACCAGCGATTCAGGATCCACCACTTCCAATCCGGCCACCCTGACCGTCGTGCCGTTTCTCTTTTACGTTTCCAACTTCAACGGCACCGTTTCCAAAGTCACGGCGGATGGCACAACCAGCCAGTTTGCCAGCGGATTTACCAGCCCAGTGGGACTGGCAGTGGACGCCGACGCCAATCTCTACATTGCCAACCAGGGCAACGGCACAATTTCCAAAGTCACCCCGGGCGGGTCGGTCAGCCGGTTTGCCAGCGGGCTCCAGCAGCCCGCCGGACTGGCGTTTGACGCGAATGGTAATTTGTATGTCTCGAATCAGAGCAGCAACAACACCATCTCAAGCATCACACCAGCCGGGGTCGTCAGCACCTACGCCAGCGGATTGAGCGGCCCCGCCAGTCTGGCGTTTGATTCGAGTGGAAATCTGTATGTTTCCCATCAAGCCAACGGCAATATTACCAAAGTCACACCGGCGGGCGTGGCGAGTACCTTTGCCACCGGATTTGTCATTCCCCAAGGCATGGCTTTTGATGGCGGCGGCAACTTGTTGGTGAATTGGGGCGGCAACAGCACCATTTCCAAAATCACGCCGGGCGGCGTGGTCAGCCAGGTGGTCAGTGGCCTTGGCTCACAGTCGGGTGGGCTGGTGGTTGGAGCGAGCGGGAATATGTATGCCGCCACAATTAACAATAAGCTGGACCAAATTACCCCCGGGGGTGTGGTCAGCCAATTTGCGTTAATTGTGTTTGGAAGCCGGGCCGCTGTGGCGATAGTCACTCCCCCGCTGGCGGCGCCGGTGATTGGCACCCAACCACAAAGCCAGGTCATTGCCACCGGGCAAAACGCCAACTTGACGATAATCGCGAGCGGACCCCACGGTTCGAATATCTTCCAATGGCAGCGCCTGCCAGCGGGTGGTTCAGTTTGGACTACCCTGACCGATGGTGGGGCCTATAGCGGCAGCCTGGGCCCGACCCTGACGGTGGCGCCGGTGACTCCGGCCATGTCGGGCGACCAGTTTCGGTGCGTGGTCACCAATTCCATCGGCTCAATTACCAGCAACGTCGCGACGATTACGGTGCAACCCGTTGACATTACTGTCCAACCACAGGACCAAACCGTCGCCAGCAGCAATGGCGCCGTCTTTAGTACGGCTGCGGCCGGGGTCAATTTAACCTATCAATGGCAGGTTTCCACCGATGGCGGCGCGACGTGGACGAATCTGGCCAACAATCCAACTTATGCCGGCACGTCGACGAACACCCTGACGATATCGAACACCACTTTGGCGATGTTGGGTTATAAGTATGAGAATGTCATCACCAGCGACTTTGGCGCGTCCCCAACCAATCCCGCCACCCTGTCCGTACAGCCTTTCCTGATGTATGTGGCAAATTCCGGAAACGGCACAGTTTCGCAAATCACCGCCTCCGGGGTGGTGACTACCTTTGCGAGTGGATTTAATGGCACTGAAGGCGTGGCCTTTGACGGCACCGGCAATTTGTTTGTGGCCGCCAGCGGCAACGGCAGCGTCTTCCGTGTCACCCCCGGCGGGGTGGTAAGCACGTTTGTCACCACGCCGAAAGTCAATCGCCCGCAAGGGTTGGCCTTTGACGCCCGCGGTAATTTGCTCGTGGCGAGCGGCACGACCGTGGCCAAAATTACCCCCGCAGGCGCGACCAGCGGATTCGGCGGCGGCTTCAGTTCCCCCACCGGTTTGGTTTTCGACAGCAGCGGTTATCTGAATGTTGCCTACCAGGGCACCTTAAATGCCATTGGCCCGGTGTCGCCCGACGATCATTCAAATTTTCTTTATGGCGGTTTCAGCAACCCGGCCGGTCTGGCCATCGACGCCAACGGCAACCTCTATGTGGCAAACCAGGGCAATGGCACCGTCTCCGTGGTGACGCCGGCGTGGTCCATCAGCACATTTGCCAGCGGTTTCAACTCACCCGTTGGCCTCGCCTTTGACGGCAATGGCAATCTCTATGTGGTGAATCAAGGCAATGGCACGGTCTCCAAAGTTACTCCCGCCGGCGTGGTGAGCACCTTTGTCAGTGGCCTGTCCTCACCGACTTACATCGCCATTGACACAGTGGCGGCCTCGCCCACGGTGGCGCCGGCGATCACGATGCAGCCGCAAAGGCAGTCCATCCTGGCTGGCGCCGGCACCACCTTTTACACCCAGGCGAGTAGCGCGCCCAATTCGATTACTTTCCAGTGGCAACGGTTTCCGGTGGCCGGTTCAGGATGGATTAATCTGACGGATGACGGCAATTTTTCAGGAAGCAACACGTCAACGCTTTCGCTGGCCTTCGCGCCCCTGGCGATGTCCGGAGACCAGTTTCAATGCGTGATCACCAATTCGGCCGGCGGTTTGGCGACCAATCCGGCCACGCTAACGGTGAATCCACTCACCGGCGCTCCTAGTTTTTCTGAAATCACCTTTGCCGCCTGGCAGAGCGTTTGGTTTACCGCGGCCCAATTGAATGATCCGGGAACTTCCGGGTCCATGGGCATGCCCGCCAGCGACGGGGTCACCAATTTCATCAAATATGCCTTTAATCTCGATCCCTATATGCCGCCGGGAACGAATGGCAACCCCGACCTGCCCGAAGCCACTTTGGCCAACGGGAATTTGACGCTCAACTTCAGCGCGAGAAGCAGTGTTACCTATACCGTCCAGGCCAGCACTGATTTGGTGAATTGGTCGACCCAAGGCGTCACGATTCAAGCCAACGGCCAGTTTCGCACCGCCAGCCATCCCATCCCCGCCACCGGTTCCATCTTCCTGCGCGTTTTGGTGCAATCGAATTAGCCACTGGGTCGGTCGGATAATCACCCGGGCCGGCAAGAAGGGCGGCGCCGCCTGCCCTTGACGACGACGGCCCCCCTTCCTGCTGGAGACTGACGGCCGCAAAGTGAGGGAGCTGGGCAAATCCAGAACGCTCCCTCCATTAGTTGATGGAAATCCTAAGCGGCGCGGACACCACCGAGGTTTTCTGTTCGCTGGAATCGGTCAACCGTAATTTAAACGTGAAAACTCCAGTGCGCGAGGGCAGGCCGGAGATGGCGCCGGAATCCGGGTCCAGTTTGAGTCCATCCGGCAGGGTGCCACTTTCGATGGTCCAGTGGTACCAGGGCAGGCCCCCCTTGCCGCGCAGGGTGGCAGTGTAGGGGGCCGACTGGCGGCCGGTGGGCAGTGTGCCAGTGAGCACGGTCAGGTCGAAGGTGCGGCGAATTTTATAGCCGATGGTTTCCAGGCAAAGCACATCGAGCTTGGTGATAAGCCAGCGGCCCTCCGGCAGTTTGTCATTATACTCGTTGCCAAAAGCGGCCCGGCGGCTGGCGTCGTCAATCTCACCATCAAGATGGTCCACGTTATTCACTTTGGGGTAATGGCCATGGTAGGAGAGCAATTCCGCGCTTTCGAAAACGCCAGCCGCCTTGGCGGTCTTCTCCTGCGGGTAACTCTCATTGAAACCCAGGGCGTGGCCCATTTCGTGGTGGACGATGGAATAAAGGTCGTTCTGGTGCTCGCCGCGATTGTCCGTCTGCCACCAATTGGTGTCCTTGGAAATT
>Ga0265319_1000941_pt1 | contig 18252 bp, 17 predicted proteins | sample 4824metaG_FD_192443 | JGI IMG/M metagenome (GOLD analysis project Ga0265319, IMG submission 192443) | Rhizosphere microbial communities from Carex aquatilis grown in University of Washington, Seatle, WA, United States - 4-8-24 metaG | ecosystem: Host-associated > Plants > Roots > Rhizosphere >...
GAAGGACGTTCCGGCCGAGCTGCCCGGCGAGCTCGCGCTCGCCGCCGCGCCCGACCGCGCGGATGCGCGCGACGCGCTCTGCGGGGCGGCGTCGCTGGACGAGCTGCCGGCGGGCGCGCGCGTCGGCACGAGCAGCCTGCGGCGCGCGGCCGGACTGCGCGCGCTGCGGCCGGATCTCGACGTCGTCGCGCTGCGCGGCAACGTCGACACGCGCCTGCGCAAGCTCGCCGACGGCGGCTGCGCGGCGATCGTGCTGGCGCTGGCCGGGCTGGAGCGCCTCGGCCGCGCGGCCGAGGCCGGCTGCGCGCTCGACGCGCTCGTGCCGGCGCCCGGCCAGGGGACGTTGGTGCTGGAGACGCGCGCGGACGACCACGCCACACGGTCGGCGCTCAACGCGATCGACGACCCGCACGTGGCCGCCTGCCTCGCCGCCGAGCGCGTGCTGGCGCGGGCGCTGAGCGCCTCCTGCCACACGCCGCTCGGCGCGCACGCCGTGCTGGCCGACGACGGCGCCCTGACGCTGCGCGCGTTCCTCGGCCTGCCCGACGGGTCGGCGTGGCTGCGCGACGAGCTGACCGACCCGCTCGGCGCCTCGCCGGAGGCGCTGGGCGCCGGGGTCGCGGAGCGCATGCGCGCGGCTGGCGCGGACGAGCTGCTGGCCGCGTGCGAGGCGCTCGGGAACGGAGCTGCGCCGCCGGCCAGCACGCCGGACGGAGTGCGGCTGTGAGCGGCGCCGGAATCGTCCACCTCGTCGGCGCCGGTCCCGGCGACCCCGGCCTGCTGACCGCGCGCGCGCTGGAGCTGATCGCCGAGGCCGACGCGATCCTTTACGACCGGCTGATCCCCGTCACCGCGCTCGACGGCGCGCGCCCCGGCGCCGAGCTGATCTACGTCGGCAAGGAGGGGCGCGGGCCGCAGATGCCGCAGGAGGAGATCGACCGGCTGCTGGTCGAGCACGGGCGCGCGGGCAAGCGCGTCGTGCGGCTGAAGGGCGGCGACCCGTTCGTGTTCGGGCGCGGCGGCGAGGAGGCATTAGTGCTGCGGGCAGCGGGGATCCCGTTCGAGGTCGTGCCGGGCGTGACGTCCGGCGTGGCGGCCCCTGCCTACGCCGGCATTCCCGTCACCCATCGTGAGCGCGCTTCAGCCGTCGCGCTGATCACCGGCCACGAGAACCCGGACAAGCCCGAGTCGGCGATCGACTGGCCGGCGCTGGCGGCGTTCCCGGGGACGCTCGTCTTCTACATGGGCGTCAAGCAGCTGCCGCGCATCGCGCAGCAGCTGATCGCCGGCGGCCGCCCGGCCGATCAGCCGGCGGCGGTGATCGAGCGCGGGACGCTGCCCGGCCAGCGCACCGTCGTCGCGACGCTGGCGACGATCGCCGAGCGCGCTGCCGCGGAGGAGATCAGACCGCCGTCGATCACGCTCGTCGGCGACGTCGCGGCGCTGCGCGAGGAGGGGATCGGCTGGTTCGAGCAACGCCCGCTCTACGGCAAGACCGTCGCCGTGACGCGCGCCCGCGAGCAGGCGAGCGGACTGGCCGCGCGGCTGCGCGCGCTCGGCGCCGAGGTCGTCGAGACGCCGGTCATCAAGATCGTGCCGCTCGCCGTTCAGCTCGACCCCTTCGACTTTGCCCTTCCGGACGACACGCTGTGCGCCCACGACCTCATCTGCTTCACCTCTCCGAACGGCGTGCGACTGTACTTCGAGCGCCTTGCGGACATCCACCGCGACGCGCGTGGGCTGCTCGGCGCGCGCATCGCGGCGATCGGCCCGGCGACCGAGCGGGCGCTGCGCGCGCACGGCGTGCTGGCGGACGTGCTGCCGGACAGAGCGGTCGCCGAGTCGCTCGTGGAGGCGCTCGGCGACTGGCCGGTGGAGCGCGCGTTGATCGCGCGAGCGCGAGTGGCGCGCGACGTGCTCCCCGACGCGCTGCGCGAGATCGGCGCCGAGGTCGACGTGCTGGAGCTGTACGAGACCGTCGCCGAGCCGCTCTCCGACGACCAGCTCGAAGCCGTGCGCACCGCCGACTACGTCACCTTCACGTCGGCGTCCACCGTGACGAACCTCCTGAGCGCCGTCGGCGGCACGCTCGACACCCGCGCCCGCCTCGTCTCGATCGGGCCCGTCACGTCCGACGCGCTGCGCGCCCACGGCCTCGAGCCGGCGCTCGAAGCCGAGCAGCACGACATCGACGGCCTGCTCGCCGCGCTCACCGGATCTCGTTGACGTCGCCCGCCGGCGGCTCCGGCAGGTGCGCGTCGCTGAAAACGACCTCCGCCCGCGCCGCCGCGGCGTGGATCGCGCGCACGTCGAGCTCATGCGTCGTCAGCGGGATGCCGGCGGCCGGCCACTCGCACGCGAGCAGCGTCGGCTCCGCGGCGTCGGCAGGCGGCAGCGGCCAGACCCACTGCTCCTGTCGCCAGTGCCGACCGCCGCCGCCACCGTTGCCGGCGTGCATGACGGGCGACGGAGGCGTACCCAGCCCTCGTCCCCGCCCGCCCGTGTTCGTGGCCTTCGAGCCGTCGGGGAACTGGACGCCGAGCCGCAGCAGCCCTGCCGGCAGCTCTGCGCGGGCTCGCCGGCGGACGTGTCCGAACTCGAACGGGTCGAGCTCGTCGTCGCCCTCGGGCGCGTGCACGACGACCTCGAAGCCGAAGCCGGCCGGGTACACGCCGAGGTGCGAGACCCACACGACTGCCCGCCCCGAGCGCGCCAGCATGCACTCGAGCGCCAAGACGCCCGGCAGCGTGCCCTCGGGGGGTCCCAACCAGGCGGGCCGCCGATACCGCGGCGGTCGACGCGGCGGCGGCGTCTGGGGCGGCGGCTCGAAGAAGTCGCTCACCGGCGCGACGGTATCGTGTCGCGCGCGCCGCGGCGGCGATCCGCCCGCCGCCGCGCTTCGCACTCATGACGCTCGGCACCCCCCGCCTCCACCTCCGCGAAGTCGACTCGACGAACGTGCGGGCGCAGCGGAGCGCGATGAGCGGGGCGCCGCACGGAACGCTCGTGACGGCAGCGGGGCAGAGCGCCGGCCACGGGCGGCAGGGGCGCGCGTGGGTGACGCCGGCGGGGCGGGCGCTCGCGTGCTCGCTCGTGCTGCGGGAGCCGCCGCGGCTGCTGCCGATGCTCGCCGCGCTCGCGGTCGCGGACGTGGCGGACCGCTTCGACGCTGCCGGCCGCAGCGCCGCGATCAAGTGGCCGAACGACGCGCTGCTGGACGGCCGCAAGGTCGCCGGGATCCTCGCCGAGGGCAGGCCGCAGGAGGGCTGGGTCGTGCTCGGGATCGGGCTCAACGTCGCGGTCGAGGAGGGCGATTTCCCGCCGGAGCTGCGGGCGGTCGCGACCTCGCTCGGCCGCACGCCCGCCGACGTGGAGCCGGCGCTCGCGCTGCTGCTGGAGCGGCTGGAAGCCTGGCTCGCGGCGACGCCGGCGGAGGCGATGGACGCCTATCGCGTGCGCGACGCGCTCGCCGGGCGGGAGATCTCGTGGAACGGCGGGCGCGGCACCGCGCTCGGCGTCGCCGACGACGGCAGGCTGCGCGTGCGGCCCGCGGACGCGGGCGGCGACGGCGTCGAGCAGCTGCTCGACGCTGGCGAGGTCCACCTCGGCAGCGGCCGAGCCGGCTGACGCTCAGGCGTCGTCGGCAGACTCGGCGACGGCGACTCTCGCCGTTCTGCGTCTGCGCGGGGCGCGTCTTCTCGGCGCGGGGGCGTCGGCGTCGATCCCCGGCAGGACGTCGAGCGCCGTCTGCGCGTCCCCCGCTCCGTTGGCGGCAGCGGGCTCGGTTGCCGCGTCGTCCGCCGCTCTGACGGCTCTGCGTCTGCGCGGCGCGCGTCTTCTCGCCGCCGGCGGTGTGTCGGCGGCGACCAGCTCGAGCGCGGCCTCGGCATCGCCGTGGTCGCCCGCGCCGTTCGCATCGGGCGGCGACGCCTCGGGAGCGACGCGTCTGCGCCCCGCACCGCGTCTGCGCCGCGTCCGCGCAGGCGCGCCCTCGGCGTCGTGCGCGAGCGCATCGGCAACGACGCCCTCGACGTTCTCGCGCCCCGCGTCGGGGAGCGGCGGCGACTCGTCGTCGGCGTCGAACGCCTCGTCGTAGGCCTCCTCGGCGACCTCGGGCGACGGGCCCTCGCCCAGCTCGTCGTCCAGATCCAGGTCCAGGTCGTCGGTCACGCCCTCAGCGTTCACGCCGACGGCCACTCCCTCGGCGGAGGCGCCGTCCTTCGCGCCCTTGCGGCGGCGGCGCGAGCCGCGCCCGCGCCGGCCTCTGGGGAAGTTCCGCAGCAGCTCCCGCGCCAGCGCGCTCGGCTTGCGCGCCATCCGCGTGCGGGCCCCACGCAGCGCCTCCTCGGCCTCGGGCGTGTGCGCCAGGGCCGCGGCAAGCAATGCGGCGCTCAGGCGGCGGTCCTGTCTGCGCGCCGCATGGACCAGCCTGCGCGCGTTGCGCGCATGCGCGCCGCCGGAGGAGTTGACCAGCAGCCCCAGCAGGCGCTTCGTCTCCGGCCAGCGCTGCACGGCGTACTCCTCGTGCACCTCGCGCGTGTACTCCGCCATCCGCCAGATCCATGCGTTGGCCTGATCCCTACGGCCGATCCGCTTTTCGGCGAGCGCCTGCAGCATGACCTTGACGCCCTCGCGGCGCTCGTCGCGCGGCCACGTGGCCATCAGGTCGATCGCCTCGTCGAACGCCTCCGCGTCGCGCGCGGCCGCGATCTCCTGCAGCGCGCGCAGGCGCAGCTGCGCGTTGCGGTTGCGCTCGACGGCGGTGATCAGGAAGCGGCGCTTGAGGTCGCCCTGGCGGTCGAAGTGCAGCATCGCCTTCGCGCGCCGCCAGCCGTTCGGCGCCACGCGCGCGCCGGCCAATGCCGCCCACACATGCTGCTCGGCGTAGTCGAGGTGCTCGACGGCGATCCGCCACAGCTCCCGCTCGAACACCTCCGCCCGCCGCTCCGGATCGGGCGTCACCGGCAGCACGCGGCGCTCGACGCGCACGCGCCGGCCGCGCCCGCGGCGCACCGGCCCGACGACGATCGCGCCGCCGCGGTAGACGTCGCGGTCGAGCAGCGAGTGCAGTGTCACGACCGGGTCGTCGTGCTTCGTCGCCGGGTGGACGAAGTCGACGACGATGCCCGCCTCCTTGCCCGGATGGCGGCGCGTGACGCGCCCGACGCGCTGCTGGTAGATGCGCTTCGAGGCGGTCGGCGCGAGGTGCATGCAGACGGTCGCGCGGGGGCTGTTCCAGCCCTCGGCGAGCAGCTGCGCGTTGATCAGAACGTCGATCGTGCCTCGCTCGTACTCGGCCAAGATGCGCGCCAGCTCGCGCTTCGGCGTCTCACCCGAGACCGCCTGCGCTCTCACGCCCACGTCGCGGAATGCCTGGGCGACGTTGTAGGCGTGTCGGACGCCGGCGGTGTAGACGACGCCGGGAACGCCGTTGAAGCGCGTCTTGTAGAGATCCGCGATCGCGAGGTTGAAGGGCAGCTGATCGAGCAGCTCGGCCAGCATGTCCTGGTCGAACTCGGTGTCGACCTCGCCGCGGCGCAACGGCACCTTCGCGATGGTGCGAACACCAGGCCCCGGCGGAATGCGGATGCAGCGCAACGGCGCGATCACGCCGCGCCGCGCCGCCTGCGCGAGGTCGAAGCGCGACGTCTGCGTCGGGAACAGGTCGGTGACGTGGCGCGCGATGAGCGCACCCGTCGCGGTCATGCCGACGAAGACGGGGCCGGCCCATCTGCGGATCGAGGCGCTCGTCTTCTCGCCGAGCGCGGTGTGCGCCTCGTCGCAGATGACGATCGTGTACGCGTCGGAGATCTGGCCGGCGTTGCGGACGAACCACTGGTACGTCTCGACCGTGACCGGGCCCTTCGGGTTGTCCTTGCCGGCGAGCAGCGGCGCGGCGATGCGGTCGCCGTAGCCGCGGTCGCGCAGCTCGCCGTGGAACTGGTCGACGAGGTTGCGGCGGTGGGTCAGGATCAGCACGCCGCCGGTGCGCGAGGCGTCGACGAAGCCGAGCGCGGCGACGGTCTTGCCGGCGCCGGTCGCGTGCTCGAACCAGAAGCGCTTGGCGGCGTTGGGATCCTCGGGCTGCTCGGCGAGCTGGACGTCCTCGTCGTCCTCGCTCTCCTCCTGCCAGTCCTGCGGCTCCTCGTCGGGCTCCTCGTCCTCGTCCTCGAGGTCCAGGTCGAGATCCTCCTCGCCGGGGATCGCGACGGAGGCCAGCTCGACCGGCTCCTCGACCGGCGCAGCGGCGGCGCGCCCGTTGCCGTTCGCGGAGCGGCTCTGCACCTCCGCCATCAGCGCCGTCAGCGTGCCCGACAGCGCGTCGACCTGGTGGGGGTTGAGCAGCGTCCCGTCGGCCAGGCGCGGCTCGTCCTCCGACAGCACGCGCTCCAGACCCAGCAGCAGCGAGTACTCGCGCCGCCAGGCGACCGACGGCGCCTTCAGCCCGGCGTCGAGCTCGGCGAGCGCCGCGTCGAGCGCGCGGCGGCGGGCGCTGCCGGGCGCGAGCGCGTCCTCGGGCAGCTCTCCGTCGTGAACGAATCGCTCACGTGTGAAGCGCTCCGCGCGTCTCAGCGCGCCGGCATCGGGAAGGGGCGTAGGGTCAGCCATGGACGGCTTGCAGGGGTTCCCTGTGAATGGACGTGGCCTCTGCGATGAGGGAGCCGCGGTGCAACTGCCGAGCGGCTCAGGAGGTCCGGCGTGCGCCGGGCACGGGGAGAACTCTCACCAGCGTTTCCCCGTCCAACACAGGAGGATAGCCACATTCAATCAGATAGGACGGGGGAATCGCGTGATGTGCCAAGCTTCGGCCCATGCGCGCCCCCCTCGTCGCAGCCGGCGCATGTGCGCTCGTCGTGCTGACGCTCGCGTTCGCGAGCGGGTGCGGGTCGCAGGGGGCGCAGGTGAGCGTCCCCACGCCGGCGCAGGCGCGCACCGAGCTGGCCGGCTCGCCGGCCGCGCTCGCGGGCCTGCACGACCAGGCCGCGCAGCTGCTCGACGGCGGCCTGTCCGCGTATCGCGCGCGCATCGCCGCGTTGAAGGGTCGGCCCGTCGTCGTCAACGCATGGGCCTCGTGGTGCCCGCCCTGCCGCTCCGAGATGCCGTACTTCTCGCGCACGGCCGTGCGCCTGGGCAGACGCGTCGCGTTCCTCGGCGTGAACGTCTCCGACCCGACCGGCGACGCGCGCGGGTTCCTCGCCGGGCACTGGATCCCCTACCCGAGCTACGTCGACCAGCACTACGCGATCGCCGACGCGATCGGCGTGCGCGCCGGCCTGCCGACGACCGTCTTCTACGGGCGCGACGGGCAGGTGCAGTTCGTCCATCAGGGCCAGTACGCGAGCGAGAGAGCGCTCGTCGCCGACGTGAAGCGCTACGCGGGGGCCTCGTGAGCGTGGAGGTCCGCCGCGCCGACGGGCGCGCCGAGCTGGACGCATTGCTGGACCTGCGCCACCGCGTCTTCTGCGTCGAGCAGGGCGTGCCGAAGCGGGAGGAGATCGACGGGCGCGACGGCGACGCGATCCATCTCGTCGCCGTGCGCGACGGACGCGTGCTGGGCACATGCCGGCTGCTGCTCGTCGACCGCACGGTGCAGCTCAGCCGCCTGGCGGTGGAGCCCGATGCGCGCCGGACGGGGATCGCGACGGCGCTGCTGCGCGAGGCCGACCGCGAGGCGGACGCCGCGCGCGCGAAGCGGATCGTGCTGCACGCGCAGACGTACGCGCGCGAGCTGTACGCGGCCGACGGCTACGAGGAGCGCGGGCGTGTGTTCGTCGAAGCGGGGATCGAGCACGTCGCGATGGAGAAGCGCCTTTGAGCGAGGTCCGGGTCGACCCGCTGACCGGCCTGCGCGCGATCGTCGCCGGCGAGCGCGCCAACCGCCCGAATGCGGGCCTGAGCGGCTTCCGATCCCACCCACCCCCGCCGCTCGACCCGGCCGGGGATCCGTTCGCGGAGGGGCACGAGGGGATGACGCCGCCGGAGCTGTACGCGCTGCGGCCGGGAGGCCGCCCCGCCGACTCGCCCGGCTGGACGGTGCGGGTCGTGCCCAACCTCTACCCGGCGCTGTCCGCGGACGGCGCCGCGCCCGAGCCGGACGCCTCGCCCGACCTCTTCACCGCCGCGGCGGCGAGCGGCGCGCACGAGGTGATCGTCAACGCGCCGCAGTCGGTCGCCGCGCTGGCGGACCTGCCGGCCGCGCAGGTCGCCGTCGCGATGGACGTGTGGCGCGAGCGGATGCGCGCGCACGCCGACGCCGCCTACGTGCACGTGCTCGTGAACGAGCGCCGCGAGGCGGGCGCGTCGCTGCCGCACACGCACGCGCAGCTCTACGCGCTCGACTTCGTGCCGGCGGCGATCGCGCGCGAGCGCGAGCGCTTCTCCGCCTACGCGGTCCGCACGATGGGCGGCAACCTGCTCGCGGATCTGGTCCAGGAGGAGGTGCGCCGGCGCGAGCGGATCGTCGCGATCGACGACGAGGCGGTCGCGATCGCGCCGTACGGGTCGCGGCTCCCCTACCAGCTGATGATCGCCCCGCGGCGCCCGCGCGAGCGCTTCGAGGACGACGGCCCGACCGGCGCGGCGCTTCTGCACGACATGCTCGGACGCCTCGCGCGCCGGCTCGGCGCCAACCCGCCGCTGAACCTGTGGGTGCGCACCGCACCGCGCGGGGCGGACCACTTCTGCTGGCGGATCGACGTGATGCCGCGCCTGACGCACCTGGCGGGCCTGGAGCTGGGCACCGGCCTGCACCTCAACATCGTCGCGCCCGAGCAGGCGGCGGCGGAGCTGCGCGAGGCGTAGGCAGCGTCGTGCGCGCCCTCGTCCAGCGCGTCTCGCGCGCGAGCGTGCGCGTGGACGGCGAGGTCGTCGGCGCGATCGGACCGGGCCTGCTGGTGCTGCTCGGCATCACGCACGAGGACACGGCGGCGGTCGCCGACCGCCTCTCGGCGAAGCTGCTCGCGCTGCGGATCTTCCCCGACGCCGACGGCCGCATGAACGAGCCGCTCGGCAACGCGCGCGAGATCCTCTGCATCAGCCAGTTCACGCTCTACGGCGACCCCCGCAAAGGCAACCGCCCGAGCTACGTGGGTGCCGCCCCGCCCGAGATCGCCGAGCCGCTCTACGACCGCGTCTGCACCGCGCTCTCCGCCCAGCGCGGCGTCTTCGGCGCGCACATGGCGGTCGAGCTGGTCAACGACGGGCCGGTGACGCTGCTCGTGGAGATGTGACGCCGCACGCGCCGTCGGCCGCCCGGACGCATAGCGGTGCTCCCGGCAAGGAGATTCCGGTCGGTACGCTGTCCTCTATCCGCCGCGCCACCGGAATCCGAACGCTTCGATGAACGAGTACCTCGCGATCTACGAGCAGGGCAAGGACGGCTGGTGGGCTCACGTGCCCGATCTTCCGGGCTGCACGGCGTTCGGCAGCACCCGCGAGGAGGTCGAGCGCAACGCGCGCGAGGCGATCGCGGCGCACGTCGCGCTCCTGCGTGACACCGGCCGGCCGGTGCCCGAGCCGACTCGCACCGCGGTCTGAGCCGCCGGCGGGTGGCAGGCGAAGTCGCGAGCGGTAGTCTCCCGCCGCGATGGCGCCGACCGACCGCTTCGTGATCCGCTTCGCCGCGGAGCCGCCGCAGGAAGCGCTGCCGTACGGGCGCTGGGCGGACACGCTGCGCGGGCACTTCCTCGCGGCGGTCGCGGAGATCGACGCGGGCGACGAGCAGCTCGGCGAGCCGGGCGAGATCGCCTGGTTCCCGGACCGCAGCTACGCGGGCCGCACGTACGTGCCGGCGACCGCGCGCACGACGACCGGCTACGAGCTGTTCGGCTTCGTCTCGTTCGCGGACGGCGCCGACGGCGCGCCGGACGACTTCGCCGCGCGCGCCGACTTCACGAGCGAGACGGCCGACGACAACCCCGACTGGCAGATCGACCTCAACGAGGAGGTGATCGGCCGCTGGCGCGGGGAGCAGGGCAGATCCGCCGACATGACGCTGATCTGGGGCACGCCGATGGTCGAGCACGGCGCGCTCGCGACGGCCGAGCTGGCCGACCTCGCCGTCGACCAGTGCGAGCTGCTGGACGAGCGCTTCACGCTCGTCGCGCCCGACGCCTACCGCGGCGACTTCCTCGACGTCAAGCTCTACTCCTCGCGCGGCCAGGAGCTGGCGAGCGAGTCGCTCTACGTCGAGGACGACGACGAGGACTGAGGGCCGCCCGCGGGCGGCCCGGGGATTCGCGGGACCGCCGCGAGCAGCTCGCGCGTGTAGGCCTCGCGCGGGGCGCGGTACAGCTCCTCCACGGGCGCGACCTCGACGAGCCGCCCGTCGTGCATCACCGCGACGCGGTCGCACATGTGGCGCACGACCGCGAGGTCGTGCGCGATCAGCACGAGCGTCAGCCCCAGCTCGCGGCGCAGGTCGCGCAGCAGCGTGAGGATCTGCGCCTGGATCGAGACGTCGAGCGCGGAGACCGGCTCGTCGGCGACGAGCAGCTCCGGCCCGAGCGCGATCGCGCGCGCGATGCCGACGCGCTGGCGCATCCCGCCCGACAGCTCGTGCGGGTAGCGGTTCGCCAAAGCCGACTCCAAGCCCACCTGCTCCAACAGCTCGCCGACGCGCCGCGCGCGCGCCGCGCGCGCGGGCAGCAGCCCGTGGATCGCGAACGGGTCGGCGACGGCGGCGCCGATCGTCTTGCGCGGGTTGAGCGAGCCGGCCGGGTCCTGGAAGACGAGCTGGCGCTTGCGCCGCAGCTCAGCCAGCTGCGCGCCGCGGGCGTGCGTGACGTCCTCGCCGCGGTAGCGCACGACGCCGCTCGTCGGCTCGAGCAGGTTGAGCAGGATGCGCGCGAGCGTCGACTTGCCGCTGCCGGTCTCGCCGACGATCCCGAGCGACTCGCCCTCCTGCACCGACAGCGTCACGTCGTCGACCGCCGTGACCTCGCCGAGCCGGCGGCGGAAGACGGCGACGCGCGTGAGCGGGAAGCGCTTGACGAGCTGCTCGACCCCGGCGAGCGGCGGCGCGGTCATGCGGGCGCCTCCTCGGCCGGCTCGATCGCCGCGCGCGCCTGCGCGGGCGTCGCGCCGGCCGCGAGCTGCGCCCACGCGACGCGACGCTCGGCCTCCGGCAGCAGGCACGCGACGCGGTGCCCCGGCGCGTCCGGCACCGACTCCAGCGCCGGGTCGACCGAGCGGTGGCGCTCGCGCACGTACGGGCAGCGCGGGTGAAAGCGGCAGCCCGGCGGCGGGTGGATCAGCGACGGCGGCCGGCCGGGGATCGGCACGAGCGCCGCGCCGGCAGGCGCGTCGATGCGCGGCATCGAGCGCAGCAGGCCCCACGTGTACGGATGTCGCGGCGCCGCGAACAGCTCGCCCACCGGCGCCTGCTCGACGATCCGCCCCGCGTACATGACGGCGACCTCGTCGGCCGTCTCGGCGACGACGCCGAGGTCGTGGGTGATCAGCACCATCGCCATCCCCAGCTCGTCGCGCAGGCGGCGCAGCAGCGCGAGGATCTGCGCCTGCACCGTCACGTCGAGGGCCGTAGTCGGCTCGTCGGCGATCAGCACGCGCGGCTCGTTCGCCAGCGCCATCGCGATCATCGCGCGCTGCCGCATCCCGCCCGACAGCTCGTGCGGGTAGGCGTCCACGCGCTGCCCCGCGTTCGGGATCGCGACCCACTCGAGCAGCTCCACGGCGCGCGCCCGCGCCGCCGCGCGCGAGACGCCGGCGCGGTGTGCGCGCACCGCCTCGCCGATCTGATCGCCGACGCGCAGCAGCGGGTGCAGCGCGGACAGCGGGTCCTGGAAGACCATCGCGATCGCGTCGCCGCGCAGCGCGCGCAGCCGCTCCGGCGCGGCGCCGAGCAGGTCCTCGCCGTCGAGCAGCACGCGCCCGGAGACGCGCACGCGCGGGCCGCGCGAGAGCCCCATCGCGGTCGTCGCCGCGACCGTCTTGCCGGAGCCGGACTCGCCGACGATTCCCAGCGTGCGGCCGGGCGCGACGGCGAACGAGACGCCGTCGACCGCCTGCACGAGCCCCTCGCGCGTGTCGAAGCCGACGCGCAGGTCCTCGACGCGCAGCACTGCGCCGTCGGCGTCCGCGGCGCTCACGCCTCGCGCACCCGCGGATCGAGGTAGGCGTAGCCCACGTCGACGACGATGTTCGCGACGATCACGAAGCAGGCGGCGAGCAGCACGGTGCCCTGGATCACGTTGTAGTCGGCGTGGATGATCGCGTCGTAGTTGAGGCGGCCGATGCCGGGGATGTCGAACACGGTCTCCGTCAGCACGGCGCCGCCGAGCAGCAGGCCGATGTCGAGCCCCGCGAGCGTCACCAAGGGCGTCACGGCCGCGCGCAGCCCGTGGCGCCAGACGACGCGCCGCTCGCTCAGCCCCTTCGCGCGCGCCGTGCGCACGTAGTCCTCGGACAGCACCTCGATCATGTTGCCGCGCAGCAGCCGCGCGTAGACGGCGGCGAACGTCGAGGCGAGCACGAACCACGGCAGGATCAGCGACGCGAACCACTTCCCCGGGTTGTTGGTGAACGGCACGTAGCTGCCGGCGCCGGGCAGCAGCGGCCACTTGCCGATGTCGTCGGCGAACAGGTAGAGCGCGACGAGCCCGAGCCAGTAGACGGGCGCGGAGACGCCCAGCAGCGCGCCGCCGGTCGTCAGCTTGTCGACCCAGGTGCCGCGGCGCACCGCCGAGATCACGCCGAGCGGGACGGCGACGAGCAGCCACACGACGACCGCGCCGAGCGTCAGCGAGATCGTCGCCGGCAGCCGGTCGATCAGCAGCGAGCCGACCGACGCGCCGCTGAAGTAGCTGTAGCCGAGGTCGGCGTGGAAGACGAGGTGCGTGACGTACGTCCAGTACTGCGCGGGCAGCGGGCGGTCGAGCCCGAGCGAGACGCGGATCTCGTGCAGCGTCGCCGGGGAGGCGTCGCGGCCGGCGCGCAGCTGCGCCGGGTCGGCGGACGGCAGCACGTAGAAGATCACGAACGTGAGCAGGCTCACGAGCGCGAGGAGCACGATGCCCCACAGCACGCGACGGAGGACGTAGGCGGCCACGGTGCTGTCTGATTCGGCGCCGGGCAGGCTTCTCCCTACCCGGCGCGCCGGCTTCGCGCTACTTCAGCGACGAGTAGGCGAAGTCGCAGTGCCCCTGGTTCCACAGCTCGGGGACGCAGCGCACGTCCGCCGAGAAGATGTTCGGCTGTCTGTCCCACAGCCACGGGATCGCGGCGGCGGTCGCCGTGATCTGGCGGTCGATCGCGCCCCACGCGTTCGCGCGCTCCTGCGTCCCGACCGTCAGCTCGGCTCTCGACATCGCATTGTCGATCGCCGCGTCCTTCAGCTGCGGCCAGTTGGGGTTGTTCTCGGGGCTGATGTCGTTGCCGTTGAAGGCGACGTCGAGCACCGTCTGCGGGTCGGCGAAGTCGCGGATCCAGCCGACGTTCGGGCAGGCGTTCACTCTCGCCTTCGGCAGGCCGCAGAAGCGCGCGTACAGGACCGAGCTGTCGACGAGCTTGAGGTTCGTCTTGAAGCCGAGGTCCTGCAGCGCCTGCTCGAAGATCTGCGCGTCGTTGCTGTCGGGCGCGCCGGCGAGGCCGACGATCTGCAGCGTCTGACCGCCGGTGTATCTGCCGCTCGGGTAGCCGGCCGCCTTCATGTATCTGGCCGCGAGCGCTCTGTCGCCGGCGGGGTTCGCGAGGAAGTCGGCGCCGGTGCCCTGCTGGCCGCCGGCCTGCTCGAAGCCGATCACGCCGGGGTAGAGGAAGTGCGAGGCGATGTCGCCGACGACTGCGCCGCCGCGCACGGTCCGCATCTGCTGGCGGTCGAGCTCAGCGGCGACCGCCTTGCGCAGGTTCGCGTTGTCGAACGGCGGGATCGCGGTGTTGAGCGCGGCGTAGTTCGAGCCGCCGCCGGGCGAGAAGAAGATCTGGCTGCGGTTGTGCAGGTAGGCCTGCTTGACCAGCTCGGGCGTCGGCGAGTCGGCCAGCACGAGGCCTCTGCCGGCGAGCACCTGGCGTCCGGAGACGGTCGGCGAACCGCCGATTCTCACCTGGACCGCGTCGACGTAGGCGGGGCGATCGTCGCTCGTCGCGCTCCAGTTGGGGTTGCGCACGAAGCTGAGGCTGCGGCCGGGGACGTAGCCCGTCCCGAGCACGGTGCCGGATCTGTCGGCGGTGAGCATGTAGGGCCCGGTCGCGACGACGTGGTTGCCGTAGGTGGAGGGCGCCTTCGCGTCCAGCGGCTTCGCGTACTCGGGCGGGACGGGCGCCGACAGCGGCAGCACCGTCGCCTGCGCGACGAGCGAGGCGGTGGGGCGCGTGAGCTTGAAGACGATCGTGTGGTCGTCTGGCGTCTGGATGCCGGCGATCGGGCCGCCGGTCGCTCTGTCGGCGCCGACGACGTCGCCGTAGTACGTGCTCGCGTACGGGTTCGCGACGTGCGGGTTGAAGCCGCGCTCGATCGCGTAGGCGACGTCTCTCGACGTCACCTCGCGGTTCACCGGCGGGCCGAAGCGGACGCCGCTGCGGATCTTCACCGTGAGCGTCTTGCCGTCAGGTGAGATCTGCGGCGGGCCGGCGGCGAGGTCGGGGGCGATGTTCGTCGGGTCGGTCGGCTTGTACGTGTAGAGCGTGCGCTGCGTCGCGGCGAGCACGTTGAGGTCGAGGCTCGCGTAAGCGCTGCCGGGGTCGAGGCTCGACACGTCCTGACTGGTGAGGATCGTCAGCGTCCCCCCTCTGTGGCCGCCCGCGCCGTTGTCCGCCGTGGCGCCCGTCCCGCTGTTGCCGCCGCTGGAGCCGCACGCGCCGAGCGCGATCGCGACGGCGGTGCACAGCAGGGCGAGGGGAAGCGCGCGCTTGACCGGTCGCGGCATGAGGGGTCCTTTCGGGGGTCGGGAAAGGGGGGTCGCCGGATTCACCGTTCAGCTCTCGGGTCGAGTGCGTCACGAAGTCCGTCACCCAGCAAGTTGAATGCAAGCACGGTGAGCAGCAGCGCTGCGCCGGGAAAGACCATGTACCACCACTGCGTGTCGAAGTTGTCGGCTGCGTCGGCGATCATCCAGCCCCAGCTCGCCGTCGGCGGGGAGATGCCGACGCCCAGGAACGAAAGAGCCGCCTCGAGCAAGATCGTCTGCGGAAGCAGGAGACTTGAGTAGACAATGATCGAGGCAGTGAGGTTTGGGAGGATTTCGCGAATCACGATTCGCAGGTTCGAGGCGCCCAAAGACCGCGCCGCCACGACGAACTCGCGCTCTCGCAGAGACAGCACCTGACCGCGCACGATGCGCGCGATCGACGTCCAGCTGACGAGCGCGACGACCAGGATCACCGTGCGCACGCCCGGAGTTATGGCGCCTGCGACACAGCCGTTGCCGAGCGAGCAGGCGGACGCGATCCCGATCCCCAGCAGCAGCACGGGGAACGACAGCACGACGTCGACGAACCGCGACAGCAGCGTGTCGACCCAGCCGCGGTAGTAGCCGGCGAGCAGGCCGACGGCGACGCCGAGCAGCATCGCGACGCCGGTCCCGACGATCCCCACGAGCAGCGAGACGCGCGCGCCGTAGACGGTGCGCGCGAACACGTCGCGGCCGAGCGGGTCGACGCCGAACAGGTGGCCCGAGCTGGGGCCGAGCGGCGTGCCGAACGCGTCGACCGCGTTGCGATCCTGCATGTTCGGGCCCGGCGCGCCGAACAGCTTGACGACGAGCGGCGCGAAGATCGCCACGAGCACGAGCGCGACGATGATCCCGAGCGCGACGAGCACGACCTTGTCCTCGCGCAGCCGCCGCCAGAACAGCTGCCACGGCGAGCGCGCGACGCCCGCCTCGAAGTCGTGCTCGTAGCGCTCTTCCTGCGCGAGCAGGCCGGGCGCGCCGACGCTCATCGGCGGGCCCCGGACGGCCGGGCTCGTGGCTGGGGAATCTGGCGCATCGCTTCGTCTGCCTGTCGAGACGAGTTCGCGCGCGCCAGCTCAACTCCTGTCTTGACAGTGAACGCGTAACGGAAACCGCGACGCCTGGCATACCGGTCATTCCTCGGCTAGGGTTTTGCCCACGGCCTCCCCCGTGGCCGAATCCCCCTGCAACCGCGCGTATCCGAGCGCATCCATCACCTGCTCACGACACCCGACCGGCCAAGCCCGGCGTGAGCGCACCATCGCGAATCCCCCAAAGCCCCGGTAGCTCAGCCGGATAGAGCGTTCCCCTCCTAAGGGAAAGGCCGCAGGTTCGACTCCTGCCCGGGGCACTCGCCGAGCGGCCGCGGGCCTCCGCACGACGCGATCGGGCGCCGCGCGCGATCCTGTGCCCGTGTCCGGGTCGAGCCTCGTCCGCAGCCGGCTGCGGGATCTGCGCCGCGCGGCGCTGCCGATCGGGCAGGCGACGCTCGCGGCCGGTGCGGCGTGGCTCGTCGCGCGGCACATGCTCTGCCATCCGCAGCCGTACTTCGCGCCGATCGCCGCCGTCATCTCGGTCGGCGCCTCGCACCTCGCACGCGGACGCCGGACGGCCGAGCTGGTCGTCGGCGTGGCACTGGGGATCGCGATCGGCGACCTGCTGATCGCCGGCATCGGCGTGGGCGTCCTGCAGCTGATGCTGGTCGTCGCGCTCGCGATGTCGGCCGCGGTGCTGCTGGGCGGCGGACCGCTGCTGGTGACCCAGGCCGCCTTCTCGGCCGTGCTCGTCGCGACCGTGCAGCCGCCCACGCAGGGGATCTACTGGGGCCGCTTCACCGACGCGCTCGTCGGCGGGGCGCTCGGCCTGCTCGTGACCGCGCTGGTCCCGGTCGACCCGGTCGCGCTCGCGCGGCAGGCCGTGGTGCCGCTGCTGGAAGAGCTGGCCGCGACGGTCGAGGACGTCGCCGCCGCGCTCGCAGCGCAGAGCCACGACGCCGCGGTGCACGCGCTGCAGCGCGCCCGGCGCATCGACGAGCACTCGGGTGCATTCCACGCCGCCGTGCTCGCAGGCGGCGAGACGGCGCGCCTGGCCCCCCAGCGCTGGCGGACGCGCGGCGAGCTGGGCGCCTACGCCGGCGCCGACCCGGCGCTCGACCTCGCGGGCCGCAACGTGCGCGTGCTCGCGCGCGGCACGCTGCGGGCGGTCGAGCTGGACGAGCAGATCCCGCCCGAGCTCGTCGACGCGCTGCACGATCTGGCCGAGGCGGTGCGTGCGCTGGAGCCCGCGCTCAGCCATCCGCAGCGCGAGGACGTGCGCGACGTCGCGCGCGTGGCTGCGCTGCGCGCCGCAGCCCGGGCGACGCTCGCGCTCGAGCGCACCGGCAATCTGTCGGTCAGCGTGCTCGTCGGGCATGTCCGCGCGACCGCGACCGACCTGCTGCGCGGGCTCGGACTCGCCCCGCGCGAAGCGCGCGACGCTGTGCGCGCCGCGGCCGACCGGGAGCGGCAGCGCGCGCTGGACGAGGCGTGATCAGTAGTAGACGTCGATCTGGTCCCCGACGTGGATCCACGAGAAGATCGCGAAGGCGTCGGGGATCGGAACGCGCAGGCAGCCGTGGCTGGCGTTGTACGTCGGCACGTCGTAGTAGCCGTGGATCGCGTAGCCGCGGATGAAGTAGGTCGAGTCGACCATGCCCTCGGAGTTCGTCCCCGGCTCTCTCATGTAGAAGCGGAAGGTGCCGAGCACGGTCGGGGTCGACGGCTTGCCGGAGCTGGTGGTGTAGGCCCGCACGACCTTGCCGTGGTCGATCAGCGCGAGCACCTGCCAGCCGAGGTTCGCCTCGACGTGGTGGCCCTGGCCCGGGTAGCGGATCTTGAAGCCGCCGACGCCGCGCAGCAGGCGGTCGACGACCAGCGGAGAGAGCGTCGTCAGGCGCGGCATCCCGTTGACCTTGCGGAACGCGAGCACGGCGAGGCCTGTGAGCGGGTCGTAGACGCCGGTCTGCGGCGTCGCGTAGCCGACCGTCGCCAAGCGCTGCTGCAGCAGCTGCACGAACGGCCCGCGCGAGCCGGGCCCGGCCTTCGGCGCGACGACCGGCAGCGCCAGGTGCGCGAGCAGTCTGCCCTGCTGGTCGGTTCTGGCGTGCAGCGCGAAGATCTGCACGGGGCCGCTTCTGTCGGGCACGAAGCGGACGCTGAACGTGGCGGTGCGCTTCGTGCTCGTCGGCTTCGGCGTCACCGTCGCCCGCTTGATCAGCGTGTGGCCGCGCCAGATGCGCACGTTCACGGTCTGGCCGGCGACGTACGGGACGACGCGGCCCTCGACGCGCAGCGCGCGGCCGGCG
>Ga0265319_1000942_pt1 | contig 18246 bp, 14 predicted proteins | sample 4824metaG_FD_192443 | JGI IMG/M metagenome (GOLD analysis project Ga0265319, IMG submission 192443) | Rhizosphere microbial communities from Carex aquatilis grown in University of Washington, Seatle, WA, United States - 4-8-24 metaG | ecosystem: Host-associated > Plants > Roots > Rhizosphere >...
CGCAGGTCGTCATAGCAGACCTGGACCAGGAGAAGGCCGCAGGTTGCGGCCACCACGATGCCGAGAATCTGCAGCCACTCGCGCAGTAGGTGCCGGTCAAAGGTGTTCAACGCAGCCATCAAACGCCGCCCGGCCGCCGACGGAAAGCCGAAAGAGGGGTTGAACCCCGGGCAACCCTGACCTTTTCTCCTGGCATGCCGTTCGCATTCCGCCGGTTTTCCTGGCTGCTCATGGCCGCCCTCGTCCCAGTCGTCCCCGTCGCCGGGCAGGACACGATCAAGGTCGGCGAAGTTGCCTCGCTCACCGGGAAAGACGCCGATTTCGGCCAGTCGTCCCACAAGGGGACGCTCCTCGCGATCGAGGAGATCAACGCCTCGGGAGGCCTGCTGGGCAGAAAGCTGGTGCTCCTGACCGAGGACAACCAGTGCAAGCAGGGCGAGTCCGCGACGGCGGCGCGCAAGCTCATCTCCCGGGACAAGGTGGTCGCTCTGCTCGGCGAGGTCGCATCCAGCCGGTCGCTGGAGATGGCCCCCATCGCGCAGGCGTCGGCCGTGCCGATGATATCGCCGTCCTCGACAAACCCGAGGGTGACCGCGATCGGGGACTACATCTTCAGGGTCTGCTTCATCGATCCCTTTCAGGGAACGGTCATGGCCAAGTTTGCCCGCGACACGCTCAAGCTCCATCGCGTGGCCGTCCTGACCTCCGTCTCGAGCGCCTACAGCGTCGGCCTGGCCAAGTACTTCAAGGAGGGCTTCGTCAAGGGAGGGGGCGAGATCGTCCTGCAGCAGAAATACTCCGAGGGCGACAAGGACTTCAAGGCGCAGCTGACCGTCATCAGGGCCGCCGGGGTCGATGGCATCTTTGTTCCAGGCTACTACACCGAGGCGGCTCTGATCTGCCTGCAGGCCCGCGAGCTCGGCCTGGACGCGCCGATCTTCGGCGGCGACGGCTGGGAGGGCACGCCCTTGATCGAGATCGGCGGCAAGGCGGTCGAAGGCACCTATTATTCGACGCACTACTCTCCCGACAACGCAGCGCCCGTCGTGCAGGACTTCGTTAGGAAATTCCGCGCGCGGTTCGAGGGCGAGACGCCCGATGCGATGGCCGCCCTGGGCTATGATTCGGCCATGGTGCTCGCGGAGGCGATCAAGCGGACGGGCACGACCGAAGGGCCGAAAGTTCGCGATGCGATTGCCGCCACGCGGGATTACCCCGGAGTGACCGGCGTGACCACGATTGACGCCGAGCGCAACGCCTCCAAGGCCGCGGCCATCTTCACCGTCGCGGACGGCAAGTTCAAGTTTGTTGAGAGTATTGCGCCCTAGCGGGCCCGCACTTGTGCCGGAGTTTTTTCAACAGACGCTGAACGGCCTCTCCCTGGGCGCAATCTACGCGCTGATCGCCCTGGGGTACACGATGGTCTACGGCGTCCTGCGCTTCATAAACTTCGCACATTCCGACATCTTCATGGTCGGGGCGTATCTCGGCTACTACCTCGCGCGGCTCGTGCCAGCCGCCTCGGTCTGGGGCGGCCTGGCGGTGATGGCGGGCGCAATGGCCGGCTGCGCGCTCCTGGGAATCCTGATCGAGCGCCTGGCCTACCGCCCCCTGCGCCGGGGCCCCACCCTCAACGTCCTCATAACGGCGATCGGAGTCTCCCTCCTCCTCGAGTACAGCGGGCAGATCGGTTTCGGGGCCGAGCCGCGGACGTTCCCGGTCCTCTTTCCCGAGCGCGACGTCCGGATCGGATCGCTGGTGATCTCGAGCAGCCAGCTCGTCGTGATCGCGGTGGCTGTCGTGCTCCTGCTGGCGCTCCAGTTCATCGTGCACCGCACGCGGATTGGCACCGCCATGCGCGCCGTCGCCCTGAATCCGCAGGCTGCCAGGCTGGTCGGCATCAACAACGATGTCGTGATCTCCTTCACATTCGGCCTGGGCTCCGCGCTGGCCGCCGCAGGCGGGATCCTCTACGCGACCAACTACCCGTCCATCGATCCCCTGATGGGAGTCATGCCGGGACTCAAGGCGTTCACGGCCGCAGTCCTTGGCGGGATCGGCAACATACCCGGAGCGGCCCTCGGGGGGCTGATCCTGGGGCTTGTTGAAACCTTCGTGGCCGGCAGCCCCTGGTCCACGTACAAGGACGCGATCGCATTCGGCGTGCTGATCGTCATCCTGCTTTTCCGTCCTGCGGGGCTCCTCGGAAAGTTCAGGATCGAAAAGGTCTGACCATGCCCAAGCCGCACCTCGCCCTGCTGGCCGCGCTGGCCGCCGCGGGCATCATCGCCCGCTTCTCGGGGCTGATCGATCCCTACTACCTGGATGTGCTCACGATCGTGGGGATAAACATCATCCTCGCCGTGTCGCTCAATCTGGTGAACGGCTACACCGGCCAGTTTTCACTCGGGCACGCGGGCTTCATGTCCGTGGGCGCGTACCTGTCGGCCGCAGCCTCGCTTTTCCTCGGCCCGACGCTGCTCGGTTCGCACCCCTCCGCGATCATGGAGGGCCTCTTTTTTCTCGGGGCCCTTCTCGCGGGCGGGGCGGCGGCGGCAGCCGCGGGCCTGATCGTAGGGATCCCCTCGCTGCGGCTCCGGGGGGACTACCTCGCCATTGTCACCCTGGCCTTCGGCGAGATCATCCGGGTCGTCTTCCAGAACATCGACGCGCTCGGCGGCGCGCTCGGCCTCAACGGAATCCCTCCGTACACCTCGATCTTCTGGGTCCTCGCCTTCGCGGCCCTCACGGTGTTCGTCGTGACCTGCCTAGTGAATTCGACCTACGGACGCGGCTTTCTCGCCGTGCGCGATGACGAGATCGCCGCCGCCGCCGTCGGCCTCAATCCGACGCGCTACAAGATAGTCGCATTCGTCGTCGGCGCGTTCTTCGCCGGAATCGCCGGCGGCCTCTACGGGCACTTCCGGCTGACGATAACGCCGGGGGGCTTCGACTTCACGAAGAGCATCGAGATCGTCGTCATGGTCATCCTCGGGGGCATGGGCAACACGCCCGGAGTCATACTGGCCGCGATCCTGCTCACCCTGCTTCCCGAATTCCTCAGGCCCGTGGCCGAGTACCGCATGATCATCTACTCGCTGCTTCTCATCATCCTGATGATCATCCGCCCGCAGGGGCTGTTCAAGCTGAGGCCCGGCGGCCGCGCCGACAAGGGAGGCTGACCGTGGCGCTGCTCCAGCTCTCCGGCGTCACGCTTCGCTTCGGCGGCCTCACCGCGGTGAATGCCGTGAACCTGGACGTGGGGGAGGACGAACTCGTGGGATTGATCGGTCCGAACGGCGCGGGAAAGACCACCCTGTTCAACCTCATCACGGGCATCTACTCCCCCGACGAAGGGTCCGCCACCTTCCGCGGCCATGATCTCGCGGGCGCCGACGCGTCCGGCATCGTCGCCCTCGGCATAGCGCGGACCTTCCAGAATATCCGCCTGTTCGGCCACCTGTCGGTTTTCGACAACGTCCGCGTTGCCTGCAATCTCCACAGGGAGGCGGGAGCGGCCCACGCGTTCTTGCGCCTCGGGGCGTTTCGCGAGGACGAGGAGTCCGTCCGCCGGCGCTCGGACGAGCTCCTGGGCATATTCAACCTGTCCCGCTTTCGCGACGCCCCGGCGGGAAGCCTGCCCTACGGCGAGCAGAGGCGGCTGGAAATCGCCCGCGCCCTGGCAACACGGCCCCGGCTCCTTCTCCTCGACGAGCCCGCGGCCGGAATGAACCCCGCGGAAAAGACCGAACTCGCGCGGCTCATACGCCAGGTGCAGAAGCAGTTCGGCCTTTCCATCCTGCTCGTCGAGCACTCGATGAAGGTGGTGATGGGCGTCTGCCAGAGGATCGTCGTCCTCGATTACGGCGTGAAGATCGCCGAGGGATCCCCCGCGGACGTTCAGAACGACCCCAGGGTGATCGAGGCCTACCTGGGGGAGGACCACCGTTTTTGATCTCGCATCCGGCCATGCTCCAGGTTTCCGACCTCGCGGTCTCCTACGGCTCCATCGCCGCCCTTGACGGCATATCCCTGCGCGTCGAGGCAGGCGCGATCGTCACGCTGATCGGCGGAAATGGAGCGGGGAAGACCACGGCGCTGCGCGCGCTCTCGGGCCTCCTGCGTCCCCGGCGCGGCCAGGTCCGGTTTCGCGGCGAGGACATAACCTCCCTTCCGGCGCACCGGATCGTCGGGCGCGGGCTCTGCCACGTGCCCGAGGGCAGGATGGTCTTCTCGAACCTGACCGTTTCCGAGAACCTTGAAATGGGCGCCTACCTGCAGAGGGACCGCGACAGCATCGCCGCGAGCCGCGAAACCGTCTTCAGCCTTTTTCCCCGGCTGAAGGAGCGGCTGAAGCAGTCTGCGGGCACGCTTTCCGGAGGCGAACAGCAGATGCTCGCGATCGGACGGGCCCTCATGGGCTCCCCGAAGTTTCTCATGCTCGACGAGCCCTCGCTCGGCATCGCGCCGCGGCTCGTGACGACGCTCTTCGAGAAGATCGTGGAAATCAACCGCCGGAACGGCATCGCAATCCTCCTCGTCGAGCAAAACGCGCATCTGGCCCTGGAAGTCGCGAGCTATGCGTACGTCCTCGAGACCGGCCGCATCGCCCTGGAGGGTCCCAGCGCGGAGCTGCGCGATCATCCGCTTCTCAAGGCCGCCTACCTCGGCGGTTGATTCCGCTGGCCGGGACTGTCCGACTGCCCGCTCGGTTGCGGGCACTGGCGCCCAAACGACGATCAGTCACCCCCTACCCCATGCGCTTCCCTTCTTGTTCCCGTCGTCGGCTCATCGCAATCCTTGCTTCGCTTTTCGCTTTCAACCTTCCGCTTTCCTCTTTCGCATCCGACGATCTTGCCTGGCCTGAAATCGGCCGGGAGCAGAAGCCCTGGACCCGCTGGTGGTGGCCCGGCAGCGCCGTCGACAAGGAGAACCTGACCCGCCAGCTCACCGGAATGGCCCAGGTTGGCCTGGGAGGCGTCGAGATCACCCCGATCTACGGCGCAAAGGGGTACGAGTCCCGATTCATCAAGTTCCTCTCGCCCGACTATGTCTCGATCCTAGGCTACACGGCCTCCGAGGCGCACCGGCTCGGCATGGGCGTCGACATGGCGACCTGCACCGGCTGGCCCTTTGGCGGACCCTGGGTCGGTCCGGCCGACGCCGAGCAGAGGATCGTCATAACGAACGGCCAGCTCACCCCGAAGCCCACGGGCTTCAAGGTGAAGCGGTCTGCGCCCGGCGGCGAGGGCCCGGTCGTAAATCCCTTTTCGCCGGGTGCCGCGGCGCGGTACCTCGAGCCGTTCACGAAGGCTCTGGGCTCGTTGCCCCCGGGGTCTATCCACGCGCAATTTCACGATTCCTACGAGTATATGGCGAGCTGGGCGGCGGAAGTGCCCGCGAAGTTCCAGGCGATGCACGGCTACAACCTGCTCGATCACCTGACCGAGCTCGGCGGCCAGGGGGATTCCGACACCATCGCGCGCCTGAAGGCCGACTACCGCGAGACGCTGGCCGAATTGCATCTCGAATACGTCCGGACCTGGGTGGACTGGTCGCACAGCATGGGCAGCCTGGCGCGCGAGCAGGACCACGGCGCGCCCGGAAACCTGCTCGACATCTACGCGGCCTCGGACGTGCCCGAGACGGAGATCTTTGGATCCACGCCCTTCCCCATTCCCGGCTACCGGAACCTGCCCTCGGAGATCGGCGTCAACGTGCCCGCGCCGCTCGTGAATCGCATGGCCTCGTCGGCCGCGCACGTGGCGGGCCGTCCCCTGGCCTCATCGGAAACGTTCACCTGGCTGAGGGAGCATTTCCACGAGGCGCTCTCGGAGGCCAAGCCCGAGCTCGACCAGCTCTTCCTCACGGGCATCAACCGGATCTATTACCACGGCAACGCCTATTCCCCGGATGACGCGCCGTGGCCGGGCTGGGTCTTTTACGCCGCCACCCAGGAGAATTCGCGAAATTCCCTCTGGAGCGAATTTGCGTGGCTCAATGCCTATATCGCGCGCTGCCAGACGCTCCTGCAGGCCGGCGCGCCCGACAACGATCTCCTGGTGTACTGGCCGGTCTACGATCTCTGGCACGATCCCGAAGGCTGGGTTCATCTGTTCTCGGTGCACCTCGCCAAGGGCTGGATGGACGACAGGCCTTCGGGCATGCTCGCACGCAGTCTCGTGGCCGGCGGATACCAGTTCGACTGGGTTTCCGACGCGCAGCTCGGCCAGATCCATTTCGAGGATGGCGCGCTCAAGGCTCCGGGCGGCGCCTATCGGGCCGTCGTCGTTCCGCGCACGGAGCATATGCCGGTCGGCACCCTCAAGAGCCTGCTGGCGCTTGCAGCGGACGGAGCGACCGTCGCGTTTGTGGACGCGCTTCCCGGCGACGTGCCCGGCTACGGACAGCTCGAGGAGCGCCGCGCGCAATTCAAGGCCGAGCTCGCAAAACTTGAATTCAAGGACGGCGCCGAGGGGGGCGTCCGGTCCGCCGCATTGGGCCGGGGCCGCGTGCTCGTCGGCCCCTATGCCGCGGTCGCCGCCCAGACCAGAGCCGTCCGCGAACCGATCGCCGATACGGGCCTCGGCGTCCTCCGGCGCCGCACCAAGGATGGCGAGATTTACTTTGCGGCCAATCTTACCGCCAAATCCGTCGACGGCTGGGTGAAGCTCGGCGCATCGGCCGCGGGCGCCGTGCTGATGGACGCCCGAAGCGGCCACGCTGGCGTCGCCTCGCTCCGCGGCTCCGCCGCCGGCACCGAAGTTTACATCCAGCTCCAGCCCAGCGAATCGATATTCATAAAGGCCCTGTCGAATCGGACCGCGGCGGGCGCGCCCTGGATCTATGATCAGGAGGCCGGCGCCCCGGTTCCCGTGACCGGCGACTGGCGGGTGACCTTCACGGCGGGCGGCCCCGAGACGCCTCCCCCATTTGCGGAGAAGGACCTCAAGTCGTGGACCGACCAGGGCGGCGAAGCCGAGCGGTTCGCCGGCACCGCCCGTTACGAGATCGACTTCAATCTGCCCGAAGGCGCAAAAGCCGACGACTGGATGCTCGACCTCGGCGACGTGCGCGAGACCGCGCGTGTCTTCGTGAACGGGGCCGAGGTCGACCGGCTCTGGAGCCTGCCCTTCCGTACGCGGGTGGGTGCCCATCTCAATCCCGGCCACAACGTCCTGGCGCTTGAAGTCACCAACCTCTCCGCGAACCGGATCCGCGATCTGGATGTTCGCAAGGTGCCATGGAAGAACTTCTACGAGATCAACTTCGTGAACATCAACTACCGGCGCTTCGACGCCTCCAAGTGGCCCCTCCAGCCCTCCGGCCTCCTGGGCCCGGTGCGGCTGATCCCCCTCCGCACACTCTCCCCCTGATCGGCCGGGAAAAGGTTAAGGACACGTTTTAGCCATCGGAGAGGCCCGTAAGGGGCATGAGCGGAGCCGCATCGGTCGCCTCTTGGCCGACCCCCATTAGAGGGGAAGGCCGGCTGCGGCGACCGATTTGGGAATTGCGAAGCGTAGCCCCGGAGGGCCTCTCCGATCGCCAAAACGTGCCATCTCCCGCACAAGGGCGTTGTTGATTTTCGGCGGAGTCTGCTATTATAGCGGGCTCCGCCTTTTTCACATACCATGTCAACCGCCGTACCCCAGACCTTTGAATTCCAAGCCGAGATCAAGCAGCTGCTCGATATCGTCATCCACTCGCTCTACACCGAAAAGGAGATATTCGTCCGCGAGCTGGTCTCAAACGGCTCGGACGCCCTGGAAAAGCTCCGCCACCTCCAGCTGACCGAGAAGGAGATCTACGACGACCGCCTGGATCTCGAGATCAACATCACGACGGATGACAAGGCGAAGACATTCACCATACAGGACTTCGGCGTCGGAATGACCCGGGCCGAGCTTGTCGAGAATCTCGGCACGATCGCCCACTCCGGATCGAAGGCATTCCTCAAGGCCCTGGGCGAGAGCGGCCAGAAGAATTCCGGCCTCATAGGGCAGTTCGGCGTCGGATTCTATGCGGCCTTCATGGTGGCCAAGACCGTCAGGGTCTACTCGCACTCCTGGCGCGCGGCCGAACCCGGGCAGCTCTGGACCAGCGATGGCGCGGGCTATGCGATCGAGGAATCCGAGGGTCAGCGCCGCGGCTGCAAGATCGTGGTCGAGCTCAAGGACGATTGCGCCGAATTCAGCCAGGAATGGCGCATCAAGGAGGTGCTCGAGCGGTACAGCGCGTTCGTCTCCGTGCCCATCAACCTCAACGGCAAGCGCGTCAACACCGTCCAGGCCCTCTGGCTGCGCGGCAAGAGCGAGATCAAGGACGAGGAGTATACGGAATTCTACAAGTTCCAGTCTCACGCCTTCGACGAGCCGCGGCTGCGCCTGCATTTCAGCGCGGACGCGCCGCTTTCCATCAACGCGCTGCTCTTCGTCCCGAAGGAGAACACGGAGAAGCTAGGTTTTGCCCGCTCCGAGCCGGGCGTGGCCCTCTACTGCCGGAAGGTGCTTATCGACGCCCGGCCGAAGGATCTCCTTCCCGAATGGCTGCGCTTCCTGAAGGGAGTCGTCGACAGCGAGGACCTGCCGCTCAACATCTCGCGCGAGACGATGCAGGACCGCTCCCTGATCGAGAAGCTCAACAGGGTCATCACCAAGCGTTTTCTCAAGTTCCTGGAGGAAGAGGCGAAGAGCCGGCCGGACGTTTTCGCCGACTTCTACAAGGAGTTCGGAATCTATCTGAAGGAGGGCGCCGCGCTCGATCACACCCACAAGGACCAGCTGACCAAGCTGCTCCGCTTCGAATCCTCGCTGACCGAGAAGGGGAAGACGACGTCGCTGGCCGACTATGTTTCCCGCATGGGCGCCGACCAAAAGGAGATTTTCTACCTGATCGGGCCAAACCGGGAGGCGATCGAGGCGGGGCCCTACCTCGAGGGCTTCAAGGCGCGCAATCTCGAGGTCCTCTTCTGCTACGAGTCCGTCGACGAGTACGTCATGAACAACGTGCGCGAGTTCGACGGGAAGAAGCTGACGGCCGCGGACCATGCCGACGTCAAACTCTCGGACCTGCCCCAGCCCGCCGAGGGCGCATTGAGCGGGGATGAGATAAAGAAGCTCGCGGCATGGCTCAAGGAGACGCTCGGCGAGCGCGTTGCCGAGGTGAAGTCCAGCGAGCGGCTGGTCGATTCGCCGGCACTCGCCCTGAATGCCGACAAGTTCATGTCGCCGCACATGCGGCGAATGATGAAGGCGATGCAGAAGGACGGCGCCGACGCCCCCCTTCGGGTGAACCTGGAGATCAATCCGAGGCACGCCGTCATCAAGCACCTGGTCGCGCTCCGGGAATCCTCCCCGGAAAAGGCCGGGCTGGTCGCCGAGCAGATCCTGGACAACGCGCTCATATCGGCGGGCCTCCTCGAGGACACCAACAGGATGGTTCAGCGGCTCTACAAGATACTCGAGGGCGTGTGAGGGCGGCGGCCGCCGCGAACCCAGCCCCTTCGGGAAACGGGAGCTCGTGAATGTCAAAATCCCCTGCGGATAAGGCGAAGCCCTCCCGCCACCGGAAGAAGCCCGCGTCCCGGAAGGCCCAGCCGGGAGCCCCACAGGCCGCCTATTTCAACCGCGAGCTGAGCTGGCTCGCCTTCAACCGCCGCGTGCTGGAGCAGGCGCGAAGCCGGCGCCATCCGCTTCTCGAGCGGGTGCGCTTTCTCTCGATCGTCAGCTCGAATCTGGACGAGTTTTTCGAGATTCGCGTGGCCGGGCTGATGCAGCAGATGGATTCCGGAATCATCGAGCAGGGGCCCGACGGGCTGTCGCCCCAGGAGCAGCTCCGCCGAATCCATTCCGTTGTCGCCTCGCTCGTGGATGACCAGTACCGCTGCTGGCAGGATCAGCTCGTGCCGAGTCTTGCGGCCAAGGGCATCGAATTTAGATCCGCGCACGATCTCGCCCCCGCCGACCTGAACTGGGTCCGCGCCTACTTTCGCGAACAGGTCCATCCCGTCCTGACGCCGCTGGCCCTCGATCAGGCGCACCCCTTTCCGCAGCTGGGGAACAAGACCCTGAATGTCGTCGTCTCGCTCGACAATCCCGGGGTTCCCGACTCCGACCGCCTTATTGCGATCCTTCCGGTGCCGAGGATCCTTCCGCGCCTCGTGCCGATCACCCCCGCCAGGACGGGCCCGCAGCGCCACATATTCCTGAGCGAAATCATCAAGCTTTGCGCCGGCGAGCTGTTTCCCGGCTATCGCCTCATCTCGGCGCACGCCTTCCGCATCACCCGGAACAGCGACCTCTACATCGACGAGGAGGAGGCCGAGAACCTCCTCAAGAGGATCGAGGAGGAGCTGCGCAACCTGCGGCGCAACGAGGCCGTGCGGCTGGAGATCGAGGACGGCGTGGACGACGGCATCTTCGCCACGCTCTGCAACCACCTCCGGCTCTCGCACGAATACGTCTTCCGCTTCAACGGCCCCCTCAATCTGCTGCGCCTGCAGAGCCTGGCCGATATCGACCGGCCCGATCTCAAGTACCAGCCCTTCGATCCCGTCAACGCGTCGCCGCTGCGCGATCCGGCCCGCATCTTTTCCGTCCTGCGCGAACAGGACGTCATGCTGCACCATCCGTACGACGCCTTCACCCCCGTCGTCAATTTTGTCGAAGAGGCCGCCCGCGATCCGCAGGTCTTCGCGATCAAGCAGACCCTCTACCGCACGAGCGGCGACTCGTCGATCGTCCGCGCTCTCATGGAGGCGTCCCGGAACGGGAAGCAGGTGACGGCGCTCGTCGAGCTCAAGGCCCGCTTCGACGAGGCGAACAACATCCAGTGGGCGAAGCAGCTCGAGGAGGCCGGCGTCCACGTCGTCTACGGGCTCGTCGGCATAAAGATCCACTGCAAGCTCTGCCTCGTCGTGCGGCGGGAGGGGCAGCGGCTGCGCCACTATGCCCATCTGGGCACCGGCAACTACCATCCCCGAACCGCGAGGCTCTACACCGACCTGAGCTACTTCACGGCGCGAACGAGCATGACCCGCGAGGTCGCGCAGCTCTTCAACAGCCTCACCGGCTTCGGCCAGTCGCTCACGTTCCGCCACCTCCTCGTGGCGCCGTACAACTTCCAGCATCGGATCAACGAGCTCATCGCCCGCGAGGCGGCGAACGCCAGGGCCGGCAGGCGCGCGCGCATCTTCGCAAAGATGAACGCACTCGTGGACAAGACGACGATCGACTCGCTTTACGCGGCCTCGCAGGCCGGGGTGAAGATCGAGCTGGTGATTCGCGGGATATGCTGTCTTGTCCCGGGGGTTCCGGGGCTGAGCGAAAACATCCGGGTCCGGAGCCTGGTCGGCCGGTTCCTCGAGCACGCACGGGTCTTCCATTTCGAGAATTCCGGGGGCGAGCCCGTCGTCCTCGCGGGCAGCGGCGACTGGATGCCGCGCAATTTTGTCCGGCGGATCGAGGTGGTCTTTCCGGTGGCCGATCCGGAACTCAGGCGCTGGATAATCGAGGATTTCTTCCCCACGGAGCTGCGGGACAACGAGGATGCGCGCATCCTGCACGCCAGCGGCGCCTACCTTCCCGTGCCCCGCGGCCGCGGCGAGGGCCCGCATTCCGCGCAGGAGAAATTTATGGCAAAGGCGATCGCCCGGGCCTGGCAGCCGGAATGAAGGCGGGCCGCGGCGCTACGGTGTCAGGCCCGCCATCTTGGCGATGGCCGCTTTGAGGGGCCCGGGATACACCGCCGCCTGGTCCAGCACCACGGAAGTCCCGTCGCCGAGCACGACCGTGAACCGGAAGACCCGGACGCTGTCGTCCACCTGCGTCAGCCAGATCGTGCCGCGATCCTTGGGATCCAGTGTCGGCGTCGTCGCCTTCCAATAGCCGTTGTTGAGACGCGGCGCGGTGTCGTCCACGAGCACCTGCGTGGGGTCCTCGGTCATATCCTCGATCGTCACGCGCTTGGGCGCCGCGCCCCCCTTGAGGGAAAACTCGAAGACATAGTCGACGTGCTTCCTGTCGGCTGCCGGAAACAGCCCCGCCGTGACCAGCTGCACCCCGCCCCCGCTTCGCAGCACGGGCCCCCGGCTGTTGAAGGACATCTCGGTCGTCTTGCCCCCGGCGATCGGGATGAGGACCGTGTTGGAGTTCGTGAAGGGCGCGGCGCAGCCGGCAAGTGCGGCCGCGGCCGCGATGGACGGAAGGCTGCGGATCAGGGGTTTGATTTGCATCGGGTCCGGACGTTTCGTCCGTCCCGGCCGGATTTCAACCCCGAAATCCGCGATTGCGGGCATAAAAAAACCGCCGCAGGGAATACCCGCGGCGGTTGTGGGAAAAGGCGTCCGGCTTACTTTGAGGAGACGTGGCCCGAGACGAGCTTCGTCATCTCGAACATGCTGACCTTGCTCTTGTTGTTGAAGACCACCTTCAGCGCGGCGTCCGCGTTGATCATCTTGCGGTCCTTCTTGTCCTGGAGTCCGTTCTTCTTGATGTAGTCCCAGAGCTTCTTGGTGAGCTCGGTCCGCGGAATCGGCTTGGAGCCGACGACGGCGGAAAGGGCGGCGTCCGGGGTCACCGGGGCCATGAATGCAGCGTTGGGTTTGCGGGCGGATTTTTTAGCCATAATCGATTTGGGTTTATAACTCTTTTTCCTGAAAACAGTCCATGTCTAGAGGGGAAACCGGCCGTTTCCGAGGAAAAAATGCTCTTTTTTACCCCGAGCCCACCTGCACGAACTGCTGGTACAGCGCCGCATAATGGCCCGCAGCCGAGAGAAGGCTCGAGTGCGTGCCGCGCTCCGCGATGCGGCCCCGGTCGAGGACCAGCACAAGGTCGGCGTGCCGGATCGTGCTCAGGCGGTGTGCGACGACGAAGCTGGTGCGCCCGCGCAGCAGCTTCACAAGCGCCTTTTGCAGGCGATCCTCGGTCAAGGCGTCGACGGAGCTCGTCGCCTCGTCCAGGATGACCAGCCGGGGATCCGCGAGCAGGGCGCGCGCAAAGCAGACCAGCTGCCGCTGGCCCAGCGAAAGGCCGGCGCCGCGCTCCCCGACTTCCGTCCGGAAGCCGAGCGGCAGCGCTTCAATCATGTCGAGAAAATCGAGCTGTTCGACGGCGGCGCGGACATCGGCCTCGGAGGCCTCGGGCCGGCTGAGGCGGATGTTCTCGAGGACCGTGCCGCCGAACAGGAAATTCTGCTGGGGCACGATGCCCATCTGGGAATGAATCGATTGGCTGGTCAGCGTCCGGATGTCCCGGCCGTCGATCAGCACATCGCCGCGCGTCGGCAGGTAGAACTTCGAGACGAGATTGATGACCGAACTCTTCCCGCTGCCGGTGTGCCCGACGAGGGCGACGGACTGGCCCGGCTCGGCCGTGAAGTCCAGGTCCTGCAGGACCAGCCGGGCGGGATCGTAGCCGAATGACACCCCGCGGAATGCGACCCGCATCCCCGATGCCTGCGTCTCCGGCATCCGCGTTCCGCTTTCCGCCTTTTCCGGCAACCGCGAATCCGGAAGATCCGTCGCCGCCGGCCCGTCCTGCCAGTCAGGCGGAGTGTCTATGAGGTTGAATACGCGCTCGGCTCCCGCCATGGCGATCAGGGCCTGATTGTACTGGTTGCCGATGATCGCAAAGGGCGCGAAGAACATGTTCGCCAGGAGAAAGAAGGTGATCAGGTCGCCGATCGCCATCGCCCCGTGGAACACGCGCCAGCCGCCTACGACGAGCAGGATCGCCACGAAGAACTGGCTGTTCAGCTCGAGGAGCGGGGTCAGGATCGCGGACGTCCGGGCAAGGGCGATGTTGTAGCGCGAGTGGTCCGACAGCAGGCTGCGAAAGAGCCCGGCGTTCGTGTCCTGGCGCACAAATCCCTGGGTGACGCGGATGCCGTTGACCGACTCGGCCAGAGTGGCCGTGACCCGGCTGAAGCTCTCCTGCGATGCCCGCGAAAGCACGCTCAGCTTCATGCGGAAGTGGTTGTTCACGACGGCAAGGATGGGGGCCATGGAAAGCACCAAGAGAAACATGACCCGGTCGCACCAGAGCATGACGACCGCCGTGAAGAGCATCTGCCCGAACTGGACGACGCTGATGAAGAGCACGTCCTGCATCGCCGTGCGCAAGGCCTCCACATCGCTCGTCACCCGACTGATGATCCGCCCGAGCTTCATCCGGTGGAAAAAGCTCATCGGCTGGCGCTGCATCTTTGCGAAGATGTCCGCACGCAGGCCGTTGACGACGGTCTCTCCGATCTCGAGCGCGTAGCGCTGCCGGAAATGGAAGAGCCCGTCGGTCGACACCGCCAGAAGCGCGTAGCCGAGGACGCCGAGCGCGAGCCCGGCCTCCCGCCCATGGGTGATCGGACCCTGGATGACGAGCGCCACGACCCAGGTGAGCGCGGGAAGCTGGATGGACCGGATCAGGGTGAGAACGACCAGCCGGCGCACCTTGCCGCCAACGGGCGCGCTGTAGGTGAAAAGCCTGCGGATAAGCCCCCAGGCCAGCGGCTTGAATTGCTCCTCGTCGTCGTCGGCCGTGCGGTGGACGAGCAGCATACGGTCGGGCGTCGTCATGGGGACACCGCCTTCGCGGGCTCCGCCGGCCTGAGTTCGCCGCCATCGAGCAGCTGCAGCCGGGCGACCCGCAGATAGGGGCCCGGCACCTTCATGAGATCGGCGTGGGTGCCCTGCTGGACGATCCGGCCGGCGTCCAGGACGATGATGCGATCGGCGCGGCGAAGGGTGCTGAGCCGGTGGGCGACGATGAAGGTCGTGCGCCCGGCGATCGCCCGGTCGAGGGCCTCGAAGATCTCGTGCTCCGTCTCGCTGTCGATCGCGGCCGTCGGGTCGTCGAGAAGCAGGATGGCCGGCTCGAGAAGGACCGCGCGCGCGATGGCGAGCCGCTGGCGCTGGCCGCCGGAAAGGCTGTTGCCGCTCTCCCCGAGGACGGTGTCGTAACCCTTCGGCAGCCGGGAGATGAAGTCGTCGGCCGCGGCGATCCGCGCCGCCCGCTCGATTTGCGCAAGCGTTGCGGCCGGATGGCCGAACGCGATGTTGGCCGCTATCGTGTTCGAGAATAGAAAGCTCTCCTGAAAGACGAGACCGATGTTACGGCGCAGGTCGTCCAGGTGCATCCGGCGCACGTCCAGACCATCGACCAGGAGTCTCCCGCCCGTCACGTCGTAGAACCTGGGAATCAGCCCCATGAGGACGCTTTTTCCGGACCCCGTCGCCCCGAGGATCGCGACGCATTGGCCCGGCTTCACCTCGAGATCGATGTCCCGCAGCACCCGGTCCTCGGCCTGCGCAGCCTCCATGGCGGAGAGCTCCGCGGCCAGTCCCGCCGGCCGCCCGCGATAGGCGAAGGAGACGTTCTCGAAACGCACCGCTCCCTCGAGCCGGGCCCTGCGCACGGAGTCCGGCGGACTGCGGACCTCGATCGGCGCGTCGAGGATCTCGAATACGCGCCGGGCCCCGATCAGGGATTGCTGCACGGAATTCACGATATTGGCCACGTTGTTCACCTGCCCCGAAAACTGCTCGAGAAGCCCGGCGAAGACGACGAGGCCGGCGCCCAGGGGAAGGCTGCCGTGGATGACGAGCCATCCGCCGTAGCCCAGCAGGATCATCATGTTGATCCGGGTGAGGAAGCCGACGGCCGGGGAAAAAAGGCTCACGCGCCAGAAGATGCCATGCTGCTGCGTGAGGATGGCGTCATTCGCGCCGTCGAACAGGGCGCGGTTCTCCCGCTCCCGCCCAAAGCCCTTGACGACAGCCACCCCCTGGATGCTCTCGCTCAGGATCTGCACCATCCTGTCCACCAGCGTCCGGTTGCGCGCATATTCGGGCTGGATCCTGCGGGAGAACGAGGCGGCCATCACCCAGAGGAGCGGAGTCGTCGCGAGGCAAGCAAGCGTCAGGCCGGGGCTCAGGCTCGCCATGTAGACCACATAGACCGTGAGCGAGATCAGCATGATCAGGCTCTGGATCAGGACCTGGTCCACGAACATCCGGACATTCTGGACGTCGCTTGTCACGCGGGTGATGATCGACCCGGTGGTGTTTGCGTCGAAGAAGCGGAAGCTCAGGCGCTGCAGCTTCTCGTAGACCTCGCTGCGGAGGTTCACGACTATGTGGCGCTGGACGAGGATGTTGACCTGGACGCCATACACGAAGTTGAGCACCGCCCGGAAGAGGGCCAGGGCCAGGATCATGGCGGAGAGAAGCGCCAGCACCTTCAGCGGCGGCCAGTCGGCGGGCAGCGCAAAATGGAACCGGTTGGCGACCGGCTGGGAATGGTCGAGCCGGTGCCGGATGTAATCGATGCCGACCCCCGTGAAGCTGAGCCCGAGGATTCCCATGCTCAGAAGCACGAGTTGGATGCCGAGGACGCCAAGGCAGCGGAGGCGGTACCGCCAGGCCAGCCGGAACAGGCGCACGATCAGCTCCCCATCGGTGGGGCCTGAGGCTGCGGAGTCGGTCTCGGGTCGTGGCATGGACGGAGGGTCGGAAAAGGCATCCTATGCCTGTGCCCTCGGCCCGCAAAAGATTTCAGCGCGGCAATCGGACCACCAAGGAACCAAGGGCGGCCCGCAATCGGCGCGCGAAGGCGACCGCGCCCGGCCCATCGCCGTGCAGACAGATCGTGTCTGCGGAAATCGGAACGTCGGTGCCATCCAGCGCGCGCACCCGCGCCTCCCTGACAATCCGGAGCGCCTGCGCGGCCGCCTCGCCAGGATCGAGGATGATTGACCCCGGCCGGCCGCGTGGAACAAGCGATCCGTCGGGCAGGTATGCCCGGTCGGCGAAGGCCTCGCGGGCGACGCGGAGCCCCCGGGCACGCCCCGCTTCGGGGAGCCGGCTTCCGGCCAGCCCGACGAGGATAAGACGCCGGCCAGCCCGACGGACAGCGCGAGCCACCGCGTCGGCCACCCTGGGGTCGCGGGCCGCCAGATTGTAGAGCCCCCCATGGGGCTTCACGTGAGAGAGCCGCAGGCCCGCCGCGCGCGCAATGCCGGCCAGCGCGCGCACCTGCCTCGTTACGAGCGATTCGATATCCTCGCCGGACAGGACCTGTTCCGTTCGCCCAAAATTATCCCGGTCCTCGAAGCCCGGGTGCGCCCCGATCGCAACCCCGTGCCGGCCGGCCAGCTCGACGGCGGCCCGCATGGTCCTGCCGGTGCCGGCGTGTCCCCCGCAGGCAATGTTCGCGGAGGTCACCAGCCTCATCAGCTCGGCGTCGTGCCGACCCCCCTCCCCCAGATCGCAGTTGAGATCGACCGCCCTCACGCCTGAAGTCCCATCCTGAGGTGGGCGAATTCGCGCTCCCTTGTCCGCCCGATGTCGTGCGCCTCGGCGAGCGTGACCTCGCTGAAGCGCAGGCGGTCGCCCGGTCGAAGCTGCGCCGCGAGCGGGATGTCGGCGGAGATGAGATGCGCAGCCTGGGGATATCCCCCGATGGTCTGTGCGTCGGCCATGAGCAGGATCGGGTTCCCATCCGGGGGGACCTGGACCGTGCCGGGAGCCACCGCCGTGGAGACCAAGTCCTCCGCACCACTCCTGGAAAGGCTGGCTCCGGAAAGTCGCAGGCCCATCCGGTCCGAATTCGGCGACACGCGGAATCCGGCGCCCCAGAGTTCTCCCCCAAAATCGCCGGCCTGCGCGCCGCGCACCGCGCGGAGCGTCACCTGGTCCGAGTAGGCCGGCAGCATGCCGGATGACACACGCCAGGAGCCGGCGTGGGACGGCTCCCCTCTTCCCTGCCCGACGCGCAGGCGATCGCCCTCGCGGAGGGCGCGGACCTGGAATCCGCCGATCCTTGCCCGAAGGTAGGTGCCGCGGCCACCCAGGACCCGGGGCACCTCGATCCCGCCCGACACCGAAAGATAGGCGCGGCAGCCGCGACGGCACTCCCCAAACTTCAGGCGCTCGCCCGCCTGCAGACGGATCGGCCGCCAGGAGGGAACCCCTTCGAACTCGGCGCCGCAGACGGCCACGACCGAGTCCGAAGAAAATACGAGCTCGGGCCCGAGAAGCGTGATCTCGAGGCCCGCGGCATCCTCGGCATTTCCCACGAGCAGGTTGGCGACCCGGAGGGCAAAGCGGTCCATGGCCCCTCCAATGGGAAGCCCGGCGGAGCGGAAGCCGGTCCTTCCAAGGTCCTGCACTGTGGTCAGGAGCCCCGGCCTGGCCACCTCGATGCCCGGGGCCTTGTCACGTATTTCATTACAAGACGCCTCGTCGTCAGG
>Ga0265319_1000943_pt1 | contig 18243 bp, 14 predicted proteins | sample 4824metaG_FD_192443 | JGI IMG/M metagenome (GOLD analysis project Ga0265319, IMG submission 192443) | Rhizosphere microbial communities from Carex aquatilis grown in University of Washington, Seatle, WA, United States - 4-8-24 metaG | ecosystem: Host-associated > Plants > Roots > Rhizosphere >...
CCAACTGGCTGCGCACCGACGCCGCGGCCTCTGCGCCGGCAAAATCCCGGGCCGGGGCCCGCGGGCGGTTTGGCGTTCCCGACGGCACGCTGCTTGCCGTTTACGCCGGCAACCTCGGCCGCAAGCAGAGCCTAGAGATCCTGATGGAGGCCGCGTATCTCCTTGCGGCCCGGTCCCCGGCCAGCGCGGTTCCTATCCATTTCATTATCGCCGGCGACGGCGCGGCGCGCCCGGCATTGGAAAAATCCCTGGCGGCCCATCCGCAACTCGGCGTGCGACTGCTCCCGCTGCTCTGCGACGACGACTATGCCGCGTTGCTGCGCGCGGCGGATGTCGCGCTCATCACGCAGGCCGCGGGGACCGGCCGGTTCTTCTTTCCCAGCAAACTCCTGTCGGTCCTCGCGGCCGGATTGCCCGTGGTCGCGGTGGCCGACGCCACCAGCGAGCTGGCCCGGGCGGTGCGCGAGGGCGGCTTTGGCTGTGCCGTGCAGCCCGGCGATGCCATCGGTCTCGCCGAGGTTCTGCGCCGCCTCGGCCGGAACCGGGCGCCGCTCGAGGCCTGGAGTGCGGCCACCGGGTGGGCCCGGCAGTTTTCGCGTGAGTCGATCCTGCCGCGGTTCGAGCAGGTCCTGCTCGCCGCTGCCGGTGAAAAACAGGACATCCAGCCACCGCCGCTCCCGGAGGCCGCGCTACCGGCCTGAAGGCCCGCGGTAGGTGTTCACCCGATCCCGCAACGCTCGCGCATTTTCCGCATCACCGGGAGAATCCCTCCAAGATCCCAGCCTCATGACCACGAATGAAACGACCCTGACCCCTGCCAGTCTGCCCAACGTCGAGGGCGGACAGAAGATTCCGTGGGCCCGGTGGGTTCCGACCGCTGCATTGGCGGGATTTTTCTGGCTCCTGATCTTCAACCAGCAGCGCCTGGAATGGTCGGTGAATGTTGTCTATTCCTACGGGTGGGCGGTGCCGGTGCTGGCGCTCTATCTCCTCTGGGAGCGGTGGCGCGGCCGTCCTGCCGCGCAAAATCCGCCGGCCCGGGTGCTCCTGCTGGGTTTGGCCGCAGTGCTGCTCGCCAGCTACCTGCCCGTGCGCGTCATCCAGGAGGCGAATCCCGACTGGGTGAAGATCAACTGGCTGATGACTGCGCTCTGTGCCGGCTTCTCGCTGCTGGCGATCGCGGCCGTCGGCGGCGTCCGCCAGGCCTGGTATTTTGCCTTTCCCATTTTGTTCTGCTTCTCGGCGCTGCCATGGCCGGTGTGGATGGAAACGTCCCTCGTCCAGGAACTGATGCGCGGCAATGCATCGATCTGCGCGGAAGTGCTCACCTGGGCCGGCGTCCCGGCCCTGGCGGAGGGCAACCTGATCCAGGTCGCCAACCACTGGGTCAATGTCGAGGAGGCCTGCAGCGGCATCCGCTCGCTGCAAACCGCGTTCATGATGGCGCTGTTCCTCGGCGAGTTGCACCGGCTGTCCGGGCCGCGCCGCTTCGGTTTGCTCGGGGCTTCGTTCGCGGTCGCCTTCTTCATCAATCTGCTGCGCACGCTGCTGCTGACCTATCTCACCGCGACCGACAGGTCGCCGGAACGCTGGCACGACCCGGTTGGCATCGCCGCCATGATCCTGTGCCTGGTGGCCCTCTGGGGCATTTCGGAGTGGTTTCGTCCGCGTCGCGCCCGGCCGGTGCCCGCGCCGGCCGCGGCGGTGGCGCCGGAATTTTCGCGCACGCCCTTTCCCCGGTGGTTCGCGGCGGCGGGCTGCCTGTGGCTGGTCGGCGCGGAGTTCCTGACCGGCCAGTGGTACGCGTGGCATGAGCGGCACCTGCCGCCCGGCGTGGCGTGGCACGTGGTCTGGCCGGTGCGGGCGCCGCAGTTCCAAAAGGGCGCGTTCGCGGAACGGACCCTCGCGCTGCTCAAGTTCAACGACGGCGAAACGGCCTCATGGACGGTCGACGGAGTTTATCCCTGGCAGATGTATTCCCTCAACTGGCTGCCCGGCCGCGTGTCGAAGTTTCTTTCCAGCTCGCACTATCCGACGGTGTGTCTCCCGGCGACCGGCCTGAAGCTGGTGGCCGAGCTGGGCGTCTGGGACTGCACGGTGAACGGCCTCCACATTCCCTTTGCGACCTATGTCTTCGACCAGGGGGGCCGCAGCGTCTACGTGTTCCACGCCATCATCGAGGACCGTCCCCTGGAAGCGGGGGAGCACTTTTCCTACCGGCAAGTCGATTCCATGGAACGGCTCCGCTCCGTCTGGCGCGGCGAGCGCAATCTGGGCCAGCATGTGATCGGCATCGCGCTGCTCGAGGCGTCGACGCCGCAAAATGCACGCGTCATCGCCGCGCGCGTGCTGGAATCCGTCATTCGCCCCGGCGCCGCCCGCGCCGCCGGCCTGGCTTCCCTCTCGCCATGAAGCCGCCGGCATCCCGCACGAAGCGCTGGCTGCTTGGCGGCCTCCTCGCCGCCGTGCTGCTCGGCGCCGGATTTACCGGCGCGCGGCATTATGCCTGGCCGGCGGTCAAGGCGTGGCGCGTGCAGCGCATGAATCGGGATGCGCGGGCGTTTCTCGCCGCCGGCGACCTATCCAACGCCCTGCTGGCCGCGCGCCGGAGCCTGCAGTCCTCCACCCACAACGCCGAGGCGTGGCACATCGCGGCGGCGGCGGCGAAAGGCCGGGAGTCGACCGACGCGGTCTCGTACCAGGACGGTCTCTGCCGGGAGGAACCGACCCTGGAAAACCGGCTTGAGCTCATCCGGCTCGCCTTGCACTTCGATGTCCCGGGCTACGCGCTTGCGGCCCTCAAGGCCGTGACAACCACGGCCCGCGAGAACCCCGAATTTCACCGGCTGGCGGCCCGGGTCTACGTGCGCACGGGGCAGCCGCTGCTGGCAAAATTCCAGCTGCTGGCCCTCACGGAACTCGAGCCCGCCGATCACACCGCGCAACTCGACCTGGCGGAGATCGAGCTGGCGGCCGACCCGACCGGAAAGGACCAGGCGCTGCGCGCCCGGGTGCTGGAGCTGTCGGACCAACCCGGCCTGCAGGTGCGGGCCCTGACGCTGCTGCTCCGGGAAAACGTGGCGCGGCAGGTCACGGCCGGCACCGACGAGGTGGTCCGAAGGCTGCAGCGGGTGCCGGATCTGGACGTCCCCGGGCGATTGCTGGTCATCGAAGGCCTGTTTCTGCTCGGGCGGCCGGCCGCGGCCACTTCGCTCGCCCTGTTGCAGGCGGAAGTGGCGTCCCGGCCGCGCGACGCGGCCCGCGTGCTGGAGTTTATGACCCGCACCGGACGGGCCGCCATGGCCGCACCCTGGGCCGCCACGCTGCCGGCGGCGACGCGGCAGGACGAGGACGTGCAGCACATGGTGGCGGAGGCCCTGCTGGCCCTGCACGACGCACCCGCCCTCGAGGCCCTGCTGCGCGGAGGCAACTGGCCGCGGGGCGAGTATCTGCGCCAGGCTTTGCTGGCGCACGCCTACCGGGACGAGCAACGCTCCGCGGATTTCGCCGCCGCCTGGAACCTGGCCCTGATCGGGGCGGGCTCCGACCTCCGCCAGACCACGGCCTTGCTCGCGCGCGCGGACGAATGGCGGTGGGTCAACGAGCGCCACGACGTGGTCTGGAAACTTTTCGCGCTCATGCCCACCAACGAGTCGGTCCAGCAGGTGCTCACCATCTGGGAGCGCCATCAGGGCAACACCGCGAACCTGAACCGGCTGTTCGCGCGCGTCGTCGAGTTTCAGCCCGGGAGCGTCGCCCTGAACAATCTTGCCTACACGAGCCTGCTGCTCGACACGAACATCGCCCGCGCCGGCCTGATCGCCGCGGACCTGGCGAAGGCGGATCCGAAGAATCCCTACTATGCGACGACGTATGCCCTGGCGCTGTACAAGCAGGGCCACGCGGCCGAGGCGCTCGCCCGCCTCGACGGACTGACCGCCACCGAGCGGACGGACCCGGTCCGCATGTTGATCCGCACGCTGTGCCTCGCCGCGCTGGGCCAGGCGACGCCCGCGTCCGACCTGCTGAACAACGTGGTGCTCGCCGGCATGCTGCCCGAGGAGAAACGCCTGGCCGACGGCGTCGCAACGGAGATCGCACGGCTCGATCGCGTGCAGGGCAACCGGACCCGGCTGCTGGCGTTCCACCGGGGACAGGAGCAGCAATCCGGCGCCGTGGGATGGCTGGCACTGGTGGCGGCCACCACGCGCAGTACGGCGACCACGGACATGCAGCTGGCCGACTCGCTTTATGCCGCGCCGGACTGGGCCGGACTGCGGGAATTGCTGCGCGGGACCCGGTGGAAGGACCGGGAATACCTGCGGTCGGCCCTCCTGGCCTATGTGCTGCGCCAGGACGGCGACCTGCTGCAAAGCCGGCAGGCCTGGGGGCAGGCGCTGGCCATCGCGGACCGGGACATGGCCCGGCTCCGGGATCTCCGGGCGCTGGTGACCCAATGGCAGTGGGCGCCGGAACGGCTGGAAACGCTCAACCTGATCTTCGAGGGCGATCCCGCCGACCACCTGCTGCTGACGAACCTCCTCGGCACCTACCGCGATGCCGGGAGGACGGCCGACCTCGAGCGCGTGCTCAGGTTGTACGTCGGGTCCAACACGGATCCAACCGACGAGGCCGTGGCCCAGGCTTACTACAGCCTGCTGCTCGACACCAATATCGCCCGCGCACACGTGGTGGCCCGCAACGCCTTTGAGGCCATGCCAGCCGATCCGGTCCGGCGCATCGTCTACGCCTTTTCCCTCTGGAAGCAGCATCGCGCCGCGGAGGCCATGCCCCTGCTCGCGGAGATGAAGTCCGGCACCGTGTCGGAGCTGGTGCCGGTGCCGCTGCTGCGGGCCACGATCCAGGCCCAGATGGGAGCCCGGGATGAGGCCGAGGCCAGCCTCGCGCAGTTCAGGCCGGAGTCCGCCCTGCCCGAGGAAGTGTCACTCGCGGGAAAGATCTCCGGCCAGCTGGCGGCGCAGTCCGCCGCCGCGGTCAAGTCGCCGCGGACGTGACCGGGACCGGGGCGTCCCGCTGAATCCGGAGTTCCGCGGCCTTGGCCACGGCCATGAATTCGTAGGTGGCGTGCAGCTGCGCAAAATAATAGCCGCGGCTCCCGTCGAGGAAACCCCGCTGGATCACGTACACGTAAAGAAAGCGGAGCAGCGGACGAAACGGCAGCCGGCGGGCCCAGCGCTTGAGCCGGCGCCGCCGCCCGGCCTCGGGCGTCTGCAGGATGCGGCCGGGAAGGCGCAGGCCGTCCTCGAGCTCCAGCCGGGCCTCCCAGTTGGAGTACCGGTTGTGTTTCTCGATGAAGACATTGATCGAGGGAAAGGCGTAGTGGTCCATCTCGGTGCGCAGGTGACCGGTGGAACCGTCGACAAGGATGTGCTCGTGCACCTCGTTGTCCCCGCTCTGCGTGTCGCCCCGCACCAGCTGCTCGTAGCGGCCGCAGCGATGCCGGAAAAAACGGAGATTCCAATTCGGATAGTACGCATGGCGGAGCCAGCCGCCCATGAACATGAACCGCCGGTTGATCCAGAAGCCCGCCTGGCCCGCGCCGTCCCGCGCGATCAGCGCGGCGATCTCGGGGCCCGTTTCCGGCGGGAGGACCTCGTCGGCGTCGAGGATGAACACCCATTCGTGGCGGAACGGCAGGTTTTCGAGCGCCCAGTTCTTTTTCTTCGGCCAGATGCCGTTGAAATGAAACTGCACGACGTTCGCGCCGGCATGCGTGGCGATGCCGATGGAGCCGTCCGTGCTCTGGGAATCGACGACGAAGACCTCGTCGGCCCACGCCACCGAGGCGAGGCAGCGCGGAAGGTTGGCCGCCTCGTTGCGGATCGGGATGATGATCGAGACGGGAATCTTGGATGAATTCATGGAAGGATGGGGAAAATAAAAAAGCCCGCCGGGACGTTGGTTGGGTCCCGGCGGGCTTACGTTGCGAATCAAACAGCGGGGATGAACGTCACACCGAAACGCCAGCTGTGATGATCACGGTGCGAGGCTCAGGCCGCGAGGGCCGCCAGACAGTTGACCCCGCGGCCGTTGAAACGGCGGCGGAGGACAACGATGCCACCCAGCGCCATCACGCCGGCGAGGGCGTAGGTGGACGGCTCCGGCACGGGAATGAGCGGATTCGAGAGGAACTGGAACTGGATGCCGGACTGCGTGTTTGAACCGTCAAACAGCGTGCCGACCGAGTTCGAGACCACCGAGGCGTAACCGTAGACGGTGCCGTTGATCGTGACATTCCCGAAGAACTGCACCGGCACGATCGAATAGTTGATGCCGGTGAGGCCGTTCGGGGAGGAGAACGGCGACAGGTTTATCGTATACTGCTGGGTGAGGTCGACCGTCCCGTTATTGTCGAAATCGTACGTCACGGTCTCGAGGAGGCTGCTGAACGTATTGAGCGGGCTGATCGTCGAGTTGAACACGAACGTCGCGACATTGAGCGTGCCCGTGTTCAGCGTCACATTGGTGGGCAATGCGGACGTGAGCGGGTTGTAGGTGATCGAGAACTGCGACGCGACCGGCGTACCGGTGGTGATGACATCGCTGGTGTTCACGCCGCCCGAGCTGGACGAGCCGTTGTTGGTGATGCCGTAGTTGGTGCCCCCGACGGGGACCCCGAACGTGGCGGTCTCCTTGAGGTTGATCAACAGTTGCGCGTGGGCCGCGCCGGCTGAAAAGGCCAGCCCTATGGCCGCCGCGAGTACTAACCTGGATCTTAGTCTGAGTTTCATGGTGATGACTTTTAGCTGTTTTGTGGCGAACCCGCAGAGTGTGGATTCCCCCGTGCAACCAAGCTGCTTTGGCCCGTGGCGACACTCAAGCGCGGCGCGGCCCATTATCCCCTGAAACCGGCATCGGGGTTTCCCCCGGCTTGTCTTCCGTTCCCCGTCGAAAGCCGAGCGGGCGCGCGGGATTTCCGGCGACGATTGCGCCGGCCGGAACATCCCGCGTGACCACGGCCATGGCGCCGACCACGCAGCCCGCGCCGAGGGTGACACCCGGCAGGACGAAGGCCCGCGCCCCCACGAAGGCGTCGCGCCCGACCGCGACGGGGGCGGTCTGCAGCGGCCGGTGGGCCTGGGTGAAATCGTGCGTACCGGTGCAAAGATACGCTTCCTGCGCGATCGTCGCGCCCGCGTGGAGCACGATCCGGTCGAGCGAGTAGGCGACGGCCCGGTCGCCGAGGCAGGCGCGGTGATGCAGGGTGAGGTTCCACGGCTGCTGGATGCGCGCGCGCTGGTGGACGAAGGGCGTGCCGTGGATTTCCGTCCCGAAAAACCGCAGCACAAGCAGCCGCCAGGGATTGAACGGCTTCGGCGTCCAGCGGCAGGCCAGCGGCCAGGCCCACTCCCAGGCCAGCAGCGCGATCCGGCGGCGGAGCGGCCACGGCGAGGCATAGGCGTCGGCCTGGGCGTAAACTTTGGATTTCGATTTCATTTGATTCCGGCGGTCAAGGTGGCGAAGCCCGCGAGGTATTCCCCCGCGATGCGCTCCACGCCGAACTCGCGGGCGCGCGATTCCGCGGCGGCCGACGCCGCCAGCCAGGCGGGCCGGTCGGCGAGCGTGGCGGTGAGCGCGGCGAGGAGGCGGCCGGCTGCGTCGGGCGCGGTGTGATCGAACCGGCGGGCGAACGGACCCGAGCCGATGGTCTCGTCGAAACACGCGAGGTCGGAGGTCACCACCGGGCACCCGCGGGCCAGGGCCTCCAGCGGCGCGACCGGCGACGCCTCGCCGCGGGCGGCGAGTGACGGATAGGCGAAAACCGAGGCGCGGGAAAAATGCCCGGCGAGGACCGCCTCGTCGAACACCGGGCCGGTGAACTCCACCCGCGCGCCGTGCCGCGCGGCCAGCTCCTCAAGCCGGCGCTGGAACGACTCGCCGCCGCCGCCGAAGCGCGTTTCGCAGGGGCCCACGAGGCGGAAATGCAGGGCGGGCGCACGTTGCCGCGCCAGCACGGCCGCCTGCACGAGCAACTCGAGTCCCTTCTCGGGGTGGATGCGTCCGACAAACAGCACGAGATGGGAATCGCGGGCGCCTTGGGTGGCGGGTTCCACGAGCGGCGGCAGCGGGTTGGGAATGACGCAGACCCGCGAACGGACCGACGGGGCCTGCTGCACGATGGCCTCGGCGATGACCCGCGAGACGGTCTGCAGCCGCGCGGCCCGTCGGTAGAGCCACATCTGCCCCTTGGGGTACCGCTGCACGTGGACCCACAGCGGGCCATGGCGGCGCGGCGAGAAGACCAGCGGAGCCCAGAAGGTATTCGTGACCACCACGTCGGCGTGCTCCAGCTGACGTGCGACCCGGCGCGTGTACCGCAGGTCCTGCCACTTCAAGGCCGGGAGGAAGGCCGGGGTGTCGGCCCCCGGCACGCGCACGTGGCGCACGCCTCCGACAATCCCGGCGGCGGGAAGTCCGTCGCAGAGCCGGGAATAGTGCGTCACGTCGTGACCGCGGCGGGCGAATTCCTGGCCAAGCGCGAACCAGATTTTCTCGACGGCTCCGCCGCGCAACGGCGGCACCGGGAGAAAAGCTCCCTGGACGATGGCGATTTTCATGGATTCCGGGAGGTCGGGATAAATTCCTGCAGCGCTGCGAGCAGGCTGTGCGCGGCGGCTCCGATCTCATAGCGCCGCCGAAAACTGTCACGGGCCGAGGCGCGCATGCGGTCCTTCGCCCCGTCGTCGAGCGCGACCCAGCGGCTCAGCAGGCCGAAAGTCCCCTCGGCTGTGTCCGGCCCGGCCAGGCCGGCGCCGTCCCCGGTGATCTCCCGCCAGATGTTCACCTGGTCCGAGACCAGCGCGGGCGTGCCGCAGGCCAGCGCCTCGGCCACGGCGATGCCGAAGTTTTCTTGGTGCGACGTCAGCACGAACGCCGTGGCAGCCCTCAACGCGCCCCATTTCACCGCGCCCGTGAGCATCCCGGGCCAGGACACGGTGCCCGCCGGGCAGCAAGCGGCCGCGCGATCCTGCAGCCTGTGAAGGTAGTCCGTGTCGGCACAAGGCCCGGCGATGACAAGCCGCGGCAACGCCGCGCCGTGGATGGCGGCGAGACGGCCGTAGGTCTCGACAAGCAAGTCCACGCCCTTTTTCGGATGGATGCGCCCGAGGAAAAGCCAGTACGGATGATCCCGCAGTCCTGGGACCTGCCGGAACAACGCCTCACGCTGGCCCGCGGGATCGTCCGGGGGCGCGGCGGTGCCGAATGCGACGACGCGCTCCCGGTAGGACCGCCCGCCAAAGGATTCGCGGGCGAGCCGCCGTTCCTCGTCGCAGGTGAAGAGGACGGCCGCGGCGGTGTTCAGGATGCGCCGTTCGGCCAGCCACCAGTAAAACCATTTCTTGATGTGCTTGCGGGGATACTCGCGCCTGAACCAGGGATCGAGCATCCCATGCGAAAACACGAAGCGGGGCGGCGAGCCGGGCCGCAGGAGGGCGCGGTGGGTGGCCAGGCCGTGGTATTGCCACAGGCCGTGGACGATCACCGCGTCAAATCGCGGGAGCTCGGCCATCAGCCAGGACCGGAGCCGCGGAGCGTAGGCAAAACCAAGGCGGGACGGACCCAGGGCATGAACCCGGGTGGAGATGGCCGGAAGATGCGGCGCGTCCGGGGCGTCGAGGCAGGCGATCTCGGACGGATGGCCAAGCCCGGCCAATGCCGGGGCCAGCGAGCGGATGCAGGCCGAAAGCCCCCCGAGGGCGGGATTCATCGAGCTGGTGACGTGGAGGATTTTCACGGGACGAGCCGGCGGTAGAGCGCTTCGTAAGCCTCCAGCATCAGGGCCGGCTGCCAGCGGCGGGACGCGATGAGCGCGTGATGGCGCAGGGCGGTGCGGGCGGGCCAGGCGGCCGCGATGGCGCGGGCGGCTTGCTCGGGATTCTCCGGGTCAAAGTAGACGGACATGGGACCGCCGATCTCCGTCATCGGGGCCCGGTTCGACGTGAACACCGGGCAGGCGCAGCTTTGGGCCTCGGCAATGGGCCAGCCGAATCCCTCGTCCCACGAGGGGAAAACGAGTCCTTCGGCGAGGTTGTAGAGCGCCTCAAGCTCGGGATTGGTCACACTCCCGAGCGAGACGATGGATTCGCTCACCCCCAGCTGCGCCGCCAAGGCCGATTGTGCAGGCGTGAGCGGAGGGCCCACGATGACCAGTCGCGGGGCCGGCGAAAGCAAGCGCCGCAGGTGCGCATGAATGGCGATCAGGCCCTCTCGATTCTTGTACCATTGTGCGCCCCCGACGTGGAGGAGGAAGCCGCCGAGCGCCGGATCGAGCCTGGCGGGGTCCGTGAGATGCCGCCCGCAAAGCGCCGTGAGCCGCAGGTGGGCGGTGGCCGCAGGAACCGGCTGGTACGGATAATTGAGGCCGTTGAGGATGAGCGTGACCTGCCGGTCCGGCAGACCGGTCAGCCGGAGCACATCCGAGCGCGTCCGGGTGGAGACGCAGGCGAGATTCTTGAGCCGGACCAGGCTGGCGAGGATCCAGGCCTGATAACGGCGGCCGACGCGGCCGACGGTTTGCAGCGGCACTTCCCCGCGGGCGGCGCGGATCTGGAGCAGATCGTGGCAGGTGGCGAGGACGGGGACATTTCCGACCGCAGATTCGTAAACGGCGTTGGAGTGGTCGGTGATATGGACCACATCGGGCCGGTCGGAACGGATCAGCCGGCGAAGCTCGCGCGGAAAAAGCATGAACTTGTCGACATACCCGAGGTATTTCGGAAGTCCGCCGTAGCGATAGCCCGGACCGAGGCGGGCGAGGCGCAGCGTCGGGGCGCACACGGTCACGTGGTGACCGCGGGCCAGCAGGCCGGAGTGCAGCAGGGCGGTGAAGCGCTGCATGCTCTCCTGCCGGTCGGCGGCAAGATTTCCGATCAGGAGCACCTTCATTTTTGCAGGGTCCGGGGGACACCCGGCGGACGACGGTTGGGGCGTGCCGGTCCTTGCTCGAAAACCGGCTCGGCGAGCGGTCCGTCCGGGGTCGTTTCGTCTTCGGATGCGTGTCCCGCGAGGATGGGTGCCGGGTTGAGGGCCCCGAGCAACAGCCCGGACCCGATCACGGCGAAGCCGAGCACTGTCGGCGGCGCCCACTGTCCCTGGAGAACCGTGAGCGCCACGGCCGTGAAGATCAGGAGGGGGAGGGGATTGCGCTGTTGCCGCAGGGCGCACCAGGCCTGCCAGCCCAGCCATCCGGTCACGACCAGGCGAAAAGCGATGAACGCCGCGCCCAGCACCGGCCCGAGCTCGAGCAGGACCTTGCCCCATTCCTCCTCGGCGAGCATGAAACCCACTTCGCCCGAGGTGAGACGGGCCCCGACATTGGAGCCCGTGCCGATGCCATGGCCGAGCAAGGGGGCGATCCGCATGAAATAATAGGGATTGGTGAAGCCGTTCACGGTGCGGTCCATCACGCTGCTCCAGGCGGCGCCGTCGCTATCCGATGCGGCCGAGTCCCAGCGGATCATGAAGACGGAGGAGCCTTCCCGGAAAGCCGGCAGCAGGGACAGGCCGGCGCCGACGAGCGCGAGCAGGAGGAGCGGGCGGACCAGCGAGGAGAGCCGGACGGACAGGAACGGCAGGGTGACCAGGAAGGTGAGGGCGACGACGGCCGTGCCGAGCATCACGGTCCGGCTGATCGAGACCGGGAGCGCGAGCGCGATGGCGAGCCCGCTGGCGATGAGGCAGTACCACGGCAGGCGTTTGGCCCCGCCGATCTCGTCGAAGAAAAAGGCCGCGCACAACGGAAAGAACAATTGGGGACCGGTGATGAAGGCGAACAGCCCGGGCGGACGGATGCGGCCGTCGGCGCCGAAGATCTGGCCGACCTCGTCGTTGCCCACGCCGCGGTTGATGAACGCGTTCATCGGCGCGCGGAATTGCTCCACCATGACCAGGGTCATCGGGATGGCCACGACCAGCAGGAAGGCGCCGATGCGCTCGACATCCCGGCGGTCCAGCACGCGGCCCATGATCCAGATCAGCGGCAGGTGCAGATAGTCGATGCGCAGGCCGTACGCGATGACGAGCAGGTTGCGGTGGCCGCCAAGGAACGAGGCGGCGGCCGACAGTCCCGCGAGCACGGTGATGACCAGGACGAAGCGGTTGAAGGGGAAAACGCCCGACGCCAGGGCGAGCGCGTAGATCGCGAGAAGGACAGGGTCGCGCACGACCAGGAGCTGGTCCGAAAGCGACGGGAAGGCCCATTTTCGCAGGGCTCCCTCAGTGATTAGCAACACCATGTACAGCCAGATGAGGAGCTTGATGGATAATTTCATTGTCGTTGGCCTCAGATTCGGGCGAGGGCGCGGCCGACACAGGCGGCCAGAGTCTCCTCGTAGTTCGCCCAGGAGAACTCGGCGGCGCGCCGGCGGGCCTGCTCCGACATCTCGGCCAGCCGGGCCGGTTCACGATGCAGCAGCTCCAGGCGGGCGGCGATCGCGGCGCTGTCGCGGATCGGGACGATGAAGCCCTCCACCCCCTCGTGAATCAGGTCCGGCCCGGCCGTGTGAGCGGTGGTGATAACCGGCAGGCCCATCGCGAGCGCCTCCAGCAGCACCAGACCGAACCCCTCGAAGAGCGAGGGGAACACGAACACGTCGTGCGCCGCCATCTCGGCGAGAATCTGCTGGTGCGGGCAGCTCGGGATCCAGCGCACCGCCGCGAGCTCGCGGTCGAGCACCGGGCACGGTTCGAGTGGCTTCTGCCCGATCACCGTCAGGCTGACGGCCGACTGGACCAGGCGGCAGGCGTCGAAGAGATAGCTCAGGCCCTTGCGCTGCCCGAGGGAACCGACAAACAGCACCCGCAACTTCCCGGTGGCCGCCGGCGGCCGTGTTGCGGTCGTGGGCAAGAAAGTAGGTGAACCATATGGCACCACCACCACCGTGCCCTTGAAGTCGGCGGCCTGGCTCAGCGTCTGCCGGGTGTAGGCGCTGGCCACGAACACCACATCGGCCAGGGCGAGTTCGGCATCCTTGCGCTCGGTCTTGGCCGTGCTGTCCCGGTTGCCCGTCAGGGTGGCGGCCCATTCGGGTTCTCGTTCCGCTTCATCGAGCAGGAGCGTGCGGGCGGCGCGCCAGTGGCCGATCGGCAGGTCATAGAGGGTGCAGACACCGTGGCGTCGCGCGGCGAGAAAGGAGGACTCGGCACCGTCCTCATACGCATAAACGGCGGAATAGCCGCCGCGCCGCAGCCGTCGCGCCACCGCGCGGTCCAGCGCCCGGTAGACGGCGTCGACGCTGAACCGGCCGGTTTCATGGGCCACGAGCCCGGGAAAGCCGAGCTTGGGCGCGAAGAGGCGGACAACCTCGTGGAAAGGCCGGGTGCGGATGGCGTTGGAAAGCTCGGACGGGTACGCGCGGCGCCGGAGCTGGCCCGCCATCCGGGCGGGCAGGATGCGCTCGAGGAGCGGCGGCGCGTCAAAGTTCAGGCACGTCCAGAACTCCGAGAGCAGGCCCGCGCGGAAAAGCCCGAGCGCCGCGTGGCGGACGTTCGCGTTGCCGGTGGGGTGGGTGAAAATGAGCATGAAATCGGACGGCCTGGCGCGGGCGTCGCCTTCGACGCGGCGGGTCAGGTTTCGAGAAACGCGAGCCAGAGGGTCGCCACGGCCGGCGGGGCGAAGAATTGCTCGTAACCGGCGCGCTGCCGGCGGCGGGACGTGGCCCCGCTGCGAATGCGATCGGCCAGCACGCGCACACTGCCGCCCAGCTGCATCAGGCTGCTCGCAGCCGGGGCGAGAAGACTGTCAGCCGGCGACACCGCGAGTTCCCGCGTGCCGCCGCGGTCGGTGGCGATCCAGGGCAGACCGGCCGACATGCCCTCGATCAGGCTCAGCGGCATGCCTTCATTGTGGGTGGAGAAGAGCACCAGCGCGTCGAGCCCGAGCAGGATGCGGGCGTGGTCGCCGACGGAATGATATGCGCCGTGGTAGACGAGGCGCGACTGTCCCGCAAAACGAGACGGGGGATAGGCCTCGCCGGCGCCATGGATGTGCCACTCGATGTCGGGGAGGCGGTCGTCGTTGGCCAGCGCGAGGATCGCGTTGATGCCTTTCTCGGGGATCAGCCGGCCGCAAAATCCAAAGCGGAGCGGCGACCCGGGCGCCCGCTCGCCGATCGGGCCGGACTCAAGCGGGCACGCGGTGAGGTAAGGCAGAAAGCGCGTGTCGCGGCGGCCGGTCGCCGCGTCGAGCGCAAGGCAGGTCGCGCGACTGCAGCCGACCAGGCTGGGTGCACGCTGCAGCACCTTCCGGAAGGAACGGGACCAGGTGGCCTGCTCGGCCGCGTCGGCGGCGGTGTGGTGATGGTGCACGATGCGCGTCCGCGGCGAGGCGGCCGCCCAGACGAGCCGCGAGAGCGCGCTCTGGCCGTTGGTGTAGATCACGTCCCACGACTGGCCGCGGCCGACCCTGACCTCGTTCAGCAGCCAGAGGATTTTCACGAGCGTTCCCGCCGAGCCGCGCGGGCGTCCGAGTTCGCGGAATCGGATCCGGGGATGGTCCAGCTCGCGGCGCAGCTCCGGGCCGAGCGAATTGCCGGTGGTGATGAGGCGGACGGAGTGCCCCTGCGCCGCGGCCGCGGCGGCGAGGCTGCAGACATGACGCTCGATGCCGCCGTACGCCGCCATCTGCGGCACGTAGAAAAGAAAGTTCATGCGTGAACCAAGGACCGGAGCGGCGAGTGCCCGAGGTCTTCCAGCAAGGCGTCCGCGATTCGTGGCAGTGCGGATTCCGGCCTGCGCCGGTTTGCGAGCCAGCGGTCGGTGCCGGAGGCGTCGAGCCCGGCCAGGCGCGCGAGCAGCGGATCGGTTGCGGAGAGAGGAAATGGGGGCGCACCCCGCAGCCGCCAGTCGTCGCGCGGCACCAACACGGGCAGGCCGTGCTCGAGCATCGCGGCGGCGGCCCCGCTTTTGCCGATGAGCGCCCACGGATGGGGTGCGATGCCGAAGTCGGCGGCACACAGCAATTGGGACACGGCCGCCGCATCGAGCTCGCCCGTCAGACCGGTCGGGACGCCCCGTTGCCGGAAGGGTTCGAGGATCGCGGCTGCATGGGAACCGGCCCGACCGATGACGATGAGGGCGGGCGGGCGGCCGAGGCGCCGCGAGGTTGCAAGCAGCCACTCCACGGTGGCGACGGGGCGCCACTGCGGATGCAGGGTTCCGAAGGTGACCGCGACCAACGGTGAGCCCGCGGCCGGGCCCGCAGGCGCGGGCAGCCAGCGCGCAAACTTGCCGTTGCTCGCGGCCGGGCCGGCGGGGACCGGTACATTGCCGAAAAGGCCGAGCACGCCGGCTGCGAAGCCTGCGCGGGCGAGCGCCTCCTGGTAGGAGGGATTCGAGGTTTGCAGGCGGTCCGGCCGGAGCCGGGCCAGCAGGCGCAGCACGCCCCGGCGCTGCGGCCAGCCCGATGCGCGGGCCCGCCAGCCGGAGCCGTCCTCAAGCCCGATCCAGAGTTCGTGCAGCATCACATGGCAACGGGGCCCGCGCAGATCCGCTGCGCCGCGCCACAAGGCGGCCGGCACGACGCCTCGCGGATGAAAACCGTACGCGACGAACTGCCAGCTCACCCAGTCGGGCGCGAAGTCGCGCAGCACGTCGACAGCGCGCCCGAGGCGGCCGGCCCAGGCTTCGCCGGCCGGCAGCCGGACGAGGCGCACGGGACCGGCGGAGCCGCCGGTCTCGCGCGTGATGCCGGGGTCGTGCAGCGCGATGATGGCGCACGCATGTCCCCGCCGGGCGCATTCGCCGGCGAGGCTGCGGGTGTAATCGCCGACGCCGTCGCGGCCGGGTTCGAGCGACCCGCAGAGAAAGAGGATCCTCATGGGACGGATCCGGGTGCGCGCCCGGCGAGGGCGAGTTCGATATGGGCCTTCAGACTGTGGCCCGCGACCCGCCAGTTGAGGCGGCCTTCATAGTCCGCGCGGGCGGCGAGGGCCATGCGGCGGTATTGGTCCGGCGACCGCCACACGGCGGTGATGGCCGCGGCCGCAGCCTCGGGGCAAAACGGCGTGGCTCCCAGCCAGCCGGTCACGCCATGGCGCACGATGGTCGGGATCCCGCCGACGTTGCTGGCATAGGCCGGCACACCGAAGGCGGCGGCCTCGCAGAGCGCGATGCCATAGGCCTCCGCCCGGGAAAGAAAAAGCAGGACGTGCGCCTCGCGGAGCAGCGCGTGGAAAATCTTTCCGCCGGCCGGCCCGCTGTGATCGATGAATCCGTGGATGCGCGTGAGGGCGCGGTCCGCGTCGCCCAGGGCGGGCACGCAGCCCACGATGTCGAGCGTGGCGGCGAGCCCGCGGGCGCGGAGGGCGCGGACCAGCGCGAGCGCCTCCGGGCCGCCCTTGCGGTTCCATTCCTTGCCGAGGAACAGCAGGCGCAGCGGATCGCGCCTCCGGGCCGCGATCCAAACCTCCACCTCCGCCCGCAACGGCGCCTCCACGAGGTTGGCCCCGAACGGGGTCACGGCCATCCGGGCGTCCGGCACGTCGTAGTCGCGCGCCGCCTCGGACCGCGCCCAGTCGGAGGAAAAGATGGTGAGGGTGTTGTTGAACAGGCTCGCGCGGTCGATCTCGCCGACGTGGCGGCGGCTGCGGGCGGACAGGGTCTCCAGGCCGAAGTAGGTGGCGATCCACGAGCGTTTCGTGGCGTCGAGGTAGGTGACGACGGGCACGCTCGCGGGCAGCCAGGCATGGACCGGCACGCCGATGCCCGGGCAAAACACCGCGTCGCAGTCACCGCGGGCGAAGCGTTCCGCGACGCGCCGGGCGGCCCGGTGCAGCACCGCGGGTTCGATCTGGAGGTAGTGGGTTTTCCGCCCGAGCCGTTTGTGCAGCTGGTGGAACATCCGGAGCGGCAGCGGGCATTCGAACGGGATCCGGTCGAACACGGCCAGTTCCACGCCCGCCGATTCAAGGGCGTTGCGGCAGTTCCAGACGGTGCCCGACCAGTGCAGGGGGTCGTCCGCGCGGTCGGCGCAGGTGTAGAGCAGTTTCATCGGTCGATGGGCGCGGCTTAGGCGCGGCGGTAGAAGCGGCCGATCAATCCGGCGCAGGCGAGAGTGACGCGGTGCCATGTGAGGACCCGGCCGGGAAAAACCGGCAGGGGTGCGGCCGCATGGGCCCAGAACCCGCGGTCCGCCGCGGTCGGGGCGCGGCCGGCGAGCGCGGCGCGGATGAATTTTTTCCGCCAGGGTTTTTCCGGCCCGAGCGCATGCGACATCGTCCAGCCGCCCGGGTGGAAATCCATGCCTTCGGCGCCCATGATCGAGACCGGCTGCGCGGCGGTCATGACCGCGATGTTGAGCGCATCCTGGTCGGTCTTGCTGAAAGGATAGTCGGGCGAGGTCATGTCGGGCCGCACCGCGTCGAACGAGAACATCGAGCGCTCGAGCCCGCCGATTTCCCCGCCGACGAGCGCCATGGCCTCGCGCCACTCGTGGAGGAATCCCTGCTGGGCGCGGGCCAGCCCGATGAAGCCGCCGTTGACATAGAGCGAGGTCTCGCGGCGCACCAGCTGGTGCCGGCGCCCGAGGCAGCGGCGCCACGCGCTGCGGCGCGGATGGGATTCCGCCATCGGGGAATTCACATCCTCGACCAGGGCCACCCCGTAGTCGGCCCATTCCTCGAAGAACGGCCAGCGCACCTTGACGACGATGTCGGGATCGAAATAAAACAAGCGGTCCGCGCCGGGATGAAGGGCGGTCCAGACATGAACGAGAAACTCCGCCTTGTAGTTGGTCAGGTGCACGGCGGTGTCGAGGGCGACAAAATCCACCTGGACCGGCCCCAGCTGGCGCGCGGCCGGCGCCCACGGCGGCACCGGGCCGCGGTGCCCGCAGACCACGGCGCCATCGAATCCGGCGGCGCAGAGGGAGTTGATCAGGGCCGCGGCGCCGAGGTGGTAATCGCCTTCAAACAGCGTGACCACGACCGGCTTCACGCGACGGGGATGCCCGCCGTTCAGATAAATGCCGTTGTCCGGTAAGACGCGCGCCTGGTGCTTCTGCCCGGTGGACTCCGCCGGAGCGGCGGGAGCGCGGGGATTGGAATCCTGATTCATGATTTGAGGCTCCCGATCAGCTCCCGGGCCTCGGCCTCGCCGGCGCGATGGGCGCGGGCGATCCGCTTCGCCAGTCCGCGAAAGCGGAGCGACTTTAGGTGATAAACGATGGCGTCGAGCCGGGACTCGCGGCGCGGGGGCACGCCCCAGAGGTGGTTGATGACCATG
>Ga0265319_1000945_pt1 | contig 18230 bp, 16 predicted proteins | sample 4824metaG_FD_192443 | JGI IMG/M metagenome (GOLD analysis project Ga0265319, IMG submission 192443) | Rhizosphere microbial communities from Carex aquatilis grown in University of Washington, Seatle, WA, United States - 4-8-24 metaG | ecosystem: Host-associated > Plants > Roots > Rhizosphere >...
AGTTCCCGTGGAAATTTCAAATTCGTTTATCGTATTCGGCGCCAACAATAAGATGCTGCTCAGTGTTTTCCGGGACACCAGCGAAAGAAAATTGCTGGAAAACCAGCTCCTCCACGCGCAGAAAATTGAATCTATCGGCATCCTTGCCGGAGGTATTGCCCACGATTTTAACAACGTCCTTTCAATGATCCTGACGTCGGCGGAAATCCTGAAAGAAAAAACCCGCAACGATAAGGAACTGCAACGCTACGCCGACATGGTAGCTACGGCCGCGGAACGAGGCGCGGGAATTGCAAAACAGCTCCTGCTCTTCGCCCGTTCCGAACAGGGAAAACTCAAGCCGATGCCCGTTGCGACGGTCGTACTTGAAGTGCAAAAGCTGCTCGAACACACGCTGCCGAAATTTATTTCGATAAAATCGGAAATTGAAACCAGCAATGCGGTGATTATGGGGGACTCGGACCAGCTTCACCAGGCGCTCCTTAACCTGGCGTTGAATTCGCGCGACGCGATCGAAGCAAAGTCGGTCAACGGCACAATTGTCTTCCGCGTTGCGACAATCTCGCACCGAGAGCTCCAAAAGAAATTCCCGCAAATACAAAAGGAAAAATACGTGCTGCTCAGCGTTTCTGATAACGGAGCCGGAATGAGCAAAGAGACCTCATCGCGCATCTTCGAACCGTTCTTTTCGACAAAAGGACGGGGGAAGGGAACGGGTCTGGGCCTCTCGATCGTCCATGGAATCATTCAAAACCATCACGGGCTGATCGATGTTGTCAGCAACGTTGGAGACGGGACAACCATCGCGTTCTACTTCCCCCTTGTAAACGTCGAGCCGAAGGATTCCTCGAAAGGTAAAAGGCCTGAATCTATTCCTGAGAAGAGCCGCGACGGACGCATCTCGACAATTCTCATCGTGGACGATGAACAAGGGCTGCGGGAAATGCTCACGGAGATATTGCAAGAGAAAGAGTATAACGTGATTGCCGCATCGAACGGCATCGAGGCCGTAAAGAAATATCAATTACACTACGAACAGATTGATATGGTGATATCGGATTTAGGGATGCCGCTCATGGGGGGCGAAGAAGTTTTCGACAAGCTCGTCAAAATAAACCCGGAAGTAAAAATGGTGTTCATGACGGGATATCTCGAAGAAAGCTCCAGAAACGGTATGCTCCGCCGCGGCGTAAGAAACATTATTCACAAACCGTTCAGGATCGAAGAAATTCTGGAATGCGTGTCGCAAGTTCTTGAAAAGTGACACGCGCACGTTTATCATCGCACCGTACGGGAACCAAAAATTTTACCGGCTCCCCAAATTCCTACCGACACACATAACCCCGGGTACATCGGTTCGATGGAAAAAAAATATTCTCCCCCGGAAAGTTGCCCGCACACCAGCCACACTGTCGAAACAATCCATCCAAGAAGCATTGCGGCAAACGCAAACGCGGCTGGAATTTTCAGCCGATCAAAATAACTCGCCATCAGAGGGATTAAGAGCCCGGGAATAATTGCAGTCCCGATAACGTACCAGAGCTTCACTGCAGACGGAATCCATAACGCAAGCGCCACGGCGAACGCCGCTGTGATGACCAATCCGATTTTCGTCCAGAGAGTAATCGCTGCCATCCTGACTTCAATCTTTTCATTCGAAAGCAATCTCCCGACAATATCGTTGCCGATCGTCGATGCGCCGATAAAGGTGAGACTGCTCAGCGTCGACATAATAGTCGCAAGCATGCCGATGTAAAACAATCCCTTCGCCGCCGACGGCAACGTTATTTCGGCGAGCATTGGATACGAAAACATCGGCTGCTGAAGATGGGGTATTGCTGCACGAGCGTACAACCCGGCCGTGCTCGTAAAAAAATCGAAAACAAACCAGCACAGCGTGGAAAGAATGATTCCCCTTTGAGCGGTCGCGCCGTCTTTTGCGGCATAGCACCGCTGATGGAATGCAGGGTCGACGAGAGTCCAGAGAGCGATAAAAAACCAGACGACGATGAACTGAACCGAGTTTCCGCCATGCCACGTCAGATGCAGCGGCGGCAGGTTGCGTTGAAGAAACTCAAATCCGCCGAATTTTGCATATGCAAACGGCAGGATGATCGCGAAGCCCGCAAACATTAGAATGAATTCGGCGATGTTCGTGTTGACGTCCGACCTGAATCCCCCAGCGTATAAATAACAGACAGTCAGGAAAGTGCTGATCAGAACGCTGGCGGCGAGGCTGATCCCGAAAATCAATTGCACGAGAATTCCAAGCATAAGCACATACGGCGCCGGAGAGACCAGAACAAACGTGAGCAAAGCGCCGAGAAGCGACGTCTTCGTGTCATACGCTTCATACAGTTTGTCGGGAATTGTAACGAGGTTGGTTGCACGCGCTTTTTTTGCCAGAACAAACGCGAAAACGAGCGCGAAAAAATAATATGGTACGCCGAAAACTACCCAATTAGAAATCCCGTACTGATACGAATATTCTCCGACTCCGAGAATCCCTCCGTACCATGTGGACACGAGGGTTGCGACAAAAACCGGAAGAGTAAGCGACCGGCCGGCAAGAAGATATTCGTCCGCCTCCGTTTTCTCTTTGCGGGCAGAGCGGAAGCCGATATACACTACCGCGGAGAAGTAGAGAACGATGAGCAGAATATCAACGAAAGAAAAAGTCACCATAGACAATGACAATCAACAATGAACAATCAACAATGAACAATCAACAATTAGCAAATTTTCGATTCAGATTGAAATGTCGAATGCATCTTGCGCGGAAATCGAAAATTGAAAATCAGCTATTTCGGCCTCAATGTAAACAACAACAGGCTTCCCTTTTTGAAAGAAATTTTCACCGGAGACGAAACCACTCTATTGCTCGTCCCTTCCCGAACACCAAGTTCGAGGGATTCATTATGAAGGGGAAATTCAAGCCCCGTGGTCGTAATTCCATCGCAACGGCCGAGCGGGAGCAGCGACACGACCGAGCCGAGATCCGATTCGAAAACAATCCTTCGGTCGATAATCTGGATATCGCACAAAGAATCAGCAAAAAGCAGGTGAATTCTTTTATGGTATTTTTTTAGAATGCTGAGGTTCGAGAACGAATGGTCCGGCCTTCCCCCCATCGCGCCAACGACAACCGCACTCCGATACCGGTGTTTCAATAAATAGTCGAGCGCCTTTTCTAGGTCAGTGCTGTACTGGCTTTCGACTCGGATGGTCTTAACGCCGGAAAATAATTTTCTTGCGGCAGGCGAGATTGAATCCAAATCGCCGATGATGACATCCGGCCGGATCCCAAGTTTCCGGGCTTTATCGGCTCCGCCGTCTGCGCACACAATAAACTGCACTCCGTGCAGCAACGGCGCGATCGCCTTTTTCGAAAGCATCTCTCCGTTGCAAATGACTAGCGCCCTTCGCATCTTTTTCTTTCCTGTCGAAAATGTTTTCATGTATTCAGGCTATAATTGTACCGTGATACCGACAAGAAAATTTCTTTCGGCTGCGGGGAAAAATAGACCGCCGCCCCCTGTTTGCGTATACAGCGTGTTCAACAGATTACGAACTTCACCCCGTAGAGTCACGTCGGCGATTGCAACGGCAGGAAGTTTGTACAACGCTTCAGCATTGAATACTGTATATGCATCGTTTTTATCTGTTTCAATCTTAAAATTGTCTGTGTAGAACGAACCGACATATTTGGCTGAAACTGAAACGGACAACCTTTCTGTCCGATAGTTTAGAAAGAGATTTCCCATCAGGCTTGGAAACCCTCCGATCGGATTGCCGTCCAATTTTGTAGCGAAAACGGCTCCCGTGGAATCAACGTCGAGAAATGTTTCTTTAACAATTCTGTTGGACGAAATGGATGCGTTCCCGCTCACTGAAAATGAGAACGGCAATCGCGCCGAACCGTCGATCTCGAAACCGATGTGACGTGTGCGGTCAGCGTTGCCGACAATCGGAATGCCGAAGCGGTTGAGTTTTCCGTTCGGGACCAGTTCATTCGTAAACTCCATCCAATATACGTTGACGGTGCCGGTGAGGTCGGTTGATTTGTACCCTGAACCGAGCTCGAAATCGAGGAGCTGTTCCGGTTTCACAAGAGGTTTCGTGTAGTCGTAGACGGTATCGTTGTTGACAGTTTTCGTCTCGAACTGAGGGACAATCGTCGGGTCGTAGGCGGCATTCTCGGCATCGTATAAATTGCTCAGCGGCGGTTCATGAGAAGTATATGCTGCCGACACGTATGCGTTCCATGCATCGGTGACATTGTAATTGATTCCAAATCGGGGATTGAGAAAATAGTACGGGTAACTGAAAGAATTGTCCAGAAATTTTTCGTTCTCAATTCTGTATTGGTTATAGGCGAATTGCACGTTTGCCATTAACGAAATATTTTCTTGAAGGCGGTACACCTCGGTCGTATATAATGAAGCCATATATTTTTCAGCGTCATATTGATAGAACCGGTAGCCGACGTCATAGTTCGCGGGGAGGCTATCGGCGCCCAGAATGTTCCCCCAATGTGTTCCCTTGTGATAGCGGAGTTCCGCGCCGATAGTTAATTCACCATTGTCATGCGTCAATTCGTAGCGCGGCAGCCAGCCCCACTGTGCAAGATCAATACCTGCGCGAACAAGCGCGGTCGAGATATCTTGCGCGGGATGGAACCCATGTGCCTGATCAAGTCGGAAAGTCGTCGTATCGCCGTATTCGTTGAAATCAAACCACCCGTGTCCTTCATAAAAAAAGAATGTGTTGCTTAATTTTTGTGTTTCGGATATTTTCCATTCATTAAGAACCTCATAATGCGGCTGCGTGAATTGCTCGTTTTCTTCCGGTTGACGGGCCAATCCTTCGTCGTTAATATTCATCCTTCGAAGTTTGTAATCGTCATTGTATGATTTCGGCAAGCCGTTATACACCAATTGATCCTGCAGCGGTCCTCCGAAGAAATGAATGCGTGTCGTAGTATTTTCTCCGAGCAGCAGCGCCCCGAAGAAGTACGAATCCAACGTCGCCCCGGAGTGAAGTCTGTATCCGTTGGAATTGATTTCCCCCAGTTTTCCGTACAGCATGTATTTTTTGTCGATCAACCCAGAGTTAAATGCCGCTGAGAGTTTTTTCATGGTCATCGGCAACGATTCACTGCTGTCGCCGTACTGCTGAAAGCCGAGCATGCTTTCAAATTTCACGTACGGCTTCGGCTCGAACGGATTGGTGACGACGTTAATAGACCCGCCGATCGCAGGCGGTCCGTAGAACGCGCTCCCCGCTCCCCGCTGTACCTGAACGTTCGATGCGCTTGCGAGAATGTCCGACACGTCAAGCCAATACATACCATGGTCTTCAGGATCGTTTTGAGGGATCCCGTTCACCATAACGGAGAGGCGCGACTGGTCGAACCCGCGCAGCGTCACGTAATTGTAGCCGATGCCGTTCCCGCCGTCCGAAAAAGAAACCATCGAAGGAAGCTGGGCAAGTAATACGGGAACATCCTGCATTGAATAGCGCTGCTCGATGAGTCCTTTGCTGAGGTTGGTAAATGTTACCGGTGTTTCCCGTTCCTTCGCCTCGGTGGCGGTGACGAGCACCGGGGCGAGGGTGTACTTCACTGTATCCTTTTCATTTTGAGCAAGAAGAGATCGATACTGTACTAAAAGAAGGGCGATGATGATCATGATCTTTCCCATCTCTCGTTTTTCTATTTTTCTTTCCATCATGAATGAACTCCTGTTACAAATTCGGAAATAAAAAAAGCCGCTGCTGAAATGGAATGCATCAGCAACGGCTTCATAAACAACTATGACATCGTGTTCCTACGCTGGCATTATCCAGATCAGGTAAATCCATCCCGCACAAACGCGGGATCGTTGTAGGGTATATTCTCAGATTCGCACAAGGCGAAACACCCCTAACGATTTCTACTTCAAAGAACAAATTCTGGATTTAATATACGTTGCCGTTGAAATAAAGTCAAATGAAGTAAGGGTCGGGTGGTGTTACAGTTTCACGCTAAACACTATTACTTCAAGCACTTTCTCGTTCCCAATCTCCGATTGGGAACGAAGTGTGTCAAGTGATCAATATTTTCAGACGAAAAAACAAGTTAACCAACTCGTTCCCAAACTGAGTTTGGGAACGAGAGTGAAATTTCTCAAACTGTAACACTACCAAGGGTCGGACTCCTTCCGAATTCATTATGCAGATACTTCAACAAACCGCGATTTTCCAGATAACAAGCGCGACGTCTACTGTGCAAATTATAACACTGCCCCCCTAATATTGTCTTTCAAACGTCATCTTTTTATATTCTTCCATGATAAAAGTCGCCGTCGGTATTATTACGCTCGGTTCGCAAGTACTCGTTTGCCAGCGAAAGAAAAGCGCCCGGTATCCGTTGAAGTGGGAATTTCCCGGCGGGAAATTTGAGAATGGCGAATCGGCCGAACAATGTCTCCGCAGAGAACTCCGCGAGGAACTCTCCATCGAGGCGAACGTTGGCGTTGAGTTCTTTCTCCAAGAATGGCTTTATCCAGATTCGGGGTCGTTCGAAGTCTCCTATCACATTGTCCCCTCGTATGAAGGAATGATCCGCAATAATGTGTTCGAGCAGATACGGTGGGTTCACGTCGCCGAATTAGCGGGCATCGACATGCTGGAAGGAAACAAGGATGTTGTTGAGAAATTGAAAATTCAGAATGAAAAGTCAAGAACTAACCCTGTATAATACTGAACGACCGATGATTGGCATCCGGTCTCCCCTTATTAATTCTCAATTTTTAACTCATAATCCCTAATTGCTCTTTTGCCCTCTTCCCGGCTTCATTCGAAAATTCTTTCCTGGTACAAAATCAACAGCCGTGGTCTGCCGTGGCGGCGAACACGAAATCCGTACCGGATCCTTCTTTCGGAGGTCATGGCTCAGCAAACGCAGGTGAGCCGCGTCGCAGTGTTCTATTCAATATGGCTGAAAAGGTTTCCAACCCTTTCTCGGTTAGCGAAGGCGGGAAAAGCAGACGTCTTGCGCCAGTGGTCGGGACTCGGCTACAACAGCCGCGCACTCCGGCTGCATGAGCTCGCAAAACGGATTATGGAAGACTCCGGCGGAAGGCTTCCACGAACGATTGAAGAGCTGCACGAACTTCCCGGGATCGGAAAATATACGGCGCACGCCATAGCATGTTTTGCGTTCGGTGCTGCCGTTCCGGTCGTTGACGTCAACGTTCGCCGCATTTTTAGCAGAATTTTCTGGAACGCCCGTTCAGCCGCGGACGTTAAGCCGGACGCAGAAATCTGGGCGCTCGCCGAGAAAACGTTACCCCGGAGAAACGCCGTGGAATGGAACCAGGCCATTATGGATCTTGGCGCGCTTGTATGTACGGCAAGAAATCCAAACTGCGGTTTATGTCCGGTCAATTCGTTGTGCGCGTCGGCATTTTCAAACGCCTTCAACATAAAATATTCGAGGAAAAAGAAAGCCGAGCCTTCGTTCAAAGGAATTCCTCGGCGGATTTATCGGGGAAGAATACTGAAGGCCCTTCACGAGAAACCGTTGACTTCGCGCCAGATAGGCGAACGTGTCGTCGACCGTTTTCATCCTCGGGACCTGAAATGGATGGCGCGCGTATTGGAGACAATGGAAAGGGAAGCGTTGATCGCAATCCGAGGAGCCGGAGAAAGAAAAATTATATGCATCGCGCAATAAATCCTCGGTACAAAAATCTTGATCTTTTGCGGGATGACTACAAAAAGAAACGGGAGTCAATTCGGCGAAGGTTGAACGAGTTTCGCGCGATCGCACGCGACGACTATTTCTATGAGCTCGTGTATTGTCTTATGACGCCGCAGTCGAGCGCGGTGAACTCGGCAAAAGCCCAGTCCATGTTGAGCGCCCACAATTTTAGAAACGCCGAGATCGACCCTGAACCGCTGCTCCATCAGAAAGAGTACTACATACGTTTTCATAAAACGAAAGCAAAACTGCTTGTCGCCATGAAGTCTCAATACAACGACATCCTTGAGAAGATTTCAAACGGAGAACCCATATTTGAAAAAAGAAAATGGCTCGCGGAGAACGTAAAGGGCATGGGGTATAAAGAAGCGACGCATTTTTTACGCAACGTCGGGCTGAACGAAGGCCTGGCAATCCTCGACCGGCACATTCTTAAAAATCTGAAGAAGCACGGCGCGATCCGGTCGCTCCCTAAAACTCTGACAAAGAAAAAATATCTCGCCTATGAACGGCGCTTTCAAAAATTTGCGGAGAACATCGGCATACCGATCGACGAACTTGACTTGCTTTTCTGGAGCAACGAAACGGGTGAAATTCTAAAATAGAATAGGGGCGCCCGCAGAATGATGTCATGCCAACACGAAAACCATTTCTATTAATATGCGCTGGCTTGATGGGAAAAGCCGTTGCGCTTGACCTCGTTCGTTCTTCGCCGCACCGCTCAATCACCCTCGCCGCCATCGAGCTAGACGTGTTAAGGGTTCATCCGCGGGGAGAGATGGAAAGTCTTTTATTTTCCCCGCCGTTTGAAAATTTGGAGGCATTTCATACCGGAGAAGGCGTCTCGAGGCTTCCGCAATTGATGGAAGGAAAAGTGCAATCGCTCGAATACAAGACAATTCGCTAGAAAGGCCATTGTGAAAGAATTAAACGGCTGTTTGACGTTGGTTTAGCGGATAAGGAGCCGTTGTCGATGGGAAGCGATCTTGTGACAACACGCGAATTATTTTTGGAATTACTCAAAAAACGTCTTACATTTAATGAACCGGATGCCGTGTTGCTTCTTGTTTCTGCCATCGGACGCGAAAACGGCAGGGATATGTGCTTCCACACCGGCTTATCGACTTGTGGGACGAAAAAAATTCGATGATGGCAATGATGCGCACAACCTCTTTTCCGGCTTCCATCATTGCGCAACTGTTGCTCGACAGAACAATTTCACCGAGAGGCGTTTTTACGGCGGAGGAAATCGTCCCCGCGAAACCTTTAATCGCTGAACTCAAAAAAAGAATTGTCAATATCGAGACACTGTTATCTTGACACGCCATGGCCCAACAAAATTCGTTTGATGTCGTTTCCGAAGTAAACATGCAGGAAGTCGACAACGCTCTCAATCAGGCTCAGAAGGAAGTGGCACAGCGCTTCGACCTGAAAGATTCCAAATCCACAATCGATTTCGACCAGAAAGAAAAAATAGTGACCGTCAGTTCGCTCAACGAGTTCACTCTGAAAAGCGTCGTGGACGTTCTCCAGAACAAATTCGTGAAACGCGGCATTCACCTCAAGTCGCTGAAATACAGTCCTGTAGAACAAGCCGCCGGCGGGACCGCGCGTCAAAAGATTACGCTGCAGGTTGGAATTGACAAAGAAAATGCGAAGACACTCGTCAAGGCCATCAAAGAGTCAAAGCTCAAAGTACAGGCACAGATCATGGAAGAGCAGGTACGGGTATCCGGCAAAGACCGTGACGAGCTTCAGGCCGTCATCGCAAAATTGAAGGCGCTCGATTTTCCTCTTCCACTTCAATTCACCAATTACCGCTCATGAACAGAAACATTCTTCGGCATGTGCTGTTGTGCGTTGTGGGATTGATCCTTGCGTTGAACGGTTCCATTGTTATCGCTCAGCAGCAAGACAGCTCGGAAATTTTTGTCGTCAAAAACCCTGCCTCATCGAAGTACATCAACGCAGTAACGATTGACAGGGTTCGGTACATTTCCCTCCCCGACCTCGTTCACATGTTTGGATTGAACTATTTCTACAACGCTACGACAAAAAAGATGGAAATCAAACTCAGCCGCGCGGAGATAAAATTAGCGGCTGAGAACTCGTTTGTTGTCGTGACCGATTACTCGACACGAAAGCAAACAACGATGCAGCTGCCGGTGCCGACTCACACATTCGGCGATTCGATGTATGCACCGCTCATTTATTTTCTCCCCATCTTCAATTCGATTTCTCGTACAGAACTTGCCGTCGATACTGCGCGGGAGATGAGCCTGGCGGGATTCGATTCGACGGGAGAACTCAGACTTTTCGACGTCTCCGGCTTCACTGTCGAGGCCCGGAAGAACGGCTATCTTATTCGGATCCGTTCGGCGGTGAAGATAAACGATGCGGAGCGTTTCGTCCGTGACGATAATTCGTTATACGTTACACTGCCGAACGTCAGAGCGGATACCGCTGCCATCAACTCCATCGCATTGAATCCTGCTATTGAACAAATGCTCGCAGTCCAATCGCCGACATCCGCGCAGCTTTCTTTCAAGCTGCGGAAAAAGATCTCCACATCGGAAATTGTTCAGGATGAAACAAGCAACGATCTGCTGGTTTCCATCCAAACCGCGACGCCGCTGTCGAAAAAAGAATTGGCTGCGGAACGCAGGCGGCAGGAGCAAGAAGCAAATCAAGGACAGAAACAGCAGCAGGACCTTCAAACACAACTGGATTCGCAGCGGAAAAAATGGAAGCTGGATGTCATCGTGCTTGACGCAGGGCACGGCGGAAACGACCCCGGAACGCTCGGCACGATAGGGACGCGCGAAAAAGATATTACCCTCGGCGTCGTGTTGAAGCTCGGCAAATTGATCGAAGAACGGCTCCCCGACGTCAAGGTGGTTTACACTCGCAAGTCCGACCGTTTCGTAGAGTTGTACCGGCGCGGCCAGATCGCCAATGAGAATCAGGGAAAGCTGTTTATCAGCATTCATTGCAATTCGTTGGAACGAAAACCGTCGCCGACTAACGGTTTTGAAATTTATTTGCTGCGTCCGGGCAAAACAGAAGACGCGATCAAAATTGCGCAGAAAGAAAATGCGGTTGTGCGGTTGGAAAAGGATTACCAGGATCGGTACCAGGATATTACAGAGGAGAATTTTATCATTCTCACGATGGCGCAAAGCGCGTACGTCCGCCAGAGCGAGCAATTCGCTTCATTTCTTGAAGATGAGATGGACAAAAAGCTGTCATCCGCAAGCCACGGAGTAAAACAGGCGGGCTTTTACGTGCTTGTCGGCGCATCGATGCCGAATGTGCTCATCGAGACGGGCTATCTCTCCAACCGAAAAGATGAAATATTCCTGCGAAGTCCAAGCGGTCAACAAGTAATAGCAGAGTCGATTCTCGATGCGTTGCGGCTTTACAAAGAGGCGTACGAAAAGACCTTGAAGGAAGGAAGCTGAGATCGCAATCGGATTGCTTAAAGCAATCCCATGCCTGTCATTTTCATCCCCAGAACTTTCCCGTCACGGCGATCTCTTTCAGCAGCGGACAAATGCGGTAACGTTCTTCCCCTAGGTCTGTGTGCAAGGCGTAGAGCACTGCATACACCTGCTTAAAGCCGATCTTCTCCCCCCACTCAATCGGTCCCGAAGGATAATTCATCCCGAGCTTCATTGCTGTGTCAATAGCTTTCGGCGATGCAGCGTCCTGTTGCACGGCGAACATCGCTTCATTGACGATTTGACACAGAATCCTCGGCAGCACCATCCCGACTCTATCCTGCACAATCACAATGTCTTTCTTTAGAGAATTGAAAAATTTTCGTGCGACAGCGACGGCCGATTGATTTGTATAGACTGTCGGCGAAACTTCTACAACAGAATTTCTGATCAATGTCGGCAGTGCCGCAATGCCAATGAGCCGATGTTTCATCTTTATCCACTGCGACTGGTCAAGGGCGGACACATTGATTGATGAACTGAGAATGGCCGTTGTTTCGGGAAGGTTTTGGTCCATGACCGCCAGATTCTTTTTCTTCCGGTCGAGGTCGAGATTGCTAAGCTCAAGGGCAATGGAAACTTTTCCGGCAGTCGGCTTCATGTTCTTAATTTTATCCGGAGGAATGATCGCGTAGCCCAACGCAGAGGCGGTCTCGGAATATTCGAGAACGAGCGAATCATCCCCGACGATGAACACTGAGAGACGATTTTTGGAGAGCGAGGAAGATTTCAATAGTTATAGAATCCTTTCCCGCTTTTTTTGCCAAGTTTTCCTGAATCGACCATTTGACGTTGAATCGGATGCGGACGGTAACGCGGGTCGTTGAAAAATTGTTCGTACACAGACTGAGTGTCTGCGAGGTTGACGTCGATGCCGATCAAGTCCATCAACTCAAACGGTCCCATCGAGAAACCGCCTTCTCCTTTCACAATGCGGTCGATGTCTTCCACCGACGCTATTCCTTCACCCAAAATTCGGAGCGCTTCGCCGTAAAACGGGCGTGCGATGCGATTTACGATAAAACCGGGCGTGTCTTTTGCACGCACACATGTTTTTCCAAGCTTCTCCCCGAACTCAATCCCGCGCTTCATTGTCTCCTCGGATGTTTGTGCACCCTGCACCACCTCGACAAGTTTCATCAAATGAACCGGGTTGAAAAAATGCAGTCCGACCACCCGCTCGGTTTTTTTCACTCCCGATGCGATCGCAGTTACAGAGAGCGATGACGTGTTCGTGGCGAGAATTGCGTCAGCTTTGACCTCGCCTTCAAGATGTCTGAAGAGGTCTTTCTTTATCCGAAGGTCTTCAAGAACCGCTTCAATGACAATGTCGCAATGGGCGAGGTCCGAGAGTTTCGTGCGGGGGTGGACGCGGGAGAGCGCAGCACTCATTTCTTCCTGCGTAAGCTCTTTCTTTTCGACGCTTTTCTTCATCTCCGATGTAATACGTGCAACACCGTTGAGAACGACTGTCTCGTTGACGTCATAAAGAGAAACGCTGAAATTATTCAGAGCAGCAGCATAAGAAATGCCAGTCCCCATCGTGCCCGCGCCGACAATTCCAAGTGAGTGAGACATGTATTGGGGTATTTTGGGTTTTAGTGCTTAGTGCTCGGTCTTGGGTCAGGAGTTTTGGATGGGCGGAATCGCCTTTACGGGTTCAGGCTAGACTTGCGACAGAGGCGTTTCAGCCCTTCCTCAACTCCCTGCAGCACAATAATAGCTAAACGCTTGAAGAAAGACAACGTCCCGCTGCTGACGGCATCGCTCCTCAAATCATTGCTCTAGAAGCCGAATGGGTTAATGTTGAATATAGACCTTTTTTTTGTTAGTATCATCAAAAGAGGCAGCGACTTTTTTGATGATACTATGCCGCTCCAGGTAATGGAATGAACAATTTAGAGAAGGAGGATGCGTATGAAGACATTTTTTGTTCTTGCCCGGAGAGCATGGATTTCCGGTCTCTTGTTTCTTTTTACTTTTTGTCAGGCTCAAGAACTGCCGGCGACAGTGCATATGACGCCAGTGAAGGACGCAAAACTTGTTCCTGTAAAACTTATTGTGCCGGATAAATTCAAGGGGAAGATCAAAGACGACCTTGTGCTGAACGTCCCGGAAGGGTACACTGCAAAAGTGTTCTACACGGGAGGATTAGGCAAACCGCGGTTCTTCGCCTGGGGCCCTGACAGCGTGTTGTACGTTGCTAACAAAAACAGCGGTGAAATCATAGCGATGCCGGACCGCGATCATGATGGCGTTGCGGATACGGCGATCGTGGTCGCTTCGGGATTTCATCTCTCGCATGACGTGCAATTCTATCGGGGAGCGATGTACGTCGCCGAGGAGCGGCGCATCATAAAGTGCACTGACGAAAACGGCGACGGTATCTATGAAACGAAGAAAGTCTTTATCGATGAAATCGGGAAAGGGGCCCGCCAACCCGCAGGCGGACATGACACGCGCACGATCGTTTTCGACGCCGCGCGAAAAAAAATGTATCTCTCTATCGGCTCGTCCTGCAATGTGTGCCGTGAAGATCTCCGGGCGATCATTGAAGAATACAACGACGACGGCACGGGCCGCCGCACTTTTGCATCCGGCATACGAAACGCGGTGGGCATGACCCTGCATAACGGCCGGTTGTGGGCGACAAATAATGGAAGCGATTGGGAAGGAAACGACATTCCCCCCGAATGGGTCAGCGTTGTGCGAGACGGAGGATTTTACGGCCACCCCTTTGCCTACGCTCACGGTATCTATTTCGATTTTAACGCGCACGACGAATACCGCGCATTGCTACCGCTGACAGGAGAGGACAGCGCACGCGTCCGCTCGATGAAGCAACCGGCCGCACTGGTCCAGGCGCATTCTGCGCCGATGGCGATCGAGTTTTCTAATCCTTCTTTTCCACCGCAATTCCAAAACGGTGCGTTTGTCGCATTCCGCGGCTCATGGAACCGCACAATTCCGACTGGATACAAACTTGTCTTTTTAAAATTCAAACATGACGCGGACACAACGGCGGAATATGTTACCGACGTTGTTACAGGATTTCAACCGACCGGATCGATCTCCCAGAAAACCGTCTGGGGGCGCCCTGTTGGAGTGGCAACCGACTTGCGCGGGAATATCTATTTAAGTTCCGACGACATAACACAGTTTATTGCAATTATTTCGCCTGCCGCGCGAAGATAAAAGTATTCCTCACTTTTCTTTAATTGCACCTGGCGACGAAGGGTTCTCACGAAATAAAAAAGGCTCCAGTTCTAAACAACCGGAGCCTTTTTGTTTCGTGATCAGAAAATTAGAACGTCTTACTGTTCGCCGTCTGGTCAATGGGATTTCCGACAAGGTCTGTTACATTGCTGCTTACAAAAAGCACATATCCCACCGGCAGGGCCGCGCTCGTTGTAACTCCCAATTGAACGACATAGGCGCCCGCAACGTTTCCAATATAGTTCGCGCTGTTCACAGTAAACACAACGCCGCCTGTGTTTCCAAACGAGAAATTCCCGACAGTTTCCGCAGTCGAGATAGTTAGGGGCTCTGTAAAGCGCAGCGTATATATCCACGAATTTGTTCCGCCCGCCGCAGCAAAGCTGGAAGTAAGCAAAAGCTGCGGTTTCACATTGTCAGACACCGTGATGATGTTGCTCGATGTGCTTTCAACGAGATCCTTGCTTACTGCCCGTACGACGTACTGAACGGAACTCGCCCTTAACGGATTGGCAGCCCCGGAAGGAGAAACAAGCGAACCCGAGTTTTCGCTAAAATCCACTCCATAGAAATTTGCTTGACGGAGTTCAAACGATCCGCCGTCAACGCTCCGGTAAATATTGTAGCTGCGCGCATTCGCGTCGTAATTCCACTCAAGCCCGACAGCACCGCCTCCGAAATCGAGGTTCGTGAAAAGTCCGGCGATAAGTCTTCGCGTCAGTGTAGGCGCTGCTGGCACTGTTGATGCCCCGTTTGTCGAAAATTGCAATACCTCAAAGTCGCCGGTAATCAGGGGGTTGTTAGTAAGAGCGTTGTTTGCATTGTCCATGATATTGCCCGAATTAAATGCGGTTGTTGCGTCGACGGTGTACCTCGCAGAGCCTACGATTCCCTGTGGTGTCAGCGTCAATTGTGTGAAAGTGGCGTTCCACTGTAATGCAATCGCAATTGCCGCTGTGGTTTTCTTTAAACCGACATACGTTACCGTGATACCGTCGATGATCGTGCCGCTTCCCGGAGGCATGGTAGTGCGTGTGTACGCAGTTTGTTTGATCGGTTCCGAGAATGTATAGACCACTTGAAGGCCTGTTGGCGACACATCTGAGTTGTTTTCAGGAGTAAGACTCGCGACAAACGGCTTGACATTGTCCACGGGAGTGAGGATGATCCGCTCCGCAGTTACCTGCGATCGCAGCGAATCGTTTGTCACGTTCGCTGGGAGCGTGAACCCTGTCAGCGATCCTTCCAGCGATCCATCACTGCTTCGCGCTTTGATAGTAATCGTCAAACCGTTTGCAGCTACGGAGAATTGGTACCCGCCTGATGCCGAAGTTGTCGTTTGACCAAGGAGATTGTTTGGAAACACGGTTGCATCATAAAGCATCACCGTAGCGTTAACGACCGGCTGTTGGTTTGGATCGACAACCTGTCCGGTAACGGTCGTGCTGAGGGGCACAATCATGATACGTTTTGCATTGACCTGCAAATTCGTCGGGAAGTTTGCCGGGAGCGTGAACCCTGCCAGCGTTCCCTCGAACGCTCCGTCGTTGCTTCGCGCTTTGATAGTAATCGTCAGACCGTTGTCGACAGCCGAGAACTGGTATCCGCCGGATGCCGAAGTTGTCGTCTGAGCAAGAAGAGTGTTTGGGAATACTGTTGCATCATAGAGCAGCACCGACGCATTTGCAACAGGCTGTTGATTCTGGTCAACAACCTGGCCGGTTACCGTTGTATTGAGATAGGAAATTTGGAGTTGACTGGTTCCTACCATATCGCTAACGGCGAGTGAATCCCCCAGCGCAAGCGAGGTGAATGTGATGGTCACAGTACTATAGTAATAGTCTCTGTATTTTTTTGTAGAATCCTTTTGTCCCGCATTGTACGCCACCAGCGATGCGGTGAAGTTGTAAGTGCCTGAAGAAACGGCTGTCCCGTTGACAATCTGATATTTTCCGACGGGCACATTGGCAAATGAATACGCTCCCGCCCCGTCGGAAGTAACCGATTGCACATTGCCGTCATACCCAAGGGTAATGACAGCCCCGGGCACGGGCATGCTTGTAATGCTATTCACGATTAAGCCGGTGATCGTTCCCTTCGGCTGGTATGTCGATAGCGATGCCGGCTCAAGCGGTGTTGTAGAATTTTGTTTACATCCGGCCATCATTGCGACGATATAAACAACGCAGATTTTGAGCAATGTGGATTGTCGAATCATGATTCTCTCCCTTCGAAAACAGTTGTTTTGAAAAAAATAAGCTAATACAACCAATTTAAATAACGATTGGAATACCGATTTGAATTCCTCCGGTAATTCCTTTCATAACAAAATCGAGGTCTGAGCGCCTTGGTGAAACCGTTGACGCATAGGTGTACCTTCCTTCTAACGAGAAGGAGGCGCCTGAAGAGTTAAGGAATTCTATTCCAATTATTCCATGAAGCTGCGCCAATTGCGCATTAACCTGGGCAACACCGGAAAGCGCGGTGTAGGTCCGCTGGGTATTTAGCCAAATGTAACCCAATCCTCCGCCGCCATAAATGGAAACCATTTGCATTGGTAAGCTCAAGATATATGATCCGCCGGTGTAATACATTTGCAGAAAATTGGTGGACTTTCCTTTGACCGCTTTCCATACACTTCCGCCGAATTCACCCTGGATGGATTGTCCGCTCACAGGAGTATACCGCACACCTGTCAAAACAAAATAATAATTTTTGAAATCGCTGCCTGCCGGCAGTGAATAATTTTTTTCGATTGATTGATAGATTGTGTTGACATCTGAAAATTTTTGCCCAAAATAGTCCCCGGCAACAAACACCGTCAATGGAGCATCCCCGTACTTTGGCTGGATTGTCAAGGCGGGCTTTTGTTGCGCTTGTGCGAACAAAGGGGGAACAAGGAAAAGGACAGACAAAAGCAAGGCAGGCAAAAAAATAAACTTATTCATAAAGGGTTCCCTCCTAAGCATTGGTCGGTCGAGTTTGGATTGTGTGGGTAACTTTACAAAAAAAAAATCATACTATCAACAATTTGAAGTTCCTCAAGCTATTGAATTGACCTGAGCCACTCACCTATTTCCGCCGGAATCTTACGGGAACATGAGGAATTCAACTGTTTTCCTCATCCTTTACTGCAAGGACATTACGCGCGAAATCCGGCGCCTTTTACTTCCCCTTCCATTCTGCTTTTCTCTTTTCTACAAATGCTTTCATTCCCTCCTTCTGGTCATCGCTTGCAAAAAGCATGTAAAAATTCTTCCGTTCGAACTCGAGTCCTCCTTCAATGGTCGTATCAAACGATTTCAGAACCGCTTCCTTCGCCAAGCGAACAGCGACAGGCGGTTTCGAGGCGATGGTCTTTGCCAGATTTTTGGCCTCCTCTACAAGATATTCATTCGGGACCACCTTGACAACGAGTCCCCATTGCTTCGCTTCCTCAGCAGTCATCATTGAGCCGGTGAGCACCATTTCCATCGCTTTGTATTTTCCGACGGCACGGGTCAAACGCTGCGTCCCTCCTGCTCCGGGAATAACGCCAAGGTTGATTTCCGGCTGGCCGAATTTCGCCGATTCCGACGCAATAATGATATCACACGTCATCGCAAGCTCGCAGCCGCCGCCGAGCGCAAACCCGCCCACCGCAGCGATGATCGGTTTTTTAATTTTCCGGATCCGGTCCCACCGCGCAAACTGGTCGCGCTGCAGCATTTCCATCGCCGAGGCATCCGCCATTTCCTTGATGTCAGCTACGGCAGCAAACGCCTTACCGC
>Ga0265319_1000946_pt1 | contig 18226 bp, 15 predicted proteins | sample 4824metaG_FD_192443 | JGI IMG/M metagenome (GOLD analysis project Ga0265319, IMG submission 192443) | Rhizosphere microbial communities from Carex aquatilis grown in University of Washington, Seatle, WA, United States - 4-8-24 metaG | ecosystem: Host-associated > Plants > Roots > Rhizosphere >...
GCCGTGGCCATCCTCTACGCGGCGTTCCCGCTCATGCACGAGAGGATCGACCTGCTGGTGAGGGACGCGGGCGAGCACACGCGCCCGATCATGTGGCGCGGCGCCTGGGGGATCTTCAGGGAGCATCCGCTCCTCGGCGGGGGCGCGGGCGGCTTCGACGTGCTCTTCGAGGCCTTCCGGCCGGAGGGGTACCTGGACGAGCCCTACTACGCCCACTGCGACTACCTGAACACGCTCTGCGACTACGGCGCCGTGGGCTTCGCCCTCCTGTTCGGCGCCGTGGGCATCCTCGCGTGGCGTTGCGCCCGGGCCACCGGACTGGCCGGCGCCGCGTTCACGGGGCTCCTAGCCTTCGCGTTCCACCTGCTCGTCGATTTCCACACGAAGATGCCGGCGCTCGCGCTGATCGTCGCCACCGTGGGGGCGCTCGTCACGTCCGAGGTCTGGCCCGCCGCGGCGCGTTCACCGGTGCGGCCCCTGGCGCGCCTCGCCGCGCTCGGCTTCGCGGCGGCGGCCGTTGCCATGAGCGTGGCGTGGGTCGTCCCCAAGTACCGCTCGGAGGCCGCCCGGATGAGCGCGCGGGCGGGGATAGACAAGATGGCGTCGGCTGGCGCCGACGTGTCCGGGCAGGCCGAGGCCCTGACGCAGGTGAGGGAGGGGTGCGCGGCCGCGATTGTCCTCGACCCCGCGAACGCCCAGGCATGGTCCGACCGGGCCTACGCGGATTCCCTATGGGCCCTCGTGGAGCCGGCGAGGACCGCGGAGCTCGGCGGGGAGGTCGAGCGCGAGGCCGGCCGCGCCCTCGCGCTGTGCCCGGTCGTCCCGGAGTTCTGGATCCGAAAGGGCACGGGCCTCGACATGCAGCGCCGCTGGACCGAGGGCGGCGAATGCTTCATCCAGGCCCTCCAGCTGGCTCCGCAGAGGGCGGATGTCTGGTATTACCAGGCCTACCACCTGAGCCTGGTATCCAATGAGGCGGGGCCCGCCATGGCGGCCGCGGACCTCTGCTTGCGTCTTGACCCAAGCTTCCTTCTTGCACAAGTATTGCGTCAACGATTGGGGTCCCGGCACTAAAGCATCACCCTAAACGCCTCATCCATGCTCAACAAGATTCTGATAGTCATAGCTTTGGGGTTGTTTTCTGGGCTGGCGCCCGCATTTGCCCAAGCCACCCCCACCGCCCCCGCCCGGGTCAAGGGCCATATCCTGGCGGCCCGGGTACTGGGTCATGTCGACGCGATCTCGAAGACGGACGGCACGTCCCGTGTCCTCCATGACGGGGATGCGGTTTCGGACCAGACGCAGGTCGTGACGGCGGCCGGCGCCAACATCATCCTGGTCTTTTCAAACGGCGCCACGGTGAACGTGGCGGCCGACTCGACCCTAGACATCGAGCTCTTTGAGCAGGATCCGTTCGCGACGGAGCAGAAGGTTTCCGAAATGAAGGCGGAACCGGGCACCTCGACGACCCGGCTGAGCCTCACGAAGGGCGAGCTCGTCGGCAAAGTCGTCCACCTGAACGTCGACAGGGGATCCGAGTTCACCGTGCAGACCCCGGTCGGCGCGGCAGGCATCCGCGGCACCACCTTCAGGATCGTCTTCCGCCCGGCCAGGAACGGAAAGGCGTTCTTCGTGGTCACGACGGCCGACGGGACGGTTGTCTACCGCGGCGTCACGTCCGGACCGGTTTCGATCCCCGCGGGCAAGCAGGTCGTTGCGACCTTCGACTACACGCCGCCGAGCGGCGGGGGCACCGGCAACACGACACAGTCCACTCCCGTGACCATCGTCACCACGAACACGTCGCCGGCGGAGTCGGCCCAGATCCAGAGCGCGTCACAGGCGATCGTGACGGCCACCGTCAACACGGTCTTCGGATCCTCGAATGACACGGGAAGCACCGGAACGTCCGGCGCGGCGGGCACCACCGGGACGACCGGCACGACGGGAACCACGGGCACGACAGGCGCGACCGGCGCGACGGGAAGCACCGGCGCCGCGGGCGGGACGGGCTCGACGACCCCGGTGTCGGCGCCGACCCTGACCAACAACCCGACGGATCCGCCGGCGGGAACTCCCTGACCGGGAATCTGCTTTCATTGCGGGCCCGCGCTGAGTAGCGTCCGGGCCCGTGCCCTCCCCGAAAACGTCCGCGCTTTTCCGGCTGCGCTGGCTGCTTCTCGCACCCATTCCGCTGCTCTGGTGCGCGGTGGCGCAGCTCGGGTATCTCGAGTTCCTGGAGAACAAGGCGGTGGACTGGCGGTTCCGGTACCGCGGCCCGATCGAGTCCCCAATCAAGATCATCTACGTCAACGTGGACTCGCTCTCGCTGGACGGCGTGGGTGGCATCGGGGGCTGGCCCTGGAGTCGCGAGTACTTTGCCACGGTCTCCAAGACCCTCATCGAGCGCGCGGGCGTGCGGGCGATCGGGATGGATTTTGTCTTTTCCGACGAGGGCGTTGCGGAATCCGTCGACAGGAAGAAGCTCATCGCGGGCAACCGCGCCCTGGGGGCCTACCTGAGGAAGACGCCGCAGGTCCTCATCGCCGCGTCCTACACGGCGGCGGATTTTCGGGATATTAACAACACGAAGAAGATCCGGGAATTCCCGGACGTGTCGCGCCCCGATCTGCCGCCGCCGCGCATGCTCGAGGACCCGGAGCTGCCCTCGTTCGACATCGGCACCAAGTTTAGGTACACCCCGCCGGGCGTCGCCCTCATCGACACGGTCGAGTCGGGGACCCGGTGGGTGCCGCTCTTCGCGCCGTCCCCCTCCCGGACCTACTACGCCATGGCCGTTGAACTCGCCCTGATCTACTACGGTGCCGATCGGAACGACATAAAGATCACCGACGACCACATGGACCTCGTGAAGCCCGACGGGTCCGTGGCGGCGAGGATCCCCCTGGTCAAGAAACAGCTGGTCGAGATCAACTGGTTCTCGCGCTGGGCCGACTCCGCGCACAACCCGTGGGTGAGCATGAGCGACGCCTACGTGTACTGCGGCATGTTGGACTCGGACAAGCCGAACGAGCGCAAGAGCGCCGAGGAATTCTTCGCGCAGTTCAAGGACGCCGTGGTGCTGATCGGGCCCACGGACCAGCTCCTCCTGCACGACGTGTCGCCGACGCCCTTCGACGACGGCGAGGTGCCGAGGGTCGGCGTCCACGGGAACCTCCTGAAGACGATCATCTCCGGCAAGTACATCCGGCGCCTGCCCCATGTCGGCAACTACGCGCTGATCTTCGGGCTCTCTGCGATCGTGACCCTTCTCGCCCTTGCGGGCGGGGCGCGCGCCGTGTTCGCGAAGCTGATGGCGGTCCTTTCGGCCGTGCTCTACGTCGCGATCGCGTTCCAGGTGTTCAACGCGAGCCGACTCATGCTCCCGGTCGTCGCCCCGCTCGGCGCCGCGTTCACGACCAGCTTTGTCGGCCTCATCTGGCAGATCGTCGAGGAGCAGAAGCAGAAGGGCCGGATCAAGGGCATGTTCGGGACCTACGTCTCGCCGGCCCTCGTGGACCGGATGGTCAATTCCGGCGAGGAGCCGAAGCTGGGGGGCGTCGTCGAGCACATCACGGCGTACTTCAGCGACATCGAGTCGTTCTCGACCATGTCGGAGAAGCTCTCGCCGACGCTGCTCGTCGAGCTGATGAACGAGTACCTGACCGCGTGCACGGACATCCTCCAGGAGGAGGGCGGCACGCTCGACAAGTACATCGGGGACGCGGTCCTCATGATCTACGGGGCCCCGCTCGAGCTGCCCGGCCATGCGCACAAGGCCTGCGTCGGCGCGCTGCGCGTCCAGAAGCGCATCGCCGAGCTGCGCGCGAAGTGGACTGCCGAGGGGGACAAGTGGCCCGAGATCGTCCACCGGCTTCAGGCGCGCATAGGGCTCAACACCGGGCCCGCGGTCGTCGGCAACATGGGAAGCCACACCCGCTTCAGCTACACGATGATGGGGGACGACGTGAACATCGCCGCCCGCATGGAGAGCGGTGCCAAGAGCTGGGGGGTCTACACCATGACGACCGACACCACCCGCACCGAGTGCGAGAAGGTCGAGGCGGGGCGCGTCCTCTTCCGTGCGCTCGGCAGGATCGTCGTCAAGGGAAGGGCCCAGCCGATCCCGGTCTACGAGCTGGTTGCGCTGGCCGAGGACGCCACGGACGCGATGCGCGAGTGCGTCTCCCTTTTCGAGAAGGGCCTTGAGAGGTACTATGCGCGCGACTGGGACGGCGCGATCGCTTTCTTCCGGCGCTCGGAGGTCCTCGAGGTCAACGGCCCCGGCCGCACGACCGGGGCGAAGTACAACCCCTCGCTCATCTACATCGGGATCGCCGAGGGCTACCGTGCCGACCCGCCGACGCCGGACTGGGACGGCGTCTTCGTGATGAAGGAGAAGTGAGGACGGCCGGCGCCGCTCAGACCTCGATGCGCCCCTTCAGGTAGGCGACGCCGCGGCCGGCCATCCGCACGCGGTCCCCGTCGAGCTCGCACCAGAGTTCGCCGCCCCGCTGGGACACCTGCCTCGCGTGGAGCTTGTTTTTCCCGAGACGCTTCGCCCAGTAGGGCACGAGCGTGCAGTGGGCGGAGCCAGTGACCGGGTCCTCCGCGACGCCAGCGTCGGGCGCGAAGAACCGCGAGACGAAGTCGCAGTCCTCGCCGGGCGCGGTCGGGATGATCCTGCCGGGCGCGACCTTCGCGAGCGCGGCGAAGTCCGGGGTGATCGCCCTCACGTCCTCCGCGGACGGATAGACGCACAGCCACATCCTCTCGGAGCGGTAGGACTCGAGGGGCGCGCGGCCGAGGCCGCGCAGGAGCTCCGGGGGCGCGGGGGCGGGCGACGCGGGGCGGGCGGGGAAATCGAGCTCGAACAGGGGCCCCCTGACGGCGACCGAGAGGGGGCCGGACCTCGTGTCGAAGACGAAGGGCGACTCGGCCTGCCCCAGCTCGTGGTACAGGACGTGCGCGGTCGCTAGGGTAGCGTGCCCGCAGAGGTCGATCTCGATCGCCGGCGTGAACCAGCGCAGGTCGGCCCGCGCTGGTCCCTTGCGCACGAAGAATGCGGTCTCGGACAGGCCGTTCTCGTTGGCGATCCTCTGCAGGAGGGCGTCCTCGGGCCACGCGTCGAGCGGGACGACGGCCGCCGGGTTGCCGTGGAACGCGCGGTCCGTGAAGGCGTCGACCCAGTAGATCGGAAGGTTCACGTCACCTCGGCGGCTCCTGCTTTCCATTGTCCTGCGCCGGGGCGGGCGCGGGCGCGGGCTCCCGCGCGGGTGCCGCATGGGGCTCGGGAGCCGGGGCGGGGCGCTGCTGGCCCTGGAAGTTCTGGCGGGGTGGCTGGGCGGACGGAGACTGCTGACGGGACGTGTAGCCCGGCTCGGGCCTCGGCTGCGCCACGGGCGGGGCCGAGCGCGGCTGCGGCTCAGCCGTCCTTCCCTGGGAGCCGGGGGCCGGCGCCGGGCTGTTCGGCCGCGGCCTCTCGGGCTCCGATGTCCTTGGCGGCGGCGTCGCGCGGTTCTCGTATTCATTGGGCCTCGCGGGGGCTCCCGGCGGCGGCGCGGAGGGGTTTAGCCTCGGGCGCTCCTGCGGGGGCGGCGCGCTCCTCGGGGCTGGCGGGTTCGCCTGGCCCTGCGGGGGCGCGGGCCTCCTGTTCTGGACGGGAGGGGGATTCGGGGCGCGCGGCATCGGCCGCGGGTGCGGCGGGGTCGTGCCCGGGCGCCCCGAGGGCGGTGCGCCGTGCACGTCGCTGGGCGGGTGCCACGGGTGCGCGCCCGGCGGGCTGCGGTCGCCGCCGCCTCGCGGGGGCTGCCAGCCGCCGTGCTCATGCCACACGTTGCGGTCGCCGGACCACACCCGGTGGCTGTGCCAGTCAAAGTAGAAGGACATCCATGCCCCGGCGGGGTACGGGTCGCCGTAGCTGATGAACGGGCCGTCGTAGCCGTAGGCGGGCCCCTCCGAATACACGACGCTGTCGTCGTAGGCCGGGACGTACACGGCGTCGGGCTGCGCGGGATAGATGTCGATCTGGCCGTCGTCCTCGTACACCTGCTGCTGCGGCGTGGAGACGAGGTTGCCCGCGGCCCGGGCGCGCGCCCGCATCCGCTGGATGGCCTCCATCACGTCCGAAGGCGAGGACAGGAAGGCCGAGCCGAGCGCCTGCGTCCACGGCATGTTCTCGGCCATCCACGAGACGACCGTGGGGTAGTGGGCGAGGCCGCGCACGCTGGGGTCCCAGGGCTGGCTGTCGATCCGGGTCACGTCACCGTACTGCACCAGGTAACTGGCCGCGGCCGAGAGGTCGCCCGGGGCGGTGGAGGCCGGCAGGATGAGCGCGATGAGGGGGTCGGGGTACAGGGCGATGGGCGCCACGAGCGCGTCGTCCGCGCCGACGAAGGGCGCGGGCGCGGGCTCCTGGGGCGGCGGCTCGCTGGGCGGCGGGGGGGCGTACTGGGTGGCGTACGTTGGCGGCTGCGGCGGCGGGGGATAGCCCGCATCGGGAGCGTACTGGACGCAGGACTGGGCCAGGAGCGACGCCGCGGCGCAGGCGAGGAAGGCCGAAGCCTTGCTGAGGTTCATGGGGAGAGGGTGGAAGCGCGGCCGCCTCCTTGCAAGACGCGCGCGGCCCGGAAAAGGCCTTCCCCGGGCGGAGGCTACCCCGCCGCCAGCCGCCCCAGGCGGCACGCCTCGGCGATGGCGTCCGCGTAGCCGGCCGCCCCCAGCTCGAGCCAGCGCCGGCCCTTCTCCGCGGTCCCCGCGGTCGCGTCGCCCATGACGCCGGACTTCGCGAGGTCCCGGGAGGCCCACGCGACGAGGGCGGGAGCCGCGACGGGGCGCACCTCCCCGGGGTCCTCGAGCCTGGCGGGGTATTCGCACGTGGCCTTCGCCATGTCGCAGTGCTGGCCCGCGGCCGCGAGCATCCACGACGTCTCCACCTCGCCCGCATGGATGCCGAACGCGGCCTCCTGCGCGGAGATGTCGGGCACCGGCGCGGACGGCAGCAGGGCCGCCCGCATCCCGTAAAGCGCGCGGATTTCCCGCAGCGTCGGGATGAGGACGGGGAGGTTGCCCCCGTGCGTGTTGATGACCGCGAGCGTGCGGAAGCCCCACGCGTGGACCTGTCGGGCCACGGCGAGTATCTGCGAGCGCAGCGTGTCCCTGGTCAGCATCAGCGTGCCCGGGAAGCCCGTGTGCTCGTTGCTCTTGCCGATCGTTATCGGCGGAGCGACGTAGCACGAGTCGCCGGGCCGAAGGCGCGCGATCGCGAGCGAGAGCCAGACCTGGCCCATGAGCGCGTCGACCGCCACGGGCAGGTGGGGGCCGTGCTGCTCGATCGCCCCGGTCGCCAGGAGGACCGGCGCCCACGCCTTGTCGGGGAGGGCGGCGATCCTGCCGGGCGTCATCGCCGGCAGGTAGCGGTCGCGGTAGGAGGGGAAGGTCATACCGGGGTGATCTTCGCGGTCAGGGGCGCGCGGTCGTGGATGCCCGCGAGGAGCCCGGCGAGGCGCGACGCGGACTCGGCCAGGATGGCCGCGCCCTCGGCGCGGGCGCCCGCGAGGCCCTGGGCCTCCCCGGCGAGCGGCGCGACGCCCTCGTCCCCCCACGAGGCGGCGGGGCCGGCCTTCCCGGCCGGCTCCGGCTCGCTGCCATAGAGGGACGTCAGGAGCGTCTGCAGCCTGCGCCGGCTGCGGCTGCGCACGGGGTGGAAATCCAGGTCGATCGCGCTCAGGTGGACCTGGAACATGTGAAGCCCCCGGGAAACGCGCAGGTCGCGCGCCGCGGCGTTGCAGAGCTCCTCGTTCCACGGGCTCGCGTTCACGATCGCGATCTTGCGGAAGCCCGCCGCCGCGACGGAGGCCGCGACCTCCGCGATAAGGCCGTGGGCCGTCGGCGGGTCGACGGAAAACGCGCACCCGGGGTCGACCCCGAAGACGAACCGGAGCGGGGGGACGACGAGCGGCCTCTTCCCCGCGGCCACGAGCCGGCAGGCTCCCCGCAGGACATGCATGAGCACGGTCTCCTCGGCGTCGAGCGGATGGCCGAGGCCCCAGTCGGCCATGCCCGCGAGCGGCAGGACGACGACCGTGCGCTCCGGGCTCGGCCAGGCCGCGAAGCGCGGCGAGGAGATCCAGGGCCAGAACGTGGCGTCGTCGGCCACGCAGAGAGGGGGCGTCTCTGGGGCGGCAGGCAGGGCGGGGCTCATGGTGTCAGCGGACGGCGAGGACCTCGATCTCGACGCAGCATCCCGCCTTGGCCAGGCCCTTCACCTCGAGGAGGGTGCTCACGGGCTTCGTGTCCGCGAAGTACCGGTTCCTGACGGGGGAGTATTTCTCGAAGTCGGGCATGTGGGTCAGGAAGGTGTCGACCTTCACCACGTCGGCAAAACCCATTCCGGCTTCCTTGAGGATCGAGCCGAGGAGCGCGAAGACGTACTCCGTCTGCGCGGCCGCGTCGTCCGGCGCGACGACGTTGCCGTCGGGGTCGACCGCGAGCTGCCCCGTGACAAAGAGCGTGCGCGTGCCGCCGTGCTCCATCAGCAGGCCGGGGCTGTAGGCCCCCCGGGGCGCCGGGTGTCCTGCCGGGTAGATGAGCGTCTTCTTCATGCGCGGCCGGGAATTTCAGTTGTCGCGGCGACGAGGTCAATCCGCGGCTCAGCCGGCCCGCGCGGGCGGGGGAGGCGCCATGTTCTCGATCCGGCCCAGGAGGAAGATGAAGGCGGCTATGCCGACGACGAGGATCGCCGCGGCGGCCTGGAAGGCCCCGATGAAGGAGTGGGTGCGCCTCACGATCAGGCCCGTCACGATGGGAGCCGCTATCCCCATGACGTTGACGGCGAAGTTCATGATGCCGCCGACCGCGCCGACGCCGCCGGGCGGGGCGATCAGTGAGGGAAGGGACCACCCGACGGGGGCTGCGGCGGCCAGGCCCCCGAGGGAGATCGAGATCCAGAAGATCGCCCAGGCCGGGTCGCGGGTCCTCGTGGCGCCTACGACCGCGAGGCCGAGGAGCATCCCCGTGACCAGGACCGCCTTCCTCGTGCGCGTCTCGTCCGCCCCGCGGGCGATGAGGAAGTCGATGAGCCAGCCCCCGACCGCGAGGTCCGTCACGGTCGCCACCGCCCAGGGCGTCGCGGCGTATTCGGCCGACTTGAGGATGCCCATGCCGGCCGACTGCACCAGGTAGTCCGGCAGCCAGTTCAGGAACAGGTAGAACGAATAGCCGTAGGCGCCGAACCCGATTGCGAGGCCCCAAATCTTCGGCTGCCTCAGGAGGTAGCCGAGCATGTCGATCGGCCGCGCGGCCGGGGCGCCCTCCGGCATGCCGCCGCCTGCCAGGATGTGCGCATGCTCCTCGCGGCTCAGGCGGGCGTCCGCGCCGGGATCCCGGTAGAGGACGCAGAAGGCCACGAAGTACACCAGGCTGATCGCCGAGGTGACCCCGAAGCCCCAGCGCCACCCGAAGCGCACGACCACGAAGGCGATGAGGGGGACGCCGATCACGTTGGAGAACTTGGCCGAAGCGTCGAAGATCGCCGTCGCCCGCGCCCGCTCGCCCCTGGGGAACCAGTGGCCGGTCGCCTTGGAGACGACCGGGAACGACGGGGACTCCGCGACGCCGAGGAGCATGCGCGCGGCGAAGATCCCCGCGAAGCCGCCGGCGATCGCCGTCACCGCGGAGGCGATGGACCAGAGGAGCGCGCCCCAGCGCCCGACCCGGGTCGCCCCCATGCGGTCCACGAAGAGGCCCACCGGGATCTGAAGGATCGCGTACGGCCACGAGAAGGCGCTGAAGAGGTACCCGAGGTCCGCGGGGTCGAGCCCGAACTCGCGCTGCAGCTGCGGGGCGGCGACGGCGAGGTTGATCCGGTCGAGGAAGCTGATGAGGATGCCCGTGCCGAGCAGAAGGCCTATTCCCCAGCGCCTTCGGGGGATGCGGGTTGCGGTTGGGGTCGGCACGCGCCTGCGATCTGATCGCCGCCGGCGGCTGTTTGCAAAGTTTGTATTTGGAGCGGCGCGGGCTCAGGGTATCGGGAAACCCTCCCCCCATCGCCGTGAAATTTCCCGCCCGTTTCCGCGCCCTCATTCCCGTCGCACTCTTGCTGGCTGCGCGCGCGCCGGCCGAGGACAGGTACGGCCCGGTTTCTGTCGACGTGCCCGTCGTTCATCTCTGGGACAATGGAGCCCCGGGCTTCGAGTCCCGAAAGGACGAGCCCGAGGTGGCTGTCAAATGGGGCGTCGGCCACATCAACAACCCCTCCCTTGCCGTCTTCCTCCCCCCGCCGGCGATAGCCACGGGGGCTGCGGTCGTCATCCTTCCGGGAGGGGGGCACAGGTATCTGAACATTGGCAGCGAGGGCTATGACCTCGCGCGGTGGCTGGCCTCGAAGGGCGTCGCGGGATTCGTGCTCAAGTACCGCCTGGCGAAGGACCAGACGGTCGAGCACTCGCCGTACAGGATCGACTTCGAGGAGATGCAGGACACGAGGCGGGCCCTTCGCCTTGTGCACCTGCGCGCGGCGGGGTGGGGCGTCGATTCGACGCGCATCGGCGTGCTCGGGTTTTCTGCGGGCGGGCGCCTCGCGGCGCGCGCCAGCATGGAGTTCGACTCCGGGAACTTTGCCTCGGCGGACCCCGTGGAACGGTTCAGCTCGAGACCGGCTTTCCAGTGCCTCGTCTATCCCGGCGAACCCGAGGAGATCATGCCGACCAAGGATTCCCCGCCGGCCTTCCTCGTCGCCGGGATCGAGGACAACCTTGCGGACGGCCTCATCGTCTCCAGCCTCCGCTTCAAGAAGGCGGGCGTGCCGGTCGAGCTGCACGTCTACACGGGGGTCGGCCACGCCTTTAACTTCAGGGCTGATGACGCGAGGCCGGTCGGCGCATGGAGCGAGAGGTTCTACGAATGGATGGGCTACATGGGATTCCTGAAGCCGTTGGCAAGGCACTAGGCGCCCTGGCGGCCAACTCCGGGCTCGCTAGGGCTCCCGCCGGCAGGCAACATTGTTGGGGATGTCGCTGGTATTTCTAAGTTTGGCCATCGCCGGGCTTTGGATCAACCTCTTGGGTGCCGGGCTGGCCGCGCGGCGGTTCATCGGCGACTATGCCATCGCCCGGGCGGCCTCCGTGCTGGTGATCTGCCTCGCCTGCTTCTGCCTCGAGTATTTCGGGGGCTGGGGCCCGCATCTTCCCCTGCTGCCGCTCACGACCGCGGTTTCCCTCTGGCTGATCTGGCGCCACAGGGCGCTCGTCCGGGAGAACTGGGCGGTGGAGGCCGTCTTCGGCCTCGGGTTCTTCTACTGCCTCGCCTGGAGGTACGCGTTCCCGGACATCGACTTCAGCGAGGACAAGATGCCGAACTACGCGCTGATCGAGGCCTACATGAGGGGAACGCGGCTTCCGCCGCCCGACCTCTGGCTTTCGCCGTTCCGCGCCAACTACTACTACAGCTTCCAGCACTACGGCGCGGCGCTGATCGGCCGTCTCTTCGGCCTCGGCCCCGGGGTCAGCTACCACCTGGCCTTCTGCACGCTGGTCGGGTTCATGACGCTCCTCATGGGAGCCTGCATCGGCCGGCTCTGCAGGTGGCCGCCCGGCAGGTGGGTCGCGATGGTCTCCCTCCTGGTCGGCGGAAGCGGCGTCGTGGCCTTCGTCCACATGCTTGTGGTCCAGCCTTACTCCCTCGACATCGTCCGCTTTCTCGGGGGCTCGATCGTCCACAACAACCTCACGCCCCTGGGCCACCGCGTCTCCGAGATGATGACGACCCCGGGCGTCGAGCCCAGGGACCTCCCGATGGAGCCGCTCAGCTACTTCCTGACCAAGGGCGACTTTCATCCCCCGCTCTCGGGCTTCCTGCTCCTCGCGTTCGCGGTGGCGCTCATCGCCGTCCTTGAGGACACGCCGGACGGGCGGGGGAGGGGCGTGTACCACGCCCTCCTCGCCGCGACCGTGCCGCTCGCGCTCGTCTCCAATGCATGGATACTCCCGCTGCAGTGCCTGCTGGTCGGCGGGTGGTTCGTGTTCTGCGCCGTGCGAGGGGAGCGCGGCTGGCTGGCGGCCGCGGTCGTGGGCGCCGCCCTCGCCACGGCGCTCGAGTACCCCTTCCTCCTTCAGTTCACGCAGCAGTCGATCGGGAGCAACGCGTCGATCGGCCTGACCGCACCCGGGGACCACACCCCGCTGCTCGGCTGGCTGCTCATGTTCTGGCCGGTGCTCGGCATCATCGTCCTCGGGGCCTTCAACCGCGACCGCCGGCCGCTGGCGCTCTTCCTTGTCGCCGTCTGGGGCGTCGCGCTCGTGGCGACGGAATTCCTCTACAACCACGACCTCTACGGGGCCTCGTACGTCCGGTTCAACTCGACCCTCAAGTGGTGGCAGTGGGTCTACGCGGGAATCGTCGTCACGCTGGGGTCGCTGAACCTCGGCTCGAAGTCCCGGGTGTGCCGCTACGGAACCGTGCTGCTCCTCCTGCCCACGCTCGCGTTCGCCTACGACCTGGGGACGCAGTACGCGAACGCCTACCGGGAGTCCGCGGCCAAGAAGGCGGACTCGTCCATCGGGCACCTCTCGGGCTCAATGTGGATCGCGCGCGACCCCGTTATCCGCGACATCATCGTCGACCTCTCGAGCCGGCCGGACGGCGTCACCCTCGAGAGCGGGCTCGCGATGGAGAACACCGAGTCGCCCGCCGTGACCCTTTTCTCGGGCAAGCAGAGCTTCCTCGGCTGGCCCTGGCTCGAGGACGCGCTGCGCGGGCCCTTCCTCGAGGTCCGGCAGCGCTTCGACCAGGTCAACGCCTTCTACGCCGGGACGCTTGCCGACCCCCTGGGGTGGCTGCTCCACAACAACGTCACCTACATCCTGTGGCTGCCTCGGGACAACGGCAACGAGAACGCCCGCTTCCTGCCGCTCTTCGAGCGCATCAAGGCCCGCTACTACTGGCACCACATGTACGGCAACGACAAGGATTTCGCGGTCGGCTTCTGGGAGCGGATCGACCCCCCCGAGGCGCACTAGGGTCGGTGGGGGATTGTGATTCGGGCCATATGGTGCAAGGGTAGCGGGGATTCCCGGAAGCCCGATGGCCCTCAAATTCAAAGACTACTACGAGACGCTCGGCGTCGCGCGCACGGCGACCCCCGACGAGATCAAGCAGGCTTTCCGCAAGCTCGCGCGCATCCACCACCCGGACGTCGCGAAGAACAAGGTCGCGGGGGAGGAGAAGTTCAAGGAGATCAACGAGGCCTACGAGGTCCTCGGGGATCCCGACAAGCGCAAGAAGTATGACGAGCTGGGCGCCAACTGGCAGGACGGCGGCTCTTCGGGCCAAGCCGGCCCCCGGGGAGGCCGGGGCTCCCGCCAGGCCCCCGGAGCGGACTTCGAGTTCGGGGGCACGGGCTTCAGCGACTTCTTCGAGTCCTTCTTCGGGGGCAGCCGGGACGGCTACGGCTCGCCCAACGGCTCCGAGGGCGCCTTCGCGGAGGAGGGCGCGGGATTCGTCCACCCGGGCCGCGACGTCGAGGCCGACATCTTGGTGACCCTTGAGGAGGCCCTCCGGGGGTCCAAGCGGCAGGTCACCCTTCGCAGGCCCGGCGCCGACGGCGAGGCGGAGCGGAGCGACACCTACCAGGTGCGCATTCCCCCGGGGGTGCGCGAGGGCCAGCGGATCCGCCTCGCGGGCCAGGGCGGCGAGGGGTTCGGCGGCGCGAGGGCGGGGGACCTCTACCTGCGCGTGCGCCTCGCGCGCCATCCGGACTTCAGCATCAAGGGCCCCGACCTTCACTTCGACCTCGACCTGGCCCCATGGGAAGCCGTGCTCGGCGTGCAGGCGAAGATACCGGCGCTCGACGGCATGACCTCGCTCAAGGTTCCTCCCGGGACCGCGGCCGGCAGCCAACTGCGGCTGCGCGGCCTCGGGCTGCCCCGGGAGGACGGCAGCCGCGGCGACCTCTACGCCACGGCCAGGATCCAGGTGCCCCCGGCGGTCACCGACGAGGAGCGCGTCCTGTGGGAGAGGCTGGCCAAGGCGACGACCTTCAAACCCAGGAAAACATCATGAGCAACTTCGTCATCGTGGAGAAGCACACGCTGGTGCTCGCGCCGGGGGAGGCCTCCGGGCGCCAGGTCCATTCCCTCGGCGCCGCAAGCGAGCTCGCCGGCGTGCACCCCGAGATGATCCTCTACTACTGCAGGCTCGGCCTGGTGGACGCGGTCGGCGGGGACGCGCGGTCGGAGCCCGTCTTTGACGACGACGCGATCTACGAGCTGCGGCGGATCGAGCACTTCCGCCGGCACTACGGCGTCAGCCGCCGGGCGCTTCCCCTCATCCACCGCCTCCTTCGCGACGTGGCGCGCCTCGAGGCCGAGGTGCGCTTCAGGTCCGGCGCCTAGCGGCGCATTCGAATGGCGTGAATCCGGCTGCAATGGGTGAAACCTGAGTCGCGCTGATGTGTCGATTTCCTCGCGGCGACCGCCCATGATCCCGGCGCCCTCCCGCAACGCACCCCTCCCATGAAGCCGAACACCCTCGAATCCACGATCCAGGCGCTCCTGGCCCCCGGCAAGGGCATCCTCGCCGCCGACGAGAGCTTCCCGACCCTCGGCAAGCGCTTCAAGGAGCTGGGTATCCCCTCCAGCGAGACGAACCGCCGCGACTACCGCGAGATGCTCTTCACGACGCCGGCCCTGGCGGAATCCATCAGCGGGGTCATCCTCTTTGACGAGACGATCCGCCAGAAGACCGCGGGGGGGGAGGCGATGCCCGCGCTCCTCGCGGGCCTCGGGATGATCCCGGGGATCAAGGTCGACGCCGGCACCGAGGCCCTGCCGGGCTTCCCGGGCGAGAAGTTCACGGCGGGGCTGGACGGCCTGCGCGACCGCCTCGCGGACTACGTGAAGCTTGGGGCGCGCTTCGCGAAGTGGAGGGCGGTCATCTCGATCGGCAAGGACCTCCCGACGGGCGCCTGCATCCGCGGGAACGCCTACACCCACGCGCTCTATGCCGCCCTCTGCCAGGAGGCCGGGCTTGTCCCGATCGTGGAGCCCGAGGTCCTGATGGACGGCGACCACACGATCGAGCGGTGCGAGGAGGTCTCGATCGCCGTCCTTGAGAGCACCTTCGAAGCACTGGCCGCGCAGCGGGTGGTCCTGCAGGGGATGATCCTGAAGACGGGAATGGTCCTCTCCGGCGCCGACTGCCCGACGCAGGCCGGCATTGCGGACGTCGCGAAGGCGACGCTGCGGTGCTTCCGGCGCTGCGTGCCGCCGGCTGTCCCCGGCATCGTGTTCCTTTCCGGCGGCCAGAGCGACGTGCCGGCGACCCAGAGGCTGAATGCCATCTCGGGCGTCGCCGGGCAGCCGTGGAAGCTCACCTTCTCGTTTGGAAGGGCGCTCCAGGATCCCGCGATGAAGGCGTGGGGCGGCGTCCCGGGCAATGCCGTCGCCGGGCAGAAGGCCCTCGCGCTGCGCGCGCGGTGCAACGGCCTTGCGGTCCGCGGGGCCTATACCGACGTGGCCGAGAAATCAGCGGCTTAGCCGCGATGACGCCCTTGAAGCCTGCCGATATCAGGGAAAGCCCGGCGCGGACGGGGATGGCGGTCGGGATCGCCGCCGACCACGGGGGATTTGAGCTGAAGGGGATCCTGGCGGCGCACCTGGCCGCGGCGGGCCACGACGTCGCGGATTTCGGCGACGCCACCCTGCAACCCGACGACGACTTCCCCGACTATGTCGTCCCCATGGCACGGGCGGTGGCCTCGGGCAGGGTGTCGCGGGGCATCGCCATCTGCGGGAGCGGCGTGGGGGCCGCGGTGGCGGCCAACAAGGTGGCCGGCGTCAGGGCCTGCCTGATCCACGACAATTTCTCCGCCCACCAGGGGGTGGAGGACGACGACATGAACGTCATCTGCCTGGGAGGGCTCGTCGTCGGCCGCGCGCTTGCCTGGGACCTCGTCCAGAGCTTCCTCGCGGCAAGGTTCAGCGGGGCGCCCCGCTTCGTGCGCCGCCTGGGCAAGGTCGCCCTGCTCGAGCGCGGGGATTGACCCATGGCGATGAAGACGAGCCCCCTTGCAGGAAAGCCGGCAGGCACGGGGCCGCTCGTGGACGTTCCCCGTCTGGTCACCGCCTACTTCACCGGCGAGCCGGATCCCTCCGATGCCGACCAGCGCGTGGCCTTCGGCACCTCGGGCCACCGCGGGTCGTCGCTCACGCTCTCCTTCAACGAGGCCCACATCCTCGCGATCACGCAGGCGATCTGCCTTTACCGGAAACGCCAGGGAACAACCGGGCCCCTCTTCCTCGGGATCGACACCCACGCCCTGTCGGCCCCTGCGTGCGCGACGGCGATCGAGGTGCTGGCGGCAAACGGCGTGGAGGTGATGATCGCCGAGGGGGACGAGTACACGCCGACTCCCGTGGTCTCCCACGCCATCCTGACCCACAACCGGGGCCGCAAGGACGGGCTGGCCGACGGGATCGTGATCACGCCGTCGCACAACCCCCCGCAGGACGGCGGCTTCAAGTACAACGCGACGAACGGCGGCCCCGCCGATACCGACGTCACGGGCTGGATTGAGGCCAAGGCCAACGAGCTCCTCGAGGGGCGCCTCGCAAAGGTGAGGCGGATCCCGCTCGAAAGGGCGCTGAAGGCACCCTCGACCCACCGCCACGACTATGTCAGCGCCTACGTGGCGGACCTCGGCAACGTGGTCGAGATGGAGGTCATCCGGCGCTCGGGTCTGCGCCTCGGGGTCGACCCCCTCGGGGGCGCCGGCGTCCACTATTGGGGCCGGATCGCCGAGCTCTACAAACTCGACCTGTCCGTGGTCAGCGAGGAGGTGGACCCGACGTTCCGGTTCATGACCCGGGACTGGGACGGCCAGATCCGGATGGATCCCTCCTCGGCGTTCGCCATGCAGCGGCTGATCGGCATGAAGGACCGCTTTGACCTCTCGTTCGCGTGCGACACCGACCACGACAGGCACGGCATCGTGACCCGGAGCGCGGGCCTTCTCCCGCCGAACCACTACCTCTCGGTCGCCATTTCCTACCTCTTCCAGAACAGGCCCGGCTGGCCCCGGAAGGCCGCCGTCGGCAAGACCGTGGTCAGCAGCCAGCTGATCGACAGGGTCGCGCTCAGGCTGGAAAGGGCCCTCATGGAGGTTCCCGTCGGGTTCAAGTGGTTTGTGGGCGGCCTCCTCGATTCCTCGCTCTGCTTTGGCGGCGAGGAGAGCGCGGGCGCGTCTTTCTCCCGCCTGGACGGGAGCGTCTGGACAACCGACAAGGACGGCTTCATCCCCTGCCTGCTCGCGGCGGAGATGACGGCCAGGGGCGGCCGGGATCCGGGCGACCTTTACCGGGACCTCACCCGCGTCCTCGGCGAGCCCGTCTACAGCCGCGTCGAGGCGCCGGCGACGAGGGCCGAGAAGGCCGCGCTGGCGAAGCTCTCACCCGGCCAGGTCAAGGAATCCGAGCTGGCGGGTGAAAAGATCCTGGCCCGGCTCACCACGGCGCCGGGCAACGGCGCGCCGATCGGCGGACTCAAGGTCACGTCGGAAAGCGGGTGGTTCGCCGCGCGGCCGTCGGGCACGGAGGACATCTACAAGATCTACGCCGAGAGCTTCCGCGGGAGCGAGCACCTGCAGCGCATCCTCGAGGAGGCGCAGGCGCTTGTGGGCAGGGCCATCGGCGCGCCGGGCGAGGGCGGGGCTCCGGCCAGCGGGGAGGAAACCCGGGCGGTTGAGGCGTGGGAGAACGAGGGCGATCCCAATTAGGCGCTCCGCCAGAGCGGGAAGAAAAATACCAAGATGAAAATAAAGACCGAGAAATTCCGGGTCGCGCAGGGCAGGAGAGTCAGGCTCAGGAAATGGGCCACCCGCACCAAGCCGCTCTACAAGTCCGAGAAGCACTACAGGGAGCTCCTCATGGGGGACATCCGCCACCTGAGCGAGCTTCAGCGCCTCCTTTACGCGTCGAACAGCTACGCCGTGCTCCTCATCTTCCAGGCGATGGACGCGGCGGGCAAGGACGGAGCGATCGCGCATGTCTTGAGCGGGGTCAACCCGCAGGGATGCGAGGTCTACAGCTTCAAGCACCCGAGCGCCGAGGAATCCGAGCACGACTTCCTGTGGCGAACGACATGCCGCCTGCCCGCGCGCGGCAGGATTGGGGTCTTCAACAGGTCCTACTACGAGGAGGTCCTCATCGTCAGGGTGCACCCCGAGATCCTT
>Ga0265319_1000949_pt1 | contig 18189 bp, 19 predicted proteins | sample 4824metaG_FD_192443 | JGI IMG/M metagenome (GOLD analysis project Ga0265319, IMG submission 192443) | Rhizosphere microbial communities from Carex aquatilis grown in University of Washington, Seatle, WA, United States - 4-8-24 metaG | ecosystem: Host-associated > Plants > Roots > Rhizosphere >...
TTCGTCGGCTACCATCGCCGGGTCTATTTCGATCCCTACCTCCGGACCTACCGGCTTTACTACAACCCAACCTACGCCGACGCCTTCGCGGAGGAGAAGGAGGAGCGCATCCGGGTGGTGTTCAAGGAAGGCAAGGCCGCCGTCATCGAGCAGACGAAGGATTGAGCCCGCCGGCGCCTAGTTTATCGTAAATAGTAGTGCAGCCGTTTGTTGTAAGGCTGCACCTTGGTGCAGCCGCCGGTCCGCGGCGTTCTGTCCGTTCGCGGCTGGACCAAGGTCCAGCCCTGCGGCGGACTATCGAATGGCTGCAATATTATCTGACCCGCCCTACCGCTGGATCCGCGCCGAGCCGCCCTGGGCGAAGGCCCGCACCTGCTCCACCGTCGCCATCGTCGTGTCGCCGGGGAAGGTGGTCAGCAGCGCGCCGTGCGCCCAGCCGAGATTGACCGCGTCCTGCTCCGTCTCACCGTTCAGCAGGCCGTAGAAAAAGCCCGCCGCGTAGCCGTCGCCGCCGCCGACGCGGTCGATGACATCGAGCTCGGCCGTGGGCGACACGTAGGTCTGGCCGTCGATCCAGGCGACCGCGCCCCAGGAGTGGCGGTTGGTCGAGTGCACCTCGCGGAGCGTCGTGGCGACGATCTTGATGTGCGGGTGCTTCTTGGTGACGTTGCCCATCATGCTGAAGAAGGCGGTCGGGTCCAACTTGGACTTGGCGGCGACCTCCGGTCCCGGGATGCCGAGGCCGAGCTGCAGGTCCTCCTCGTTGCCGACGATCACGTCCACGTGCTTGATGATCCGGTCGAGCACGGCGACGGCCCGGTCGTGCCCGCCGACGATGTTCCAGAGCTTGGCGCGGTAGTTGAGGTCGAAGGACGTGACGGCGCCCGCGGCCTTGGCCGCCTGCATCGCCTCGATGATGACCTCGGCCGTGGTGGTCGACAGCGCGGCGAAGATGCCGCCGCTGTGGAACCAGCGCACGCCGCCGCGGAAGATCTCCTGCCAGTTGAAATCGCCCGGCTTCAGCTGCGCGGCCGCCTCGTTGCAGCGGTTGTAGAACACCACCGGGGCGCGCACGCCCTGGCCGCGGTCGCTGTAGACGGTCGCCATGTTCGGCCCGTGCACACCATCGTGCTTGAAATGCCTGTAGAACGGCGTGACGCCCATGGCGCGCACCCGCTCGGCGATGAGGTCGCCGACCGGATAATCCGACATCGCCGAGGCGACGCCGGTCTTCAGGCGGAAGCAGTCGGAGAGATTGGCGGCGACATTGAACTCGCCCCCGCTCACATGGATGTCGCAATGCGTCGCCTTGCGGAAGGGGATGATGCCGGTGTCGAGGCGGTGGACGAGGGCGCCGAGGGAGACAAAATCAAGGGCCCCGGCGGGGCGGAGGTTGAGGCCGTATTTCATGGGTGGGAGGGTGGATCATTTGCCCATCCGGCCGTGCCCGGCGAGCGTTTTTTGAAGTTCAATCCTGAACTCGTCCGCCGGTCGCGGGGCCCGCCGCGCAGGCCGCAGGCGCAAAATCGCCGGGACAGCCTGGGACAAGATGCGCTGTTCGCGTTTCAACCTTGTCCCTTTGCATCCCGGACTTCTCTCGGAGCAGGTTCGTATTAGGTTCGATCATCCGTCGTACATCCTTCGTACATCCTTCGTATCCGGAGGGCTCGATGCGCGGCCTTGGAGGATGCGCCGCGGGCAGCAACGCAGGTTCGAGGGCGCAGCGCGCATGACTCCTTCCCGCATCCCGCCCGCAAATTAGACTTGGGTTTGCCTTCGCGGATGCTCTCCTCAACGCAGGCGAATGAGTGACGAACCCAATTCCGACGCCGCGGGGTCCCACCCTCCGCCCGCCCCCGCTCCCGCCGGCGCACCCATTGACTACGCGATGGCCGCACCCAAGCGGCCCATGGCCGTCCCCAAGCACCTGGGCTTGCTGATCAAAATGATCCTGGGCTTGGTCGTCGTGCTCCTCCTGGGCTACTGCGCGCTCATCGCCCTGAGCCCCAAGGCCCGGCAGTGGGCGACCAGCGGGCATGGCCCCACACCCTTCAAATTCCTCAACCAGCTGCTGGCCATCCCGGCCCAGGCCATCGGCAAGACCAAGGATGTCGTCGCCGCCAGCGATGCCCGGGTCGGTGTCCTGAACGGCGTCATTTCCGAGGAGGAGGCCAAAAACCGCCGGAACGGCCATGGGGTGACCGATCCATTCGCCCCCCATTCCGGGACCGACCCGGACAACCCGGCGGTCTCCCGCGAAGCGCTGCTGGCCATGAGCGAGAAGTCGTCGGCCGATTCGGACAACCCCGACGCGGCCGCCTCGGTGACACCGGCCTCCGCGACCGAAATGGCGCCGCCCAAGGAGCCCAGTGCACCCGTCCAGGTGACACTGGCCGGTGGCATCATCATCGCCAACGCCCCCGTTGCCGGCGCGCCCGACGCCAGCCCGGCGTTTCTATATTGGGTCGTCGGCCAGAACGTCCGGGGCGTCAACCAGAGCAACCCGCCTCGCATCCTGCTGAACAACCGGCCCGTCACGGAAGGGCAGGTGGTCAACCCGGCGCTCGGCATCACCTTCGACCACCTCGACCCGGAGAAGAAGCTCATCGTTTTCCGTGACGAGTCCGGCGCACTCGTCACGCGGAGCTACTAGGCTCCGCGGGTAATCCGCCGGCCGTTGAAAGATGAAAGTTGCGGGTTGAAAGGGGGGCCCACGGCACGAGGCCCACGGCCGGTTCCGGCATTCGCACCCGTGGCCGAACGCGTCAGCGATTGGTCACACCGTCACCCGCGCGGCTACCTCCGAACCGGTTTCGGGTCCCTTGTCGTCTTTCGCAGTTGATGGCCGGCTCAGGCTCCCTTTTGGGACATTTTGCGTTTTCTGCGGCCAACCCTGGACTTGATTTCAATCCGGGACTGGGCCACTTTGGAACCATGAGCCTAACTGAGCTGCAGGACAGAATCAAAAAGCTGAGTCCAGGTGAACGCCGCTCCGTGGGCAAATACGTTTCCTACGTGACGCAGCGGAACGCATCCACCCGCCAGCGACAACTGGCCCGCATCAACCGGGCGATGTCCGCCGGGAAAAAATACAACCAGGCGGAGGTCGACATGATTCTGGCCCGCCATCCGCCGAAGGCTTGATGCGTGCCTACGAGGCTGCCTATTCACAGGCAGCCCTGGATGCTCTGCTGGCCGCCGACTCAAGGCAGCGATCACGGGGCCGCACCTTGGCGCGCCAGTTATGCAGCACTCCCAGCCGCAATGGGGATTACCAGGCAGACGGACAAGGATGGCCAGAGCTGGGAGGTCCTCCTCAAAGACGGCGTGATTTTGACCTATCGGGCAGATGATGCGGTGCGCGAATTGCGCATCGCCACCATCGAGTGGGTCGACTGAACCTGCGGCGCAGCCAAAACCCCCGTTTTAACCGCGAAAGGCGCCAAGTCCGCGAAGTTCCAGGCCGGAAGGCTCACCCTACCTCGTCGCGCCGTCACCGGCGCGGCTACTGCCGAACCGGCCTCGGGTTGGCCGGACCCGTCCGCTAAATCTCTTGTCGCAAAGCAGCAGCATAATACGCTGGAGGCTGAATCTCCGATCCACTCGCCTTGAACCTTTCCGCCACCACCACCCTGAGCCCGCCTGCGGTGAGCCTGCCGAGTCCGTCGAAGGGACCTGCCCTTAGCTTGCCTGCGGTGAGCTTGTCGAATCTGTCGAAAGGGCCTGCCCCGAGCCTGTCGAAGGAGCCTGCCCTGAGCCTGTCGAAGGGGTTCACCCTGATCGAAGTGATGATGGCCGCGGTGATTCTGGTGGTCGGATTTGTCGGTATGATCGAGGCCGTGACGCTCAGCGCCAAGATGATGGATTCCGCGCGGCGCCAGACCTTGGCCGCCCAGATCATGAATCATGAGATCGAGCAGCTGCGCCTGCAAAGCTGGTCCGCCATCAATGCCCTGCCGACCACTTCGACCAACTTGGGCGCGGCCTATTCTGCCAGCACCACCTATGCGATCGGTGACACGGTGACCAGCGGCGGCGCCTGGTACCGCTGCAGCCAGGCGGGCTCCGGCCACACGCCTGCCGCCGGTTCCGCTTATTGGAATGTAGATACTCCGCCGTATGCCAACTCCGTCAGCACCAGCGGAGTGGCCCTGGGTGCCACCTATAGCCTGACCCGCACGGTGGCCGATCCCGCCACCAACCTCCGCGAAGTCACACTCAAGGTGCAGTGGATTGTGACCACTAGCCGTCGGGATTCCAGCAACAACCCGCTCACCTTCACCTACTCAAGGGTCCAGGTGGCCTACTTCGGCAAGTACGGCCTGAACCTCACCTACCAGCGCTCGTGAGGATGAAACTTCACCTCCGGCATCAGGTTGTAGGGCGGGATCGCCTGATCCCGCCGCGCAGGTGGCATGATATTCGCGGCGGGGTGCGGCGACCCCGCCCTACAGAGTCCAAAGCCGCCTTCACCCTGGTCGAGGTCATCATCGGCATGAGCCTTGCGCTGATGGTGATGACCGCCGTGCTGACCACCTACGTGACCCTCGGCAGGAATTTCACGCGCTCGCTCGGGATCAGCTCGGCCAACCAGCCCAGCCTTGAATCGCAGGCGCGACGCACACTCGCCTATCTCGCCCAGGACGTGCGGATGGCGAGCGGCTTTCCCTCATCGAGCACGCTGAGCGCAAGCACGATGACCCTGATCCTGCCCGACGGTACCGGAACCAGCCAAGTCACCTATTACTACAACAGCAACGCGATCACCTCCTCCACCACATCTGATAATGTTACGGTCAGTGGCACCAGTGTCGCGATGCGCCGTGAAGCCCTGACCCGCTGCGTATATAACGGCAGCACCGTAACCTCCCTGCTCCTGCACACCAATTTGCTCACTTGTGTCTTCTCCTACTATGATGCCACCGGCAATCCCTACACCACCTATGTCAATTACCTGCCCGGCATCAAGCAGCTCTCCCTGTCCCTCACCGCCCAGTCCGGCAGCAGCACCAACGGCACGCTGACCCAGGTGTATTCCACTGATTCACCCCGCCTGCTGCTCCGCAACAAGGCCCTGCTCTGGTGAACTTTCGCGATTCCAGTCTCAGAAATTTCCCCTCTGGAGAGGGGTGCCCATCGGGCGGCGTGTGTCGTCATCGTCACGCCCAACGCGGCTCGCTGATCCTGCTGGTGATGTGCCTGCTCGCCGTGCTGGGCATCGCGCTGGCCAGTTATCTGGCCGTCAGCAACCAGGCGATGAAACTCAGCAACCGGTCCTACGCCAAGGACGTCAGCAAGAACCTGGCGGAGATGGGGCTCGAGCAGGCGCTGCAAGCGTTTGATTCCAACGACTGGTCCAGCTGGACCAATGTCAGTGGCAGCTCCCTGACCTCCACGGATACCGCCGCCTATCGGACCATCACCTTCAGCCAGGCGAGCGCCAAGTTCGGCACCAGCGGCATCGCCGGGAAAATCAAGCTCCGGGTGGACAACTACAACGCCTTCAACAAGACCTCCACCTGGGCAGCCTCGACCAACTACTCCTTGGGCGACCGGGTGGGCAACAACGGCATCTGGTACCGCTGCCTCCAGTCGCACACGAGCAGCGCTGCCAACGGACCGCCGAATCTCGCCTACTGGGCCCAGGATCCCATTCCGTGGATGTGGAGCAGCTACAAGGCCTACGTTCTGTATGACGTGGTTAACTACAACGGCACATGGTATCGATGCATTCTGGCACACACCAATCACGCCCCGCCCAATGCCACCTATTGGCTGCCCATCCCTTCGATCTCGCTGTCTTGGAGCAGCACGACGACCTACACTTATGGAGCCATGGTGTTTGATAATGGGGCGTGGTATTACAACGTTAATTCAGCAAACACCAACCACGCGACATCAGATACGAACCGTTGGGTCCAGGTGCTTTCAGCCTCTGGCACTGCGGGTAGTTATACCAATCCCACGTCGAACACCTACGCGACCGGTGACGCCTTTGCCACCGGCGATTTTATCTATCGCTCGGGCAGCTCGGCATGGTTCCGTTGCATTGCCCCCCAGCCCTACAACTATGGCTCGGGCGATTATTCCAACACCAGCCTGTGGGTCAACGTGGGTGGCAGCCCATCATTTAGTTCTTTCGATATATCCTGGGCCTGGAGAAGCAGTGCCACATATGCCTACAACGACCTGGTCTACTACAGCGCCAGCGGCAGCGGCTCATGGTATCGCTGTAAAGTTGCTTCATCCTCTCATGCCTCGTGGACTGCAGCCGACTGGGAAGACGCCCTCACCGGGCCCATGTGGGCCTGGAATTCAGGGAGCATCAACTACAACTTGGGCCACACCGTTTATTACAGCGCCACCAACAAATGGTACCGCTGTGTCTTCGCGCACCAAAGCACCACTTCCACCACCCCTGACAGCACGACCTATCCCTATTGGAGCACCGATCCCCTCCAATCAAACGCCTGGGATCCCGGCCGGCAGTATGCCGCCAACGACACGGTCAGCTACAATGGCATCTGGTACCTGTGCCATGCCGCCAACTCCGGCACCCCGCCGCCGACCGACACGACCAAATGGTACAGCACGGCCAACTCATCCTATTATTGGAATCCGGCCACCGCCTACTCCGCGTCCACTTCCTTTGTCAGCTATGGCGGAGTCTGGTATCAGTGCCTCGCGGGCAACACGGCCGTCACCCCGAACAACCTGACCGACTGGAAGTCCCTGGGCGCGCCCGTGATCTATGCGGAGGGCACGGCCACGCTGCCGGACAGGAGTCCGGCCATCAAAACCCAATTGCGCGCCACGGTCGACATCGCCCCGCTTTTTCCCAACGCGGCGGGCTCGGCCACGACCTTGAAGGCCGCCAGCAGCAGCACCGCCGGCATTGTCGACAGCTACGACGGCTCGGTCAGCGGCCTCAGCGCCAACGGCAGTACTACCACCAATGCCTACAGCGCTAATGTCGGCTATTCCGCCGTGCTGGCCGCGGCGAATTGCACTCTCAGTACCGACTGCAATATTAACAATACCACCGTGCATGGCTATGTCGCCGCTCCCCCGGCCACCAGCACACCTTATGCCCCGCTTTGGACCAGGGGCGGTTCCGCCACCTTGATTGGGAATAGCCTTCAGAGCGGGGTTCAGCTGACCCAAGTCAGCCGGAGCCCTTATGTCCCGCAGTTTTCCACTCAGCCGGCTGGAGGACTGAACACCAATTGGGCCAGCGTTGCAATTGGCACAGCATTGAATGTTTCCACAGCCATCGTTAACATCGGAATTCCGGGTGCAACAATGCCATCTTGTTACTTCTACAATGGTACCCTTAACATCGGTGGAATTGCTGGATCCATTTCAACTCTGAATATCATCGGGCCAGTAATTCTATATGTTAATTCTGACCTAAATGTGGCTGGTTCCTTGGTTGGTCATGGTGTGATCAAAATTTTTGATTCAGGTTCGGCCGAAATCCATGTTGGCCGCAGCCTGATGGTCGATTCCAATTCATTTGGAATTATCAATTATACACTAGATCCGAAACGACTGGTCCTGATCTGCGACACTTCGGCCAACTCGCTGCAATATTACAATTACACCGGCCTAAACTACCTCTATGGTGTCATCTACGCTCCCAATACGACGGATACCACAGGGTTTAATTTCGGCAATAGCCCGACTACCACCATGTATGGTGCAGTGTCAGCCAATAAGATCAATTACGCAGGCAATGTAACTTTGCACTACGACACCTCCCTCCGCTACGCCGCCATTCCCGGCGTCGACCAGCCCTACACCATCTCCGAGTGGCGCGAACTCACCGACCAGTCCGAGCAGGTCACGCTGCCCTGACCGGCCGGCGCCACACCTACCTTCGGTTCCCCACCGCCCAACGGCGAAAGGCCTTGCGCATTTGAATATAGGGCCCACTTTTCATACATGCAGTTCGCGTGGGACGCAGCCAAGGCCGCCGCCAACCTCGCCAAACACGGCGTGAGCTTCGACCAAGGCACCCGCGTCTTCGCCGATCCTGCCCGCCTGACGGTCGTGGACTCCCGCCACTCCGCCGAGGTGCGCGAAAATACCACGGGCCTCGTGGCCGAAGTCATCCTCCTCACTGTCACCCATACCGACCGCGCCGGCTTTACCCGGCTCATCTCCGCCCGGCGCGCCAGCCGGAAAGAAAGGAAATCCTACCATGCCACTCGTTAAAACCACCCTCGCTGAAATACTCGCCAAACCCATCACCGCATCCGAACGCGCCCGGCTGGCTGCGCTCGCCGCCAGGCCCGACTCGGAAATCGATTTCTCCGACCAGGAGGAAATCACGCCCGAGAAGATCGCCGCCGGGCGTTATCGTCTGGTTGGTCGCGGCGGCTTGCGCCCCGGCGCCGGTCGCAAGCCCACCGGCAACCGCCCGGTGAAGCTGCGGCTGCCGCCCGCCCTCCTCCGCTCACTCCGCGCCGAGGCGCGCCGCCAAGGCACCACGCTCTCCGCCCTCGCCACCGCCCGTCTAGCCGCCCCATGAAAAAACCTCTGCCAGAAACTCACCCGGTGAGACCACCGCCGCCGCTAACCTCGCGGCCCGCTTCGAGGCCGGGCATCGCGTGCTCGACTATTTCAGCCCCGCCCGCGCCTTGCTGCCGCAGGCACCAAGTGGCGTTGACCAAGCCGCGAATGCCGGTGGGTTGACGACACAGACCGTCTGTGGGTGACCGCTTCCATGCCCAGCAAGACCATTTCCCTCGAAACCGACGCCCACGAACGCCTCAAGGCGACCCGCCGCACGGGCGAATCATTTTCCGCCGTCGTCCGCCGCATCACCCTGCTCCCCGCGCATGCCACCGCCCGTGACCTGTTCGCCGATATGAAATCCGGCAAATTTGGCCGCGGCGTGGACGGGAAGGCGGTCAAGCGCGCCGTCGCCGGACGCCGGCGTTCGCGCGAACTTCGCTCCAGCGGACATGCTGTTTGACAGCGAGTTTCTCATTGCCGCCGCCGGCCAGCGGGGAGCCCCGCGCCGGGCGCGGGCCGAAACCTTTTTGCGCACCCACCTCGATGCCCCCTTTACACCTCCCGCATTTGCTGGGCCGAGTTCGCCGAGGGTTGCGTCCACGCAGTCGAGGTTCACACCGCGCGCACCCGGTTCACCGTCATCGAGATCGGCGCCGCCGTGGCGTGGCACGCTTCCCGCATCGCCCGACTGCTGCTCCGAACCGGCCGTGGCCTCGGCGACCACGATGTCTGGATCGCCGCCACCGCGCTCGTCCACGACCTGCCGCTGGTCAGCCGCCATCTCCGCCACTTCTCCCGGGTGCCCGGCCTGACCATCGCGGATTATTGAAACGCCGCCCCGGGTCGCCCGATAATCCGCCGTCATTGGGTTGCTCCCGGCACGTCTGCGGCTCCGCGGGTTTGACAATCCGGCACCTGTGTTACACCTGTAACACATGACCACGACCGCCACCCTGCGCCTGCCCGTCGCCCTGAAAAAACGGCTGATCGCCGCCGCCCGTCGCCGTGGCCTGACCCTCTCCCGCTACCTGATCGAATCCGCCGAGCGTGCAGCCGACTCCGCTCCCGCAGCCCTGCCGGTCAGTCCCACCACGCTTGAGGTCCTGCGGTTTGTCCGGCCGGAAAACACGATGCCGGAGGACCTGTGATCCCCGATCTCGCCCAGTGGGATGTGGTGCGCGTCCGGATCCGATCCACCGACAAGGATCTGCATCCGGCGGTCGTCATCTCGCGGGTCGATATGTGCCGTGATGAACGCGTGCCGGTCGTCAACGTGCTCTATGGCACCAGCCGCCGTCCCGCCAGTTCCCCCGGCCTCACCGATGTGGTGTTGAACGGGGCCGACGGTCTTGACCGCCCGACTCTCGTCAGTTGCGACCACCTTCACACCGTCACGAAGACCAGCATTGAAATCCGGCTCGGTAAAGTCACCTACGAGCGCCGTCGCGCCTTCAGCCGCACTTTGCACCGTGCCTACGCCCTTCTGTCCTGATGCCATGCGCGTGGCCGGGCGGCTTTGGGAAGGATGCACAATTATTTTTGTGCTTCCTGTGCTTTTTATGGTCCAACTCCGGGTTTGCCACGGGTGGCCGCCTCGTTCCCGATCACCCCTCCCTTCCCTTGCGTCCCGTCATTGACGCCGGCCCATTGGGCTGAATACTGCAAATCAGTGCCTAGTATCTCCACCCTGCGCTTCCACCGCCCCCCCGCCCGCCGGCACCGGGCTATAAATGGGGACGTCAGTCAGCCCAGCTCCGGACCGGGCCCCGCCTCGTGAAATTAACCACCTTGTTCAACCGCAATACCCGGCGGGGCCTGCTGATAGAAATCAACCCCTATCAGGTTCTGGTCGCGGGCATCAGCCGCTTGGACGAGTCCCCCCTGGTCTTCGATTGCGCGGCGGAGTTCGACCGCGACAACGACACCGGCCTGCGCCAGTGGCTCAGTGCCAATTTTGAAAAACAGAACGCCTGGGTGCCCGTCATCTGCGGCTTCGTCCCCCCCGACGGCCTCCTCCAGCGCGAGAGCATCCAGTCCCGCCGGCTGGCCGAGCCGGATTACCTCCCCAACCTCGTCCGGGAACAATACCGGATCGAACACCCGGAAAACTGGAAGCTCGCGACCCTCAGCCAGCTCGAGGGCCTCCCGCTCATCCCCGAGGGCACGCAGCGCCCCGCCCTGATCTGCGGCGTCTCCCACAGCGACGTCCACCAGGTGCAGCAGAACCTGCTCGACCACCGCCTGCTGCCCTTCCGCCTCGAGATGGGCATCCTGCCGCTCCTCGGCGTCATCTTCGACTACAAGACCCGCCGCAACGACAAGCGCGCCGTCGTTGTCGTCAACATCGAGCAGGAGCACACCGTCGCCTACATCCTCGGCAAGGAGGGCGTCCACACCTCCGGCTCCGTCCGCCACGGCTTCGCCTCCATCGTGCAGGCGGCGCGCAAGGAATTCGGGCTCACCCACGCCGGCGAGGTGCGCGAACGCCTCCAGATGGCCGACGAGGAACTGCTCCTCCGCGCCACCAAGTTCGTCCGCGCCATCGGCCGTGACCTCAAGCCGCTGGTCGATTCCTACGAGATGACCACCGGCCAGCCGGTGGGCGAGATCTACTGCGCCTACCTCCCGCCCGCCCTGTCCTGGATCACCGAGCCGCTCGCCCAGGTCGTCGGCCGCACCCCTTTCGTCATGGATTGCATGGAATGGCTGCCCACCGTCAACCTGGCGGTGAGCGAAGGCGTCGCCCCCTTCGGCTCGCACTGGCTCGGCGCGCTCAGCCTCGTGGCCGACCTGCCGGGCCCGCGCCTGGACAAGGCGCCCAAGGAGGACGCCACCCACCAGGGACCGTGGCACATCGACTGCCGCCTCTCCGCCCAGCTGCCCAGCGGCGACCTGGTCCGCCGCCGGTTCCTGTCCAACGCCATCGCGGCCACCCTCGCAGCCTGCACCGTCATCGTCATGTTCTGGCAGCTCTATGTCAGCGGCACCCTCCGTTCCGAGATCGACTACTGGCAGGATCAGGTCGCCGGGCACAAGAAGCAGTATGCCGAGCTGAACCTGGCCACCCGCAAGCTCGACGCCCTCGTCGCCCGGCTCGATGGCGCCTACGACCTGATGGGCGGGCCTTACAAAGTCACCGACCTCATCCTCAGCTTCGGCCGCACCCGGCTGCCGCAGATGAGCATCGCCAGCATCAGCGGCTTTCCCAACGGCGTGTCCGTGCGCGGCACGCTGCGCGAGCCCTCTGAAAAGGGCGCCCAGACCCTGCGCCGCTACGTCGAGACCCTCCGCCATGATCCCGCGATCGGCCCGGTCTTCGCCAGCATCGCCCTCGTCTCCATCGAGCGCGCGGACACCGCCGACACCCTGACCTTCGAGATCGCCTGCAAGCTGAAGGGGGCCCAGCCATGAACGCCGCCCTCCAGCAGTTCCTCGCCTTCGTCCGGCGCAACCCGACCATCGTGGCCAGCATCAGCATCATCGTGATCATGGGCGCCGCCACCTTTTATCTCTGGCACCGGCAGCAGGACCTCACCTACGAGCACGACGAGATCCGGCACAACGGCGAGGACATGCTCCAGGCGCTGACCAGCCACGCCCGGGTCAACACCGAGATCGACACGGTGAAGGCCGCCCTCGACCGCATCGACAAGAACCTCATCAACGAGGGCGATCTCGCGGAAAACCTCGGCTATTTCTACCAGATCGAGACGGCCAGCCACATGAGGTTCACGCAGGTGACCCAGCTCAGCTCCCAGCCGCAGGCCGCGGACAGCGCCTACAAGGCCGTCCCCTTCTCCCTCCGGGCCTCCGGCTCCTACCGCCAGATCATGCGCCTGCTGCGCGAACTCGAGACCGGCCCGCGCCTCCTCCGGATCCGCACCTACTCCCTCGCCGGGAGCGACGGCGACGCCGACCTCGTCTCGCTGGAACTCACCGTCGAACTCCTCGCCCGCCCATGAGCCCCCGCCGCACCCGCGCCCTCGCCACCGCCCTCGCCGCCGCCCTGCTCCTGGCGGCCGGCCCGGCCCCGGCCGCCCCCGCGAAGGCCGAATCCGCCACGGCCGCCGCCCTGAAGAAAATCTCGGACCGCTACGCGCTCACCAAGTCGCGGATCGCCGCCCTGCTCGACCAGCGGACCAACCCCGCGCCGCTGCCCGCCTCCCCGCCGAATCCCTTTTACCGGGCACCGGCGATCGCGCCATCGGACAACGGCCCGACCACCCCCGCCGAGGTGGCGCCGGTGCCCTCGGCGCCGGACAGCACCGACGAGGGCACCCTCGCAAAGTTCGTCGCCAGCCTCAAGGTCAACGGGTTTGTCGTGCTCAACGGCGTGCAGCGCCTGACCATCAACCAGACCCTGTGCAAGGCGGGCGATGTCCTGCCCGCCGGCACCAAGGACCACCCGGTTTACATCCAGGTGGTCGCCATCACGCCGGACGAACTCACCCTCGGCCTCAACGACGCCCAGCAGAAGATCCGGCTGAGGAAGTAGGGGGCCGGCCCGCTGCGTTTGCTTGTGGGCGGAGTGCCCCCACCCCCAGCCTGGCTGTTCCCCGCCGCGCCCCCGCCGCCTGAAATCCGCGCCCTTGTCACCCAATGGGTGACAAGGGCGCCCCGCCGATCTCCCGTTCCAGCTGCGCGAGGAAGGCCCGCAGGAATTCCGTCCGCGCCCGGGCCTCGCGCCGGCCGCTCGCCGTCTGCATCGTGCCCTCGAGCTTCAGCAGCTTGGCATAGAAATGATCCAACGACCACGCCCGGTCGTCCGGCGCGCGTTCCCCGCAAAACGGATCCTCCGGCGCATGCAGCGGCCGCCCCAGCGCGCCGCCGAGCATCAGGCAGCGCGCCAGTCCGACCGCCCCGATCGCGTCGAGCCGGTCGGCGTCCTGCACCACCTTCGCCTCAATCGTGCGCGGCGCGAGCCCCGCGCTGAAGCTGTGCGCCTCGATCGCGTGCGCGATCTCCAGCCGCAGTTCGACGGCAGAATCCCACTCGCCCAGCCACGCCACCGCCTGCGCCGCCGCCAGATGCGAGGCCCGGGCGCGCCGCGGCGAATCCTTCGGCACCGTCACGCAGTCGTGCAGCCACGCTGCCGGCACCACCACGTCCAGCCGGGCGCCCTCGGCCACCGCCAGCCGCCGGGCGTTGGCCACGACCCGCCGCACGTGCCCGGCATCATGCGCCGCGTCGCCCGCCAGCGCGGCGACCGCCGCGGCGCAGCGTTGTTCGATTTCGGCGAGGACGGCGGCCATGCCGCGAGCAAAGGCACCGGGAACCCGCGCGGCAAGCCCTGGAGGGACGCCGGCCGGTCCACCCTGAGTTCGCACTCGCCCTCCCGCCCGCCGGCCCTTCACATCGGCGCTTCATGCCCGCATCTCCCGCCGCCACCGACGAAGCCCCCTGGCGCGCCGGGCTGCACTGCGCCCGCGCCCTCCTCGTCCCGGGCCTGGTGCTCCAGGCCGCCGCCCTGGCGCTGGTGCTTTCCTGGTACTTCCTGCCGGCCGCCCACGACGTGTTCACACGGCTCGCGGTGTGGCGCACGGCGGGCGGCTACCTGTTCTCAGCGCTGGCGAGCGCCCTGTGCGGCGGTGTGCTGCCCTTCCTTTATCTGCGGCTCAATCCGGCGACGCGCGCCGCCAACCCGTGGCCGCTCCTGTTTTTCTACACTTTTTTCTGGGCGTGGAAGGGCGCGGAGGTCGACCTGTGGTACCGCACGCTGGCCCATGTGTTCGGGAATGCCACGACCCCGGCCACCATCATCCCCAAGGTCCTGGCCGACCAGTTTGGCTTCAATCCGCTCTACGCCGCGCCGGCGGGCAACCTCATCTACGCCTGGAAGGACGCCGGCTTCCACTGGGCGCCCGTTGCGGCCGACCTGCGCGCGGGCCGCTGGTATGCGCGCCGCGTGCTGCCGGTGTTGCTGACCGTGTGGGCGCTCTGGATCCCCGTGGTCTGCTGCGTCTATGCCCTGCCGGCCGCGCTGCAGATCCCGCTCTTCAACGTCGTGCTCTGCTTCTGGTCGCTGCTTTTCGCCCACCTCCTGGCCCGGCAGAGCCGCGGTGAAATCTGACCCCCTGGTTACCGTCGAAGCCTTGTATTCGCGCCGGACGGTCGCATCCTTCCCGGCGGTCGCATTTGAAATAAACCGCGTCCCGCCTACTCTCACTGCCAGATGAATCTGCCCCGCCTGCCCGCCCTGAGCCTGTCGAACGGGCTGCTCCTGCTGCTGCTCCTGCCATCGCTGGCCCCCGCCGCCGAGTCCCGGCCGGTGATCAAGGGCGCCGTCACCGCCACCCTGCTGTCGGACGCCGCCAGCATCGAGCCGGGCCGGCCCTTCACCGTCGCCCTGCGCCTGCAGCACGAGCCGCACTGGCACAGCTACTGGATCGCCCCCGGCACCGGCTACGCCACCGCGCTGACCTGGACCCTCCCCCCCGGCTTCAAGGCCGGAGACCTCCAGTGGCCCACCCCTCACGTCGTGCTCGACAGCAGCGGCAAGATCACGGGCAACGGTTACACGGATGAGGTCTGCCTGCTGGTCACCCTGACGCCGCCCGCGGAACTCGCGCCGGGCAGCGAAGTGAAACTCTCGGCTGCCGCCGAATGGCTCATGTGCAAGGATGTCTGCATGCCCGGCGACGCGAAGCTGGCGATCGCCTTCCCGGTCGTCGCGGCCGGCGCGGCGCAATCCGACGCCGCCTGGACCGCCGTCATCGCCGCGACGCGCGCCCGGCTGCCCCAGCCCGCCACGGGCTGGAACCTCGCCGCCACGCGCACGGCCACGACCGCCACCCTGCGCCTCACGCCCGGACCCGGCACCACGCATGTGCCGGCGGACCTGCATTTCTTCTCCGCCGACGGCTACGCCGACTACGCCAAGCCCGAGACCATCCGCCCCGAAAACGGCGGCTGGGTGCTCGGGCTGCCGATCGATGCCACCGCCGACCAGCACACCGCCCGGCTCACCGGCGTGCTCGCCTCCGCCAACGGCTGGACCGACGGCGCCGGCTACGCCGGCCTCGCCGTCGATGTCGCGTTCGGCGATCCCCAGGTTTCAGTTCTCAGGTCTCAGGTCTCTGCCGCCTCCCCGCTCCCCGCTCCCGGCTCCCTGCTTGCGACGCTGCTCCTCGCCTTCACCGGCGGCATGATCCTCAACCTCATGCCCTGCGTCTTCCCCGTGCTCGGCATCAAGATCCTCGGCTTCGTCAACCAGTCCGGCCACGACCGGAAAAAGATCACGGCCCACGGCCTGGTCTTCGCGCTCGGCGTGCTGCTCTCGTTCTGGACGCTCGCCGGCGTGCTGCTGGCGCTGCGGGCCGGCGGGTCGCAGCTTGGCTGGGGCTTCCAGCTGCAGTCGCCGGGCTTCGTCTTCGGCATGGCGGTGTTCCTCCTCATCTTCGCCCTCAACATGAGCGGGCTCTTCGAGGTCGGCCTCGCCGCCACCGGCGTCGGCGGCGGACTGCAGATGAAGGAAGGTTATGCCGGCTCGTTCTTCACCGGCGCCCTCGCCACCCTCGTCGCCACGCCCTGCAGCGCGCCCTTCCTCGCCCCGGCGCTCGGCGCCGCGCTCTCGCTCTCCGCGGGGCAGTCCTTCCTCGTCTTCACCGCCATCGCGGTCGGGCTCGCGCTGCCCTACCTGCTGCTCTCGATCTTCCCGTCGGCCGTCAGGCTCCTGCCCAAGCCGGGCGCGTGGATGGAGACGTTCAAGCAGTTCATGGCCTTCCCGCTCTACGCGACCGTCGGCTGGCTGCTCTGGGTGCTCGCGGGCCAGACGAAGGACGACGACAATGCGCTGCTCCTGATTGCCTTCGGCTTCGTCCTCGTCGCGATGGCCGCGTGGGCCTACGGCCGCTTCGGCCAGGCCCACGGCAAGCCGGCGCGGCAGCTGGCCGGCCGCGTCTTCGCCGCCGCCCTGCTGGCCGCGGGACTCTGGACCGGCTGGCCGAAGACCGCCGAGGCCGCGCCGGCCGGCAGTTACCAGGTATCGTGGGAAAAATGGAGCCCCGCCGCCATCACCGCCGCGCAGGCCGCGGGCAAGTACGTGTATGTGGACTTCACCGCACGCTGGTGCGCCACCTGCCAGACGAACAAGGCGGCGGTCTTCCACAACGACCCGGTGCTGGCCGAGCTGAAAAAACGGGACGTGGTGCTGCTCCGGGGCGACTGGACCAACCGCGACCCGCTGATCACCGCCGAGCTGGCCCGCTGGCACCGCTCCGCCGTGCCCTTCAATCTCATCTACGCCCCCGGCCGGCCCGAACCGGTCGTGCTGCCCGAGCTCCTGACCCCCGAGCGCGTGCTCGCCGCCTTCGCCGAGGCCGCGGCGAAGTAGTTGGAAGCAAGCGGGTAAATTCTAAAGTAGCACCGAAAATATTGAAGTAGCTCGCTTCAAAATTGCACCGGAGCGATTCCTAGAACCGTGGCGTCAGGGGGGTATTTCTAGGCGTTGCGCTGTAGCACCGGTTTAGGCCATGGCCTCATAAGACACAAAAAAACTAGGTGGGCTGCTTCTTGCGAGTATCGAATACCGACAGAAGACAGCCCAAGAGCGACACCGCCAGCATGGCCAGAACGATCATGCCGCCTGGCGCCTCTGGAGCGCGCGGTATCGGGTAGAGCAATGCCAGGACCTTCTGTCCAGCGAGCAGGACGAGGAGGACGAGATAAATCAGCGGCACCATCGCCCGGTAGCGCACGAGTGCCAATACGCCTATCAGGCAAATAAGGACATTGAGAAAACACAGCAAGCGGAAGACATACGTGAATGCCGCTTGTGCCGGGGCGTTGAACGTGTCGAACAGAATACCGTCAGGTCCGCGAATGACTAGAACCGGATCGACTAGACCCATTATGGTCTGCGCCAGGCGGAGAAACAACATCAAACCGAGAATCACCAGCGCCAGCCAATGCCCATGATAAGCGTTTCCGAACTGTTTTGGAAAAAGACGACTGAACATATGACATTCCTCAGTGTTACGGCCTAGCGTCATCAGTCAGACACGACGGGGCGCAGCCCCGGAGTTGTCTGTGATGATCTGGTGGCCTCCTTCTTTTCTGAATTCGTGATGCAGGACTTTACCTGTCGAACAAACTTTGTGAAGCCCGCATCACCGGGCTTATCGTTGAAGATAACGAAAGCTTCGCTGCCACCTCTACTGTAAAAAACCTCGACCTCCACTTTCTCGCGTGCCCAACGAAATGCTAACCAAGCAAACTTCGCTGCCAAGACCAGTCCAAGCCACAGCGCTACTGAAGCGAAAGGGAATCTCATGCTACTGATAATAAGGCCGAGGAACATACTAACTGCGGCGAGAACAAGACAACGCCGCATGATATCCAGCCGAAATGCCACCAAGTTCTTCGTGGTTGTTGCCAGCTCTGACGGCTTGAAGTCGCGATCAAATTTGCGGCCCCGATCACGGCCACGAACCTCGAGCAGATCATCAGTCAATGTAAACCAGCGCTGCGCTAATCGAGTCTCCTCATGATAGAATTCTTTCATCTTCTTCCGGCCAACGTTCAAGGTGAGCCACGGCCGCTCGGGGCCGTTGGCTCTGACGTCTGGTTAGGCATTTTTTTCATGAGGGGAAGAGGCACGCTTCAAATCTCAAGCCAGACAGTTTTCGTCTCGACTGCTCTCAGGTATCACGACTCTCGCCCAAACTTCTT
>Ga0265319_1000954_pt1 | contig 18163 bp, 14 predicted proteins | sample 4824metaG_FD_192443 | JGI IMG/M metagenome (GOLD analysis project Ga0265319, IMG submission 192443) | Rhizosphere microbial communities from Carex aquatilis grown in University of Washington, Seatle, WA, United States - 4-8-24 metaG | ecosystem: Host-associated > Plants > Roots > Rhizosphere >...
GCCGTACTCCGGCGCCATGTTGCCGATCGTCGCCCTGTCGACGACGGGGAGCGCCGCGGCGCCGGGCCCGTAGAACTCGACGAACTTGCCGACGACCTTCGCCTTCCTGAGGAGCTGGGTGACCGTGAGCGCGAGGTCGGTCGCCGTGACGCCCTCGCGCAGCGCCCCCGTCAGGTGGACGCCGACGACGTCCGGGGTCAGGAAATACACCGGCTGGCCGAGCATGCCGGCCTCCGCCTCGATGCCGCCCACGCCCCAGCCGACGATCCCGAGGCCGTTGATCATCGTCGTGTGGGAGTCCGTGCCGACGAGCGTGTCGGGGTAGCAGACCCCGGCCGCGTCCTTCAGGATGCCCTTCGCGAGGAATTCCAGGTTCACCTGGTGGACGATGCCGATGCCCGGCGGGACGACCTTGAACGTGTCGAAGGCCTGCATGCCCCACTTCAGGAACTGGTAGCGCTCGCGGTTGCGCGTGAACTCGACCTCGAGGTTCTTGGCCAGGGCCTCCGCATTGCCGAAGAAATCCACCTGCACGGAGTGGTCCACCACGAGGTCGACCGGGACAAGCGGCTCGATCACCTTCGGGCTCTTGCCGACCCGCGCGACCGCGGAGCGCATGGCGGCCAGGTCGACCAGGAGCGGCACCCCCGTGAAGTCCTGCAGGACGATCCGGGCGACGACGAAGGGGATCTCCTCGGTGCGGGCGGCACTGGCCTGCCAGGTGGCGAGGGCCCTGACCGCATGCTCCGTCACGCGCTTGCCGTCGCAGTTCCTCAGGAGCGACTCAAGCACGAGCCGGATCGACACCGGGAGGCGCGAGACGTCGAGGCCGGCCTTTGCGAGGGCGGGAAGCGAGTGGAAGCGGTGCTCCTGCCCGTTCGCCTGGAACGTCTGCAGGGTCTTGAAGGGATCGCTCGTCGGGCTCATGGGGTCACTTCGAGAGCGCGGCCTTCACGGCGGCCAGGTTGGGGAGGTCCTTCGGGGTGGCGGTCTGCTCGGCGTAGGCGACGACACCGTCCCTGCCGATGACGAACGCGGCCCGCGCGCTCGTGTCGCCGATGCCCGCCAGGCCGGGGAAGATGACGCCGTACGCCGCGGCCGTCGTCTTGTTGAGGTCGCTCAGGAGCGTCACGCCGATCTTGCTCTGCTTGGCCCACGCGGCCTGCGCGTAGGGGCTGTCGACGCTTATCCCGTAGACCTCCGCGTTCAGCCCCGCGTAGTCGGCCAGGCCCGCGCTCACGTCGCACATCTCCTGGGTGCACACACCCGTGAAGGCCAGGGGGAAGAAGAGGAGGACGGTCTGCTTCTTGCCGAAGTTGTCGCTCAGCCTCACGTCCTTCAGGCCGTCCGGCGTCGCCGTCTTGAGCGTGAAGTCCGGGGCCTTGGTTCCTGTGGCAATGGGCATGGCTTGGTGGGTGTTTGCGTATGTACCGGGGAGCGGGTCGCATCCCCCTCGTGCAGCGTGAAGGAAGGGACAGCTTGGGACGGGCCACCCCGCTCCGCAAATCGTTTTTTCCAAGCCCCTGCTTGACAGCGACAAAATCCCTTGCCGCCGGGGGCATTGGAGGGCTTTTTCAAGGGGCCCCATGGCGATCATTGAAGACCTGAAGTGGCGCGGCCTGTATGCCGACTGCACCGACCTGGAGGCGCTGACCAAGCGCCTGGCCTCCGGTCCGGCCACGCTGTACTGCGGTTTCGACCCCACGGGGGACTCGCTGCACGTCGGCTCGCTTGTCGGCCAGCTGACGCTGCGCCGCTTCCAGCTGGCCGGCCACAGCCCGATCGCGCTGGCCGGGGGCGCCACCGGCATGATCGGCGACCCGTCGGGAAAGTCCGCCGAGCGAAACCTGCTGTCGCGCGAGCAGCTCGACCAGAACCTCCACAGCATCAAGGCCCATCTCTCCAAGATCCTCGACTTCGACACGAAGGCCAACCCGGCGCGGATGGTGGACAATGCCTCCTGGACCTCGGGCCTGGGCTACCTCGATTTCCTCCGGGACGTGGGCAAGCATTTCTCCATCAACATGATGGTGGCAAAGGACAGCGTCCGCTCCCGCATGGAGGGGGAAGGCGGGATAAGCTACACCGAGTTCAGCTACATGCTGCTCCAGGCCCATGACTTCTACCACCTGCGCCAGGCGCTGGGCTGCGAGCTGCAGATCGGGGGCTCCGACCAGTGGGGCAACATCACCGCCGGCACGGACCTGATCCGGAAGAAGCTGGGCGTGCACGCGTGGGGCCTCACGTTCCCCCTGATCACCAAGGCCGACGGCACGAAGTTCGGGAAGACGGAGGACGGCGCCGTCTGGCTCGATGCGAGGAAGACGAGCCCGTACCGCTTCTACCAGTATTTCATCAACACCGAGGACAGCATGGTCTCCGCGTACCTGCGCAAGTTCACGCTCCTGTCCCGGGAGGAGATCGAGGCCCTCGAGGCCAGGCAACTCGCGAACGCCGCCGCGCGCGAGGCGCACAGGGCCCTCGCCCGCGAGGTGACCACGATCGTCCACGGCAAGGGCGCGTGCGACGACGCCGTGCGCGCGAGCGAGATCATGTTCGGCGGCGGCCTGGACGGGATAACGGAATCCCTCTTCAGTGACGTGGCCGGCGAGATCCCGACGAGGGCGCTTGAGATATCCAAGGTCGAGGGCGCGGGCAGCCCGCTCACCGACCTGCTCGTCCTCAGCGGCCTCTGCCCCTCGAAGGGCCAGGCGCGCAAGGACATCGAGGGGGGCGGGATCTACCTCAACAATGTCCGCGTCTCGGAGGCCGGCCGCTCGGTCGCGTTGGCCGACCTTCTCTTCGGCCGCTATCTCCTTTTGCGCAAGGGCAAGCGCAGCTACTTTCTCCTCGAGGTCTCCTGACCTAGAAGAACATCGCCTCGCTGAGCGCGTTCTCCTGCGCCAGGAGGGACGCGATCGCGGGCATCACGGTCCTGCCGCTCCCGAAGTCGGCGTCGAACGTGGCGTGGGCGGAGGCGGTGTCGGCCCGCCACGAGAACGCCTTCTTCCCCCCGTAGGCGAAGCTGAGGTCGAACGCCCTGGGGGCGAGCGCGCCCGACGCCTCGACCGTGGCGGACTCGCCCTTTGCGCCGCTCGCGTCGATCCGGTCCTTCACCCAGCCGAGCAGCACCCGGGCCTCGGCCGCGACCTCCGCGCCGTGCGCGAGGCGCACCGACGTGAGCCCCGACGAAAGGGATTCCACGGGGTAGCGGCTTAGGAACTGGCCGATCGACTGGCGGACCGGCAGCAGCCGGGCGAAGGCCAGGTCGCGCACGTTCTCGGGCTTGGGCCACGCGTAGCCGATCGCGTCCGCCGGCGCCGTCGCGCTGTCGATCAGGACGCGCTTGGCCGTCGTCAGGAGGTAGCGGTAGTCTGCCAGCTTGGCGGCCTCGCTAAAGCGGTGCGCCCAGTAGTAGAGGGGGATATCCGTCGAGAGGCACACCGACACCTGGTCCTCGAGGTTGGCCCTCGCCCACTTCGGGTAGCTCAGCATCACGAATTCGCAGCAGCGCGTGTCGCCGGGAGTCTTCCCGAGGCTGCACTCCCCGTAGACCTTCGCGCGCATCTCGGTGACGCCCGCGTCGTCGTGGAGGGGGCAGAGGACGACCACCCGGCTCGGGTAGCGCCTTGAGAACCTGACGGCCGTCTCAAACTGGCGCACGGCGTCCGTGGCGTCCGTGTTGAACCCGAGGTGGAGCACGAAGTTGACCTGGATGGCCTTGGCGTTCTCGCCTCCGGGGGCCGCCTTTCCCTGCGACGCGTTGCCTTCCCACATCTGCGCGAGCCCCTTGGAGATCGAGCCGACCGGGGCCTCGATGCCGGGAAGCGCCTCAAAGATGCCGGGCATGGGGAGGGTCCGCGGCCCCTCAGGGCTGCCGCCAGACGTGGCCCCGCGCCGCAAGGAGCGCGTCGGCTCCCTCCGGGCCCCATGAGCCCGCCGCATACGACTCCATGCCCTTGCGGCCCTGGGAATGCCAGTACTCGAGGACGGGCGTGTAGAGGGCCCACGAGGTCTCCGCCTCGTCCCCCCGTATGAAGAGCGTGCCGTCCCCGATCATGGCGTCCAGGACAAGGCGCTCGTAGGCCTCCGGGGTGTTGGAGCCGAACGTGGTGGCGTAGCGGAAGCTCATCTTCACAGGCTGCGTCCTCGTATCGAGGCCGGGGATCTTTGCGTTCAGGATCAGGCTCAGGCCCTCGTCGGGCTGTATCTGGAAGGACAGCGTGTTGGCCGCCAGGTTGAAGCCGTCCTTCTGGGGGAAGATCGTGCCCGGGGGCCGCTTGAACTGCACCGCGATCTCGGAGACCCGCCTCGGCATGCGCTTGCCCGAGCGCACGTAGAAGGGGACGCCCTGCCAGCGCCAGTTGTTGATCGACAGCCGAAGGGCCGCGTAGGTCTCGGTCGAGGAATCCTTGGCGATGTCCTTCTCCTCGACGTAGCCCGGCACCTTTTTCCCCTCTATCATCCCCGCTGCATACTGCGCCCGCGCCATGTCCTTCTCCTTTCCGGGGCCAAGGCCGATGGGCTCGATCGCCTTCAGCAGCTTCACCTTCTCGTTTCGCAGGGCCTCGGCGTCGAACGAGCCCGGGGGCTCCATCGCGGTCAGGGCGAGGAGCTGGGTCGTGTGGTTCTGGATCATGTCGCGCAGGCACCCGCTCTCCTCGTAGTAGCCCGCCCGCGTGCCGACGCCCTGGTCCTCCGCGACAGTGATCTGGACGCTGTCGATGTAGTTGCGGTTCCAGATCGGCTCGAAGATCGAGTTCGCGAAGCGCTGGACGAGGAGGTCCTGCACCGTCTCCTTGCCGAGGTAGTGGTCGATCCGATACACCTGGTTCTCTTCGAAGACCGAGCGCAGCTCGGCGTTAAGGGCCTTGGCCGAGTCAAGGTCCGTCCCGAAGGGCTTCTCGATGATGACCTTCGAGTGGTGGGGCTTGCCGAGGTGCCTGCCGCCGAGGCCGCTCGCGCCCAGGTTCTGGATGATGGGGAAGAACACCGACGGCGGGGTCGAGATGTAGAAGAGCGACTGCACCTCGCTGCCGACGCCCTTCTCTATGTCGGCTATGTGCGCCGCAAGCCGGTCGAACCCCGCCTTCTCGTCGTAGCCGCCGGAGACGTAGGTCGTGTTGGCGGCGACGCGCTTCCAGACCTCGGGGTCGAGCTCCCGCCGCGAGAAGTCCTTCACGGCCGCGGCGGCGATGGTGCGGAACTCGTCGTCGGGTATCGGCTTTCGGCCGTAGCCCACGAGGTGGAAGTCGGCAGGCAGCAGGTTGTCGTAGCTCAGGTTGTAGATCGCGGGGATCAGCTTGCGGGCCGTCAGGTCGCCTGAGGCCCCGAAGATCACGACCACCGTCGGCGGCGCGCCGCGATGCTTGCTCAGTCCCTGCAGGAATGGGTGCCTTTCGGGTTCGGCCATGGGAAATCGTGATTTTTTGGCAACTGCGGGGCTAAGCAAGGGAAATGGGGCCGCCAGGCAAAGTCCAAGCCGTTTTCCGTTGCGGGTTCGCCCCGTCGATGGCAATCCCCTCGTTCACACCCGTATGGCAGCCCCCTCCATCGCGAGCGCCCTCAGGCGCTCCCTGCTGATCAAGATCATCTCCAAGCCGGCGCCGAGCAAGGAGGACGTCGCCTCGGTCATCGAGCTCACCGCCTCCAAGGTCGTCGAGGCCCTGCAGGCCCAGTCGATGACCCTCTACATGGTCGAGGGCAACGACATCGCCTTCAAGCAGATCTACTACTCGCCCTCCCTGTGGGGGGACGACAAGAAGAAGGAGGCTAAGTTCAAGGAGATGGAGACGAAGCTCCTGCAGCTGAAGATACCCGTCGGCACCGGGGTCGTCGGCAAGGTGATCCAGACCGGGGAGGCCGTCTTCTTCCAGAACACCGAGAGCCAGGCCCCGATGATGCAGTCGATGGCGAAGACGACGGGCTTCGAGGTCCGCTCGATGCTCACGGTGCCGCTCAAGACGACGATCACGCTCGGCGCGATCCAGACCCTGAACAAGGAGTTCTCGGCCGGCACGAACGGGGAGTTCACGGAGGCGGACCTGAAGCTCCTGACGGAGGTCGCCGAGTACTCCTCCGCCCTCATCCACCGGATGATCGACCCGAAGTTCCAGCTCGGGCCGGATGACACCGCGCGCTTCGTCTCGAAGCTGACCGACCTTCCCCTGATCACCAAGGCGGAGGACCTCGACATCGACGAGAAGGTGGTCGAGACGACGGGCGACGCCATCATCCGCAGGGAGGGCGTCTTCCCCTACAAGAGCCTGGGGACAGGGTCCGTGGCGGTCGTGATGACCAACCCCCTCGACTACGCGAAGCGCGAGGCGTTCACGCAGGCGACCGACCAGAGCATCGACGACGTCAAGGTGGTCTCGGCGACCCTGTTCGAGTCGCTCGTGACGAAGTACTTCAAGGGCTCGAAGGCGGCCGCCGACGGCGACGTGGACATCGGCTCGGTCACCAAGGTGATCAGCGAGGCCTACGAGATCGACGCCGAGACCGGCGAGATGAGGGCCGGCGAGCTCGAGAGCGAGGACTCGGCCCCCATCATCCAGCTGGCGAACCGGATCGTGGAGGACGCCTACATCTGCGGGGCGTCGGACATCCACATCGAGCCGATGGAGAAGGACCTCCTTGTCAGGTACCGCATCGACGGCCTCTGCCAGGAGAAGCTGCGCCTGCCCAAGCAGGTCGCCACCGCGCTCGTCACGAGGCTCAAGATCATGTGCAACCTGGATATCTCCGAGAGGCGGCTTCCCCAGGACGGGCGCATCGTCTTCAAGAAGTACACCAAGAAGAACATCGACATCGACCTTCGCGTGGCGACCGGGCCCATGAACTACGGCGAGAAGGTCGTCATGCGCATCCTCGACAAGCAGAAGTCGACGCTGCCGCTGCCGGCGCTCGGGTTCTCGGAGGAGAACCTGGCGAGGTACCGCGAGTGCATACGCCAGCCCTACGGCATGATCCTGCACTGCGGCCCGACCGGCTCGGGCAAGTCGATGACGCTCTACTCCGCGCTGGCCGAGGTGAACACCCCGGACATGAACATCCAGACGGCCGAGGACCCGATCGAGTACACGCTGCCCGGCCTGAACCAGATGCAGATGAACCGGCAGATCGGGCTCACGTTCGCCCGCGCGCTGCGCTGCTACCTGCGCATGGACCCGGACGTGATCCTCGTCGGCGAGATCCGCGACGAGGAGACGGCCGGCATCGCCGCGGAGGCGGCCCTCACGGGGCACCTTCTCGTCTCCACCCTCCACACGAACGACGCGCCGTCCACGGTGACGCGCCTCGCGGAGATGGGGATCGAGCCGTTCAACATCTCGGCGTCCCTTGTCTGTGTATGCGCCCAGCGCCTCATGCGCCGGGTGTGCAAGAACTGCAAGATGCCCTACGAGCCCGTGGGCCGCGAGAAGGACATCTTGGAGAAGGCGCTCGGCTGGAGCGGCCAGATCTTCAAGGCCAACCCCCAGGGGTGCCCGGTCTGCAACGGGCAGGGCTACAAGGGCCGCGTGGGCATCCACGAGCTCATGGTGAACAACGAGGAGCTCACGGAGGGCATCAACAAGGAGGTCGAGGTCGCCCAGTTGAAGCGCATCGCGATGAAGACGGGGATGAAGACCCTCCACCAGGACTCCATGCTCAAGGTCAAGATGGGGCTGACGACGGTGGAGGAGTCCCTCGCCAACGTGCCCCGGACCTGATCCTTTGATCGGGGCGGCGCACCCGATGCCCGACGCCCTGCCCTACAGGATCGCGGTCCTTGTCTTCCTCGAGAACGCCGCCGGCGAGCACCTGCTGCTCCTGCGGGCAAAGCCCCCGAACCTGGGCGTGTGGAGCCCGATAGGCGGCAAGCTGGAGATGGCGACCGGGGAGTCCGCGTTCGAGTGCGCGGTGCGGGAGACGCGAGAGGAGACCGGCCTCGAGGTCGCCACCGGCGACCTCCACCTGTTCTCGGTGATCGCCGAGAAGGCCTACGAGGGGCAGTCGCACTGGCTCATGTTCCTCTTCCGCTGCCGCAAGCCTCTTGCCGGCCTGCCGCCGGACATCTCCGAGGGAAAGTTCGGGTTCTTCAGTAGGAGGGCGGTCGACGCGCTGCCGATCCCCGAGACCGACCGGACGGCGCTCTGGCCGACCTACGACGCCCACCGGGACGGGTTCGTGGCCCTGCGGGCCGATTGCCGGCCCGGAAAACCGGTCCAGGTCGTCGTGGAGGAGATCACTCCCGCCCCGCCCTGAAAACCACGCTTGATTTCCAAGCTATCCGGCTGGAAACTCATCCTTTCCACTCACCGTGAGCAAGAAATCCAGCGCCACCGCCGAAGGCCGAAGCGACCCAGGGACCGGCAAGCCGGACCTTGCGGGAGCGCCCGTGAACGCATCCCTGTCGGCCGACCAGAAGATCGGCCTCTACCGCCTGATGGTGCGCATCAGGAGGTTCGAGGAGCGAAGCCTGCGGGCCTACCAGGCCAAGAAGATAGGCGGCTTCCTGCACCTCTACATCGGCCAGGAGGCCGTGGCCGTCGGCTGCTGCTCCCTGATGGGCAAGGACGACCACGTCATCACGGCCTACCGGGACCATGGCCATGCGATCGCGGTCGGCATGGAGCTCAACCCGCTCATGGCCGAGCTCTACGGGAAGGTCACCGGTTGCTCCAAGGGGAAGGGCGGCTCGATGCACTTCTTCGACCCCTCGCGCAACTACTGGGGCGGCCACGGGATCGTGGGCGGCCAGGTCCCGCTCGGCGCCGGCCTCGCCTACGGCCTCAAGTACAAGGGCCTCAAGGGCGCCTGCATGACGTTCATGGGCGACGGCGCGGTCAACCAGGGCGCGGTGCACGAGGCGTACAACCTTGCCGCACTCTGGGACCTGCCGGTCATCTTCGTGATCGAGAACAACGGCTACTCCATGGGGACAAGCCAGGCGCGCTCCTCGGCGGGCGACCTGGCGCGGCGCGCCGAGGGCTACGGCATGGCCTGGGGCGTCTGCGACGGGCATGACCTCTACGAGGTGCGCGCCTTCATGGCGCCGTTCCTCGAGAAGGCCCGCCAGCAGTGCAAGCCGGCCGTCGTCGAGATCCGCACCTACCGCTACCGGGGCCATTCCGTCGCCGACCCGGACAACACCTACCGGGCGAAGGCCGAGATCGAGGAGTACCGCAGGACCAAGGACCCGATCCAGGTGTTCCAGAACCTCCTGATCGCCGAGAAGGTCCTCGACGAGGCGGCGGTCGAGAAGATCGACGCCGAGGCGCGCGCCGAGGCCGACGTCTCCGCCGACTTCGCCGAGGCGAGCCCCTTCCCCACCGCCGCCGACCTCCAGAAGGACGTCTACTGGGAGTCCGACAACCCGTCGAAGCGTACCTCCGAGGGCCGGCTCTTCTTCAACTGACCATGCCCGTCCTCCAATACCGCGAAGCCATCCGGCAGGCCCTCGCCGAGGAGCTCACCCGGGACCCCAACGTCGTCGTCCTCGGCGAGGAGGTCGCCCAGTTCCACGGGGCCTACAAGGTCACCGAGGGCCTCCTCGAGAAGTTCGGGCCGAAGCGCATTGTCGACACGCCGATCAGCGAGGCGGGCTTCATCGGCATGGGCCTCGGGGCGTCGATGCTCGGGGTCAGGCCCGTGATCGAGCTCATGTTCTGGTCGTTCTACTCCGTGGCCTTCGACCAGATCCTGAACAACGCGGCCAACGTGCGCTACATGTCCGGCGGCCAGATCAACTGCCCGATCGTCATCCGGGGCCCGGCCAACGGCGGCACGAACGTGGGCGCCACCCATTCGCACACGACCGAGAACGTTCTCGCCCACCACCCGGGCGTGAAGGTCGTCGTGCCGTCGACCGCCTACGACGCGAAGGGCCTCCTCAAGTCCGCCATACGGGACAACGACCCGGTCTTCTTCCTGGAGAACACGATCCTCTACGGGGACAAGGGGGAGGTGCCCGCCGACGACTACCTTATCCCACTCGGGAAGGCCGACGTGAAGCGCGTGGGGACCGACCTGACGATCGTAAGCTACGGACGCGCCGTCATCCAGTCCCTGGCCGCGGCCAACCTGCTCCAGCAGGAGCACAACATCTCCGTCGAGGTCGTGGACCTCCGGTCGATACGCCCGCTCGACATCGACACCGTGCTCTCCTCCGTGCGAAAGACCCACCGGGTCCTCGTGGTGGAGGAGCAGAAGCCCTTCTGCGGGGTCGGCGCCCAGCTGGCCTACATGATCCAGAGCGAGGCGTTCGACGACCTGGACGGCCCGATCGCGCGCCTCTCCACGATCGACGCCCCTGCGATCTACAGCCCGCCCGCGGAGGCGGAGCAGCTCCCCAACCCCCAGAGGATACTGAAGGCGGCGATCGAGGCCCTCGCCTAAAGCCCGCCCCCGCGGACACCCATGGCCAACATCATCGAGATGCCGAAGCTGAGCGACACCATGACGGTGGGCACGCTCGTAAAGTGGCTCAAGAAGGAGGGCGACGCGGTCAAGACCGGCGACATGCTGGCGGAGGTGGAGACCGACAAGGCCACGATGGAGCTCGAGAGCTTCTTCGACGGCACGCTCCTCTCGATCTTCGTGAAGGCGGGCTCGCAGGTGCCGCTCGGCGCTGCGCTCTGCGCCATCGGCAAGCCGGGCGAGAAGGTGGACGCCCCGGCGTCCGCCGCGCCCCAGGCCGCGGCGCCCGCGTCCAAGGCGCCCGCCGCTCCCCCCACCCCCGCCCCGGCCGCGGCGGAGGCGAAGCCGGCCCCGGCTCCCAAGGCCGCCACCCCGACGCCCGCCGCGGCGCCGGCTCCCGCGCCCGCACCCGAATCCGGGGAGCGCCAGAAGATTTCCCCGCTCGCCCGCAAGCTCGCCGCCGAGAAGGGCGTCAACACCGCCGGGATTTCAGGGAGCGGCCCGGGCGGGCGCATCGTGCGGGTGGACATCCTCGCCGCGCCGGCCGGCGGCGCCGGCAAGAAGGGGGCGCCCGCCGTGGCCTACGCGGGCACCGCCAAGGGTCCCGTGCAGGAGGACAAGGTGGTCCCGGTCTCCAACATCAGGGGCATCATCGCCAAGCGCCTCGTGGAATCCAAGACGCAGATCCCCCACTTCTACCTCGACGTCGAGGTCGACGCCGGTCCCCTCCTGGAGCTGCGCGCCCAGCTCAACACGGCGCTCGAGAAGGAGGGCGTGAAGCTCTCCGTGAACGACTTCGTCCTCAAGGCCTCGGCGGAGGCCCTGCGCCGCGTGCCGGCCGTCAACTGCTCGTGGGAGGAGACCGCCATCCGCCACCACCCGGCGGCGCACGTCTCGTTCGCGGTCGCGATCGAGGACGGCCTCATCACGCCGGTCATCCGCGATGCGCACCTGAAGACCCTCTTCGCCATCAGCACCGAGGCCAAGTCGCTCGGTAAGCGGGCCAGGGACAAGAAGCTGGCTCCCGCCGAGTTCACGGGGGGCACCTTCTGCGTCTCCAACCTGGGGATGATGGGCATCGACCGCTTCTCGGCCATCATCAACCCGCCGAATGCCGCCATCCTGGCCGTGGGCGCGACGGTGAGGAAGCCGGTCGTCAAGGGCGACCAGGTCGTCATCGGGCAGAGGATGACGCTCACGCTCTCCGTCGACCACCGCGTGGTCGACGGCGCCGTCGGCGCCACGTTCCTGTCGGCATTGAGGGAGCTTCTCGAGAAGCCGGCCCTGCTGCTTCTCTAGGCCCGGCGCGGAGGGGCGTCCCCCGGAATCCCTCGGGCCAGGCCCACGTACACCCACATGGGGAAGAACTCCCGGGTTGTCGTCCTCTGCATCCTCTCCTTCCTCGCGGGGGCGTTCGTTTCGAGGAAGCTGCCCCGCTCGAGAGTCGAGCCGGCGGCCAAGGAGGCTTCGGTGCGCTTTCCCGCTCATGCGACGTCGCCGTCGATTCCCGAGGCCTCCGTCATGCCCCAGTCCTTTGAGGAACGACTGCGGGTCGTTCCCGGCACGGACTGGAACAACAAGGACGAGCGGTCCCGAAGAGCCGCCATCCTGGTAGAATGGCTCGGCGCAGACCGCAGCGCCGCCCTGCACTACCTGGCACTGAACCATTTCAGTGACATCTTCCTTCCCGGCCTGGCCGAAGCCATCGGAAGGACGGCAAACGCGGCCGAACTTCTGGCCGTTGCTAACTCAGCCGAGAACCCGGGCGGGGCAATCTCGATGATCGGTAAATGGGCCGGCCCCGAGACGATCAACGGCCTCGCCGACCTCATGCCCTCCGTGAGCGCCGATGCGGCGCCCCAGACCGCAGCAGCCGTCGCCGGCCTGCTCGCCGGAATCAATTTGGACAGGGGCCTTGCCTTCGCCATGGCCCAAACAGACCCGCGCTCGCGGGCCGATGCCATCGGCGGCGTCTTTGACGAACTGCGCGGCGGGCCGAATGGGGAGACGGCGATCCGCGCCCTCTATACAAAGATGCCGCCGGACATCCAGTCGTCCGATCCTGTGCGCTTCAGCTACGGGAACGTCATCTGGGGATCGGACCCCGTCGCGGCGCTCCAGACGCTGGAAGGCATTGCCTCGCCGCAGGCGCGGACCATGGGCCTTCTCGTCCTGGCCCGGAACACGGCGAGCTCGTCGCCCGAAACCGCGATAGCCGCCATCTACGCCTCCGGCCTGACTCCCCAGGGCATCTACAACCATGTCGGGCCAATTCTCCAGAACTGGAGCGCGGTCGATCCCCAGGCTGCCGCCAGCTTCCTGTCGACGACCCAGATCATCCCGAGCGGGGACGTCTCCCGCTACGCCCCGATCGTCGCGACGGCGCCCGGGGGCAAGGGATAGGACGCCGCGGCTCCGGCACATACCGGATCCCACCGTTCATTCGGCTAGGTCATTGAGCTCGTCCGGGGGGTCCGGAGGTCGTTTGGTTTGGACGAATCTCTGCCACAACGGCGACAACATCCATGAACCCACCCCTCATTTTCCCCCGCCTCCTGCTCCGGTCCGGCGCCGCCTGCGCGCTGCTGGCGAGCCTTTCCCCGTTGTCTCAGGCCGCGAACTGGAGCGGCATCCTGAGCCCCGAGCGCGCGGCGGACTGGTCCCAGGCGGGAATGCCCGAGGGAATCCCCAACCGGACGACGATCTTCCGGACGATCGCCCCGGGCGCCTCGGCCGAGGACATCAACAGCGCCATCGCATCGTGCCCGAGCGGACAGGTCGTCCAGCTGGCCGCAGGGACCTTTTCCCTGTCGTCCAGCATCGACTTCGCCAACCACAGCGGCGTGACCCTGCGGGGCGCCGGGGCCGACCAGACGTTCCTCCTCTTCACCCAGGGCGATGACAGGAAGGGCAAGGGGTCGGATTCCTCGGACGCGGACATCCGCGTCAAGAACTTCGACGTCAGCCTCCCCCACTACGAGGACCACACCTCGCGCTCGCCCAACAACGTCGCCGACTGGACCGACGGCTATGCGCAGGGCGCGACCGAGATCACGCTCAGCAGCACGGCGGGCGTGGTCCCGGGAAAAAGCGTCCTCTGCCTTGACCAGCTCGACGACTCCGACACGGGCAACGACACGATCTGGGTGAGCCAGACGAAGGGCGTCTCCGGCGTCGAGGGACCGGGGGGCGCCGGCCGAAAGGGCCGTGCGCAGATGCAGATGGTGCTCGCGACGGCCGTGCACGGGAACACGGTCACGATCTCGCCGGGCCTCTACATGCCGAACTGGAGGTCCTCGCAGAAGCCCGGAGCCTGGTGGGCGAACTCGCTCATAAGCGGCGTGGGCATCGAGGACCTCTCCATCGACCACAGCAACAGCCGGTCGAAGTCCTCGATCCTTCTCTACAACGCGACCCGGTGCTGGGTGAAGGGGATCCGCGACATCAACAGCAACCGCAACCACGTCTGGTTCCACCTCGCGAACCACTGCGTCGTGCGCGACAACTATTTCTACGGCACGCAGTTCAAGTGGTACCTGAGCTACGGGGTGGAGACGTACATGGGTGCGGACAACCTCGTGGAGAACAATATTTTCCAGCACATCGTCTCCCCCATGATCGTCAACGGGAGCGGAGCCGGGACTGTCTTTGCCTACAACTACGCCGTCGACGACTATTATGCCGACGACTACGCGCGCAGGACGAAGATACGGGTGTGGTTCCTGGCGGCTAACGCCATGCACGCGGCGGGCACGGACATGATGCTGATCGAGGGCAACGACTCAAACGGACTCATCGCTGACTACATCCACGGCACCCACAACCTGGTCACGGCGTTCCGCAACCAGTTCATCGGGTGGGAGCCCGGCATGAACCGCTCGACGGTCCCGATAAACCTGTTCACGGGCTCGCGCTACTTCAACCTTGTTGGAAATGTGCTGGGCAGGCCGGGCTACCACGACACCTACGAGTGCTCGCCGCCCGACGGAAAGAACGGCAACACGGCGATATACCTCCTCGGCTGGTCGGGAAGCGAGGGCAACTCCCGGCCGCCGCTGAAGGACGACCCGAGGGTGGCGGGGACGCTCGTGCGCTGGGGCAACTACGACACCGTGACCCAGCGGGCGCATTGGGACGCATCGGAGATGCCGAGCGGCCTCGCCCAGCTGGCGAATCCCGTCCCGGCAGACCACAAGCTGCCGGCGTCCTTCTTCCTCTCCGAGAAGCCCAGCTGGTGGGGCAAGACGCCGTGGCCGTCCGTGGGACCCGATGTCACCGGGGGGGACGATCCCACGGGGCACGTCTACGCCAATCCCGCCGAGCTCTGCTACAGGAGCCTGCCGAAGGACACCTCGTACCCCGTCGACGAGGTGGGGAACAGTATTCTCGTCTTCAATGCCAGCCGGTACTATCCCTCGCCCACCGCCCCCTAGCCCCAGGCGGTCCCGGCCCGGGACGAAGGGGCGCCTGAAAAGTATGCCTTCAACATGAGAAAATTCCTGTTTGCCCTGGTTCTCTCCTCGCTTGGAGCCCCAGCGGGCCCCGCGCAGACTCCGGAGCCGGCCAAGGCCCCTCCCAAGGTCCGGCCCCCCTGGGAACTGGAGTGGGCCTACCTGTCGAAGTACCACGATGCCAATGCCAGGCTGGGTCCCCCCGGCCGCGCGGAGAAACGGGTCGTGTTTCTCGGGGACTCCATCACGGAGGGCTGGGAGAAGGCGGATGGCGCGTACTTCACCTCCCACACCTACGTGGACAGGGGCATCAGCGGGCAAACCACATCGCAGATGCTGGTCCGGTTCCGCCAGGACGTGATCGGGCTCATGCCGACCGTCGTCGTGATCCTGGGCGGCACCAATGACATCGCCGAGAACGGGGGAATCACGACCCTGGAGGCGATCGAGGCCAACCTGCAGTCGATGGTCGAGCTCGCCCGCGCGAACAGGATCCACGTCGTCCTGTCCTCGGTCCTTCCGGCCATCGACTATCCCTGGCGACCTGGCCTGCGGCCCAGGGACAAGATCGCGGCCCTGAACGGCTGGATGAGGGAGTTCTCGCGCCGCAACAATATCGTGTACCTGGACTACTACTCCGCCATGGACGACGGGCACGGCGCGCTGAGGCCGGAGCTGTCCCAGGACGGGGTGCACCCCACCCCCGCCGGGTACTCGATCATGGAGCCGCTGGCCGACGAGGCCGTTCGCAGGGCGCTGCGGGGCTGAAACATTGTCCCCGCCAGCGGGGGCCGTCGGACAGTGCGGGCGGACAGTTCGTTCGGCTAGGTCAATCCTCTCGTCCCCGTTGCCGGTCGCTGGCATTCGGGAGGCAAGCATGAGAATGAAACTGAAAGCCGCCATGGCCCTCGTCGCCACCCTTTCCGTCCTTAACGCCGCGACCAACGCCCGCGCCGACGTGAAAGACCCGCTGCCGGAGGGTGGCGCGGGCATCGCCGCCAAGTACCCCGGGGACAAGGGCATCGAGAGGGACGCCGGCGTGCTGTTCGCCGAGGATTTTGAGACCTGCTCCAGCGTCGAGGACCTGAGCCCAAAATGGGACGTCCTGGTTAACCAGACGCACCTGGCCATCGCCGACGCGTCGGCCAGCAGGCCCGGGAGGGGGAAATCCCTCGAGATGACCATACCCCAGCAGGAGGCCCCGCTCGCCACCGGGGTCGCCAGGAACCTCGCGCACACCGAGACTGTCATCTTCCTGAGGTGGTACCAGAAGTTCGACGCCGGGTGGTTCGTGCCGACAGGATCCGTCCACAACGGGGGATCGATCTCGTCCAAGTACTTCGACCACGGGCGCGCCACGCCCGGCGTCAGGGCGGACGGGCAGAACAAGTTCCTGGTAAACTTCGAGAACGAGAACTCCACGGGCGACGCCCCGGGCCAGATGAACGTCTATGTCTACTGGCCCGAGCAGGCCAGCAAGTGGGGCGATCACTTCTATCCCTCCGGCAGGGTGCTGCCCATGTCCGAGACGCGCTCGGGCGAGGCCACGTTCGGAAAGGACTTCATGGCCCGGCCGGACTTCTCGCCGCAGACCGGCCGCTGGTACAGCTACGAGTACATGGTCAAGGCGAACTCCCTGGGCCGCCGCGACGGGCGCATAGCCATGTGGATCGACGGAAAGCTCATCGGGGATTTCCAGAACCTTCGTTTCCGGGATGTCGCGGCGCTAGAGCTGGACCGCGTCGACCTCGGCGTCTACATCGCGAGCAACACCGTGCGCGCGAACCGGAAATGGGTCGACGACGTTGTGGCCGCCACCTCCTACATCGGGCCCATGGCCCCGGCGAAGTAACCTGTCTCCGCCGACCGCCTCCGCCCCAAACCCCCTTCCTCATGACAACAACAGGCATGGCGTTCCCCGGGGGCTGGCGCACAGGAGTGGCGGCCATCCTCCTGGCGGTCGGGACCGGGACAGGGGCGTGCGGCGCGCCGCCGCCTGCGGCCTACCCCGAAATCCCCCGGGAATACCTCCTTGAAGAGGCCCATCCGCCGGATTTCTGGGTGAGCACCGTCGACGGCGTGGCGCGTTTTCTCCGGGAGCGCGTGCGTCGGGGGGAGGTCGTGGTTGTCGGCAAAAGCGCGGGGGGCCGGCCGATCCAGGCCGTGTTTTATGGCCGCGCCCGCGAGGGGAAGGGCACGACGACATTTTCCGGTGCGGTTGGGGCCGGCACCATGCGTGCGTACTTCGGCCCCGATTTTGACAAGAAGGTTTACATGGCGATGGCTTCGATACACGGCGGCGAGTTTGAGGGCATCGTGGGCCTCGTGAACCTCGTCTCCGTCCTGGAGACCGGGAAGGACCTGCGGGGCCGGCCTTGGCCCGAGATTGTCGATGCGGCCGGCCGCATCGATCGGCTCATCGCGATCCCGATCGTGAACGTGGATGGAAGGGCGCGCGTGCCGCTGCGGATGGAGGCGTTTCACGGGTATGACGGCACGATAAACCAATACATGAACACCGGCGGCTGGCGGGACGGGAGATTGATCGGCTGGCCGGAGTGCAAGGTGTTCATCCCGCTAGATTTCAGCCGCACGCAGTTCCCTGGGGGATATCCGAATGACAGCGGGGTCAATATCATGCACGACGACTTTTTTGGCGCGCGCCAGCCCGAGACCCAGGCGTTGTTCGACCTGGTGGCCCGCGAGCGACCCGACCTGATCCTGAACCTCCACACAGGCGCCAGCTCTCCGTACTACTATACCCGGATGCTCAGGCCGGTCGCGGAGGATGCCCTGAGGCCTGCATTCGACGGCCTCTATAGGTCGGTTCACACGGCCCTTGCCAAGTCGGGATTGCAGTACACGAGCGACCCGGCGCTTGAAGCGGACCCCGCCCAAGCGCCGAGTGGCGTGTTCAACCTCGACACGGCGCTCGACTACCACTGCGGCGCCCTCTCGGTCGTCGTCGAATCGCCGTCTCACGCCTACGCGGGCAAGGACAAGCAGGGCGGCGAGATCCGGCAAACGGCCGACCTGCTTCTCGACGCCCAGCTCGTTGTACAGCAGGAGGCGATGAAGTACCTGGCCCGCGAGGGTGGCCGGGCGAGATGGGCGGGCGGAAAATAGGCGCCGCGGACCCGGGAAGCGGGCGGGCTCCAGGTCGGTAGGTCATCACCCCATATGCTCCGCATCGTGTATTCGGTACTTTCCCAACCCGGTAAACGCCATGAATTCCTTCTGCCGCATGACGCGAGAAGACTCAGGGCCGGGGGCAATTTCGACCCCGGGTTCATCCCGTCTTCGGCGCCGGC
>Ga0265319_1000957_pt1 | contig 18113 bp, 35 predicted proteins | sample 4824metaG_FD_192443 | JGI IMG/M metagenome (GOLD analysis project Ga0265319, IMG submission 192443) | Rhizosphere microbial communities from Carex aquatilis grown in University of Washington, Seatle, WA, United States - 4-8-24 metaG | ecosystem: Host-associated > Plants > Roots > Rhizosphere >...
AGTAAGCGCACACCCCCCTCCTCAGACACATCTTTAACCACACACCACCACACCTTGTCAAGCAAAATAAATAAAAATAATTCTAGCTCAAAACAACCCCCGACCTGTTTTGAGACAAAGCTCCTATACAAGCAGCCCCCGCAGGTTGTCAAGCAAAAAGAATTGCCGGCCATCACACTGAAGTAACCATCCGGTGGTTACCATAGTTTTCTGTACATCGGCTGGGCCTGGGGTGTAGGGTTGGGGGATGGTGTTTGTGGCTCATACCCAGGGGCACCATTAAATCCAAGGCATGGTATCCTTGCCCCACCCCTCAAAAGGTGGGGCGTTTTTTGTTGACAGGTTTAGTTCTAGAGGAGTACGATTTTCGATATGGAAAACAGATTGACACTCTTAGAACTGGCAGAGGCACTAATTAAGATACATCGCATCGCAGAGTACAATTCTGTTTCTGTCACTGTAGAGTCTTGCTTTCTCACCATCGATGAAATGTACCATGGTGTCATATACCCATCGTGGGTAGAGAAAGCACTCATTGAAATTCAGAAACACTAACCCACAACCACGAAAGGAAACTAGACACAAATGGCAAACGATAAATCAGCACCGCAGCAGCCCATCGAAATCAAGATGGTTGCAAAAATCACAGCGAAGGAACTGGGCAACCCAAAGAAAGTTTTGGCGATGGATGGCGAGGATGCCAAGTTCGTCCTGGGCACACTGTACGGCATCGCCACTGAATGCAGGCGCAAGGATATCGTGGACGCTGGCGGGGCAACCTCGACGTTCTGGCCTCTCATTGGCCAGTTTGTGGGAGTTCTCCCCAGTGGCGATCAGGTGCGCTCGGGGGTGCTGTATCTCCCGACAGGCATCCACGAGAGTTACAAGACGGCAGTGGAAAATCTGGAAGATGGGGAAACCCTGCGCTTTGCTCTCAAGTTGCAGACAGTCAAGGCCAGCAGCGCGGCAGGGTATTCCTATCAGGCCGTTGACCTGATGCCGCCCAAGGTGGTTGACCTGCTCTCTGAATTCAAGCTGGCTGCTGAATCCGAGAGCACCAAAAAGAAGTAACACGGTACCAAAGAGTAGTTGAGAATGGGTGCTCTCTTCGGAGGGTGCCCATTTTCGTGGTATGATTTTTTCAGTGAGGTAATTCTATGGACACCTTAATAGACAGGCTGGCAATTGAACAGCGTAACCATTTCGACCCTAGCTTTATTTCCTTGATTGAATCTCTTTCGTTTTATTCCAAGAGATCGACAGATGAAAAGGAATTATTGTGGATGCTGCTTTATACAGCGGCCCAGAATGAAAGGATGGGGCACAACAAATGACCCCCCAACTGCTAACCATCTACCTCATGTGGCAGATTCCTGCTGGCCTTGTTTTGGTCTACAGCCTTTACCGCATCCATGTCTGGGCCATGCGCGTATCCTATCGCAAGCTACAGCGCGAGGCCCTGGAACTCGACAGCGCATTACAGAACACCCGCGTTGAACGGGAGTATTGGAAGCAGCCGAATGATTAACTGGCCATGGAAGAAACCGCAGCCCGAACCCGAACCCAGAGTGATTGTCACCGTCGATGGGTTTGTCGTTCTGGATTGTTCTGTTGAACACTTGCTGTATATTTCGGACCTAACCCTCAACCCCGTGGTGTACGAAAATCGCGGAATCAAAATTCAGGTGGTGAAACCATGATGGAAATTCTTGCACAACACTGGCTGGCAATGGTTATTTTTGTGGCAGTGATTGCACTCAACGAGCTACGGCTGTATATAAAATATCGGCCCGGAAAACGTGAGAATGACTTTACAGGCACCCTCAAACATCCGGGCCGGAAACTCTAATCGACTGCTAGCGGCCCCTGGCTGTCAATCCGATAGGTGATCGGATATCGACCTGGGCCTGTGTCGTGGGGGTATCTACAGCGGGTGCCCCTGGGATGACTGAGGTTGCGGCCAGACGACTTACCAGATAGGTGCAGCCGTTGACGCATGTATAGCCCACGGGTGCTTTCCATGTAAGGCTGGCATGGGTCAGACTTGCCGTAGTCGTGACCATGACCACATTGGACGGCTGCGAAATTCCGCTGCCATCCTTTGTCTGCACGGCATAGCACCATGCCCCTGGTGGGGGTTGATCGAGATAGTTAGAGTTGGGGTCAGGGGTCGCGGTGTTCAACACCTGATAAGGCCCACCCGATGACGCAGCCGCACAATTCAAAATGGGCTGCACAGTTGCCTGGGGATGGGCGCAACCTGCACCCACCCCGAGCAAACCAAACGAGAGAATAATCCTGCTAATCATTTTCATGAATCTATTCTACCCCAACTGTGGCTTGGGTGCGGCGATGGCCTGGGCGGCATTTTGCACTGCCGCAGGCTGTGCGTTGGTTCCTGAGCCTAGGAAGGGGTCTAGGGCGATCGACAAATTGCCCGAAACAGCAGCAGGAGTTTTCAGGCTGGTAATCAGGTTTTGACTCAAGGCGATGGCCTGAGAGACAGCACCCGCTACAACCTGGGCTGTCGCCTGATTTTGGTTCGAGAGCACCTGCCCGGAACCCGCAAGGGCGATGCCGAGCGCATCCTGTGCAAGCTGGGTTTTGGTTTCGGTGGTTTCATTCGCATGGATGGTTTCGATGCCAGCCACAACGTAAGGCGCGAGTTTCCAGATGTTCGAGAGAATGGATAGCCAGTTCACAGTGTCTACCTCCGCAATGAGTTGATGTTTCTTGTGGGTGTAAGCAACGAGCCACTGGGCACCCTCTTTTTCTAACAAGGGCACCAGGAATCGAAGCGCAATGGATAAGAGAGCAAACATTATTTAGCAACCACGTGGTACAGGCTGGCAACAAAATTTAACCCGAGGCAGATAACGATAGACCATCCAATCTTGAGGATTGCGTTGACGTTTGTCTCAAGTTTGGTTAGGCGCACAGTTACACCATCCCTTGGATTGTATAAGTCTGAATCGTGCTTTTCCAGTTTGTCATGAAAATCCGTTATCTGCAAAATTGCACCCCAGGGGTATCGAGAGTTGTCTAGTTCCATCCACGTAAATGACAGTTGGCTGTGGATGCGCTTCCATTTGCAGTTACTGTTACGGTAGCCCCTGTAACCCATTGCGCTGCTATCGTGCGGGGGTTTCCTGTGATATCGTTTGTGCTGTCCGCTGTACAAACCAGCCCCATAAAATTGGTGATGGAATGCGGGGCTGTAACTGTTGTGGGGGTGTTGTCATTTAATGCACCTGTCTCGAAATCCTCATCGTAGATCGTGATGGACCCCCCACCCGAGAGAGTAGCAGGGGTGGTCTGATAGAAGGCACCAGTTGCAGCCGTCAGCACTGGGGGTGTCGCAGCAGTCCCAGGTACAATCTTTCCGGTAGAGTCCAGCCCGATAAGTGGCAGAGCTACACCTGGGCTAACACCTGGGAATCCTACAGTGCTATCGAGGAAAAATTGCACGCTGTAATAAGGGTTACCCCCTGGCTGGTTGTGGCATCCAAGGTTAGGGTCATAAACGCACAGCCACAAATTGTTAGCTGGGTTTCGATCACCTACATAGTTATATCCCCACAAGAAAACTTGATTCGTGGCAGGACCTACAGCATACGCACCCATGTTCGTCTGATTCGTTTTGATGTACAGGGGTGGGGCATTATTGCCAGTGTACGATTCAATCTGTATCCCAGATTGACCATTGATATCCGTGACCCCTAGCTGCATGTATAGCTGTTTATTGCTATTCATCCAAAACCATGCACCAGTTGGCCCCTGGTTGATAAGTAACCCACCAGCACCATAGTTATAAATGGGTGGGGTGACAAACTGCCCACTGAGAGTTAGGAACGCTGTATTGGTGATATCCGCGAATAGGTCATTCTGTGCTGGGGTTGCTCCGCTCCCGAGATAGCCATTCAATGCACCCGAGGAAAGTGAGTTAGCGTAATCAATGGGGTGGTCGTAGTATTGACCCGTTGCAGATGCTGCGAAATTGATGGTCTGCCCAAATATCCACGCATTGATTGCTGCTGTGTCCTGTAGGATATTGAAGTTTGGTGAACCCCCATAATTCGCGCCTGAAATAGTCCCCTGCCAAACAGTGAAACCAGCAGCGTGCGCCTTTGCCCAGATAGATTGTAAGTGACCCTCAATAGTCGCAGCAGAGGCACCCGAGTTCAAATCATTCTGACCTGCATTGATAATGAGATTGCATGGTCCTGGCGCGGTGCAGAGTGGGGCAATGAGGGTTGAAAAATTTGTGTCCGCACTTGCTAGGTCACTCTCAACACCATACAATTTCCCGTGATTCAAAAAAGTTGGCTGCACAGCCGTTCTATAGATGGCCCAGAAAGATGCATCATAGATGCTGCCGCCACTGCCACTAATCGCACTGCCTGTGTAGGCAAAAGTAAACGATGTGCTGGTGGGGGTGGTTGCAACTAAGAATGACCCATTGAACGGGGTTTGATTCGTCGCTCCAAAACCAGTAACGGCTGTCATATCCACATAGGATTTTGCAGCCGTCAAACCATGAGGTGCTGAGGTGTTGACAGTGCAAGCGCCAGTGCCACACGTCCATGTAGAGACTGCTACAGCAGGACTCGACTGGTGGTTGTCATCGTACAAACCAGAGAATGATAAAAATACGTTATCGGTAGTCGTGGGGTTCAATGGAACACTCGACCCACCAGACGTGACAACGTCAACCTCACCCCCTGATGGATTCGAGAGAGTTACCCCCGCGCCTGCCTTCAAATTGTAAAGCACCTGGGAATGGTTATCGACACCATTGGTTTGTAACTCGACTGAGTTTGTGACGTAACTTCCACCGTGGCACACATAGGTGATACCATTCAAAACGTCAAGCCATTGATTCGCAGGCAAGCAGGGCTGAGGCAGTGTTTCACTCGCGCGATATCCATAACTGCCTGGGATAGCTTGAAAACGGGGCCCCTGGGCCTGGGCTGAAAGAATGGACGTTAGATTTTGTGACCCCCCAGTCTGCACTAACTGCGGTGTCGAGATAGACGGCAATGCACTGGTATTTGATTGCAACGTGAAAATCCAGCGTGTACCCATCGGAGTAATCGCGGTATTTCCAGTCAACACAAAAGAGCCATGCCCCGAGCTATCGAGGGTGACAGACTGCACCAGGGGGAAAGTTTGACTGGTGGTCGCGCAAAGGGGTTTCTGTGTCTGCGATGGATTGTAGAGATTGGCTGTTACTTTGCCGCCATTCCACACCTGCCCATCCGTGTCTGTGATGGTAAAAGACACGGTGGTCTGCTGTGCGCTGGGGCATTGGCCGAATGCAGCCGCACACGACGCGACAAAGTAAAGGAAAGTTCCGAGTACAAAAAGTTTCAATGCGTTTTTCATCGTGCTACCCTCGCTGCTGTTGCAATCACTGACTGCGAACCTTTGAACATGAGAATACCACCCCCGATAAGAATAACCCCGATAACAAAGGCTGCAAATCGGCCTGGGTCCGAAAACAGTTTGAAACTATTCAGGATGCTGCTGCCTGATGTACTGGCGGCATTCGCTACACCCTGGGCACTGGGGGTGCCTGCTGGGGTGTTCATATCGATAGCGCCTAGAATGGTGTCGAGATTCTTTCCAACACCAGACAGCGCATTCGATGCGGATGTAAGAGCACCCCCATTGTTGAGTGCTCCGAGCACATCTGCCGCGGAACTCATTGTTCGTGCAACGTGACAGTATTTTTAGCCACGTGTGCCTTTGGCCCACCCAAGGGGGTGGAAATCTGCACATTGCCCACTAGATGTGACGTAACTCCGGCAGGTGTCGCGCGGGGGGTCTGTGGAACCCCAGGGTGAAAAGATGGGGTATTGATCGATGCCACTGCCCCGACAGGGGTAGCCTTTGGCACGCTGGCGACAGGGCGTGTATAAAAATTCGTGCTGTACTGTGCTGTCGTGTTAGCAGATGACAATGCGCCTAACTCTGCCAGCGAATGGGTTGACCCTACAGGGCTGGGTTTCGGTACACTTGCCGTGATACGTTGCATTTTTCTACCCCTCGTTATGCGTGGTCGTATGCTTGCGATGCTGGCACAAATTCTGAATAGTCTGCCCCAACACTGAGCACATTTTGGACTGTCGATTCAGCCTGTGGTGCTAGGGCTGCTTCCAACTGCACAGGACTAAGATAATCAGCGTTTGCATCGGGTTCGTTCACCGTTGGGGGGTTCGGTAGATTGTAGGTCTGATTCACCCCAGGGGTTTCGTTGACTACTTCCGCGCTGTAGCCTGGGCCTGGGGTGGTTTCATCCTTTTCGCTATCCCCTGCGATTTCGGCGGCAAACCCAGGGATGCCACGTTTCAAAAGAATGATGATAAGCACACCCGAAACAATCAATAGCACGAAATGAATGGTAGGAATAAACCTTTGTAGATTTTTCAGATTCATTTGAGTAACCCCGTCGCAATCGTTGTGCCCAAGCTGCCAATGGTCGAAATCAAATTGTTGGCCGTAGATGTCTGTGAGTTCTGGTTATTCACTTCCACTTTTCCAGCAGCATCTGCATTGACAGCGGCCCCGTAGGGGTTGCCGGTAACAGACTCAATCACACCCTCTGCGCTCTGCTGGCTGGCATTGTTTCCCTTGCTAATCTGATAATTGATTCCTGGGTTAGCAAGCACCTCTGTGGTCGCTTGATTCTGGTTTGTGAGTTGTTGTGAAAGCAAGGCCCCCTGAGTGTCAACGATGTTATTCTGGTATGCCAGTTGATCATTGTATTGCGTTTCCTGGGCTGTGTACTGGGCATTCACAATCGAGGCCAGTGCATTCACCGTGGTGCTTTGCTCGTTGGCTTGTACTGTAGCAAGATCGACCTGGGTCTGGTTATTCGACTGCACAGCCGTCAACGAGTTATTGGAATTCGTAAGGTATGCCTGTAGACTCGCGTCTGTTTGTTTGTTCGCCACATCCTGCGACGCTGAAATAGATTGACTCTGAACACCTGCCGCAATTTGAGCACCCTGTAACTGGGTCTGACTTTGCAGGCTGGCGATATTTTCAGCAGCAGCTAACTGTGCATCCTGGGTTGAGGATGCGGCAGAGCCTCCCGAGCCACTGGAACTGCTGGAACTCGAAGAGAGGAAATAATAGAGGATGACAAACAGAGCAAGGGCACCCCCACCAAAAGCGTAGGGGTGTTTTTTAACAATCTCTGGAATGTGAAAGGCCATTTTATTCCACCTGCGAATAGTCGTTATTAACCAGCGGCAACTGTGCCATTTGCCCGGATTGTAAACCACCGACGCCATTATTCGGCACAGCAAGGTTTACCATGACCTGAGGCCCCTGGAAGGGTTCAAACTGGCCTGTATGAAAACCCGCCCCAATGATATCGTACTGAGGTTTATCGAACCTCTGCAAAAAAGCATAGACTTCCGCGCCAGCCGTGATGACCTGCCCCTGCACATGGGAGTATAGGTCAGCATCATGGATGGGTGGAGTCAAGGCCAGCGATTGGCTGGGGTCTACAGGTGTGGCTTTCTTTTTGAAAAGATTGAACATGGAAAGCCTCGTTTACTGCACTAATACGCTGGAAGCACCACCAGAAAGAGAGTTACCCCCCAGGACGTTGCCAAGACCACCAAACCCACTGCCGCCCGTAACAGGGGAAACGGCTGCGCCGATATCGGTAGCAAGGGCATTGCCAGCAGATGAAATAACCCCGCTGGTATTCGCCTGCTTGGAAACGATGACAGCAAGAATTGCAACCCCCACAATAGCTGTCGCAATGGTGACCACTCCACTCCACAGTTCATTCATAAATCCACCCCTCAATAATTTTGCAATGCCTTTTGCGCTGCTGCTACCTTTGCCGCCGCGCCTTGAATCCCGTTAGCTGCTGCGCCTTGATACTGGCTAAGCGCATCCTGTAAAGCCTGCTGGTTAAATTGGTCGAGTGCATCCCCACTGGTGGTTGCCTGGGTTTGCACACTGGGAATAGAGGGGAGTGAACTGCTAGTTGACCCTAACCCATTTCCCAAACTCGACAGGGCCGATTGAAACCCACTGAAAAAATTACTGCCATTTTTACCAGTCAAAAACAATGCTACAAGAATCAACCCCATGAATGCCCTTGATAGCGTTTTCAGGCTGTCGATATAACCCAGTGCCCCGATAACCAGAATCGCCACTAGCCAGTAGATGAAATTATTCTGGCCTGTAAAATCGCCTTTGACCAATGTGGTTAAACCTTTTTGCCCCGTCGTGGAATTGTCCGTTACAGTGTTTCGGACTGCTGCCACTACGAGCAAAATCCCCACCAGTAAGAGAGCGAATGGCATTCAATTTAGACCCCGAGAATTGCGCGATACTGTGTGAGTTCACCGCGCAGGGTGATGAATACCAGAAACCCGATAATCAAAAACCCCGCAATGTAGTTAGACTGCATGATTCTACAGTCCAACCTTTCCGAGCACCATCTGACCCGTACTGGGGAATTTCACTCCCACCAGATACGCGACCAATAGCGCGACGATAATGCCGATGTGCCAACCCTTCATGTTACCCCCTCTATTCGATGACTTCCCTAACCACGGTGGACCACAAAAAGGATACAATGAGAATCAGCACTAATGCTGCGGCCCACTGAATCCAACTACCCTCAGAGGTTAGGGGTTCGTTTCCCCACTTGAAAAGTTTTGAGATCAAACCCATGATTGAACTCCTGAAAATTGGCTAGGGGTTTTGCCCCTAGCCTTTTCTCGTTGATGGTTAGCTCTGGAGCGAACCTGCCATTGCGATGGTGTTGGGATAGCTGAAATCTTCCAGGCCGATGGACCACAGGCTGTTGGACGTGGACGTGGACGCATTCAGCACCAGTTCGATATTGCCGTACTGGACAGTCGAGATTGGTTTCTGTCGGCTGCTGCTGTAATAGGTGCCCGGTGGGAGATCGGTGCGGAGAATCTCGCGCGTGGGAAGTGAAAACGTCAGCGGGTCAAGCTGGAAAATGTTCGTGAAGTTTGCACTCTGCAATTTCCAGTTGTTGATATCCTGGCCCACTTGACGGCCCGTGTCTGTGGTCGTGTCATGGTCGAAGATGCTGAACGTGGAAAGCACGTCGCGGAAATTCGGGTACTGGAATCCGAAATCCTGATTCTGAGGAACACTGTTCAGGCTGGTATTCTTCAGTTCGTAGATGGTCGCCAAATCCGAGAGAGGGAGAATGGTGCCATTCTTTCCCACAGGCAGTTGATACAGGTAATCCTGGTAAACCGTGATAGTCACCGAAGAAATCACCGCATCCACAGTGCCCTTAAACATAGCGAACGTGGAATCTGTACCAGCCGCTGAAAACGGGTTCGGATTGATGGTGAGCGAAAGTTGCATCGTGGCATTCACGACGTTCGCATAGATGGCCCCGCGCAGGTCGTCATGCGAGTACGATACAGGCACCTCGTAATAGCCCTGCACTGTGGCCGAGGCCCCGTGAGCAATGCCAGCAAAACCCGAGGCTAGGATGGGAAAATTCTGCCCATAGTTCGCCATCTGATTCGTTGCATCCACCAAAGCACCCGCATAGGGTTTGCGATGCTTGATGGAATTCACGAGGGACAGATGCCAGCCGCTGGTGTTGATGCGCTGGTTATTGTTGAGATCGGTGAGCACACATCCCGAATTCGGAGAAAGGAAATTCGACAGACCAAAGTCAGTCAGCGTCAAATCCAATGCCCCGTCGTTGTTGACGATGGTCGCAGAGTACTTGACGATGAATTTCCGAATGAGGCCAGCGTAGCGAGGCTGCACGTTGACAGTGGGCTGCTGGGAGGGGTTGAAAGTTGAACTGAAAATCTGCTGGCGCATTTCGATGGCACGCGCCAAAATCAGTTGACGTGCGGCCATGTTTGCCTGTGAGGCATTCATTGCCTGGGCCGGACTGGAACCTGCTGTACCTGCTGGCATGTCTTTTTTCTCCTGGGGTGATTCCCACTGACTGACCCGATACCTTAGAGGATTCGGGGTTAGCTTGACGGTTCGATACCAGCCGCACTGAGTAATAGATGCCCAGCGAAACCGGCAATCAAGAGCATGAAAACAACGGTGAACCAGTTGAGGGGGTGTTTCAGCAAACCAATGTTTACGATGCTATCCACGTTTCCCCCTTATGATCCCGAGGCCGTACGAGCTTGATATGCCTTCATGCCCAGGCCGATTAGAGCGAACCCCACAGCGGCCATAAGCAAAACGGTGATCCAGTTCGTCACGTTCCACGAAAGGATGGTCGATTCTGATGCCATAAGATTGCACTCCGGTAACGTTCAATGGTTACTTCGATACTGCATCTTTTGTTACTTTCGTACCTGTCCATGCCCATGTCAAGCAAAAAATAGAAAGGCCCCAAGGGTTTAACCCCCTGGGGCCTTTCTACGCTCTAGCAGTCTCCGCGACTCCTCTCTATATGATTTTGTGATTCTTAATTGTTTTGAGCCTTTCGTCAATCGAGGCCAAAATTTCATCCGTATCAGGAACTGGAAGCAGGTAATCTAATTGGTCCTTCCCAACGTCGTAGTATACGCTGTGATAGTCTGGCAATTTCCGATAGGCTGCTTTGGGAAGCATACTCGAAATCGTTTCAATATCTCTATCGTCGTTTAAATGGAACACCTGATAAAAGTCAGCCTCTGAGAAAACGAATCGACTCATCCACACGGGCCGCTGTGAAAGAATAATCATGGGGATATGTTTACTGCGACCCTGGGTTAAAAGCGAGATCATACGTTTTTCGACTCGCTTGTTTTCACTCATCATGTAACCCTCATCCACATAGACCCCCGTGTTTCCACGATGCCAGATGCGGGTGAGGAATCCCTCTAAATCCTCATCGTCAATCTGGGGTTGCACTATATAGATGCCTGGTTTTTTCGGGGTGTCCTTTGTCGTGATGTACTGGGCACGTTCGATAGAATTTATATGTTCGTCAGTTTTGAAATCGATAATGACCCAGGGCTGGGAAAGATAGTTCGCATTGGACAGGTGCCACAATCCAGCCACAGTTTTACCTGAGCCTGTGCGGCCCACGACTGCAATACGCTGTTGGCTAGTTGGCAAACGCATCGATGGCAACCTTTGTAACAAGTCTGCACATTTCAAAGCACATGAAAATGTACACCACAAACGAGAACGCATACCACTGGTGAAAGGGTGGTCTACCGTTTAGCATTCTAGTTTCATCCCCACAATATCTGTCGGCTGTAAACCAGTCCACTCACAAACAAGAGCTACATAGTTTACATCGTCGTTTTCGTTGGGGGGTGCATATTTATCGATGCATTCCTTTACGGTAAGCATTCGATAATGAGGCCCGGACAAAAGAGACTGCAAACACTGAAACCCTGTTTCATCGTCGGGAAATACGGCGAACCGTCCATCCGTGCCTGTCGCCCCATGAAAAATTGCAAAAACACCGAATTCGATATCCCCTGGGTTGTGATTCCGTTGAGGTCTGTTTGGAGTCGTACCCTGAGCATAGAATCCTTCCACCCTGGCGATGGCCTGGGGTAACGTGTGCGGGTGAGGTGGTAGCAGAGGATTCGTCAATGGGCTATCTCCACCTCAGGAATGGGTGACTGTGGCGCAGGCATGTCCACGATTTGAGGGCCTGCCTTTTTGCGCTTTGCTTTGAGACTCGACGCTGCGATGCGAGGCCCGTAGACCGAGGCCAGCGTAACGGAAAGATTGATCCAGGCCATTGTTTTTTCCGGCAGAATCCGAATCTCATACAGTTCCGTGACCCGAGTGATAGCAGCACTCATTTTCTGTGCTTCATCTTCTGTGATGGCTAACAGTTCAGATTTGAACATATTCGCCATGCCGAAATGAAGGCTGTACAGAATGGCCGCTATATCACCCGTCGTTTGCGTGGGGCTGGCTCTGCGCTTGCCGCTGGCGCCGGGGGGTCTACCACGACGGCCTGGGGTTCTGGTTCCGGTACTGGAATCACTACGGGTTCCGGTGGAGGGGTCAGTAAAGAGCGTACCGTTTCCATCGACTCCGCTACCAGACGCGCGTTTACTTGCTGGGTTTCCGTCAGCATCTGGACTAGGTTCTCCGGTACGCGGGTTGCTATCGCTTCCAAGCGGGTCGCCATTTCCGTCTGTACCGTTAGAAACTTCTCCAAAGTTTGGTTCACGCTCAGTAGGGCCGTCTGAAAAACGCTTGATAACTCTTGCCATGATGGGCCATCCTCATCCAATTCGGTTACAGGCTCAGTTTCAATTACCTGAGCGGGAATGACAATTTCCTCAGCCATTGTTCTACCTCAGTTCGGTTGGGGGGTTTGCGTCTAACATGGCGATATCTTCGTCAGTCAATCTACCACAGCGCATCGTTTCTGCATCCTCATCTGAAAAGGAATTCGTTTGCACCCGTTCATCCAAAAGTGAAAGGGCTGTCACAGGCTGGGCTGCGCTGGGGTCGAGTTTCATTTCGATGCGCTCTAGTTTTGTGAGAATCAATTCCAGACGCGCATCGACGGATTGCATGGTTTGCTGGATAGTCGCAACCACCTGCGGGATATCTTCGGATGCCTTTTTAATCCCTGCCCAGATTTCAGGGGGTAGCAGGGATTCAAGCAGCATCAAACCACCAGACTTTGGTTTAAACATTACCGTGCACCCCTCAAATAAACTTGTCCCTCATAGGTGAGAAACGAAATGTTTGCGTAGCCATTCATCACCCCAGGGCCTGCTGCTGTGTCAGCCAATTTGATGACCTGGATTGACGATGCCTCTGCAATGCACTCAAGAGGCAATGAAAACGAAATGGTGCCTGGGTTAACTAGCCCTGGGGTTTTTGTGGGGCCAGCATCCACACGATAGGCATTTTCTGTTTGCTCCAGTGCAATCACCACACCCGTATCAGGTGAGACTAAATACAGCCCACCCGAGTATTCACCCTGGGCATTTGTCTCTGCCACACTCTGCGGCAAAAGAGATACGATACCCTGCACCCATTTGATGGGTGGAATTCCAGCGGCTGCATTCGCGCGAAGTAGGGGAGAAAATATATCGGCAATACCAGTGCCAAGAATCGTGCCCATGCCTGGAACCAATACATTCACATCAGGGGTGAGGCCGTGCCAGTTGAAATTGTAGTTGACGGCAAACTTGCCAGCCTTTGGGTCGATGTTCTGGATTTTCCCTGTTTTTGAAATTCCTGAAACACTCATGGTGTACCCCTTTTGGTTACGAGAGTAACGCTGTTTCCGAGTTCATGTCAATTGAAATCGAGTCAATGACCCGTTCAAAGTGAAAAACAGCACCAGGAACCCTCTGGCCTTTTTCATCGATCATGTGTGGGCATAGCTGGCCTGGGACTGCCTTACAGTGTGGGCATGGAAATTCTATGGTCTGTTTCATCATGGCTGGTACTCCTCTGGATTCTGTTTTGATACTCTCCACAATTTACGAGCGCAAAATTCATAAGCAAAATCAAGGCCCATTGAATCAGCCCTGTCTGCTATTCTTTCGATCAACCACATACGCTGTAACCACCCGTAGAATCTCAAGTCATCCTCACTTTGCGAGTGATGAAATTGTACGACCCATCCAAATGGAAGGACGGGGCTATTCTCGCGCTGGTGATTACTTCCCCCTGGCATACTTCCCGAATTTCCTGGGGGGTGAGATTGACGCCTTTGTTTGCTTGTTTGTTGCATTCGCCAGCCGCATCAAATAGCGCGTACAATTTCTTACCTCCAATGCAGGCTGTCTCCGAAGTTGCTTCATGTTTCCAGGCCCCGAGATTTTTGTCATGCAGGGTTACCCCGTCGAGTGATTTGCAGATAATCGAGTCCGTATCACAGTAGATCGGCCTTTCAGCCTTTGCTATCGCATTCATTAGTACAGCCCTGGACGCGCCTGTAATGGATGCACCTGTGGCGACGTTATAGGTTCTCTGGTGCCTGCCTTCATTTCCACCTAACTGGGGTTTCCTCTTCCAAATAATATAAGAGCGGGTTCGGGTCACATCGTCAGTTTCGTAGGGTGTCCAGCCGTCTGTGGTTAAATTAGTGTCGCCTTCGGTGATGCAGTATTCCATATACTTGTCTGTATTCTGTGCAAATTTTCCGTAGGCAGAATTTAAAACGAATTTGTAGAAGAGGCCGTGCATTGCATCGCCTTCGACTTTCGCTTTCTCTCGAAGCGCATAGTAGCTATCCACAAACCCCGCGAAGTTTGAACACTGGCCGAAATTGATACACTCAAGAATCTTTTCAGGTTGAAATAGCCCGTGCTCCAAAGCCACGTTGAATTCATGGATGGACACGGTAAAAACCCCGCGTGTGAGATCGAACCGTAAACCTTGCTTTGTCCTAGTTGGAAATGCGCCATTGTTTACACCCCTCACTTTCACAAAGCAGGTTGATTTTCGTATCTTATTCGTAGAGGCATTCGGCATTGAGACAGGGTGCTCGTATGCCTTCATAACATAGGGGTACATCGAATTCACATCGTAGACGTTCCAGGGGCCTGCCAGCGTGCCCTTTTCAAAGCACTCGACGCGACCCCCATAGTAATAGTCTGCGCGTATCTCGCTGTCACAGAGTTTTGAAAGGCTTTCAAACTGGTGATGTTTCTGTAACTCTTTCATCGCAGCAGAGCCTATCGTCAATTTGTTGCCAAACATTTGCAGGAATGCGACACATAACTCATGAAGATACGTCGTGTCGCCTTTCAGATACTTGATAATATCGGCCCGGTTTTCCTCACGGGTTTCTCTTTCCATCAGCATATAATCGATATCATCCTTTTTGTACTTCGCCAGCGCAAAAGGCATGATGGCATAGCTATCTCGAATTTCGTGGGGGTGGTTGCCATCCCTTGATTTGCAAAACGTTCGCACGACGCGACCATTGATAATCAGGGCTGGGTTTCCTCGTACGAGTTTCATGAAGTAATAGATATCGAATCGACCCCCATTGTGGAAGTAGATAAACCCTGGGGGTAGCGTGACAATATAGGCACACATCTTTTCTATGCAGTCATCCCCCCAGTAGGTGGTATGGGTGGACCCGTCGAAGAGATCGCAGCAGAATGGTTCAGGGTATCTGCCAAACTGAAATGGGTCTGTCTCAACGTCGCAGGTATAGATGGGCACCAGAGCGCGGGGTTTGATGGCTGGGGAGTCGTCCTCCTCTGGCACCTCAAAATTAAAGTCTACCCCGAATGCAGATAGCTCTGCCTCAGTGAGTGCCATTTTTGATAGTCCTTCCCAGGAGTTCACCCGCATATTTTTCCAGGGAGAGATCGACGCATATACTCCCAAAGTTAGCAGCGATGTAACAGGCTGCTTTGAAAGTTTTCACTGGCAGGGCTGCACTCGTTCGCACATCGACCACGTTCCAGATATCATCGACCCCTGTGGGAAAAACAAGTCTCTTTCCGGAGTCCTTTGATAACTGCATGGTCACTGCTTCCCGTATGGTCTGATTTGTGACTGTCATTATCTCACCCTGAAATCAGTGAACTGTTCACGCTGTTTCTCGACCGTGAGTGTTCCTTTGCCGTGGCACACGTCACAAACTTTCGGGTTATGTATGGATGACCCTGCGCGGAGTCCCGCGCCGTGGCATTCATCACAAATGGCAGAGCCATCCGGTAGCTTGCCATTAGTGGCGAATGCATGTGAAATCGAATCAATTCCACGCTCGTACCTATTCAGAGCCATTGCTAAAAAACCTCCTCCTGGTATTGGTACGCTTGCCAGCCTTTGCGTGCTTTGCCATGAATTCTGCATACTGGGCTGGGGTCATGTTGGGTGGTTTTACAAATCTCTGTGGTCGAGAAAGAGCTATCTTCATTTCCTCAGTACCAATGAATAACTCACCCTCACTGTCCTCTTCTGGTTCTAGCCATCCCACAGGTCACTTTCCTTTCTTGTGTGGATTCTCTACAAACTCTGTTGGAGTCCACGCGCCCCAGACGTTACTTTCTTTTCTTAGTCTGTGAATTCTTGCGCTTGCTTTTAGCGCCTGCCTTTGAACCTGCTGTCTTGTGTCGTTTGCCAGACTTAGCAGGACCGCTAGGTTTTGATACAGTCTGTTTAGCCTTGCCAGCCTTACCGCTGGCCTTTGCCTTACCACCAGACTTAGTTTTGGCACTGGTTTTCTTTCCTTTCTTCGGAGTGAGTTGCTTTAGAAGTTTGTTGATTTGCCGCTGCTGTTTCTGTAGCTGGGCCTGGGCACCCTGTAAGGCGCGGAAAGTCTCGACTAACAAAGTAGAGGTGCTGGGTTTTGACTCACCCCGTTTACGCTTTGGGTGGATCACAGCGCGTACCTCTTCGACTGCCTTTGTCTTTTCCATCTTCACTTTGTCCCTTATCCTTTGCTTGATTCGATCAAACTGAGATACCGTCGTTTCGTATTCCTCATCGGATAGGTCGCTCTGGGCCTGGACTCCCCTGCCCTTGAATTTGAATAACTTGATACCGTGAATGATATCGTCCTGGGTCTGCGACCCGTGGTCTGGCCTTTGCGCGGATTCTGCCCACTTGATTGCATCACCCGCTGCGAGATCGAGTGAGTCATACAGACGGCTGCGATTATTGAATAGACTGAAATACCACATTTCCCCAGGACGTTTCAGTTTCTCTAAATCATCTGCTTTGTCCTGTAACTCTAGCAGATACTTGCGAACATTGGTCTGCTGTTTCAGGGGTAGCTGCCGAAGAGTGTAGGAACGTTTCGAGGCTAACTGTTTTTCCTTTGCCGAGGGTGCTGTCACTGCCTTTTTGATGGCCTTGACGTTACGCGCGAGATTCTTGATCGGTGTGGCTTTCTTTTTTGGCATCGTGTCCTAAGTGGTACAATTACAGTTATGCTCTATGATGGCCTGGTTTGTTGTGGGGTTCCACTTGCATGGATAAATAAATCTCTCGTTTGCAGCCTGGGCAGATAATTCGTTGATCGCCCCGAGCCATCATTGCATTGAGTAGCTTTGTGAATTCTAAACGGGTCAGATGGTTACGAGGGTTCCTGAAACTGAACTCACACCTGTGGGGTGCATTGGTTATGGGTGCTGGTAATTTCATGCTATCCTCCCAAAGTTTTCGAGTAACTCGCGGACATATGGCCGCAGCGAGGCACGTTGACTTTTTTTGGCATGATAGGATTTTTTGTTTTGTTCGCTGGCGCAGAGCTTGCAATAGATATATCCCTTGCGCGTGACCCGCTTGGGGGAGTTATGCTTTTTACAGATCGGACGCAGGGGCATGTGTAGGAGGGTCATGCTGCACCTATACCGAAGAGTTTTTTATTCATCTGACGAATGGTTGCTGGTTCGTTTTTCATACCACATTTGAAACATACTCTCTCACCATTTGGTCCGTAGGGTCGAGTCTCTTCTATCGACCCACATAGCTCACAACGGCTGTCTGGTTCAGCCTCAATGATAATTAGATCGCCTATTCTTTCACTCACCATCTACCCCCTAAACAATGATGGATAACTAGGCCCATCACACCAGCCCCGAGGATTACACCCTTGAACCAGATATAGAATTCTTTTCTTGTCACTGCAAAACCTCACTTGTTATAAATGATGCACTCTGTCTGGTGTTTGATGGTTAGACAGTGGATGTGCAGACCAAACAGTGGTCTAACTGGTGCTGTCACAATTTGCTGTGCTCTGTCCCTTCGATGACACCCCAGGGTCAAGAGAAGTAATAAGCTGATAACATAGGTCACTCGCATTTGCAATGCTCCCATGAATGGTCATTAGTGTGATGTAGGCCTGGGTATCCATGACGCGCCAAAAACAGTCGTGGGGCAGTTCGACTAGGGTGACCACATAGCGCGTGCGAGGTTTCGGCCCTGGCTTTTGTTCGCTTGCCAGTCTATAGCTGTGCCGTTTCCGGGCTGGGTTCGGTAGCTTCGGAGGATGTGAGTTAGCTTTCGCCATACATGAAGATTACTCCAACACTGAGCAATTGTGAACAGTTACTAACTGATCTTTGGTAACACCATCCCCCAACCCTACACCCCAGGCCCAGCCGATGTACAGAAAACTATGGTAACCACCGGATGGTTACTTCAGTGTGATGGCCGGCAATTCTTTTTGCTTGACA